>Ga0105048_10012696_pt1 | contig 13192 bp, 14 predicted proteins | sample MAT05_FD_78382 | JGI IMG/M metagenome (GOLD analysis project Ga0105048, IMG submission 78382) | Freshwater microbial communities from Lake Fryxell liftoff mats and glacier meltwater in Antarctica - MAT-05 | ecosystem: Environmental > Aquatic > Freshwater > Ice > Liftoff microbial mat | place...
GCCGTATGCCACGCCGGAAAAAAGTACCGCTGCGACAGCCAGACCGACCGTCCAGGCTCGGCCGTGCGTCGATAAAAATAGAGTCATCTGTGGCTCCTCAGTGGGTTCGGAACACAGCAGCCGCGCGCTTGGGCGACAGGCCGGGCCGGGCTGTCGCGCAAGTGCTCGGCCGACCTTCAACGGAAATAGTCTGGGGCTTCCGCATTACGGCTGTCCGATGCTGGACGCAGATACGCGCAATCACTAACCGCAATGAAGATGCAATACGCTTGCCACAATGCTGAGTCGATACTCACGGGCTGTTCACATGGCGAAACGAGTTCGATCGTTGCGCGAGGATGGTCACGGATGTCTTCTGCAACTGCAAACCCCCAGCCCACCCGCATCAGGCGATGGTCAGGCGCCGGATTCACGCTGCTCGAACTGCTGGTAGTGATGGTGATCATCGGCCTGCTGGCGGGGTACGTCGGTCCCCGCTACTTCGCGCAGGTCGGAAAGTCCGAGGTCAAGGTCACACGTGCCCAGATCGATGCGTTCGAGAAGGCGCTTGACCAGTTTCGCCTGGACACCGGCCGCTATCCGACGACTGAACAGGGTTTGAACGCGCTCCTGGCGCGGCCGGCAAACGAACCGAAGTGGGGGGGGCCTTACCTGCGCAAAGGTGTTCCGCCCGACCCTTGGGGCAATCCTTATCTGTACCGTTCCCCGGGCGAGAAGGCTGAATACGACCTGCTTTCACTTGGCAAGGACGGCCAGCCTGGTGGCGTGGGTGAAGCTGCCGATCTCGGATCGAACTGACTGCCATGCGCTTTGCCATCCGCGCGCTGGACGCCGCAGGCTCGATGACTTCCCTGCAGATCGACGCCCCGGATGATCTGGAAGCGACGCGCCAGGCCCGCGCCCTGGGCCTGACGCCGCTTACCGTCAAGCGGTCTGCGCGTGACTCTGCGGTAAGCTGGTTGCCCGGTCGGCAGGGCCGTTTCCCTGTGGTGCAATTCAGCCAGGAGCTGCTGGCGCTGCTCGACTCCGGCATCTCCCTGGTCGAGTCGATCGAGACGCTCGCCGAGAAAGAGAGCAGGGGCGATACCCGTCGCGTCCTGCTCGATGTGCGGCGATTGCTCGGCGAGGGGCGCCCCCTGTCTTATGCGCTCGGCGCGCATTCGGCTGCCTTCCCGCCGCTGTATGTCGCGGCAATCCGGGCAGCCGAGCGCACCGGCGCTCTGTCAGAAGCACTCACCCGGTATGTGGCCTATCAAAGCCAGCTGGATGTTGTGCGCAAGAAAGTCGTTTCGGCACTGATCTATCCAGCGCTGCTGCTGGTGGTGGGGGGACTGGTGACCTTGTTCCTGCTCGGTTATGTGGTGCCCAGGTTCAGCTACATATACGAGGAGATGGGCACCGACCTGCCCTGGCTTTCGCGCGCGCTGCTCGTGGTTGGACGGGCGATCGCCGACCATGGCGTCTGGCTCGGACTGGGCGCGCTCATACTCTTTGCGGTCCTCGGGTATGCGCTTACCCGTCCGGCAACGCGCCGCATGCTGGAGAGACTGCTCTGGCGCACGCCCGCGGTCGGCGAGCGCATGCGCATCTACCAGCTGGCCCGGTTCTATCGGACGGTCAGCATGCTGCTGCGCGGGGGCACGCCAGCCGTACGTGCGTTCGACATGGTCGGTGGATTGCTTCAACCCGCGTTGCGCGAGGCACTGCGTGGGGCTTCGGCGCGGATCAGCGAAGGCCAGCCGATGTCGGTCGCGCTGGCCGAGCATGGGCTGACCACGCCGGTGGCGTTGCGCATGCTGAAGGTGGGCGAACGCTCCGGCCGGATGGGCGACATGATGGAGCGTATCGCCGTGTTTTATGACGACGAGATGGCCCGCTTCGTCGAGTGGTTCACTCGACTGTTCGAGCCCCTGCTGATGACTGTGGTCGGTTTGGTCATCGGGTTGATCGTGGTCCTGATGTACTTGCCGATCTTCGAGCTGGCCGGGAGCGTACAGTGAACGCGGCACTTCCCGCTGAAGTGACGCTGCCGGTGATCGATGGTGCGCAGATATCGGCCGCACGCGCCGCGTCCAGACAGAACGGGCGGCCCTGGCTGGAGTGTCTCGAGGAGGTGGTCGGCGTCTCCGGCGACCCGTTCACGGCTGCCTTGGCCTCGTCTGCACGCCAGCAGTTCCTCGATATCGCCGAACTCAATCGCCTTGTTCCGGCGTTCGACGCGCTGCCGCTCGCCGAGGCGAGCAAGCGCCAGTGTCTGATGCTGCGCGATGACGCGGGAGCGCTTCAGGCGGTTGTTGCGGACCCCTTCGACTTCGACCTGCGCGCCTGGGCGCATGAGCAGACTGCAGAGCCGCTGGCCTGGCGTCTCGCCTCGCGCGGCGACCTGGCAGCGATGTTCGCGCGCTTCGAAGAGGGCGCGCGGGCGATGGACACCGTTCAGATGGGGGGCGCCGGTGGCGCGCGTGACCAGGGCCATCTCGAAGACCTGTCGCTGTCTCGAATCAGCGAGAACACCTCGCCGGTGGTCAAGCTGGTCAACTCGACGCTCTACGATGCGCTTCGCGCCGGGGCGAGCGACATCCATCTGGAGACTGCGCACGGGGCACTCGGCATCAAGTACCGCATCGACGGCGTGCTCAGCGCGATCGGGTCGATCTCCGGGTCCGATATGGCCGAACAGGTGGTCTCGCGCATCAAGGTCATGTCCGAACTCGACATTGCGGAGCGGCGGGTGCCCCAGGACGGACGGTTCAAAGTGGCGCTGCGCGGGCGCGAGATCGACATCCGTGTATCGGTGATGCCGAGCATTTTCGGCGAAGACGCGGTGCTGCGAATCCTGGACAAGCAGAGTCTGTCGGACCAGTTGCGCGGACTGCGTCTGGACAGCCTGGGCTTCGACGCGCCCTCGATGGCGAGCATCCGCAGGCTGGCCAGTGAGCCCTACGGCATGCTGCTGGTCACCGGTCCGACCGGAAGCGGCAAGACGACGACGCTCTACGCGGCATTGACAGAGATCAACCACGGACATGACAAGATCATCACCATCGAAGACCCGGTCGAGTATCAGTTGCCTGGGGTGCTGCAGATTCCGGTCAACGAGAAGAAGGGTCTGACTTTCGCCCGGGGCTTGCGCTCGATCCTGCGGCACGATCCGGACAAGATCATGGTCGGCGAGATCCGTGATGCCGATACGGCACAGATTGCCATTCAGGCGGCGTTGACCGGCCACCTGGTGTTCACCACCGTTCACGCCAACAACGTGTTCGATGTCATCGGCCGGTTTTCCCATATGGGCGTCGATCCGTACAGTTTCGTATCCGCCCTGAACGGCATCGTGGCCCAGCGGTTGATCCGGGTGAACTGCAGTCATTGCGCGGTGGATACGGTACCCGACGCGGACCTGCTTGCAGACTCGGGCCTGAACTCGACGGATCTGGCCGGCTTCACGTTCCGTGCGGGTACCGGCTGCGGCCAGTGCCGTGGCAGCGGCTACAAGGGGCGCCGTGCGATCGCCGAGTTGCTGGTGCTCGACGACGAACTGCGCGAGCTGATCACTGCACGTGCGCCGGTGAGGCAGTTGAAGGATGTCGCGCGGGCACGCGGCACGCGCTTTCTTCGGGAGGCGGCGATGGCTCTGGTGAAGACCGGAGAAACCAGCTTGCAGGAGGCGAACCGTGTCACCTTTGTGGCGGGATGAAGTTTTGATCGGCCTCGCGCCCGGCCGGTTGGAGCTGGTGCGGCGCGGCCGTGGCTGGAAGCCGGCTGTCGAGCATGCGGCGCTGGTCGACGTTGTGCCGGCGAGGGGCGGGGACAGCGACTGGGCCCCAGGCATGGCTGCGCTCGCCCTGGCGCTGTCTGACCCGTGCTGGCAGCGGGCCCAGTGCCGTATTGTGCTGTCGAACCATCATGTGCGGTTCGCCCTGATCGATGCGCCGGCCGAGCTGGACGGCGACGAGGAACGCTCAGCCTTCGTCGATCTGCGCTATCGCGCAATCTATGGCGACCGGGCTGAGGCCTGGCAGACGACATTTGCGCCGTTCGGTGCAGGCACTCGAACAATCGCCGGTGCGGTGGATAGTGCGCTGCTCGACGCATTGCGCGAATGCGCCAGCGCCGCGCGTCTTTCGCTGACTTCCGCTCAACCCTACCTGGTCGCCGCATTCAACCGTGTGTGCGATCAGGTTCGCGGTGAGAACGCATGGTTCGTGACCGTCGAGGACGGGCGCATCGGCATGGCTGCATTCACTCAGGATCGGTTGGCCGGGATTCGCAGCGAGCCTTTGCGCGGCGACATCGGTGAGAGCATCGCATCGTTGCTTGTGCAGGACGCGTTGGCGCGCGAACTCGTCGATGTCGACTGCCGCGCTTTCATCTGCGCGCCGGGCTGGCAGGGACCGCTGGTCGCGCCCGGTCCGGGGTGGACCCTGCAGCGGGTGGGTGAGCCAGACTCGGTGCCCAAGCAGGCAGGGCAGGCTGCGCCCGGGCCAGCCATGCAGGTCGATCCCGCGCGCTATCCGCTGACCTTCATGGCAGCCGTCGCGTGAAGGCGAGGATCGAACTCGACTGGTTGGCAGCACGTGCGACATCCAGGCTGGGCTGGGTACTTCTCGGCCTTGGTCTGGTGGCTGCGGTGGGCGCCGTGGAGCGCCACCTCTCATGGTCGAGTCGTGCTGAACAGCTGGAGGCCGAGTCGCAGCAGTTCAGGCAAAGCGCCCGACGTGCGGCCATCCGGGTGCGCGAGCCGGCACGGGACCAGGTCGCCTTGCAACAGGAGGTGCGCTCCGCCAACCGGGTGGTTGACCAGTTGACTGTTCCCTGGCCGGAGCTGTTCCGAGATCTGGAGAGCGTGTCGGACCGGACGGTGGCTCTGCTGGCCATTCAGCCGGACAGTGCTACGCGTTCTGTGAGGCTGGAGGGCGAGGCGCGTGACTTCAAGGCCGTGCTCGGCTTCGTCGAAAGGCTTGAAGGCACGCCTGCATTCTCGACGGTGTATCTGGCAAGTCACCAGGTACGCGTCGACCTGCCATCCCGGCCAGTCGGGTTTGCTCTGGCCAGCGGCTGGAGCGGGGACGCCAGATGAGTCTGCTTGCAAAACTCAGTCTGCAGCGGCTCGCCGATCGGCTCGGCCTGCCAGGCGTGATCGGCATCGGTCTGGTGCTGTTCTCGCTGATGTACTCGGTGACGGCGTCGCTGCCGGCGCGCGACCGGGTCGCCACACTCGAGCGCGAGGTCGCTGGCGCGCAGCAGCGACCCCAGCAGGAAGCTGCCCGGGGCAACGATATCGAAAGCGAACTCACTGCGTTCTACGGCTTCTTCGCTAACTCCACCTCGGTGCCGGATGCACTGGGCCGGTTGAACGATGCCGTGGCTCGAAGCGGCCTCACGCTGGAGGCCGCAGAGTATCGGCTCGCGCGCGAAGGCACACTTCGGCTGACCCGCTATGAGGTGACGCTGCCACTTCGGGGCACCTATGCCCAGGTCAGGAACTTCGTCTCGCTGCTGCTCGACGAGATGCCCCAGGTCGCGCTGGACGATGTGACGGTCAAGCGGGAGTCGGTCAGTGCCCCGGCGATCGAAGCGCGGCTTCGACTGTCGATCTACCTCGCCCTGCCATGAACCGCTCTGGACGCCTGCCTGTTTCACCAATGATGCGCGGGCTGCTGCTCGGTGCCAGCCTGCTGCTTACAGTGCTCGCCATGCGCTGGGTCGACGGCAATGCCGCTCGGGTCGAGCCGCGTGCGCGCGAGGTCGAGGTCCAGGTCGGGGTCGACGCGGCGACCAGTGATCAGCCGCGCGAGGCTCCACCAGCGCCAGTGCGCAGCGCCCCTGCAGCCCCGGCGAGGGCGCTGACCATTCAGACTTCGCGGCTGGAGCGCCAGCGCATGGTGCCGGAAGCTGCCGGCGATCCGTTTGCCAGCGCCGCCTGGACCCCGGCGGCGGTAGCCGCTGCCGAGGCGACCGAGCGGGCGAAACGTGAAGCCGCCTCGCCGGTGCCACCGCCGGCGCCGATGGCGCCGGCCTTGCCGTTTACCTTCTTCGGACAACTCATCGACGGCGATCGGCGACAGGTGTTCCTCAATCATGGCACGGCTACCGTGATCGTCGCGCCGGGCGAGACGATCAACAACGTCTATCGGGTCGAGCGTATCGACGACGACGCCGTGCACTTCACCTATCTCCCGCTCGGTCAGCAGCAGATGCTGGCCATTCCCGGAATCCCAAGATGAACCCGACTCGCTTGTCCCCCCGCCTTGCTTATGTGCCGGTGATCCTGGTCGCACTGCTTGCCGCCTGTGTGACGACACCAACGCCCGATATCCAGGAGGCGCGCGGCTTGCTGGTCGGGGGGCGCTTCGAGGATGCACTCGAACTGCTAGAACGCCGGTCGCGCGAGCAGCCGCGCAATCTCGAGCTGCGCGCCTTCTATCTGAGCCAGCGCGAGAACGTGGTGAGCCAGGTGATGAGCCAGGCGGACTTCGCGCGCTCGAACCAGCAACTGGATGAAGCCGAGCTGTTCTACCGGCGCGCGCTCAAGCTCGACCCGCAGAGCGGGCGCGCTCTGGACGGGGTGCGTGGTGTCGAAGCCGACCGTCGGCAGGTGCGTGATCTGGTGCGCGCGGAAGCAGCGCTGCGCGCTGGTGACGTAAAGACCGCCCAGCGGCTGGTGCGTGAAGTGCTGGCCGAAAACTCAACGCAGCGTGACGCGCGCCGTCTTGCCCGGCGCATCGACGAGATGCTTGCCCGAGTCGATTCCGGCCTGCCGCAGTTGAAGACGGCGCTCTCCAGGCCGGTGTCCCTGGAGTTCCGGGACGCCCCGCTTCGTCAGGTGTTCGAAGTGCTGTCGCGGACCGCGGGGCTCAATTTCGTGTTCGACCGCGATGTGCGGGCGGACCTTCGCACCAGCATCTTCGTGCGCAACAGTAACGTCGAGGACGTGATCAAATTGCTGCTATTGACCAACCAGCTCGAACGCAAGGTGCTGAACGACAATTCGCTGCTGATCTATCCGAACACCCCGGCGAAACAGAAGGAATACCAGGACACCATCGTACGCAGCTTTCTGCTCGCCAACTCCGAGGCCAAGCAGGCCGCGACCATGTTGAGAACCATCGCCAAGATCCGTGATGTGTACTTCGACGAGAAGCTGAACATGCTGATCGTCAAGGACACGCCGGACGCGGTGCGGCTGGCCGAACGGCTGATCGCAAGCCAGGATCTCGCCGAGCCAGAAGTCGTGCTGCAGGTCGAGGTGATCGAGATTGCGCGCAGTCGCCTGCAGACACTCGGCGTGCGCTTTCCGGATGCGATCAACTTCGGCCCCCGGGTCGATGTCGGTCAGGTGCCCCTGGCGAACGTGCCGTTAAGTGCGACGCTGATCGCGACGGCTGCCAATCCGCTGTTGACGCTCAACCTGCGGCAACTCGATGGCACGACTAACATCCTGTCCAACCCCAGGATCCGGGTGCGCAACCGGGACAAGGCGCGCATCCATATAGGCGAGCGGGTGCCGGTGTTCACCACCACGCAGCTAGCCAACGTCGGGGTCACCTCGTCGGTCACCTTTCTGGATGTCGGGCTCAAGCTGGACGTCTCTCCGCTGGTCTTTCTGGACGACGAGGTGCAGATCACGGTCGCGCTCGAGGTGAGCACGATCATCCAGGAGGTACCTGGCCCGGCGGGTACGCTCGCCTATCGCCTCGGTACACGCAACACGGCAACCACGCTGCGCATCCGCGACAACGAGACCCAGGTCCTGGCCGGACTGATCAGCGACGAGGACCGGAACTCGACCAACCGGGTGCCCGGCGTCGGCAATTTGCCGATCGTCGGACGGCTGTTCTCGAACCAGGCGGACAATCGTTCTCGCACCGAGATCGTGCTGCTGATCACCCCGCGTATCGTTCGCAACCTCGAACGCCCGGACTACGCTGCTGCCGAGTTCTTCGGTGGCACCGACAGCGCGGTGGGTGCGCAACCCATTCGCATCCGGGCGACTGCAGAGCGTGCGCTGGGTATCGCGCCTGGCAGTGGTCCCGCCGGCGCCGCCACGCAGGCTGCGCTCACGGCGTCTGCAGGGGGGACAGCTGCGGCCGCTGCACGGCCTGCGGCAGTGTCACTGCTCTGGGCGGCCCCGAACGAAGTGGCTGCAGGAACCGAGTTCAACGTCGCGATCGGATTGCCGATCGGTATCGATGCTGCGACAGCGCGGATGGAGATCGCCTTCGATCCGAAGGTGCTCGAAGTGGTGAAGGATTCTCTCAAGAGCGCGGGTGGGGTTCAGACAAGCGTGCAGGGTGCACGTGCGATCATCGCCTTCAGTGGCATCGACCCGTCTTCCCGCGAGCCGGCTCAGGTGCGCTTTCGCATGCTGGGCAAGCCGCCTTCCAGCACGGTGCTCTCGGTGACCGAGGTGCAGGTTCAGGATCCAAACGGTTTGGGCCTGAACGTGGTGGCGCCGCCGCCACACACGATTTCGGTATCGGCCAAGTGATGCCGGACCTGCAACGGTGCCGGATGGCAGTCCTGCATGCGTGCAGGGTGGCAGGCCCGCATCCGCGCAGGGTGGCAGACGTGCATCAGTTCCGGTTGGTACTGGGTTTCACCCTGGTCGAGATCATGATCGTGCTGGCGATCTCGGGCGTGTTGGTCTCGGCGCTGGTCCCGCTGTCAGAGCTTGCGGTACAGCGAGGCCGGGAACGTGAGCTTCGTGCCGCGCTGCGTGACATCCGCACCGCGCTGGATAACTACAAACGCGCCTGGGACGACGGTCGACTGGCCCGGAACGTCGGCGAGTCGGGCTATCCGCCTTCGCTCGAAATTCTGGTCGAGGGCGCTGTGGATACACGGGCCGCGGACCGTCGACGCATCTACCTGCTGCGTCGCATTCCGCGCGACCCTTTCGCCGACCCTGCACTGCCAGCGGCAGCGACCTGGGGGCGTCGCAGCTATGACAGTCCACCGGATTCGCCGGCCGAAGGCCGCGATGTATTCGATGTCTACTCGCGCGCGGCCGGGTCCGGGCTCAATGGCCTGCCCTACAGGCAGTGGTGAGCGATGAGCGATGCGCATATGGCGGCAGGCATTCGGTGCCCACTTCGTTGGCAGCTTCGTTGGCAACTTCGTTACCGGCTTCGCTGGGCCGCAGTCCGCGGCTTCACGCTGATCGAGTTGATCGTGGTGATGGCGATCATCGGTGTGCTGTTGACGATCTCGTTGCCGCGCTACTTCCAGAGTGTCGATCGTTCCGCAGAAGTGACGCTGAAGCACAACCTGAACACCATGCGGGATGCGATCGACAAGTTCCATGGTGATACTGCCCGCTGGCCCAGAACGCTGCAGGAACTGGTTGAGCGCCGCTACCTTCGCGCGCTGCCGGTGGATTCGATCACCGGCGTCGCGGATACCTGGATCGCGGTGCCGCCGCCCGCGGACGCCGGGGGCGAGGCCGCCGGGGTGCGCGACGTGCGCAGTGGCGCCACTGGCAACGGGCTGGACGGAACGCCGTACAGCCAATGGTGAGGGGTTCGATGTCCATCATTCCGGACGTGCATGAGACCAGCTGGTCGATCGACGCTGGCCAGGATGGATTCACCTACATGGCCCTGTTGTTCGCCATTGTGTTGGCCGGTACTGCGCTCGCGGCCACCGGGGTACTCTGGCGCACCGAGGGAGCGCGTGAGCGCGAGGCTGAACTGCTGTTCATCGGCGGCGAGATTCAGCGCGCGCTCGAATCCTACTTTCTGGCGACACCGATAGAGCCGCGCCGCTATCCACGCACACTCGAGGAACTCGTCGAGGACCGACGTGGGCCGTTCGTCCGGCGGCACCTGCGGCGGCTGTACGCCGACCCGCTCACCGGCAAGCCGGACTGGATGCTGGTGCGGGCCCCAGACGGTACGATCACTGGCGTGCACAGCACCAGCGAACTGGTTCCGATCAAGCGCGCGAGCGCGTTCGGGACGTTCCCGTTTGCCGGCGCCAAAACCTATCGGGACTGGCTGTTCGCCGCCCGCAGCGGCGCCCAGCTCGCTGCCGCGTCTGTCCCGGGCGGCGCGCCTGCCGTAGCCGAGCTGGGGGCGGGTGTGAGCAGTCCGGTCGCGGCTTCTCCCAGTCCTCCGGGCACGGTCGCAGACACGACCCCACAACGCCTGCAGACCGTAGTGATAGCCCCAGCGGCTGAAAAGCCGAAGGAGCCACCGCCGCCAGAGAAGCCGCCCCAGCCCAACTGCCTGGCCCAACGGGCCAACGATGGAAAGGTCTGTCAGGGCCTGCGCGGCGCGGAGAACTTTGAAGCGGCGGGGCAATGCCTGATCTCGGCGAGCCAAAGGTACGTCGCCTGCGAGAGCGGCCAGAACGTCTCCCCACTGAGGATGCGATGACGGAACATGTTTTCGATACCCGCCGGACCCGCGCCTTCCGGCCCGGCTGGCTGCTTGGCTTTACCATGGCAGCCTTGGCGCAGTTGCCCTCAAGTGCATCGGGCTCCGAAGCGTCGACTTCGATTCCCGCCTTCGAGCGCCAGGTGCGTGCGATGCCGGACCCAATGCGCACGATCCCGCCTCGCGATCCATCGCGTCGGCCGGGGGACACCCTGTCTTCGGCGGAGCCGCGTTTCGAGACTGGCGCCCAGCGCCAGCTGATCGAGGCCACCCGGGCGAGCGATACCGAAACCATGCGCACGCTGCTCGCGGCGGGAACCAATCCAAACGTCTCGAGCGTGGTCGGGGATTGGCCGTTGTCGATCGCCGTGCGCAACCAGCAACTGGAGGCGGTCCGATTGCTGCTTCTCGCCGGCGCGCGCAGCGATGTTCGGGCGGCCTCCGGCATGACGCCGCTGGGCATGGCCGTTCTGAACGATGACCTGCCGACGGTCGAGGCGCTGCTGCGAGCGAGGGCTGATCCGGAGCTGCGTAGTGCCAACGGCAACACAGCGCTCAACGACGCGCTTGGGTTGGCGCGAACCGCGATCGCCGAGCGTTTGATCCGCGCAGGTGCCAGCCTGGAGGCCCCTGACCGACGGGGGCGTCGATCGCTTGGCATCGTGGCGACCAGTGGCAACCTCACGCTGCTCAAGTCAATACTGGACGCCGGGGTCGATCCGGACCAGCTCGACGTGGCACAGCGGCCGCCAGTCTTCCGGGGCGATCTGTTCGTGCTGGGCGAGGTCACGGCACTGCTGGAGCATGCGCGGGCTACCCGCACGGCTTCACCTGTCGCCAGCCAGTAGATGCCGCGGTGCACCAGTGTGTCGGAACGTCTTCTGACTGTGGTCCTAAAGAACTATCCGATACGAAGCGGCTGCCAGCCTATGTTTCATCTCCGCGCTGCACACTGAGCCGCATGGATCAGAGAAGCTACCCCTGCCTGGCACGGCTGCGACCGTCGCGAAGGCGGCCGACATGACGCAGACCCCAGACGACGCGGGGGGAGCCTACGCGCCGGCGTTCTCCATGCCGAACCTGCTGCCCGCGGAACAGGAGCGCTTCCTGCGCGCCATCGAGGGCGCCACCAGCGTTCGTCGACGGCACCAGCTCTACTTGTGGTCTCAGGGCGCGCTTCAGGGCGTGCTGCCGCATTCACTGCTGATATGCACGCTGAGGGATCAAGGAACCGGCAGCGTACTGGCCGACCGCTTCAGTACCATCCCGATTCCGGATGAACAGCTGCAGGAGGTCTGCTCCAGCGGCAGCGGCCTGCTCGCCAGGATGACCTCCGCATGGATCGAGGAGGGCGGCCGCCCGATCATCCTGCGTTCCGGAGAGCGGCCTTTCCTTCACAGTGGCATCGAGGGGTCGAGCTTCGGCAAGGGCTCGATCGCGATGCATGGAACGATCGATCAAAGCGGCGCGCCGAGCAGCGGGTTCCTGTTTTTCGATGTCGACCCGTTGCCGCACGAGCGATGCGCCTATCTGCTCGAGCTGCTGGTGCCGTTTCTTCACGGCGCTCTGGTGCGGGTGTCGATCGATCCGCATGACGCAGGCATGGTGCCCTACAACGACAGCCTGCTCACCAGCCGAGAGCTCGAGATCCTGCGCTGTCTGCAACGCGGTCTGAGCAACACCGATATCGGACGTGCGCTCGGCATCAGCCCGTTGACGGTGAAAAACCATGTGCAGAAGGTGCTGCGCAAGCTCGGGGTGGCGAACCGTTCGCAGGCGGTGGTGAAGGCGACGCTCTCGCGTGCGATTCCGCCCTTGATACGTTCTGGCGAGTGAACGCCCGATGACGCTTGGGCAGTGACATGGTTCTTTCGGACTATGGCACGGGCACGTCTGACTTATCGACAACCGAGACCGGTAGCTCTGAACGCGATTCGTAGTTCTTTAGAACCATTTCTTGCGCCTCGCTGGCGATGGGCGATGCAACATCCCGGGCGTAACTTTGGGTCCAGCAGACGAGGGACCGCAGGGGCGGGTCTCGAACGCAACCGGAGGCACAGTGCATCCGGCCAACGTCCAGTCAAAGGAGTTACGCATGAAATTTGCGATCAAGGCAATCACGCTCGCTGTCGCGCTGGTGGGCAGTGGCAACGCCGTCTCGGCGATCACCCCGTCCGGCACGCCAGGGACCGGTAGTGAGGGTGTCCTGAGCATCATCGATGGGGCCCGTCAGATCTCCTACACGCGCGATCTGGGCATCCTGCAGACCCAGTTCACCAATGCGATCGCTGAGGTTGCCGGCTTCAGCCGTACCTGGGCGCCGGACGCATTGCTGACCAGTTTTCTGGGCGGTGCAGGGGCAGGGCTGCCGTCACTTCAGTTCAGCGTCGCGTTCGGGCGTGCCGAGTTATCGAGGCTTGCGGTCACCACGTCGCTTAGCACTGCGCCAGACCCCACTCCGCTTGCTAGCGTGACTAGGGGCAACGTGAATAACGCAGCGACATTCATCGACCAGTACCTTGGCGCAGCCAATACGCTGGGCACTCACCCAGGCGCATTCGCAGTGAACGGATCCAATACCGCCGTGCCGGCCGATGGGGTGGCCTACGTTGACAATGCGGGCAATGGTGGGCGGTTTTCGGACCGGATTTTCGGTTTTCTGAGCGCTCCGGGTCACAGCATCACGGGTGCAATCGGTACTTCGATGAAGTTCCTCTTCCTCCAGGGTGCAGTGGGTTCGGTGGCTGCAGCGACGTATAACTTTTACGACAACGCAAACGGCTTTTCAAAGTTCACGCTCGGGACCGACGGAA
>Ga0105048_10012697_pt1 | contig 13189 bp, 14 predicted proteins | sample MAT05_FD_78382 | JGI IMG/M metagenome (GOLD analysis project Ga0105048, IMG submission 78382) | Freshwater microbial communities from Lake Fryxell liftoff mats and glacier meltwater in Antarctica - MAT-05 | ecosystem: Environmental > Aquatic > Freshwater > Ice > Liftoff microbial mat | place...
AAACCCTCAGCGTTGGCAATTACCGTCGGCTTACCACCTTCCATAACTGCCACACAGGAGTTAGTTGTACCTAAGTCAATTCCAACAACTTTTGCCATAAGAGTATTCCACGTTTGTGTTTAATTTAATGAAAATGAGATGAGTGCAGATAATACAAAAATCATTGAGACTAAGTAACTATTCTCTAATACTGAGGCTGATTGGTTAGTCTCTAGAAGGGTGGTTTACCGAACCTTTGGCAGGACGGTTACCTTTTTTTGGATTCTTCAGGTGCTTTTTAGTAATTATTGCTACTTCATTAACTGTAAGCAATGGCAATTTTTATAAATTGGGGTGAGCCGTAACCTAGGGGGTGGGTTTACCGCCTTATGATCTAAATTTTTGTGGCTTGGACAAATCTAGGGATCCCAGCGAAATCTGGGAAAGTACAAATATCTTTATAACTGCCTTGTTCCCCTAATAACCGCATCACTGCCTCCGGTTGCCCTGCCATAGTTTCCACCAGCCAAATACCCCCAGATTCCAAGTAATAGGGGGCTGTGTTGACTAAATGCCGGAGATCATCTAAACCATCTTCACCACCATCTAGGGCTAGGTGAGGTTCGTGATTAGTAACTTCTGGCTGGAGGTGGGCAATCATGGCTGTGGGAATGTAGGGCGGATTAGAAATCATGCCTTGGACTTTCCCTTGCAAAAATTCTAGGGGCGACCACCAAGAGCCTTGATGGAGATGGATCCGGCGGGCATAGTTATATTTAGAGATGTTGACTTGGGCGATCGCCAATGCTTCAGAACTTTGATCGACCCCATGAATAGTTATTTCTGGAAATGTGTCTGCTAGGGCGATCGAAATCGCTCCACTACCAATCCCCAAATCTACCCAATTACCTGTAGCTAATTCTGAATTATCCTGATTAGCGGCGATCGGCAGATCAATTAGGATCTCAGTCTCAGGGCGAGGAATTAAAACCCCCGGTGCAACTTGGAGATTTAAGTTCCGCCAAGGGGTACTGCCTGCAAGGTATTGGAGGGGCGATCGATCTTTTAATCTTCTTTGCCAACGTTGCTCTAGATCCTCTAGGGAAATTTTCAAGACAATTTCTGCCTGATCTCTAAAGGATTCTAGGCGTAAGGCTAACGCTGTGAGATTAGTAATTTCCTGCAACAACCAATCTACTTCCCTAGGAGAAATATCCTGCCCCTGAGTCGATCGAATGGCAAGCGATCGCCATTTCCCTAATTCCTGACCCGTAACCCTAAAAACTTGGCTCATTTACCGAGGAGTAGTGGGACTAGCTTGAGGAGCAGGAGTGGCTCCCGGTGTGACATTGGGGTCTGGAGGGAGACTTTGGACAAACTGAATCGCTTCCCGTGAGGGCCATAGGACAATTTTTGCTAAATCCTGATTGTCACTGGTCTGGAGGGTTTGAATTACACCTTCTAGGGGAATTACCTGCACTTGGATAGTCGCCGCCACATTCGGCTGATCTTGACGGAAACGAGCGATCATTTCATCTAGTTGCTCTCTTTCAAAAAAGAAGGGAATTACCTGCTGATTATTAACAGAAATAGTGAGATAACCCTGATCCTGTCCAGCCCTAGCCGCAAACAAAGGGACACCATTAAATTCTTGAATTTGGGGATTAGCCTGCCGGATAATGGTTGTGGCTTGCTCCACCTGTCTCTGTTGAGGAATGAAGGTGAAGGTGATCGGGTTGGGTTGAGTCCGACTTTCATTTGCTAGGTCATTCACCTCTGCTAAAGATACTGGCACTACTTGGATATTGTTGCCAACTTCGGGGTTTCTTGTCCGTAATTCTTGGAGGAATGTATTAGCATCTTGTTGGCTGATAAACACCCCTGCCACGGAGTCTGGAGCCGCACTAGCGTTGTTAGTATCAGGGATAGTTGCCACTAGGGGCTTACCTTCGCTATCAGTCAAAGTAAATACGGGAATGGAAGCAAGGGTAGAGCGGACTTGTTCTGGGGGTAGAGCCAAGGCAGAGAGGTTTGCACCACCACCGCCCAAGGTTCCTAAAATTGCGGCGGCAACAATGCTCACAGAACGCCAAGAATGGGTGAAAAATTTCATTTAGTTTTACCTTTTTTTAACCTATATTTACTAACAAACAAACACAGTTTTTGACCTTTGCTACAATTGAGTTGTTCTAAAATTCGCAAAACTTACTCCATTGCTTGATCCATTATTTGCTCCATTGATAGCTTGATATTTTGATTTATTTAAGTCTCTAGTCTTCTATCTAAACCTTCAGTAGAATAGCACTAGAATAGAAAAGTGCGATCGCTACCTAATTGAACTATGCACTAGCTCAGACCATCTTCAATAAGTTTAGTTCCTGAAGATTCTGAGCCGAAGATTTGGGGCTTGAGATTCTGAATTAAGAATTCTAGATTCAAGATTCTGGGCTTATTTCTAGATTTATCATTAGATATTAAGATATTAACTACTATCTCGATCGCCACCATGACTACTTCCCAACCCCCAACTTTAACTCAATCTACGGCCCCCTTACCCATTAATCCGGCTAGTGATCAATCTTCAACTCAACCTACAAAAATCCTAACTTTCCAGGAATATCTATTCTACCAAGGAGAACCAGACGTTGTTTATGAACTATTTCGGGGGCGTTTAATTCCGATGCCGACCCCTACCGCCCTCCATAGTAGCATTTGTACTTTTTTAGTGTATCAACTCCAAGCCTATATTGCTGCCCAAAACCTTGATCTGGTAGCCATTACCGTAGTTGGGGTTAGAACCGAAACAGATTCATCCAGAATTCCTGATGTGATGGTTTGTAATCAGAGTCTCTGGCAGCAGATACAGGCTCGATCGGGGGCGGGAGTCCTTGATTTTCAGGAAGTTCCAGCTTTGGTCATAGAAGTAACTAGTGACAATTGGCGAGAAGACTACATCAGAAAACGGGCAGAGTACGCCATGATCGATATTCCAGAATACTGGATCATTGACCCTAAAAAACAACAGGTGTGGGTAATGAGCAATCCGGCGGGGCAGCATGGCTATGGGCAGACGGAATTTAAGGCTGAGGAGTTGATGCGATCGCCCCAGTTCCCAGAGTTAAACCTGACTATCAACCAAATTCTGGCTCCGCCGATCGTCGAAGAGGTGATCAAAGCCGACAAAATACGTCAAGCACAGGCTCTAACTGAGGAGCGTCAACGAACTGAGCAGGAGTATCAACGGGCAGAACAGGAATATCAACGGGCAGAGCAGGAACGTCAGCGCGCAGAGCAGGCAGAACAGCAACTCGCTCTCCTCCAAGCTCGGCTGCGGGAGCAAGGTATTGATATCTGAGACACCTAAAAATATCTCGAAAAATCCCATGATATGATTTTGTTAATCCCCCCAATCAGCCTAACAAAATATATTTTTGAGACATTCCCTTAGATACAACCTCCTAGATTAAAACTTCTTGATCACCCCACTTGATCACCTTCATTTCCAGACAACTCTAGATAATATAAAACCTTGGATAAACCCTTGAGTCAACTTAACCCTGCCCCGAAATCTGAATCAAAGACTATTCCCTCAAATCTGGTAATCAAAGGGAGAGTAAACATCTATGCCAGAGATATCATCGCTACGACTTCCCTCGAAGATTTGGAAACCCAGTTGGCAGAAAAATTGGATCAAATTCCTCTAGAGATAGTATTCCCAGAAAAGTCTTTAGATAAATCTTTAGATGAGAGTCGATCGACCCCCGCCTTACCTAAACAATCCCTAGAAAAATCTCCCCCAGAATCCCCATTGGAATCTCCATTAGAATCCCCAGAGGATTTAGCGGCAAAGGCGGCAGCCCACGATCGAAGTATGGCAGACTATAATCAACTCCAATACCAGTTATTACTTCTCACCCTCTCGATCGCCCTGATTATTTTCATCACAGTCTGGCTAGTTTATTCCCTGCCCACAGCCCTAAATTATTTGCTTGGTGGTTGCACAGGTGTGGTTTACTTAAAGATGTTAGCTAGAGATGTAGAAAGGCTAGGCAACCAAAAAGACCGTCTAGGGTATGCAAGATTAGCTCCTTTTATCGGGTTGATGATTATTGCCACCCGTTGGCATGACTTACAAATTGTGCCGATTTTCCTAGGATTTCTCACCTACAAAGCCGCAATTATTGTCTACGTCCTCAAAACATCCTTTAGCTAATTTTCCATTGCTATATGTATAGCTAATTTGTCTCACTACCAATGCTTAACACCATCAATAGTTTAAACTCCTTAATTTTCGCAAAATTGGAAGTAGGGCAACAATTTTACTGGCAACTAGGGAATCTCAAAATCCACGGGCAAGTCTTAATTACCTCTTGGATTGTGATTGGCATCCTTGTAGTTGCTTCTTTTCTAGCTAGTCGGAATATCCAGAGAATTCCTAGTGGCATCCAGAATTTCATGGAATACGCCCTAGAATTTATTCGAGATTTAGCAAAAAACCAAATTGGTGAAAAAGAATATCGTCCTTGGGTGCCCTTTGTGGGGACTCTGTTCCTGTTTATTTTCGTCTCCAACTGGGCTGGGGCTTTAGTGCCGTGGAAGCTGATCAAACTCCCAACAGGGGAATTGGCTGCTCCTACCAACGACATTAATACAACCGTAGCTCTGGCTTTGTTAACTTCCTTGGCATATTTTTATGCTGGGTTTAGTAAGCGGGGGCTTGGCTATGTGGCGAAGTATATTCAACCCACGCCGATTTTGCTGCCCATCAATATCCTTGAAGATTTTACCAAGCCTCTCTCCCTAAGTTTCCGTTTATTCGGCAACATCTTGGCTGATGAATTGGTGGTCGGGGTATTGGTGTTGCTAGTACCTCTGTTTGTTCCCCTGCCTGCTATGGGTCTGGGTCTATTTACTAGTGCAATTCAAGCTCTAATCTTTGCGACTCTTGCTGCTGCCTACATTGGAGAAGCGATCGAGGGTCACGGAGAACACGAAGAAGAACATCACGAATAGTCCTCATTCAGGGTAAGATGTATAGCTGAGTGATCCCCAGCGTCACTGTCAACTATTTTCAGAGTCTTGAATAGAGTTTTTATTCTGGTTCAGGAATCTCAAGAATTAAACGATTCTGTAAGTTCAATTTAAGGAAAAATTATCATGGATCCATTAGTTTCTGCTGCTTCTGTTTTAGCTGCTGCCCTTGCGGTTGGTTTGGCTGCGATCGGTCCTGGCATCGGTCAAGGTAATGCTGCTGGTCGAGCAGTAGAAGGTATTGCCCGTCAGCCTGAAGCTGAAGGTAAAATTCGGGGAACACTGCTGTTGAGTCTTGCCTTTATGGAAGCATTGACCATCTATGGTCTAGTTGTGGCTCTAGTTCTATTATTTGCCAACCCCTTCGCTGGTTAGAAATTTAATCTTAGCGGATGATCGGGGGGCGGGTCAGGAATTTAATAAATACTACCAATTTCCCTCCGATCAACTCCTGCCGCTGGATTCCGGCTTTATTTCGGTAAGAGCAGCTCATCCGGCTCTCAACAAGATCACCAAACCTAGACTATGAACTGGACAATTTTATTGGCTGTGGAAGCAGCTGAAACCGCTAAGGAAGGCGGATTATTTGATTTAGATGCGACTCTGCCAATCATGGCGTTGCAATTTTTACTGTTGGTAGTAATTCTTAATGGGGTGTTTTATAAACCCTTGGGGAAAGCGATCGACGATCGGGAAGAACTGGTGCGGACGAATATTTTGTCAGCAAGGGAGCGTCTTGAAAAAGCTCAAAACCTAGCGAAGCAGTACGAGCAAGACCTAGGGGAAACCAGAAAGAAGGCAGGGGAAACCATTGCCCAAGCCCAAGCCGAAGCCCAAAAGATAGCTGCTGCCAAGGTTGCGGAAGCCCAACAGGAAGCCCAAGCCCAGCGAGAGCAAGCCCAAAAAGAAATAGATAAACAAAAACAGTCTGCTTTTAGCTCCCTAGAGTCAGAAGTAGCTGTCTTAAGTCGCCAAATTTTATCAAAGATATTGGGGACATAACTGGCTAAATAGCTATTCATTAAAGTAGCAAAGGTTATAGCAGAAATCATGGAAAGTTTTTTACTTCTGGCTACTGAGGCAGCAGAAATATCTGAAGGTGGCTTTGGGCTAAACTTTGATATTTTTGAGAGTAATCTCATTAACTTGCTGATTATTATCGGTGCTTTATTTTACTTCGGTCGAAATTTTTTAGGAAACATCCTTAAGGAAAGAAAAAAGAAAATTGTTGAGGCGATCGCTGATGCTGAAACCAAGGTTAAAGCTGGCTCAACAGCTCTAGCAGAGGCTCAACAAAACCTAGCCCAAGCCCAAATTAAAGCCGGAAAAATTCTTAAAGAAGCCGAGGCTTCTGCTCAAGCGGCAAAAGAATCTATTCTGCTGAAGGCAAGCCAAGATGTGGAGAAGCTCAAGGAAAATGCGGTGCAGGATCTGAATGCGGAACAAGACCGCGCGATCGCCCAACTCCGTTCCCGTATCGCCATCCTAGCCCTAGAGAAGGTGGAAACTGATCTGCGGAGCAACTTAAGTAGCTCTGTCCAACACAATCTGATTGATCAGAGCATTGCTTTACTAGGAGGTAATTTGTGAAAGGTTCCCTGTTGAGTGCAGAAGTTGTTGAACCCTACGCCCAAGCTTTGATGGCTGTGGCGCAAGAGAAAAACCTCACAGAAAAGTTTGGCGAAGAAATTGCCAGTTTATTAACTTTGCTAGAAACTTCTCCCGAACTTAATGCTTTTATCAGTAGCCCCGTGGTGACAGGTGAAGATAAAAAGGCAGTCCTCAAAAAGATTAGTGATGGCGTTGATCCATTTATTACCAGCTTCTTAATGATTTTGGTCGATCGCCGCCGCATTCTTTTCTTGGAAGGTATTTGCCGACAATTTAGAACCTTGCTCCGAAAACTCAATCAAATAGTTTTAGCAGAAGTTACTTCCGCCGTGGAGCTAACTGATGGTCAAAAGCAAGCAGTGATTGACAAAGTAAAATCTATCACCCAAGCACGGGATGTAGAAATTGCTACCAAAATAGACCAAGATTTGATTGGCGGGGTAATCATCAAGGTCGGCTCCCAAGTTATTGATGCCAGTCTCCGGGGTCAATTGCGCCGTCTCACCATCAGCTTGAGCTAGGGAAATTGATTTTTTCATAACTCCTAAGCCCGGGCTTTGAACAATAATCTCTAGCCAGATGTAACCTAGCTGCCTAGCTGGAACATTAAAGCTAGAGCCATGATACTAAAACTAATATCTAGCAGTAAACAGCAATGATTAGCATTAGACCAGACGAAATTAGCAGCATTATCAAGCAGCAGATTGAACAGTATGACCAAGAAGTTAAATCAACTAATGTAGGAACTGTACTGCAAGTAGGAGATGGCATTGCCCGTATTTATGGTTTAGATAACTGTATGTCTGGGGAATTGTTAGAGTTTGAAGACGGCACCGTGGGTATTGCTCTAAACCTAGAAGAAGACAATGTTGGAGCAGTACTGATGGGGGATGGGCGGCAAATTCAAGAAGGTTCCTCTGTAATTGCTACTAGTAAAATTGCTCAAATTCCTGTAGGGGATGCCATGATCGGCCGGGTAGTGGATGCTCTAGCTCGTCCGATCGATGGGAAAGGGGATGTAAATACTACCGAGTTTCGATTGATTGAATCTCCCGCGCCGGGAATTATCGATCGCCGCTCAGTCCATGAACCCATGCAAACCGGGATTACTTCCATTGATGCAATGATTCCTGTAGGTCGTGGTCAACGGGAACTAATTATTGGAGATAGACAAACTGGCAAGACCTCTATTGCGATCGATACCATCATCAACCAAAAAGGTAGTGATGTGGTTTGTGTATACGTAGCGATCGGACAAAAAGCATCTACTGTAGCTCAAATTGCTGGAGTTCTCAAGGAAAAAGGAGCCTTGGACTACACCATTATTGTTACTGCCAATGCTAACGATCCTGCTACTCTTCAATACCTTGCGCCCTACACCGGAGCCGCTCTTGCTGAATACTTTATGTACAAAGGTAAAGCAACTTTAATCATCTATGATGACTTATCTAAGCAAGCTCAGGCTTACCGTCAAATGTCTCTGTTGCTCCGTCGTCCTCCCGGACGGGAAGCTTACCCCGGTGATGTATTCTATCTCCACTCCCGACTCTTAGAAAGAGCTGCTAAGCTAAGTGATGCTCTGGGAACTGGCAGTATGACAGCCTTGCCTATTATTGAAACCCAAGCTGGGGATGTATCTGCTTACATTCCTACCAATGTAATTTCCATTACTGACGGGCAAATTTTCCTCTCTTCCGACTTGTTTAACTCTGGTTTGCGTCCAGCTATTAACCCCGGTATTTCTGTATCACGGGTAGGTTCGGCTGCCCAAACTAAAGCTATGAAAAAAGTTGCTGGGAAACTAAAGCTGGAACTAGCTCAGTATGATGACCTCCAAGCTTTTGCTCAGTTTGCCTCAGATTTGGATAAGGCTACTCAAGACCAGTTGGCTCGGGGAGCTAGACTCCGGGAACTTCTCAAGCAAGCTCAGTACTCGCCTCTGTCGGTAGCTGAACAGGTAGCTGTAGTTTATGCTGGCTTGAATGGTTACCTTGATGAAGTGCCGGTAAATAAAATTGCTGCTTTTGCTCTAGGTCTGCGTAATTACCTCAAAACCAGTAAAACTGGCTATGGACAAATCATTGCGGAGAAAAAAGACTTAACTCCTGAAGCTGAAACTATGCTGAAAGAAGCGATCGTTGAATTCAAGCAAGGATTTTTAGCAGCATAGGGGTAAGGAGGTAGGGGAAGGTAGAGGAGGTAAAGAATAAATGGTGGGATTTAACCGTTATTTATTAGTGATCTCAACGAATCTAAGTCTTCTTGATCTCCCTGTACCTCCCCTTATCTCCCCTTATCTCCCCTTACCTCCCTGTACCTCCCCTTATCTCCCCTTACTTTTATGGCAAACCTTAAGGTTATTCGCGATCGGATCAAATCCGTTAAAAATACTAAGAAAATTACCGAGGCCATGCGCCTAGTTGCCGCTGCCAAGGTACGCCGCGCTCAAGAACAAGTAACTGCAACCCGCCCCTTTGCCGATCGCTTGGCTCTGGTTCTTTACGGCTTGCAAGCCCGATTGAAATTTGAAGAGGCAGATTTACCCCTATTCAAACAACGGCAAGTCAAAACTGTAGGCTTGTTGGTAGTTTCTGGCGATCGCGGTCTGTGTGGGGCGTATAACAGTAATGTCATTCGCCGAGCTGAACAACGTGCAAAAGAACTCCAAGCAGAAGGAATTGGCTATAAATATATTCTGGTAGGTCGTAAGGCGATCCAATACTTTCAACGCCGGGATCAACCTATTGATGCTTTATATACTGGCTTAGAGCAAATTCCATCAGCGTCTGAAGCCTCAAATATTGCCGATGGATTGTTGTCTTTATTTTTGGCAGAAGGGGTCGATCGCGTAGAGTTGATCTATACCAAATTTGTATCTCTTATTAGCTCTCGCCCAGTAGTTCAAACCTTGTTACCTCTTACTCCCCAGGGCTTAGAAGTACAAGATGATGAGATTTTCCGTCTCACTACCCGTGGTGGCAGTTTTACAGTTACTAGAGATAAAGTGGAGGCTCCTGCCAAGGAATTACCTAGAGATATGCTTTTTGAGCAAGACCCAGTGCAAATTTTAGATGCTCTCTTGCCTTTGTACCTAAATAACCAACTCCTCCGGGCTTTGCAGGAATCTGCTGCTAGCGAATTAGCCGCTCGGATGACTTCTATGAATAATGCGAGTGAAAATGCGAGTGCTTTGATTGGCACTTTAACTTTGGTTTATAACAAAGCTAGACAAGCAGCCATTACTCAAGAAATTCTAGAAGTTGTGGGTGGTGCTGAAGCACTGAGGGGTTAGTTTTAAGTTCCCTCCGGCAACCTTAAGAGCAAAGGTAGTCCTAAAAATAATGATTTTTTAGTAAGGATTTCCCCCGCACTGTGGGGGAAATCTTTATCGGTTTAGCACTACCAGAGCAAGAAGATAAATTCCGTTTTGGGAAGAATATTTGTTCTTGCTACTTCAGGGGGAGTCGAGGGAAACCTCTTCATGAGGACTGTTTTATAAGGACTGTTTTAGGGGCGATCGCCCAGACCCAGTTTTAAAATTATTTGACAAAATCCTCAGCCTATCTGCTATAGTAGGTAATGTGGAATTAATGGGGCGTCGCCAAGTGGTAAGGCATCGGGTTTTGGTCTCGACATTCCTAGGTTCGAATCCTAGCGCCCCAGTTTTTAGATGAATTACCTCCATTCTTGGAGAATAGCATTGAGACTAATCCCAGTTTCTAGCATACAAGCATGACCAGAATTGGGGAGGACTAGGACTTTAGTTTGCGGTAGATACTGACGGAGACGATCGCTCTCTCGTAGAGAAGGCAAAATACGATCGCTCCCTCCAACCAAAATTAGGACTGGTTGCTTGAGTTGTTGTAACTGATCGGGATTAATCTGAAAATCTCGCAACATGCCCAAGCGCCAAGCTACGGTGTTTTTAGGCACTGATTGGACTGCTTGGAGGAGATTAACACGGTTTTCTGAGGTAATTCTCTCTAAAGCTGCTAAGAAAGGTAATGCAGCCCAAGTAGTCAGGTAATACAAAGGATTCGGAAGTAAGCGGCAGGCTTGCTCTGCTAAACCTAGTAAAGGTAGCTGACTAAAAGCCGAAGCTGGGTTAATTAAAATCAACCGATGGTAAATATTAGGTAGATGAGTCGCTACTTCTAGAGCTAGACAGGATCCAAAGGATTCTCCACAAAGGTAAACTTCCCGATCGCCCAAGATTTCTTGTTTAATCAGATGAATTACTTGGGAACTTAATTCTTTCCAAGTAGCCAGGTTATGAGCAGGAATACTCAGGCGGCACACATCAAAATTTGCTTCTAATTGGGGCAGTTGCGATCGCCATAAATACCCTGTGCCATCCATCCCCGGCATGAGGATCAATAGGGGTAGAGTTGAGGAACGGTGAGGAGAAGATAAGAATACCGGGGTAGTTGAAGAGCTAATCATAGTCAAAATGATGATCGGGATTACTACAATAAATCACTAATTTCTTGATGGCAGTGGTTACTAAGGTGGCGAATGATTACTTTTGCTTGGCTGCCTTGATACTGTGCTTGGGCGGTAGGGGTAATCCAGTAGGGACGACCAATGGATACGGTAATTCTTTTGTACAATATCACCGGATGCCAGCCATTGCGATCGAACAGAGGCTCGGTGGGATCAAATAATTTCAGCAGTTTGAGGGGAACAATAGCATCTACCTGTTGTTCTTCGTGGGAGGCGATCGCTACGGGTAATACTGCCAATCCCGTTACTGCTGCCCGCAAAGCTAAATGAGCAAAACCTCGGTGGAACTTGCCTACTTCGTAGGGCTTAGTTAAATTCACCATCGGGGCTGCACCTTCGGGGAAGACTCCAACTAACTGTCGAGATTGTAATAATTTGGAGCCTTGGTGCAAAAAGCTCTGTAGGCGGATAGCGACTACATCGAGGGGAAAGCAACCCAACTGAGTAACTAGTTCGCGCATGATAGGAACTTGTCCCATGTAGTGATGGCAGGCAATCCGAATGGGTTGGGCGATCGCCTCCATCAGGATGGGTGCATCTAAAAAACTCCGGTGATTGCTAACTACCAAGACAGGAGTTTCTAAGGGAATCCGGTCTTGATGCTGCACTTGCACCTGAGTTCCCAAAGCAAATAAGAGCGATCGAGAAATATTTAAGGCACTATCCACAGCTATTAGCCTACAAAATTCTAGGTAAAAATACAGTAATTTCAGGCAAACAGCCCTAGTTACCTAGCCTAACAGCTTATTCCTAGAAAATCCTGCCGATCCTAAACTCTGAGAGAATTTGTACGCTATGGAGTTACTCAGTTGCTTTTGGGATAATGTATAAAAATAGATTCTAAAAAGTAATTGTTTTGACTCCAGCACCTAATATTCAGCCAACTATAGTCCGTAATGAGCGTGGGTTAACGATCGCTGGCACACGAATCACGTTATATGATGTCATGGATCATCTGAAAATGGGAAGACCACCAGAGCTAATTTTGAACTGTCTCCCGCTGACACAAGCACAACTTAAGGAAGCCTTACTCTACCTTGAGAGAAATCGGGCTGAAGTAGAAGCTGAGTATCAAGAAATTCTTCAAACAGCAGAGGAAGTCCGGCAATACTGGGGAGGAAAAAATCAAGAACGCTTCGATTGTATTGCGGCTAATTCACCCAAAGTTGGGAAAGAAGCTTTGTGGGAGAAACTTGAGGCTCAGAAGGCTATCCACGCAACAGAATATCAAGGATTATAGAGGGTCTGGACGTATTTTTATCCCATGATGCCCCCAAATCCCAGCATAAAAGTCTAAAATAAACCTCCGGGCTATAATTTATAATTTCTTTCTAGCTTAGGGGAAAATACCAATTAAACTAATTAATTGCCTTCTTTACCTTCTTTACCTCCTTCTTCAACCATAATGGGTCATTCCTTCTCCTTTCAACTCCAAGCCAAATGTAGCAAAACCAAAGCTAGGGTCGGGGTCTTCTCCACCCCCCACGGCATCGTAGAAACTCCCAAATTTATGCCCGTGGGAACCCTTGCCACCGTCAAAACCCTGACCCCTGCCCACCTAGAAGATGCTAAAGCCCAGATGGTACTGGCTAATACCTACCACCTCCACCTGCAACCGGGGGAAGATATTGTCCAAGGGGCTGGGGGACTGCACAAGTTCATGAATTGGCAGAAACCCATGCTGACAGATTCTGGAGGGTTTCAGGTGTTTAGCTTGAGTAAGATGCGGAAAATTAGTGATGAAGGCGTGATCTTCAAGTCGCCCCGGGATGGCAGCATGATTAATCTCACCCCGGAGCGATCGATCCACATCCAAAATGCCCTAGGTGCAGATGTGATCATGGCTTTTGATGAATGCCCACCCTACCCCGCCACCAGAGAAGAAGTGACAGCCGCCACCGATCGCACCTACCGCTGGCTAGAGCGATCGATCGCCGCCCATCAACGACCAGAGGATCAAGCCCTATTTGGGATTGTTCAAGGAGGTGTGTATCCAGATTTGCGGGTGGCAGCAGCTAAACAACTGGCAGCACTAGACCTGCCCGGTTATGCGATCGGCGGCGTG
>Ga0105048_10012698_pt1 | contig 13189 bp, 11 predicted proteins | sample MAT05_FD_78382 | JGI IMG/M metagenome (GOLD analysis project Ga0105048, IMG submission 78382) | Freshwater microbial communities from Lake Fryxell liftoff mats and glacier meltwater in Antarctica - MAT-05 | ecosystem: Environmental > Aquatic > Freshwater > Ice > Liftoff microbial mat | place...
CACCGGCGACAGCATACGGGATATTGGCACCACGCAACGCAGCGGTTGCGCGTAAGGCTCGCTCACGAACGGCTTCCACGGCTTCAATCATCCTTTGCCAGGAAAATGGTTTCAGCACAACGGGCAATGAACGGTCTCCACCATGACATCAAGTCCAACTCCCAACCAAAAGGATTGTATCCGTCTGGTGATATGATGCAACAAGGGTTCGCTGGCGTGCCATGGCCAAGCCTCCCTGAATTCATACGTATCCAGCTGCTGAAATTCTTATACTCCACATGGCCGAAAATGATACTTTTGTGAGCACCGGATCGTAACCCGAAGCGTCAGCGAGGGATCGGGATTTGCTCCCCTCGCTGACGCTTCGGGCTAATGTCACTTTGGACCGCGTGAGGTATATCAGCCGCTCGCCCACGAGATTCGCAAACTGGAACTCTACCCTGAATCTGACCGGCGCTCACTTGTCCCATCTTCAGTTTTTGCAAATGTCCCGAGGCGGGTTCGCAGGAAGTAAGGTCTCGGAATGTGGTGTTGGATCCGTTTCAGAACACGCTCAGCCTGAATCGACGGATGATCGGCTGCATCGGCAGAAAAGCCCACAACGGAGCCGATGCCGAACACTCCCGAACACCATGTCTCCAGATGAGCGGCGCACCAGAGCTGACCATGTTCATCGGGTTCGATCCCAATGGCTGGCAAGTCAAGATGCTCGGTGAACCCTAACGTCCTGCGGCAGTCCATAATCTGCTGATCGTCGGACGAAACTTGTCCGTCACCCGTCAGGCCGAGTTCCGCCGGATGATGAACGATCTGCACACCGGCGTCTTCTGCCAGTTCGAGCAGGTTACAATCGCTGTTTTCTCGAGCCAGAAGACTGGTATGAACGCCAAACAGACTAAGGAAGGAAGCAAACCCGGCACCAAAATCCTCGCCGCCCAACACAATCAATGACTCGGGAAGTCTTCGTCCTTCGAGAAACGATTCGACACGACGGAATGGCAACAGTCCCAATGGACGATGCAACTCCGCGCGACGCACGCCAGTTCCGATCACGATGTTGTTCGCGTTCACGATAGTTCGCTTACAGCATACTCCACTTGTGATGGCGATACTGCTGCGACTCAAAAAACGTGACTCCCCTGGCAGAACGTCCACTCCCAATCGCTCCAACAGCTCAATCGCATCAGAGGTTTCCGAGTTGATGGCACCAGCCAATAGTCGCTGCAGCAAACGCGGCGTGCCGCTGCGGCGAAGGATTGAACGGCGGCCTGTGGTATAATCGACAGACAATTCTGTGACGAGTCGCCTGAGCGCCTGTTCCATCATCCATGACGAATGGCGTTGTTCTGGTAATGCCATTGCAGCGCGCTTCCCTGCACCGCTTGCCACGCATGCCATTTCGATCGCGGCTTCGTCGTTTCCAATAATTGCGATATCGTATCGCATGATGTCACCTTGCTCTGAGTGCTTGACTGCGAGGCCAGGAATCCGTTTCAATTCAAGTACCATAGTGCTGAACACGTTCCGGCCCGAATGCGCAAAATTGGCAATCCAGGGGGTTTGATCGGCAGTTTTCTGATCATTCCTGAGACGAGGCCCGGAGAAGTGAGGAAAGATGCATGAGAGATAACGCTGGACAAGAGTTGTGACGATTCTGAGACTTATAGTGTCCGGAGATGTCGGAGCCCGACAATGGAAGCCGCCGAATCAGCCATGACACACCCTGAACCAGTTCTCGCGCCCATCAGCAGCAACCAGCCTTACTGGGTGCGGCTGCTGTCTGTCGGGGGCGTTGCGTGCCTACTGTCGATTGTGCTGTTGTTTCCGTTTCCGCAGTCAGGACGGCATTGGACTGAGCTGTTCAATCTGGCTCATGCGCCTTCGTTCCTTCTGGCATACCTGCTGGTGGTCGGACTATTCGATCCATCCTGCATCGGATTCCCGAAGTCATGGCACAGAATTCTGCCGCTTGGTGCAGGACGACTGATAGTCCTTGCGAGCGTGCTGCTCGTGCTGGGTGTGGCTTGCGAAATGTTGCAGGGATTCGTCGGGCGATCACCGAGTGTGAGTGACGTGATTGCCAACGGATGCGGTGTTGTCGCCGGAATGTTCTGGTGTCTCAGTCGCCATTGCAGGGCCCGAGCCTGCCGCACCGGCGTTTCGCTGATCACTGTCGGCTTGTTGATCGCGGCGAGTTGGTCGCCGATCTTTGAGCTGTATGATTGCTACCTGCAGCACCAGGATTTTCCTCTGCTGGCTTCTTTTGAACGCCCGAGGGAAATGCACATGTGGTACTCGCATGAAGCGGCAATTCATCGAACGACGACATGGTCGACCCAGGGTTCCGCATCCCTTTGCGTCCGGGGATCTGCTGGTACGGAGTATCCAGGAGCCAAACTTCAGTGGCCAATCAATAACTGGAATGAGGCGACCGCTCTGGAAATGGACGTCTTCAATCCTGGTGACACCCCGCTTAAGCTAAGCATCAGTATCGCCGACAGACTGCATGCGGCATCCGGTAATGCGACGACAGATCGTTTTGGTACTTCCGTCGAACTCCTGCCGGTAAAAGATGTCCATATCCGCATTGAACTTGCCGATGTGCGGAACGCTCCCGCATCGCGACGGATGGACATGACCCGGATTGAATCGCTGAATCTGTTTATCGTGCGTCCGGAAACGGACGTCGTGTTTATGGTGGATAACCTACGGCTGGTGACAGACTAAGAACTCCTAACGCGGGCTCCGCCCGCACCCATAGTCGTGGATCGCTCCGCGATCCAGCGTTGGATCGCGGAGCGATCCACGACTATGAAACATGCGCGCACCGTGCGCTTAAAAAACAGAGTAAGACTCTCATTGGACAGCGCCAGATTCGGTGGAAACCGAGCGTTTTTGCAACCCGAAGCGTGAGCGAGGGATTGTACCTTGCTCCTTCCCTCGCTTACGCTTCGGGTTACTATTTCGGAAAAAGTTGCGCTGTCCAACTAAACATCACCTTCGGTTGCCGACGTAAATTCCTTGCGATGCGCGACCAAAACGGCGGCAGCCAGAAACAGTACACTGATCGTTATCAGCCAGAAACACTGCATAAATGATGATCCGTCGATCATCACGTATTGAAAAACCGAGTCTTCCTTCATGCGTTTATCGAGCGGCATCCAGTTGACGAACAGTGTCCTCAGTCGAAACTGGATTGTCATGCGATTGATGACTGCCGGAATCGAACCGAAGACGAGTTCGACAATCACTGTGTACATCATGCAGAAGACCATCGCCCGTTTGGGAAAGATGGCTCCGACGAGCATATAGACGGCAGAATATGCGAGCGCCGACAACAGACTCAACGCCGAAAGACTCAGCAGCATCCGCAGCTGTTCATCCATACCGCACAGCGCCACTGAAAATACTGTCCCCAGCCATGCGGCCGTTGTTCCCCATGTCACTGAAACCAGATACTTCCCGAGCAGCAGCCAGCGAATGCCATTCGGTCGCGTCGCCAGATACGCCCAGCTGCGTTGTTCCAGTTCCGAAGCCACGGCCGGAGCTGCCGTCAACAGGACGCTCAAGGCAACGCACACGCAGGGGATCAGTGCATACAGAGTGATCGACCATGTGGATTTCTGCGTCGCGATGTCGATCTGGTTTTCAAAATCACCGAGCGTGCGAATCAGAATCGTGATCATGACCGGAAATGCGGCCATGGCAAACCACCACGCGATGCGTGCCAGCGTCAGCGATCGTTTCCATTCGTACACAAATACGGCCCGCAAGGCGTTCACAATTCACCTCGGTGAATCTTCATCAAAGAATTGAAAAGCGACTGCAGCGAATCATCGGCAGTGCGGATTTCGTAGATCTGAAGTCCATCGTCCTTCATCCATCCCGGGATCATCGAAGAAATTCGGCCGGCGTGTCGCGTCGACAGCACAACCACTTCGTGACCGGAATTCGTCCTCCTGATCTTCGCCGAGTCCGCGAGAGACGCCGCGATTATTTTCGCGGCAAATCCACGCAGATCATTGCACTGCACATGAATTTCCAGTGGCACGTCAAACAGCAACTCATGAACTTCTTCTGCCGTGCCCGACGCCAGAACACGGCCACCGGAAATCAGCAGAAATGAATGCGTCAGGGCTTCGATCTCATGCAGCACATGGCTGGCGATTATCATGCTGCGGCCCATCGCAATCCAGTTTCGCAACAGGTCCGTCATCTGGGCTCGCCCGATCGGATCAAGGCCACTCAAAGGTTCATCCAGAATCAGCAGTTCTGGCTCGTGTGAAATCGCCTGAGCCAGCTTGGTGCGCTGTCGCATCCCGCGGGAGTAGCTGGAAATCGGGCGATACATTCCCTCCACCATTCCAACCATTTCCATGCAGTCCAAAGCGCGTTGCCGCGCGTTGCGGTGAGCGTACCCCTGCATCTCCAGCAGATAAATCACCCAATCGATCCCGCTGATGGAAGCGTACATGCCTTCAAAGCCAGGGCAGAATCCGATGCGCCGCATCAGTTCCGGATTGTTGCGAGGATTCAAACCCAGCACGCGGACAGTGCCGCGTGTCGGCAGGAGCTGGCCCGTCAGCAGATTCAGCAGTGTACTTTTTCCCGCACCGTTTGGTCCGAGAAGTCCGTATGCACCGCGCGAAAGTTCCAGCGTGATGTCATTCACTCCCAGAACCTTGCCGTACAGCTTGGTCACGCTTTGAAATTGAATTGCGATGTCAGATGGCATAACTTTCGCCTGAAACAAACTGCGATTTCAATGTGCCCCGTGTCCCCGACGCGGGTTCTGAAGGTCAGATGACATAACTTTCGCCTGAAACAAAGTGTGATCCGACGGACTGGAATGTCCATCCCGCGAAGAACCCGATTCACACTTCCATGGGTGCCGACACACGACGATAGAGTACCGCCGTGCAGACAGCCGTCAGCACTGCGAGCAGAATGAATCGCGTTTCCACTTGAGTGACTCCAAGTTTCGGATCCAGAATCCACGACGACAGGTCATTAAACGTCTCGTACAAGGACAACGATTGCACCATCGAACTGTCTCCAGGACTTGCGACACCGCGAATCACGACGTATGTCAGATGCCCGAAGATCCAGATGGCAAACCAGGCGAACGAAGCGTAGCGGGATTCCGTCGTCAGGGACGACAGCATTAATGACAGCGCCGTACAGGGGATGACGATCATGAGCGACGCCAGAATCACGCGCAACGGCAGATCCCAGGTGGCGTAGAGGACAGAGATATCCGGTGAAAGGAGAACGCCGACAAAATACAACAACAGGGCCGGAAACATCGTCACGAACAACAGATACACGCTGATTGTTGCGGCCTTCCCTGCGATGTACTGCACTTTTGTCAATGGCCTGGAGAAGTACAGTAAGAATGCCCGCGACCGAAAATCCTGTGAAATCATGGGAGGCGCAATCACGGCCACGATCGGAATCAATAGAAATGGCTGCGACCGACGAAACAGGATCAGGATCAGAGATGACCAGAAGATATGTCGCTCTTCCCCCATACTTGGCCGTGACCCGGTCAGGATCCGCTCCTGTTGACTGCGCTGTAAAATCTCCCTGGGGCTTTCGTAAGTCACAAGGGCCATAGCCCCGGCTGACATAAGGTCCTGGACTTCGCCGCCCTGTTTCGCGGATTGCTCATAAACGAAAATCAAGAATCCCATGACGACGCCCGGCACCCAGGCGAAAAACATCATCCGTCGCAGCCATGCACCTTGCCATGCGCGGCGGATGCCGATTCCTGCCACGACGAGCCAGCGAGTGGACATTGGCTGCAGTTCGCCATTCCATGCGCGATATCCCAGGTTATGAATGGGCACTTTGAACCTCTCGCACGGCTGATAAAAAGATCTGTTCCAGAGAATTCTTCGACGGTGCAAGGCCTCGCACAATACACCCACTCTCCGTCGCCGCTGACCACAACGGCTCATTGAGTTCCGCAGCTGCACCGAAGACGCGCAATTGCCGCAGCGACATGACTTCGGACTGCACGCCTTTGGCCGTCAATCGATCTCGGTAGGCACCGCGGTTACCGGACAGTGTCACCGTCATCGACGGATTCGGCATGCGACACAATTCGTCCAGCGAATCGCTGACACGTACCGAACCGCCCGCCAGAATCACGACGTTGTCACACACGACCTGCACGTCTGGAAGTATGTGCGTACACAGGATGACTGATTTCCCGAACTGCCGTGCCAGAATTCGAATGCGATTCAGCATGGATTCGCGTTCTTCCGGATCCAGTCCTGATGTCGGTTCGTCAAGGATAAGCAGCTTTGGATCATGCACGATGGCCATTGCAAATCGCAGTTTCTGACGCATGCCGGTCGAGTACGTTTCGACTGGTCGATATCGTTCCTGCCCCATGCCGCAGAAATCGAGAATCTCATGGCCTCGGCGAAGTGCTTCTGTCGCGGGAAATCGCGACAACTGCGCGATGACCTGCACGGATTCGATGCCCGACAAACCATGCACGTAGCAATCGTCTTCCGGCATATAGCCGATGTGCGTTCGGATCTGATCGGCGGAAGTTCTGATCGGGAACCCCAGAACATGACCGTCACCAACGGTGATTCGAACCAGTCCCAACAGAACTTTGATGAGCGTGCTTTTGCCCGCGCCATTCGGTCCGAGCAATCCTGTGATGCCAGGGTGAATGGTCAGGTCAACATTCGAGAGGGCGCGAAAGCTGCCATAGTCCTTAGTGACATTTCTGAGCTCTATGAGAGCAGTCATTTTGAGCGGGGTTTCCTATGATACGTTTTGCGAGGCACGGCGTTAATGGGATGTTGATTTGGTGGGATTTGCATGTGGGCCAGACTTCCAGCCCTGCGTCGATGCAGGAAAACTCCATGTTTTTGAACAACTTTGAACAACTGTGACGGACTGGAAGCTTATGCCACATGAAATCAACATTCCCGGAGTCGCAGGCACCTGTTTTTTAGACACGCAGTCGCCTGCGGTTCGGGATTGTCTGACAAACTCGCTCCAATTTCCATTGTTGCCGTAACTCTCCCTGTTTCGGCAGATTCTGCCGAATGATCATCCATCGGTTTTGTCAGCGTAGCCGAACGGTGAAATCAGCAGCAACATGGCTGTCCGGTCGTCGTTTTGACCTTGTTCAGTAATCAGAATCGACGGTAGAACTTGCCGGAATCGGATGTTGTCTGATGTTGTCTGGAGCTTGTCAATTCGGGAAAGGAATCCAGCGGGAATGTGGTGCAGTCTTTGTCGCACGGATGTCGCAGTCAGGACGACCGGCCACGCCGGTGGTCTGCTGTGCTCGCGGTGCGGACACGACTTGCTCTCAGCATCAAGACCCACGGACGCCATTCGACATGCGCGCGAGATACTGGAACGCTGGAACTCCAGTGATCTCTTCGAACGCATCAGCCGGACTGAATCGTTGGATGCCCTGCACGCGCGGATGGATGCAGTTAAGAAGCCCGATGCCCCGAAAGAATTCCTGAGTGCAGATCTCATGGAATCCGCAGCTCCGAAACAAGAACTGCGAGAGGTCGCTCAGCAGGAAACCGAGTCTCCTGAGATTCCGTTGAACGATTCACCGGACGCTTTCGCCGATTCAGCCGCATCGCAGTCAGTTGCCGCGGAACCTCTGAAACCTGCGATTGAACATGAACACACGAAAACCTGCCTGGCCACTGTGATCCCCACTGCAGAAAAGTCGGTGCCTATTGTCAACCTTTCCGAGTTGACTCACACGGACATCCTCAGTGTGAGTACCGTGGCAAATTCGAGAGTCACGGGTAAGGGCATCACGAATGAATTGCAACGGGTCATCGATTTGGCAAGAGCACAAAATGCCGACCCCATGAGCATCCTTGAAGACGACACTTCCCATGCAACAGCAGAAATCGTGACTGACGCACCTGCAGAGGCTGAGGCAGCGAATGCGACAGAACCTGAGCAATCGTCACGACCGGCGCTGATCGCGGAGGCAGAGAGCTACGCCGATTCGCAGCAGAGTCCACAAATACCGGCAGAAACGGCCAATGCCAGCGAACCTGCGTCCGCGGCAGTGCCGAAGTTGATTTTACGGAGCACCATGCGCCGGCCTCTTTTGCATCGCCGGTTTCAATTGGAGCGTCCCGCCACTACCAGTTCAACAGGATCTGAAAACGTGAACAGAAAGCTTAGAGTTGACCAGCCTGGTGGTAACAATGAACTTCCGGAAACAGCGGCCGTTCAGCAGGATGCCTCAGTCGCCTCGTCTGTCGCACCGGCAACGAAGATCGTTTCGAATTCACCAGGACCCGAACGTCGCACCCGCATTGATGGACCTGAATCCGTCGATACCGTGACCGGGACCGATGGTCGCCGAGGTCGCACACAGACGCTTCCGAAACAGCGCTATATCGACGATGCGCATGACTCCGCAATGCGCGGCCCGCATTTTGAAATTACGACTCCCCGCCGTTCAAATCTGACCAGCGTCACCGGTCAGTTTCTGGCGTATCTAGGAGTGTTGGGACTCACCATCGGAACGGCAATGGTGATCTACGGCCATTTCGGCGGATATTCGGAATACACACCCACAGGCTGGTTGGTGACAACTGTGGCTCAGATGCTGTTGTTTCTGGGTGTGATCAATTTGGTTTCAGGCGGCATCGAACAGAACAACGACGAAGTGACCCGCCGCATCAATACATTAGGGGAACAACTACTCCGCATCGAACAAGTGGCATCCGAAGCAATGAAGGGCCCCAAACTCTCGCCGCGCCTCTATGACAATCCCACCGCCGAAGAAGAAGATACGGCCCGCGAAACCGCTGATGTCATCAGGAAGTGCCCTTAAAGAGTGATGTGCGAAATTGGTACAGTAGTGTGCGGTTCATGCTGAGCTGTGCGCGATCCAGAATTCCTTTGCCGTCGTCGGTCAATGAAATGTGCTTACGAATCGCTGGTCGTCCCGAAATTCACGGGGATGGATCTTCGGTGGCGAGAGACTGCTGACTGGCATGGAAAATGCCAATTCGTTCGTCTTCCCCAGATGGGTTGAAATTGGTGTCTGGAACTCTCCGGCAAAAGGAAATATCAATGAACAGCAGAATTGGTGTTTGGGTCGATCATCGGGAAGCCATTGTGGTCAAACTTTCGGATTCCGGTGAGGAGACAGTGCATGTTCAATCGGGGGCCGAAAGTCAGCTCCGGCGATCCAGCGACCACACGACCGGAAATTTTGAACCGATGCAGGTTCCGTCCGATGACACGCGCGAACGCAAGTTTATGGCTGAATTAAATACTTTCTACGACGAAGTCATTGCGCAATTGAAACATGCGGCTGCAATTCTGATCATCGGACCCGGCGAAGCAAAAAAAGAACTCAAGAATCGGATCGGTTCTAAACATCCTGTCGCTGGCAGTATTGTCGTCGAGGCAGCGGACAGTATGACGCAGGCTCAGGTGGTTGCCAAAGTTCGGAAGCACTTTCAGTCGTAGGGATCTGAAAGTCGGCGGCATTGCTGCATCCTGGTGTCTCAGAAATTGTCATTTCCGCACGTGCATGGTGGCTCACGCGAGATGTTCAGGCAGGATTAATCCATTCGGTGCGTTTGACGCTGGAGGCGATTCAGACAAGGATGCACTCTTGGTGTCAGAGAAACCCCACGAACACCGATATCAGATCAGCATTCACATGCGGCGTTGTGAAATATACCCATTCAGACCGGAAGTGTCTCGTCGCAGACAGTGCAATTCCACCTGCCGTGCAACGGTGCTCAGGACGCAACTGGCGGTTGTGCCCTGACGTTTTCCGGAAACGGATAGTCCCTTCTTTCAGAAAGAGATTCGCTACATGTCGGATCAAAAGCTTCGACATCAGATTGCCTCAATCGAGGCACCCGAAGTAGAGATCAGCAGCGAAACGCTGCTCGGTGAGGCATTCGTCGAAATCATCCATGCCGTGCAGCAGGAAGGTTACGACCTTGTGATGACAGGGACGCGCGGCGCCTCGGGCTGGAAGCAGTTCTTTGTCGGAAGTACGGCAAAGAGGCTCATTCGCAAGTGTCCATCAGCCGTCTGGATCGTAAAAGCAGAGCATGTTCAGGCACCCAAAGTGATTCTGGCTCCGTCGGACTTTTCAGATGTCAGCCGCAAGGCCGTTTTGAAGGGACTCTGGCTGGCCGAAAAATCGGGTGCCGAATTTCACCTTATGCATGTGATTGATTCCAGGGACGTTCGTGACGACCTGCTGGAGTACATTCCAACTGGCCGCTGAATCCATAGTTATTGTCTGCAGCCCACGATCTTTTAGCCGTTCTCCAGCAGCCATTGGACGGCGGCGCGGGTGAGTTCGGCGGCGGTGCTGACAGCGAGTTTGCGTTTGATATTTTCGCGGTGCGTGTCGATGGTGTGTGTGCTGAGGAATAGCCGGTTGGCGATGGCACTGGTCGTGAAGCCCTCTCCGATCATGCGAAAAACCTCCAGTTCCCGGTCGGTGAGACGCTCAACAGGGGTCTTGGCTGTGTCGGTGGCGCCCAATGCCTGCTCAATGAGCCGATGACTGATCTCTGGACTCAGGAATCTTTTCCCTGCGAGCACGGTACGTATGGCTTCGATCAGCTTTTCGTTCGATTGTTGCTTGTTCAGATATCCCAATGCTCCGGCGCGAAATGCTCGCTCCGCATAGAGCGACTCCTGAAAGCCGGAGATGACCAGCATTTTAATTGCCGGGTTCAGTGAACGGATCCGTTTGATCAGATCAAGGCCATGCCCGCTTTTCAGAGAAATGTCGATGAGAACCAAATCGGGGCCCACTTTCTTCACCAGCGCGAGCGCCTCTTCCTCCGACTCCGCTTCGCCGCAGACACTCAAATCTGCATACAGGGAAATGCGCATTGCAAGACCCTCACGGACTAAAGGATGATCATCGACGATCAGAATCTTTGTCGCCAAGTGCTGCTTATTCACGCCCTTTCCCCTGCAATAATGCGCATTTGACCCGTGTTCCGCCGGGCTCGCGGCGTTGGATCTGCAACACACCGCCAATCATGCCGGCGCGGTATCGCATGGTGCGCAGACCCATGCCATGATCCTTTCGAGCCAGAGCAATGCGGCTGAATGCTTCGTCAATACCAATGCCATCGTCAATGACTTCCAGGACGAGTTCGTCACCTTTCTGCAATAAGGAAATACAAATCCAGCCGGCGTGGCTGTGCCTGATCGCGTTGTTTACGGCTTCCTGTGCGATGCGGTACAGGTGCGTCGCTGTCGAATTATCCGAGACGATCACCGGAACGGGGCAGTCAAAGCGGCAATTCACCGATGGCGGCATATTCGTCGATCTGGCAAGTTCTTCGAGCGAAGACTGCAGCGCCTCGGCATCGATCTGCACGGGCATGATTCCATGCGAGAGTTGATGCACATGACGATTCGCCTCAGTCAGCTTTTGGATCAGTTTTCTGGTGGTGTCGCAAATGCGGGTGAAGTCAACTTCGTCAAACTGCCGCACGGTTTTTCCACCAGCATTTGCTTCCGGAGCCGCCGCCGCCGCCACAAGATCGAGCAGAGTTCCGGCGATCAAAGAAAGACCAGTCAGTTCCTGGCCAGTGCCATCGTGCAGTTCCCGGCCAATCCGACGCTGTTCTTCCGAGGAAATTTCCAGGACATGCCTTTGGAGTTGCTTGCGATCCGTGATGTCGCGAATGATACCTGTGAAACACGGGGAATGATCAACCTGGGTCACCGACAATTCGATCGGGAATGTTGAACCATCTCTGCGTTTGGCGACCAGTTCCCGAGGGGCATTGAGAATCCTCGCCTGGTCTGTTGCGAGAAAGCGTCGGATGTAGCCGTCGTGCTCTCGGCTGTAGGGGGATGGCATGAGCATCCTGACGTTCTGGCCAATCATCTCGGTGGATGCATAACCGAACATCGACTCGGTCGCGCGATTTGCGGTCTCGATGAGTCCCTGGCTGTCGATCGTAATAATGGCATCGAACGCGGAGTTCCAGACGGCCCGCAGATGTTCGTGCTTTTCACGCAGATCCTGGGTCCGCTGCATCACAACCTGCTCCAGCTCAACATTACGTCCGTGCAGTCGCACCTCTCTGACTTTAGAGTCTGTGTCGTCGTACACATACCCCTTGATTCGTACGAGCGATCCCTGAGCATCGAATGTTCCCAAGATGGTTTCAATCACATGACGGATCGTGCCGTCGCTGTGCCGGCCCGCTCGTTCGTATCTCTCCAGAACCTTGTTCTCAGAAAGGAGTTGAACAAAACCGGGCCATGTGAGCGGGTTACCGTAGAGATTTGCGAGGTTGCTGCCAACAGCATCTTCCGTCCTGCTGAAACCGAAGATGTTCGCGAAGGCCTGATTGCACAACAGGATTTCGCCATCCGGCGCAGCGAGATAGTCTCCGGTCAGGTCATCTTCGAAAATCAGTCGAAAGCGTTCTTCACTCTGGCGTAGTTCGTCCTCGGCCCGTTTGCGTTGAGTCACATCACGGAGAAGGCTGTCGTAGGCGATCAGCGTACCGCAATTGTCGTGGTAGGGAACCACCGTTTTTCGTATCCAGCGAAGGCAGCCATCCTTGCGGCGAATGCGGTACTCCACAGAAGTCACAGTGTGCTCGGAAACAACATCAGCAATCTGTTGTTCGATGACAGCGCGGTCCTCCTCGAGGACGATCGCCATCCACAGCAGAGGGTCGGCCGCATATTCCTTTGATGTGTATCCAGTAACAACGTCGCAGTTCGCTCCGTGGATTTTTTTCAGAATACGTCCGCCTTCCACCTGGACATGGTAGAAGTAGTCGGCGACAGCGGCACGAAGCGATTGATATCGAGACTCGCTTTCCGCCGTTGCGAAGAGTTGATTGTCTGCCATGTTCTCAAAAAGCCTGTTACGAAGTCCATGAGAAGTAAACTGCATTCCCCGGGAGGATTCTTCTCAACTCGCTTAGTGTAGCGACCCCGCACGGAAACAGACGGCTGTTGATTGAATTGAATTGTTTAACCCGTGGCCGACAGGCCAGGTCGATTGAAAAACCTGGCCTGTCGGCCACGGGTTAACGAAGATGATCTCTGTCAGAATTAAATCAACACGCCGGTGAGCCACCAGGGTACGCCACCGGCAGAGGATATTTCGGCCCTCCGGGCCTGAATCTCGTAACTTCAAAACTGCGCTTCGAGC
>Ga0105048_10012699_pt1 | contig 13188 bp, 11 predicted proteins | sample MAT05_FD_78382 | JGI IMG/M metagenome (GOLD analysis project Ga0105048, IMG submission 78382) | Freshwater microbial communities from Lake Fryxell liftoff mats and glacier meltwater in Antarctica - MAT-05 | ecosystem: Environmental > Aquatic > Freshwater > Ice > Liftoff microbial mat | place...
CGAGGACCAGTGCGCGGGCAAGCCGCGGGACTGGGCGCCGGTCGTCTATTGCTGGCGTGGCGGCAAGCGCAGCGGTGCGCTCGCCCATGTGCTGGCGGAGGTCGGCTGGCGCGCCGTGCAGCTCGACGGTGGCTACCAGACGTACCGCCGGCATGTCGTCGCCACGCTGGCGGAACTTCCCGCGCGGCTTGCCTATGTCGTCGTGTGCGGACTCACGGGTTCCGGCAAGAGCCGCCTGCTGATCGCGCTGAATACCGCGGGGGCGCAGGTGCTCGATCTCGAACAACTGGCGCAGCATCGAGGTTCGCTGTTGGGCGACCTTCCCGATGCACCACAACCGTCGCAGAAGTGGTTCGATTCGCAGCTCCTGGATGCACTCGCGGGCTTCGATCCCACGCGACCGGTGTTCGTCGAATCGGAGAGCAAGCGTATCGGCACGTTGCAGGTGCCAGTAGCGCTGCTGGACGCGATGCGCGCCGCCGCATGCGTGAAGGTGGATACGCCACAGCCGCTGCGCGTCGCGTTGCTGAAGGAGGAGTACACGCATTTCCTCGAGGATGCGGACGCGCTGAACAGCAGATTGCGTCATCTCGCCCCGTTGCATGGCAACAAGATGATCGCGCAATGGGATGCTGCCGCCCGGGCCGGGGACTTCGACACGTTGGTAGCCGACCTGCTGTCGCGGCACTACGACCCCACCTATGCGCGGTCGATCACCCGCAACTTTCCCCGCGTTGACGAGGCCTTGAGTGTCGTGCCTGCCGCCATCGATGCCGAAGCCTTCAACGTCATCGCCCGCGAACTGGTGCAGAAGATCGATCATGTCCAGGCGGAGACCGTTGCATGAGCAATTATGCGTTTCGCGTGGTCAATGTCTTTGCCGAGAGCCCGCTGGCAGGCAATCCACTGTGCGTTTTCGAGGATGCACGTGGACTCGATACCACGACGATGCAGGCGCTGGCATTGCAGTTCAACCTGTCGGAAACGACCTTCGTGTTGCCGTCCTCCAACGCGACCGCCCAAGTACGCATCTTCACGCCAGCGTTCGAGATGCCGTTCGCGGGACATCCCACGCTTGGAACCGCCCACGTGGTGCGCGCGATCGCCGGTGCCGGCGATGCGGTGACCCTCGAGATGAAGGCCGGCGTGATTCCGGTGACGGCGACAGGCGATGTCTGGACCCTGGTCGCGAACGCACCGCGTCATCGCGCGCCGACCGCCAGCGCCGTCGAACTTGCGACGATGCTGAACCTGACGCCGGCCGACCTGGCCGGACCGCCGCTTTGGGTGGACACAGGATCAGAACAATTGATCATCCCGCTGGCCAGCGCCGATGCCGTACGGCGCGCCAATCCAACAGCGGAAGCGCTGGCAGCCACGGCGCAAAACGGCCAACGCGCGATGGCCTACGTGTTCGCGCGCGACGGCAACGCGGTGCTGGCCCGCTTTTTTTTCCCCAAGCACACCTCGGTCATCGAGGATCCGGGTACCGGGTCCGCATGCGCGAACCTCGGTGGCTGGCTGCTGGCCACCGGAGCATCGTTGCCGCAGCAACTGGTGGTCGACCAGGGCGAAGGCGTAGGGCGGCGCTGCCAGCTTGGCCTCGAGGTGACTGCTGACAGCCAGATTCGGGTCTCCGGCCGGGTGATCGAGATCGCGCGCGGCAGCGTTACCCTCTGACGCCTGCGCACCGGGAGCTGCAACAGCCAGTTACAGCTTGCCAGTATGCGACGCGTCAACAATAGTCGAGACTGCGGCGTTGACGAGGACGGGCTGCCGCATCTGCGGGGTCCTGCCACCGCATGGCGCCGCGGCAACAAGGGTCGCCGGGAGGACGCATTGATGACCATTCACCCGTTGCTCGCCGCGACGCTGATCCTTGCCACCGGCTTGGTACACGCCGCCGCCGGGCCGATGGGCTATGCCGATGCGCGCCACCTGCTGGCTCGCACCGGCTTCGGCCCCACCGATGCCGAGGTGCGCAACTTTGCCGGCCTGTCGCGCGAACAGGGCGTGGCGACATTGCTGCGCGATACGCGCACCACTGCCGTCACGCCGGTGCCTGCCTTCGCCCTTGAAACCGGGCCCACCGGTGCGCCACGCGGTGACAACGTCAGCGAGGAAACGCGGCGTGCGTTCGCGCAATTGCAGACCCGCAACGGTATCGAACTGCGCGGCTGGTGGGTGCAGGAAATGCTGGTCACGTCCTCGCCGCTGACGGAGCGCATGACGCTCTTCTGGCACAACCATTTCGTGTCGAGCCAGCAAAAAGTGCGCATCGCGCGCTCCATGTACGGACAGAACGCGTTGCTGCGCGCCCATGCGCTGGGCAACTTCGGCGCGATGTTGCATGCGGTATCGAAGGATCCCGCGATGCTGATCTATCTCGACACTGCGCAAAGCCGCAAGGGCCAGCCCAACGAGAATTTTGCGCGCGAAGTGATGGAACTCTTCACGCTGGGCGAAGGCCGCTACACCGAGCAGGACATCAAGGAAGCCGCGCGCGCGTTCACGGGATGGAGCATCGACCGCGACACCGCGCAGTACCTGTTTCGCCCCGGTGCGCACGACTATGGCGTCAAGAGTGTACTTGGCAGGTCCGGCCGCTTTGATGGCGATGAGGTCCTGGACATCCTGCTCGCGCAACCGGGAACGTCAGTGTTCGTCACCACCAAGCTCTGGCGCGAGTTCGTTTCACCCGAACCCGATGCCGCGGAAGTACGGCGCGTGGCGCAGATCTTCCGTGGGCAGAACCACGACATCACGGCCGCGCTGCGCGCCCTGCTGATGTCGGATGCCTTCTGGGCCGCCGAGAACCGGGGCACGCTGGTGAAGAGTCCGATAGAGTTGGTGGTGGGTACGCTGCGCCAGTTCGAACTGTCGCCCATAGTCGCGACGCCTTTCGCGATCGCCGTGGCCGGCATGGGGCAGAACCTGATGTCGCCCCCCAACGTCAAGGGCTGGCCCGGAGGCGAGGTCTGGATCAATTCCAGCACGCTGCTGGCGCGCAAGCAGTTCCTCGACCGACTGGTGCGTTCCTCCGAGGCGCGGCTACCAGGCGGCGCGCCTGCGATGTCGCTGCAACCGACCATGCGCTCCGCCACGATGAAGGCGCGGGAGCCTGCGCTGGCCCGCAACGATGACGATGCAATGGCGTCCGAAGCACGCCTCGTGGCCGCACCGTCGTTACCAGCCGTTGCAGACGACGAGAAGGCGCGCGCGCGCCGTGCCGCGCTGTCCGTTGAACGCGGCATGCGCAACCTGCAGTTCGACGCCACGCAATGGGTTGCCCAACGGCAGGGCGCAACCGCTGCGGCCCGGATGGAAGTGGCGCAGGGACTGCTCTTGCCGCTGCCACCGGTAGCTGCGGACACGCCCAACGCCGATGTCGATGCCACCACGTTCATGCGCGCCACGTTGCTCGACCCGGCGTATCAGCTGAAGTAGCACCAACGCGCCCACGGAGGACCCACCATGAACCGCCGCCACTTTCTTCGTGCCTCCGCCGTGCTCCCGTTCGCGCGCGTCGCGACGCTTCCGCTTGCTGCATTCGGCAGCGCGCAACTTGCCGTGGCCGCGGCGCCCACCACTGCCGATTACCGCAAGCTGCTGGTGCTGGTGGAGCTGAAGGGCGGCAACGACGGACTCAACACGCTGATTCCTTATCGCGATGCGGCGTACTACGCGTTGCGCCCGAAGATTGCGATTCCCGCCGACCAGGTGGTGCAACTCACCGACCAGGCCGGGCTGCATCCGGCACTGGCGCCGCTCCTGCAGTTGTGGAACGACCGCAAGTTGGCTGTACTGCAAGGGTTGGGCTATCCCGACCCCAACCTGTCGCACTTCCGCTCGATCGAAATCTGGGATACGGCGAGCCGCAGCGAGCAGGTGCTGCAGGACGGCTGGTTGACGCGCGCATTTGCGACGGCCCCCACGCCCCGCTCGTTCGCGGCGGACGGCGTCATCGTCGGCTCCAACGATCTCGGTCCGCTGGCCGGCAGCGGCACGCGCGCCATCGCATTGGCCGATACCGAGCAATTCCTGCGTCAATCGAAACTTGCGCATCCGGGTGCCGCCGCGCGCAACAAGGCGCTTGCCCACATCCTCAGGGTGGAGTCCGACATCGTGCAGGCCGCGGGTCACCTCGATGGCCGACCCTCGTTCAAGACCGAGTTCCCGGCTGGCGGTTTCGGCAACGCGATCCGCACCGCATGCAGGATCATCGCCAACCCATCTGGTGTGGCGGTGCTGCGCGTCACGCTGTCCGGCTTCGATACCCATGCCAATCAGCCAGCGACGCAGGCTCGGCTGTTGAAGGAACTTGCCGCCGGCTTGGTGGCGCTGCAAAGTGCGCTTACTGAAATCGGCAAGTGGGACGACACAATGGTGCTCACTTACGCCGAATTCGGTCGGCGACCGAAGGAAAACCAGAACAGCGGCACGGACCACGGCACGGCCAACGTCCACTTCGCGATCGGTGGTCGGGTGGCAGGCGGCATGTATGGGACCGCGCTCGATCTCGCGCGGTTGTCGGGTGACGGCAACCCGGCGTTCGCGCTCGATTTCCGCAGTGTCTACGCCACCGTGCTCGAACGCTGGTGGGGGGTGGATTCACGTCAAGCGCTGGGCGGGCGCTTCGCGCCGCTGCCGTTTCTTGCGGCTTGATCTCGATGACCTGCGGACGAGGCGCCTGCGGGCAAGGCGCCTGCGGACGATGACCCGCGGACGATGCGCCTGTAGGCGAGGCTTCAGCCTCGCGTTGGGTGCGCAGGTGAAGGTGAACCGGCGAGGCGCTAGCCGCGCCTACGTGTCGCTGCCGATCAGGCGACAGTCCACGCCGCGATGAACGCCTGCCAATGCGGCGCAGTGGACGCGCCGATACGTTCGCGCACCTGCGCGATTTCTGTCGAGTACTCGCCCGCCGAGAGTTCGCCACGCAGTAACCGGAAGCGCTGGTACACGAGATAGGTGTTGAGCACATCCGTCTCGCAATAGTTGCGCACCTCCGCCAGCTCGCCGCGTCCGATCGCAGCCGCCACTTCGCTGCCGTCCATGCCCAGCTTGCCGGGGAAACCACACAGCCGCGCCATGGCATCGAGCCCAGCACTGGCGCGCGGCTGGTACATCGCCAGCACTTCCATCAAGTCGAGATGCCGCGTGTGATAGCGCCCAAGGTAACTGTTGAATTTGAAGTCGCGGTCCTGGTCGCCCCAGTCCCAGTATTTTTCCGCCGTGATGCCGTGGATCAGCGCGCGATGATTGAGTACCGGCAGGTCAAAACCGCTGCCGTTCCACGACACGAGTTGCGGCGTGAATTTGTCGATGCCGTCGAAGAACCGGCGGATCAATTCGGGTTCAGGGTCATCCAGCTCGCCGATCGACCAGAAGCGAAGGTCCTGCACCGTGCGCAATGCGCAACCGATGGCAACGATTTTCTGCAGGTACAGCGGCATGAAATCCGAGCCCGTGGTCATCCGGCGCTTCTGGCTGAACCACGCCACGACATCGATATCGCTCAACGAAGATGGCGCATCGTGGATGCGCCGGATGCCCGCGACATCGGGCACCGTCTCGAGATCAAACACCAGCACGGGAGTCATCAGGGAAACACGCCCGTGGTGAGGTAGCGATCGCCGCGGTCGCAAACAATAAACACGATGGTGGCGTTGGTCAACTCGCGCGAAATACGCAGCGCCACCGCACCCGCGCCGCCCGCAGAGATGCCGCAGAAGATGCCCTCCTCGCGCGCCAAGAGGCGCGTGGTCTCTTCCGCATCAGCCTGCGTGACCGATTCGACGCGGTCAACGCGCCTGCCGTCATAGATTTTCGGCAGGTAGGCCTCGGGCCATTTGCGGATACCGGGGATGGATGCACCCTCGGCCGGCTGCGCGCCGACGATGGTGATGGCGGGATTCATCTCCTTCAGGAACTTCGACACACCCATGATCGTGCCGGTGGTGCCCATCGCCGAGACGAAATGCGTGATGCGGCCGCCGGTATCGCGCCAGATCTCCGGCCCGGTGGTACGGTAATGCGCCAACGGGTTGTCCGGGTTGGCGAACTGGTCGAGGATCACGCCCTTGCCTTCGTCGCGCATCGTATCGGCAAGATCGCGCGCGCCTTCCATGCCCAACGCCTTCGTCACCAGGATGAGCTCGGCGCCGAAGGCCGTCATCGTCTGACGCCGCTCGATCGACAGGTTGTCCGGCATGATCAGCACCATCCGGTAACCCTTGATGGCCGCGGCCATGGCCAGCGCGATGCCGGTGTTGCCCGATGTGGCTTCGATCAGCGTGTCGCCCGGCTTGATGTCGCCGCGCTTCTCGGCCTCGACGATCATCGACATCGCCGGCCGATCCTTCACCGATCCGGCGGGATTGTTGCCTTCGAGCTTGCCCAGGATCACGTTGGTCGTGGCGCCGGGCAGCCGCTGCAGGCGCGCCAGCGGCGTGTTGCCGATGGCGTCTTCAAGCGTGGGATAGCGATGCGGGTTCGGGCTGGGTGCGCTGTCCATCAATGAATTGTAGTCGTGGCGGCACTACGTCCGGCACACGCCATGCAAACAACGGCCCCCGCGGCAGCGGTGCGTTCGACGCACCGCGACGCGAGGGCCGCATGTCGTGTTGCGCGGACTACTTCTTCGGTGCGTCGTCCTTGGCCTTGGCATCCTTCGACTTCACATCCTTGGCAGGCGCGGCGGCGGCCGGAGCCTTCGTGTCCTTGGCAGGTGCGGCGGTGGCCGGAGCCTTGGCATCCTTGGCAGGCGCGGCGGCGGCCGGAGCCTTGGCATCCTTGGCCGGAGCCTTGGCGTCCTTGGTGGATGCAGCGCTGGCCGGAGCCTTGGCATCCTTGGCAGGCGCGGCGGCGGCCGCAGCCTTCGCGTCCTTGGCAGGTACCGCGGCGGCCGGAGCCTTGGCGGGTTCGGCCTTAGGCGCAGGGGGCGGCGGGGTTGCAGGCGTCGGGGCCGCAGCTTTGGCTGGTGCCGGAGCCGCCGCGCCAGCGGGTGATGCTGCAGGGGTGGCGGCTTTGGCGGGGGTTGCTGGCATCGGCGCCGCTACAGCGGCAGGTGCCGCGGCCTTGGCCGGTGCCACCGGCGCTGCTGCAGCCGGTGCCGCGGTCGGTGCTGACGCCTTGGCGGGCGCGGCCGGTGCCGGCGCTGCGGGGGCTGCAGGAGCCGCAGCGGGAGCCGCAACCTTGGCCGGCGATGCGGCCGCAGCGGCGGCAGGCGCCGCTGCCTTCGCAGGTGAGGACGCACCGCTGATGGCGATGTCGCTCTTCAGCTTGTTGAACGTGGCGTCGCCAATGCCGTTAACTTTTTTCAGGTCGTCCAGCGACTTGAACGGGCCATTGGCCTTGCGGTAGTCGACGATCGCTTGCGCCTTGACCGGGCCGATGCCTGGCAGCACATCAAGCTCTTCCTTCGTGGCCGTGTTGATGTTGACGGCGGCAATCGCAAAGCTCGACAACACCAGCCAGATGAATGCAAGCAACAGATGTTTCATTAAGTGATCTCCCCGTTATCAATGCCGACGGTGTGCGCCCGGCACAAGGTTGTGCTGGGTGAGCCACCAACGCGCAGCGGATGTTACGGGTTGACCTCGTCACCGGCAAGGCAGGCATGACCCCATGCTGCGTTGGGCACGGGACCCGGCCGGGGACGCGCTCCCCCGCCGGTTGGGTCAGGGCCGGGCCTTTGCATCAGCCACGGGCGTGACCGCGCCCTTGGCGGTAGGCCCCGCACCGCGAGTATCGGCCTTGGTGGCCGGTGCCGCGGCCACCTTGGGCGGCGTGGCCGCCACGGCGATGTCGGGGCGCAGGCGTTCGAGCTGCTTGGCGCCGATGCCTTTGACATTCCGCAAATCGTCCACGGCCTTGAAGGGCCCGTTGGTCTTGCGATAGTCAAGGATGGCCTGGGCCTTGGCGGGCCCGATGCCTGGCAGCGCGATCAATTCGTCCTTGGTGGCCGTGTTGATATTGACGGCGGCGATGGCGAATCCGGCACCCGCGAACTGCAGGGCCAGCGCCAGCGCGAACGCGGCAATGAACTTGGGCATGATGTGCTCCTTGCGGTGATGGAAGGGTTCGTCGGGAGGTACCCCGCAAGACGCGGCGCACATCCAATCAACGAGACATCACCTTAAGGCGCGCTACTTCGACTGCGCCATCAGCCATTCGACGTAGCGTGACACGCCCTGTTCCACCGGGGCCATTGGCGGCTTGAAGCCCGCCTTGCGCAGGGCCGACAGATCGGCCTGCGTGAAACTCTGGTACTTGCCGACCAGTGCCGCGGGGAACGGTACATACGTGATGGCACCGGCCGCGACCAGCGCCTCCAGTGTGCGCGGCGCCACGCCATCGGCCGCCGCACATGCATTGATCGTGGCCACGGCAACTTCGTTGAAGCTCTGCGCGCGCCCCGACCCAAGATTAAAAATGCCGGCGCGCGCCGGGTGATCGAGAAAATCGAGGTTGACGGCGACCACATCGTCGACGGATACAAAATCGCGACGCTGCTCACCCGCCGCGTAGCCGCCCGACCCTTCGAAGAGGCGCACCTTGCCCTCGGCGCGATACTGATGGAAGAAGTGATAGGCCACCGACGCCATCCTGCCCTTGTGCGCTTCGCGCGGACCGTAAACGTTGAAATAGCGGAAGCCAACGATCTGTGCCGTGCGCTCCGGCAGCACCCGCCGCACATACTGGTCGAACAGGAACTTGGAATAACCGTAGACGTTGAGCGGTGCCTCATGGGGCCGATCCTCGACGAACGTGGCACCGGCCCCATACACCGACGCGCTCGACGCATAGAGAAACGGCACGTCGTTGTTCTGGCAATGATCAAGCAGCGTGACGGAATACCGGTAGTTGTTGCGCAGCATGTAGCGGCCGTCGGACTCCATCGTGTCGGAGCACGCCCCCTGGTGCAGGATGGCCGTGATGTCGTCGTCGAAGTCGCCTGCGCCAAGGCGCGCCAGAAATTCATCCTGGTCGAGGTAATCGGCGATGTCGGTCTCAACCAGGTTGCGGAATTTGTCCGCCTCCTTCAGGTTGTCGACCGCGATGATGCGGTTGTCGCCGCGCGCGTTCAGCGCGCGCACGAGGTTCGATCCGATGAAACCGGCCGCGCCGGTCACGACGGTATACACGTTGCCTTCTCCCGTTCGCAGACGATGAACCTACAACTCGAGATCGATACTACCGACCTCGCTGGTGATATGCGGCACGCGGGGCGCCACCGCGCACAGCAACTCGTAACCGACGGTGGCGGCGGCACTGGCCACATCGTCCACCGGCAGGCCTTCGCCCCACAGCACCACGGGGCTGCCCACGCGCGCCTCGGGCACCTCCGTCAGGTCCACCGTCAGCATGTCCATCGATGGCCGCCCGGCCAGGCGAACCTTCTTGCCGCACACCAGTACCGGCGTGCCGTTGGGTGCATGCCGTGGATAGCCATCCGCGTATCCGCACGCGACGATGCCGATCCGGTGCGGCCGCGACGCGGTATACGTCGCGCCGTAGCCCACGCTGTCGTTGGCCTTCAGTTCCTGCACCGCGATGATGGTGGAGCGCAATGTCATCACTGGTTGCAGTCCCAGCATGTCAGCAGTGTCGTAGGGAAACGGCGACGCGCCGTAGAGCATGATGCCGGGACGCACGAAATCCCCGCCCACCTGCGGAAAGCGCACGATACCCGCGGAGTTGGCCAGCGACCGTGGATACGGCAAACCCCTGCACGCGGCCTCGAAGGCGGCCATGGGTTCGGTCAACCCGTCGTCTTCGTCCGAGCGCGCGAAATGCATCATCAGCCGCAACGCCGCCACCGAAGGTGCCGAGGCCAGGCGCTTGCACACGCCCGCCACCTCGGACGGCGCGAAGCCTAACCGGTTCATGCCGGTGTTGACCTTGATGAAGACCTCGAGGGGGCGCGCGAGGATCGTGGTCTCGAGCATCCGCACCTGCTCGGCGTCGTGCACTACAGTCGCCAGGCGCTTTTGCGCAAGTTCAGGAAGCTCGGTCTCTGCGAAGAAGCCCTCGAGCATCAGGATGCGCCGCGAGTAGTGCGCCTCGCGCAATGCCAGCGCGGCATCGAGCTCGACCAGCGCCAGTCCATCCGTATCGTCCAGCGCCGGCAAAATGCGTTTCAGGCCATGGCCGTAGGCATTGGCCTTGACGACGGCCAGCACCTGCGCGCCAGGCGTGCGCTCGCGGACGCGGCGCACGTTGCTGCGAAGTGCCGCCAGGTTGATCTGCGCAAAGAGCGGGCGGGCCATCCGGCGGGACGTGGGGATCGGGTTCCAGGAAGGGTGACGGCAGCGTCGCCGGGCCCGTTGCGTCCATGGTTGCGGGAGCCGATCGAACCGGTTTCCTGAGGCAAACATGGTATAAAGCGCGGGCCAAGCGTCGTCACTCATTATAACGATACGGCAACGCGCCGCGACCGGGGCCCCCTCAAGTCGCGCGATCAAGCCCCAACCCTTCACCGCGTGGCCCGGGACAACACTTCGAGGATATGAAGCGCGGTTTCTACACCATCATGGCGGCGCAGTTTTTTTCGTCGCTGGCCGACAACGCGCTTCTCATTGCCGCCATCAAGCTCCTGCACGAGTTGAAGGAGCCGGAGTGGATGACGCCCGCGTTGCAGCAGAGCTTCGTCGTCTCCTACGTGGTGCTGGCGCCGCTCGTGGGTGCGTTCGCCGACTCGATGCCCAAGGGCCGGGTGATGCTCATCACCAACACGATCAAGATCTTCGGCTGCCTGTTGATGCTCACCACGATCCACCCGTTGCTGGCCTATGCGGTGGTCGGCTTTGGCGCTGCCGCGTATTCGCCGGCCAAGTACGGCATCCTGACGGAGCTACTGCCTGCGCGTCAGCTGGTGGTGGCCAACGGCTGGATCGAGGGCACTACGGTGGGCTCGATCATCCTGGGCGTGCTGCTGGGCGGCGCGCTGGTCAGCCAAAAGGTGTCCACTGCGTTACTGGGCTTCGACCTGCCGGTCATCAACACGGGCATCGACACGCCGCCGGAAGCGGCCATCTGCATCATCGTATTCTTCTACGCTGTGGCCGCATTGTTCAACTGGTACATCCCCGACACCGGCGTCGATCATCGCGTGCCGAGCAAGAATCCGCTATATCTGATCCGCGAGTTCTCGCATTGCGTCGTGCTGCTGTGGCGTGACAAGTTGGGCCAGATCTCGCTCGCCACCACCACCCTCTTCTGGGGCGCGGGCGCCACGCTCAAGTTCATCGTACTGGCCTGGGCGGCAAAGCAGCTGGGCTTCGATCTGTCGCAGGCCTCGTACCTGCAGGGCGTGGTCGCAGTGGGCATCGCGCTGGGCGCCGTCGTGGCCGCGCGCTACATCAGGCTGCGCAACGCGGTGAACGTGCTGCCCATCGGCGTCGCGATGGGCCTCATCGTGATCACCATGATCTTCGTCACCAGCCTGCCGGTGGCCATCGCGCTGATGGTGGCCATCGGCGCCTGCGCTGGTTTCTTCGTCGTGCCGATGAACGCGCTGCTGCAGCACCGCGGCCACGTGCTGATGGGCGCCGGCCACTCGATCGCCGTGCAGAACTTCAACGAAAATATCGGCATCCTCGTGATGGTGGGCCTCTATGCGTTCATGATCCGCGAGGGCATCAGCGTGAATCGCGCCATCGTGCTCTTCGGCGTGTTCATGTCAGGCGCGATGCTGCTGGTGCTGTGGCGCCACCTGCACAACCAGTCGAAGAGCGATTCGATGCACCTGATCGCCGATCACGACGGGGGCGAACCGGGCCAGAAGCCGCCGCATTGAACCTGCGGCCGGTCAGAGAATGACGGGCCGGTCCGACACCTCGTTGGCGCCACCTGTGCCGGGCGCGTGCACCACCAGCAGCGCCGTGATGGCCGCGATCCCGGCCTCGACCCCTTCCGCGTATCGGCCCGCACGAAACGCGGTCTCCATCGTCTTGCAGATGCCTTCCCACGCCTCCACGCCCACGTTCGCGTGGATGCCGCGATCGGCGACGATCTCCACATCCTTGTCGGCCAGCAGCAGGTAGAGCAAAACGCCGTCATTGCGCTCGGTATCCCACACCCGCAGCAGGCCGAAGACTTCCAGCGCCCGCTCGCGCGGCGTCGCGCCCTGCCATACGCGGGCCAGCGGCAGCGCCGCTTCGATAGCCACGCACAGTTGTCCGGCATGCCGGCGTTCGCCTTCGGCGATCGAGGACTCGATGCGCCGCAGGTCGTCCATGGTGAGCGCGCGATTCAACGCACCGCGATCGGTGACGAGATGCCGCCAGAGGCGTCGCTGCATCGTGGGCATCGTCAGTCCCATCCACCCGACGCGCCGCCGCCGCCGAAGCCGCCGCCGCCGCCGGAGAAGCCACCGCCACCGCCACCGCCGCCCCAGCCGCCGCCACTGCCGGGAAGCCATATCCCGCCGTTGCTGCCGCCCCGCCGCATGAGGCCCGTGCCGGTACCGGCCAACAGCATGACGAAGAACGCCACCACGCCCGCAATGCCCGCGATGAGGAGCGACCCCGCCACCACCCACGCGGCCGCGCCGACGACACCCGCGCCGACCGTGGAACCCAGCCCCTTGCCGAAGATCCGGCGCAGGATGCCGCCCACCACCGGCACGACGACGAACAACAGGATCAGCAGCATTTCGAAGGGCACGCCACCGCCCGACGATTTTTTCTGCGTTGCCACCGGCTTGGCCGCGAGCGGCTCACCTTTGTCGACGACGCTGATGATCTGGCCGACACCAGCCGTGATGCCCTGGGCAAACTGGTTCTGCCGTAACAGCGGCGCAATGGTATCGGCGATGATGCGGCGCGACGTGACGTCGGTAAGCACGCCTTCGAGACCGTAGCCCACTTCGATGCGCAGCTTCTTGTCGTCCTTGGCCACGACCAGCAGCGCGCCGTTGTCCTGGCCCTTGCGGCCGATCTTCCACGCGTCGGCCACGCGGATCGAATAGGTCTCGATGGGCTCGGGCTTGGTGGTGGGCACGATCAGCACGACCAGCTGGTTGCCGGTCTGCTGCTCCCACGCCGCAAGCTTGGCGTCGAGCGACGCCAAGTCGGCAGCGCCCAGCGTGGACGTGAGGTCGGTGACGCGGGCCTTCAACGCCGGCAGAGGCATCAGGCCGTCGGTGCCGGCCTCCCACGCCGAGGCCATCGTGGCGAGCGTCAC
>Ga0105048_10012702_pt1 | contig 13186 bp, 10 predicted proteins | sample MAT05_FD_78382 | JGI IMG/M metagenome (GOLD analysis project Ga0105048, IMG submission 78382) | Freshwater microbial communities from Lake Fryxell liftoff mats and glacier meltwater in Antarctica - MAT-05 | ecosystem: Environmental > Aquatic > Freshwater > Ice > Liftoff microbial mat | place...
CGCCATTCGTGCAGAGGAAATCGACCTGGCGGGCAAGACCGTCGTAATCGACCCTGTCATCGGAGGTGAAGGGAGTCGGGGTGAAGGCAATAACGCCCTGCAGGTTTGCTTTCAGTTCTTGTGGTCGCATCGTCATCGCAATCTCCTCATGTAGAAACTTTCGCCAATGTAGGGGCACACCGCTCTGTGCCCGGCACGAGGTCAGCGAACTGTGCCCATTTCTCAGTTCGCGAACAGGGCACACCGCTGTGTGCCCTCACGACGAACCGGATCAATCGCCAACAAACCGGTCGATGACATTTTTCGTGATCTGCGATACGGCGTCGCTAACCAGGATACTTGCCGGCCAGGTGATTGATCCGACAGAGAAGACGCCGCCGCCGCTCGGCGTATCGAAGGTCACGATTTCCGCCCCTCCTTCATCGATATTGGTTCCTTTCGCAAGGAGCACAGCGTTTTTCGGAGTTGATGCGCTCATTTTGTCGGTTTCATGCCCGGACGCGCCGCCGTGGACACGCTCGTGCAGGCTCTCCTCGCCAAAGATGTCTCCATTCTTCAGACCAGTGCCTTCGAAAACCCAGTGGTCAGCGTTGAGCGTCTTGTAGGGAGCAGCGGTCATGATGCCAGTTTCGGTGGTCACCAGTCCGGTTAGATTCGCCTCGCTCTCGTACGTGCGATGGAATCGACTTTCGAGATAGCGGGTCGGGTCGCTTGGATCGTACATTCCGAGTTTGCCGCCCTCGGTCTTGAGGTAGTTGCGGAAGTGGAGGGCGTCGTTGTCGAGAAATTCGACCTCGCAGTTCATTCCGTTGCCGCCGAGATACATGAAGTGACCGCCGCGATCGTAAACCCAGTCTTTCACCTGCTGATACATCTCGCGCGACCAGTACTCCGGGTGAGCGCAGATAACGAGCACCCCGTAGGAGTCGAGATCGATCTTGCCGTCGTGCAGTTGCTGTTCGCTGTAAACATCGTAGGCATAGCCTTCGCGCTCGAGCCAGCCGAGCATGCGCCACTCCGCGGGTGCCAGGTGATTTCCGGTGCGGCCACGAATGGGATCGGTGACCTCGGTATCCTCAGGCACGAGATTGCACGGTTCAGGTCGCTCAAATGAGACCGGTCCGTACGCCTCATCGGGGAAGGACCATTCATTGAACGCGTCGATATTAGTATAGCGAAGGAGATCGAGCCGGGCATTCACGACCGGAGTCGGCGGCAGCTCAGTTGCGTTTACATAATTGCTCCTCCCGCCAAAGTTGTTATAGGCATTCCAGGTGTTGGTTGAATGCACGACGACGATTTTGGCAGAGGGTTTTGCAGGGGCAACAACCCATGGGAAAGAGAAGAAGGCACCGGATTCTGTTTTGGCATGCAGGTAATAGAGACCGGAGCGCTCGGGTCCGACCACCGTCTGGGTGTGGTGAGGACTGCCGTAGCCGCGTTTGTTCCACTGGACCCCGGTGCGGGTGTAGTCGCCATCCGGGGTGATTTGCATGGTCGCCTTCGGGCCATGTTCGTCGAACCAGCCCAGCATGCGGACGAACTCTTTCTCCTTGCCGTAGCGCCAGAGGGTGAGTTGGTACGCCTCGACAGCATGAACGCGAAACTCTGATCGTTCGCCGGTCTTCACCCACTTCGGCCACATATACCCGAGCAGGCCGTCGGTCAGGAGCCGAAACTGGTACGGCGTTGCAGCATCTGCCGTCAACTCGACGCTTTTGCTGCCAAAGCCGTCCTTCGCCAGGGTGACCTTGCACGGTCCGGGTGCGATGTCCGCATAAATCGCACCGCGTGGCGTTGAGTACACAACGGCAATGCTCTGTCCGTCTCGCTCGACTTCGACTGCGACACCGGAGACTGCGACGTACCGTTCGTCGCTCACGTAGCCGATTAGCATTCGCTCCCCCAAGGACTGATCGTGTTTTTCCGCTTGGATATCGATGGGCTGGAAGGGCACACAGCGGTGTGCCCCTACCGACGAATCGCAGCCTATTCGAGGCCAAGCAGTTCCAGGCTGTTACGTTCCGGGATCTTTTCAATCTCCTCCATCGGGACACGCGGTAACGCGGTGCCTTCGAGGATGTCATTGACTTTCCACAGGTTTTCCAATGTTTCCTTTGGTGACGCGATTGGGTAGTCCGAACCGAAGAGCAACTTGTGCAGCACGCCCCATTCGGCCGCGTGGCGGAATGCGTTGTAGTAGGACCAGGGGCGATAGAAATTCGCGGAAATATCGGCAAAGAGATTCGGATGCTTCCGGATGACCACGAAACACTCGACCTGCCAGGGGTGCGCCATGTGGGCGAGGATGATTTTAAGTTTCGGGAACGCGGTGGCAACCCGGTCCATGTGTCGGGGGTGTGCGAAATCGAGATCGGCGAATTGAACCGGGGAGGTTCCCTGGTGGAAGAGGATCGGCAGACCGAGTTCTTCCGCGCGTTTGAAGATGACAAACGCTTCCGGACCAAGCGGATCGAAGTTCTGGTAGTTCGGTCCGAATTTGAGCCCGCGCAACCCGAGATCCTGGGTCGCCCGCTCGATCTCTTCGAGCGGATTCGGATCGAACGGGTGGATGGTGGCGAATCCGATCAGCCTGTCCGGGTAGGCATGGACGAATTCAGATGTGTCGTTGTTGGCGTGGCGGGCTGGATAGAAGAGACCACCATCGTCGGGTTCCCCGATACGCGGATCGCTGGCGATGTTGAAGCAGATCGACTTGTCGACTCCCGCCGTCGCTTTGATGTACTCATCCCAGGTATGGGCGGTGGAGGCAGACTGATCGGGACGCCAGAGATTGCTATGGCGCGTGTCTTCAACCTCGGGAGCGGTTTTCCAGCGAGGCGTGTGTGTATGAACGTCGATCATTGAATGAGCTCCAAGCGACAAGCTGCAAGGCACAAGGCGCACGCAACAGGCCGTCTACCGGACGGTTCTTCGAATAGGAGACGGTTGAGTGACTACGCGAATATCGATTTCAGTTCTCCTTGAAGCTTGTGGCTTGAGGCCTGTAGCTTCTTAACCCTTTATTGCGCCAACGGTCAGTCCACGGACGATCTGCCGTTGAAGGACAGCGAAGATTAGCAGGACGGGAATCATCGTGATGGTCATACTCGCGAAGAGTCCGACCCACTTGCCGCTGTAGATGGCCTGTTGGTCCAGATAGACGAGTCCGAGTGTGACGGTGTACTTGTCCTTGTCCTGAGTGAAGAGCAGTGCGTAGAAGAACTCATTCCACAGGCTGACAAAGTTCAAAATTGCCAGCGATGCGATTCCCGGACGCACCAGGGGAAGCATGATCTGCCAGAAAGTTCGGAACGGGGAAGCACCATCGAGTGCCGCCGCCTCTTCCATTTCGTACGGCAGTGTTTTGTAAAAGCCAGTCATCACATAGGTGTTGAACGAGAAACCAGAAACGGTATAGAGCACGACCAGGATGAGGCGGCTGTCGATTTCGTATTGCTGGCGGATATCCTCGATCTTCATATAGAGGGGGATCGCGGTCAGCATGTACGGGATCATGATGCCGAGCAGAAAGAAGATGAGCAGCGGTTGCGACAGTCGGAACTTGATCCGGGCGATCGGGTAGGCGGCCAGACATGAAATTGTCACGCTGAAAAAAGTGCCGATGCCGGTGACGATCAGGCTGTTTTTGAACATTGTGGCGACGCCGTTGTTCCACGCCTTTACGTAGTTGTCCCATTGCCAGGTGGTTGGCAGGTGCCACGGCGGGTAGAGCAGAACGTCGGTATTGGTTTTCATCGACATCAGCGCGACCCAAACGAAGATTGTGATTGAGAACGCAGCGTACAAACCCAGAAAAATGTAGAGCGCGGTGAATTTGGTGGTGCCGGGTTTGATCCGGCCGTGTTTTCGGCTGACATTTCGGTCGTTGTACATGCGCGCGGAATCTGCTGCCATGACGGAACTCCTCTTGCCCTGCGTGGCCGCCTAATACTCGATGGATTCGCGGAAGGTCACGCGATTGACAAGAATGCTGAGGATGAGGATGCCGACCAGCATGCTGGTCGCCAATCCGGCGCCGTAGCCCCATTTGAAATCGGTGAACGACATTTTGTACACGTAGGTGCCCATGACTTCGGTCGATCCAAGCGGACCGCCGACTCCGTATGGCCCCGTCATGACGAAGATGAAGGTAAAGGCCTGTAGTGCCTGAATGATCCAGAGCACCAGCAAAATGCGGAGCACTTCCCAGAGAAGAGGGAGTGTGATGTGCCAGAAGACCTGCCAGTCGGATGAGCCGTCGATTCGAGCGGCATCCGGGAGATCCGATGGAATTTGATCGATTCCGGCGGATATCAGAAGCACCCAGGTGCCGATCCCGTGCCAGACCGACGCGATGATGATGGCGGTAAGCGCGAACTTTGGATCGCCCAGCCAGGGTCTGGCCAGCGAGTCAAGGCCGAGCGACTTCAGACTTGGATTGATCAATCCTTGGGTCGGGTTGTACATCCACTTCCACATGAGCCCGGCTACGCTGGCGGCGATCACAAGGGGTGAGAGGATTACAAATTGGAAAAAGCGATGAAATCGAATTGATTGCTGCAATGTCCAGGCGAGAAAGATTCCAGGAATGAAAACGATTATTCCTCCGACAACCATGAGAAATGCCGCGTTCTTCGCAGCCTTATGAAAATTGATGTCATGCCACATGATCCGGTAATTGAGAAAACCAGCCCAATGCCACGGTCGGCCATGGCCTTGCCAGTCGGTGAAACCATAAAAAATCGTGGCGGCAAGGGGCAAAAAGATGAAGATGACGTACAGAATGAATTGCGGCGCGATAAACGGAAGAATGAGTTTCCGCCGCGATCGTTGAAACATTGACGAGCCTCTAGCTAGGAACCGCCAGCCGTGAGCTCCAGGCTTCAAGCAGGAGGAGTCGAAAAGCGGTCGGGACCGGGACGATTTCAGTTGGCTTTCGCCAGGTTGGTTTACTTAGCACGGGGGGTAGCTCCGTGCTTGAGGGCAGAATGAATGTAAGTCCGGGATGGACGCCGCGAGGCGCCCATCCCGGACTTCGATCAGCCGCCGGCGGCCTTGAGCTGGCGATACTGGTCCATACCCTCGTCCAGCATTTTGATGCAGCCTGCTGCATCAGTCTGGCCGAGGAAGAGTGCCTGGATCGGGTTCCACCATGCGGTCGAGAGATTGGTGTCCCAGTGGATACCGTAGTAGTAAACGATGAGTTCGGAGTTGGCTCCGCGCGCAATCGCCTCATCGAGACCGGTGATGCCTGGAGGTGTTGGCACGCCAGCCACTGGCGAAATCATCTTGAGCGAATCGGCTCGCTCAGCCGCGCGCTCCTTGCTTGTCCAGCGGCGGAGATATTCGGTTGCCAGCGGAACATTGACGGTGTGAGCGGTGGTCTTGGCCGGATCGGCGATCGACCAGACTTGAGCAGTGCCGAAACCGGCATCCTGCTCGCCGGCGCCACCGGTGACCGCCGGGAAGTCGAAGACGCCTAGTTTGAAGTCGGCCGGAATGACATCCTTCATTTCCGTCGAGAGCCAGGAACCCATGTGGATCATGGCGCCTTCGCCCTGGAAGAAGAGCGCCTGGGCGGTGGTGAAGTCCGCGCCGTCATAGCCATCCATGAACCAGTCGTTGGTTTTGAACTTCTCGAGTTCCTGTGCAGCCTGCAGAAAACCCGGGTTGTCCGCTACTTTCGCCTCACCGAAGGCGACATCGAGCACTGCCTGTTTGCCGACGATACGCTGGGTCAGGCGGTCCCACCACTGCGCGCAGTAGGGGGCAGTTGGTCCGGAGACGGCAATCGGCTTGATTCCGGCGGCCTTCAGCTTTTCGCATGCGACCAGGAATTCATCCCAGTTGGTGGGGGGAGCGGCAATGCCGGCTGTTTCGAAATGCGTCATGTTGTACTGCATGAGCATCATGACTAGTTCGAATGGAACGCCCCAGTAGTTGCCCGGGGTGGTGGTGCCTTCGCGGCTGTCGACGACGAAGGAGTTCACCGAAGGAATGAAGGAGTCTTTCCAGACCGTACCATCTGCGAGTGGTTCGTTCACGGCGGCGGTCATGTCATAGACGAAACCGTTGTTCGGCCAGTCCCACGTGGTTGCCGCCTGATTGTTCCAGCGACCGGTATCGACATCGAGCGCGTCGCCATTCTGCCAGCGGAGTGCGCGAGCAGGGTCCGAAGCAGTGTTGCAGAAGGTGTATTTGACCTTGGTGCCGGGGAAATCGGCTTCCAGAGAGTCGCCGATCGACTTGCAGTGGTCGAACCATGGGCCTTCTTCATAGAAGACACCAACTTCGATATCGCCGCCCTCGATTGCCGTTTGAGCGGAGACGTCGCCGCGAACGAGCGGAAGCGGTCCAAACACACCGAGTCCGGCCGCAGCTGCCGTACCTGCAGCGCCTTTGAGAAGTGAACGACGGCTCATTCCGTGATTACGCAAAAATCGCTCGTCAGTTTGCCACTTGTTCTGATCGGAACCTGACATTGTGTCGCTCCTTGCATTGCGATGACGGCAACAGTCGCCGCCACACCTGGGCCAACGTTGTCCTGCGATCAGGACCGCGAAATCTCACCACCGAACCGGGGGAGAAAACAATTCGCTTATGGGCGTTAGTTGGTTAACACGTTTATCGCCGCGCGCTCAGCTTGTCAAGAGGTATGACAATATTGCTTCAAGCGCAACCACAGGATGCCCGTGCAAAACGTTCGAATTGCGCCCAGAGCTTCGGCGCTGTTTGAAATCCCTGTCCGGTCAGCGACGACGCAATCGGCATCCATTCGCTTACCAGAGCGTGTTTTCAGTCTTGAGATCGAACGCATGCAATCGTTCTGGATCGAACCGGAGCGCGACCTTTTCCCCAACCGCGGGTTCGATTTCGGATGGAACATCGGCAACGACATTCTCCTCGCCAAAGAGGGTGTAGATGAGCGTGTTGCCACCCATAGGCGAGATGACATCGACTTGCGCTTCGATCACGCCAGACTGCCCCTCGGGTCGTTCGAGCATGATCGCTTCCGGGCGCACTCCCAACCAAACTTCATTTGTTCCCGCGGCCTCGATTGCCGCTCGGCGATGGGCGGGGACCGGAACCTGAAACGATTCACCGGTGAATTGCAGTTCGGAACCCTGTCTGGTGACCGATGCCCGCAGGAAGTTCATCTCAGGATTGCCCATGAACGCCGCCACATACTTATTTGCGGGCCGCCGGTAGATGTGCAGCGGCGTATCGCACTGCTGCAGGACGCCGTCACGCATGATGGCCGCGCGAGTGGCCATGGTCATGGCTTCACTCTGGTCATGGGTGACATAAACGATCGTGGCACTCAACCGACGATGCAACTTGATGAGTTCTGTTCGCATGTTGACACGAAGCCGGGCATCCAGGTTGGAGAGCGGTTCGTCCATCAGGAAGACCTTTGGCTCGCGGACCACGGAACGCCCAAGCGCGACGCGTTGCTGCTGCCCGCCCGAAAGTTGCCGTGGCGTTCGTTTCAGCAGGCTCGCGAGTTGGAGCCAAACCGAGGCGGCATCCAGTCGCTCCTTGATTGCGGTTTTTGGCGTGTGGTGGAGTCGCAATCCCAGCGTGATATTCGATTCCACGTCCATGTGCGGATAGAGCGCGTAGTTCTGGAAAACCATTGCGATGTCGCGGTCTTTTGGCGGTACGAAATTGACGACACGGTCGCCGATCACGATTTCGCCGCTGGTCGGTGTCTCCAGTCCGGCGATCATACGAAGCAGCGTGGTCTTCCCGCACCCGGATGGACCGAGCAGAACGAGAAACTCGCCGTCGTGAATATCGAGTGACACATTGTTGACTGCACGGACGTCGCCAAAGAGCTTGTTGACCTGGCGAATTGAAACGTCGGCCATGGGTACTTCTCCTTTAACCCTTGGTCGTGCGGCCGCCGGAAAAGCCCTGGCGAAGGTAGCGCTGGAAGAGCGCAAAGATGATTAACATGGGAACCATGCTGCTCACGGTGGCGGCGGTCGCGAGCCCCCAGTCCGTGTTGTATTGCCCGGGAATTGTGGCAAGACCAGGGGGAATGGTGCGCGAGCGATCGCTGGTCGCCACGATAAGCGGCCACAAAAAGGCACTCCATTGGGTCAAAAAGGTAAAGAGTCCGAGTACGGCCAACCCAGGGATACAGAGGGGCAGGATGACGCGGAAGTAGATCCCGAGATCGGTCATGCCATCGATCCGACCCGCATCTTCGAGTTCGGACGGTATTGTCTGGATGAATTGGCGCATCATGAATACGCCAACAGGGTAAGCGAGCGCAGGAAGAATGAGCGCCTGGTAACTGTCGACCAGATTCAGCCGGTTCGCGAGCAAAAAGGTCGGAAGAAGCGTGACCGCGAGCGGGATCATTAGTGTCGATAACAGCAACATGAAGAGCGAATCCTTGCCACGAAATCGTTTTCTGGCGAAGGCGTAACCCGCGAGTGAATCGAGAAAGAGAATGACGATCGTCGCGATCGTCGCGACGACCAGACTATTGATCATCCACTGCTTGAAGGGGTGATCGAACCAGATGGTGTGGTAGTTGGCGAGCGAGGGCGACCAGAGAACCGAGAGCGGCACCATGCGGCTGTAGGTTTGTTTGAACGACGTTGCCAGCAGGTATACCACCGGTCCGGCCGACATCAGTCCAGCCAATGCCAGTGCGAGATAGGTGAAGATGTCTTTGATTGTGCGGCCGCGGTTCGGGTGCGCCGGGATATTCGCGGTACCCGTCATGGGGTGATGACCTCTCGCATCAGAATTCGATCTCTTTCCTGAAGATCAGGAGTTGGGCCAGGGCGAGCAACATGATGAGGATCAACAGCACCAGCGCCATCGCGGCGGCGAGACCCATCTGGTCATAGCGGAACGCCTGGGTATAGATGTACATAACGATGGTCATCGACGCGTACCCAGGTCCGCCTCGGGTCATCACGTACGGGCTATCGAACAATTGCAGGTTCCAGATCGTGGCCATGACGGTTGCAAAAAGAATGGTTGGCCGCATCAGTGGCAGTGTCACCAGGCGGAATGATTGCCAGCCGGTTGCACCATCGATGGATGCGGCATCGTACAGGTGAGTTGGAATGCTTTGCATCGCCGCCATGAAGAGAATCGTGTAGAAACCGGCGCCTCGCCAGACTTCGAGCGCCACGAACACAGGAATCACAAGTTGCGGGTCGCCGAGCCAGTTCACCGGCCCAATCCCAACGATGCCGAGCAGTTGGTTGAAAAGTCCGCCGTCGAACTGGAGCAGGTAGCTCCAGATGACCGAGGCCGCGACTGTTGAGGCCACACTTGGCACAACCAGCAGTATGAGGAAAACGGCCCGAAACTTGATCTGACGGTTCAGCAGTGCGGCGAGACCGATCCCGGTGATGAGCACCGACGGGATGACCAGCACGGTGTAGTAGACCGAGTTCCAGAGACTTCGCCAGAAGATGTCGTCGTGGATGATGCGTTCGTAATTGCGGAAACCAACCCAGTGCAAACCGCTCAGGATCGCGCCGCCCTGGAAGGTGAGCATCAGGGCACGGACCAACGGGTAGAGCAGGAAGATCCCAAAGAAAAGAAATTTGGGCAGAATGAAGAGATATGGTCCGAGCGCCTGGGTTATGCGCTGGCGCAGCGGAGCCGTCAGAGGTTTGGTCTGGGATGGGTCACGCTCGACCGGGACGGGAGTGGCACTCGCCAAGATGAGCTCCGAAGCTGAGGATACCGGGGGCGTTTCGCGATACACGAAACGCCCCCGGAAATCTATGGGAAGACGTGTTTTTCGTCTTCCTGAGAATCGATTGATTGTTCTGTGCAATCACCGGCAGAATCGTCCTCCGTCCCGGTGGGACGTTCGCGATCCTGGACCCGGTTTCAACCGATCAGCTGGTTATGTTAGCTGTTCGCGATACGATCGTTGATGACCTGGGCGGCGGTGTTGAGCGCATCTTCAGCCGACTTCTGCCCGCTGAACGCCGCGATTGCTTCTGGGTTGAGAATCGTCCAGTAATCGAATGGCATCGAGGGAAGAACGGTGTAGTTCTTCTGCGTCTTTGCGAATGCCGAAACGAGCGGCTGATCCGCGAACGGATCGACATCGATTCGGGTCTGGAAGAGCGATGAGAGCTGGCAGTAGCCGGTCATGACCTCAGGGCTGGTCAGATACTCCATGAGCGCCCATGCCTGCGGCTTGTTCTTGCTCTTCTCCGCCATCATCCAGTAGCCGACGCCACCGACGGACTGATTGTTGACCGGACCGGAAGGCGGAACCGAGCTGCCGAGCTCGAAATCGGGGTAATCCTTCAGCAATGGGAAGATGAACTGTGAGAGCGAAAGCTGCATCGCAATCTTGCCATCCAGGAATGCCTTGTCCATGTCGTGACCGACGAACATGCCGATCGGCGGCGCGAATTTGTTCTTGATCAGATCGACCTGAAGCTGCAGCCCCTGGATGTGTTCCGGAGTGTTCGCAAGCCACTTGGTATTGTCGTCGCTGGCAAGGTTGCCACCGTAGTTCACCATCGGAATCGGATAGAAGTTGAGTGCTTCACCGGTGGTGTCGTCGAAAATCGAGTAGCCGTACTGGGAGCCGTCTGCCTTGGTCAACTTCTCGGCCCAGCCGATAAGTTCATCCCAGGTCGCTGGTGGAACTTCCGGATCCAGTCCGGCCTCGCGGAAGAGCTTTTTGTTCCATACGAATGATGAACCGCCGGTCATATAGGGGAGACCGTAAACGGCGCCATTTCGAGTACCGCGCGCCCAGATCGACGGGTCGTAAAGTGCTTCCCACTTGGCGAGATCGGCGCCTTCGAGCTTGCTGAGGTCAACCAGCGCACCGGCATCCGAGTACTTCGGGAAGAAGCTATCGACCACGTACGAGACATCCGGCGGGCTATCGCCGGCGAAGGCGGCGGTATACGTCTCCTGCCATGTTGCCCAGGGAGTGACGCGATACTCGACCTCGACTCCCGGGTTCTGTGACGCAAACGTGGCAAGCACGTCGTCGAAGAACTTCTGATCGTCGGTCGTGTGCGGGGCCTTCCAGACCTGCAATTTGACCGTATCCTGAGCACGAACCTTGCGCGCACTCTTCGGCGCTGTTGTGATCGCCGCTGTTCCGGCTACTGCCGCCGCTGCGCCTGACTGTTTGAGCAGACTTCTTCGAGATACCTTCACGCTGAGCCCCCTTTGGTTCGGGTTGACACTTCGAATCAGGTGACATCCGGCATTCGGGCCGGTCCAACCCCGTTGCGTTCACAAACCAGGACACAATTCGGAATTGATGCTCCGAAGAGATGTTTGATTTGCCCACAAAGAGAGCCATGCTTATGTTCTCAATGTGGACAAGGAATGCGACTGGGTTCTGATGTCGGACACTACAGGCATGCGGACTGGCTGTCAAGCGTCTCCTACAGTTCAAGAGCGATCGTTTGTACTCGCGTCCATCCTCTTCCCTCGGTCATGAAACGGGGCAAACGTGATCATTGTGGAAGCGTCAGAAATCGACCCGCCACGCATTGACGACGTCCCAATCGAGTTCCACCCCGAGTCCCGGTCCGGCAGGTGGATAGAGAAATCCATTTTCAATTCTGGGAGTTGGCGAAACGATGTCTTGTTGATAACGCAAGATTCCAAATGTCTCGCAGGCATAAGGCAAGTCGCTTACGGCGACGCCGAGATGGGCAGCGGCCGCAGTTCCGATACCGAGTTCCGCCTGGCTGCCGATGATGCAGGGAATATCGAGCGCGTGCGCGAATTCGAAGATCTCTTTGGCCGCGGTTAATCCACCGGCCTCTGATACATAGACATTGAAGACATCCGCCGCGTCGTTCCGGATGACATCATAGGCATCTCGCAGATTCTGCAGACTCTCATCGACCATGATTGGCACCGAACAACGTTGCCGAAGTAACCGGAGACCATCCAGGTTGTTTCGCCCGAGTGGTTGTTCGACCCAGGCGAGTCGTGCGATCGCCGCAAATGCATCAATTGCTGCAGCGGCCTCCGGAATCGTCCGCCATGCGGTATTAGCGTCCAATCTGATTGGTACCGCACCGTTGACTGCTTCCGAAACTGCCCTGGCCCCCGCGAGATCGTCTTTGAGGGCCCGTCCGACCTTGAGTTTGATGGCATGAAAACCTGCCGAGACGGCGTTGCGGGCGTCTTCCGCCATCTCCTCCGGTAATTTCTGGTAGATCGCCCATGCCAGCGGTACCGCTGGCCGCGCAGCACCTCCCAGGAGTTGAAAAACCGGAGTATTGTGGGCTTTGCCGGAGATATCGAGTAAAGCCATTTCGACTGCGGCGCGCAGATATGGTGCACTCAGTTCTCCACCGAGCACACGATCGATCGTCGCCAGCACGACCGGTAATGCGAGCGGATCGAATCCAATCAAAGCGGGTGCGACCAGGGTTTTGGCCGCGTAGCAGAGCGAGAATCCAATTCGGGGTGCCGTGATCGAAATTTCGCCAAGACCCTCGATGCCCTCATCGGTGAGAATCCGGATAATGCCGAACTCGGAATGGGTGATCGGGTTTGCCCCGGTGCCAGCCCGGACGACCTCTTTGCGCGGCGCTCTGATGGGAATGACGTCGATCTTCGCGATAATCACCGGTGATTTCTCCAGGTGGATTCAAATCAAAGTGGTTCGTCGATGCTAACAAAGGTTGAGGTGAGATGCAGATCATCACGCGTGACAAGCTGACCGTTGTGTTCGATCGCCGCGAAGACCCGGTTGCCCGGGTTCAGCAGGGTGAGATTTTCACGGTCGAAACGGAAGATGCGCGTGGTGGGAGGAATCGCACTGCGGAAACCACAACTCCCGCCTATCTGAAGGAAATGAAAAAGAAAGGTTGGTACGGCAATCCAGTAACAGGTCCGATCTATGTCGAGGGCGCAGAGGTCGGAGACACCCTCTCGGTGACGATCCATAGTCAGACCGTCGATACGCTTGGCTGGATTCCGATCTGGCCATTTCTCTTTCACCTCGAAGATCTCTTCGATGAACCGAACACGCTGCTGGTCGATATCCACGACGGGTTCGTGCATCTGAGTGAGACGTCGAAAGTTCCGGTTCGCCCGATGATCGGGACGATTGGCACTGCCCCCGCGATGGAGGTCATTCTCTCGGGAGGAATGGGGAGACACGGGGGTAACATCGACGCCGAGGAAGTTTGCGCCGGAAGCA
>Ga0105048_10012705_pt1 | contig 13186 bp, 8 predicted proteins | sample MAT05_FD_78382 | JGI IMG/M metagenome (GOLD analysis project Ga0105048, IMG submission 78382) | Freshwater microbial communities from Lake Fryxell liftoff mats and glacier meltwater in Antarctica - MAT-05 | ecosystem: Environmental > Aquatic > Freshwater > Ice > Liftoff microbial mat | place...
AAGGCTGGCGCGCGGGAGCTCAACTACATCAGCGACGTCGATGTGATCTTCGTTGCCGAGGGCTCGGGGGAGCTCGACACCGGCAGGGCGGTCGAGATCGCGACGAAGCTCGCGATGGCCGCGACCCGCGCCGTGCACGACTACGGTACCGAACCGGAGCTGTGGGAGGTCGACGCGAATCTGCGACCCGAGGGCAAGGACGGCGCTCTCGTCCGCACGCTCGAATCCCACGTGGCCTATTACGACCGGTGGGCCAAGAGCTGGGAGTTCCAGGCGCTGCTGAAGGCGAGGTGCCTCGCGGGCGATGCCGACCTGGGCCGGCGATACTGCGAGGCGGTAGCGCTGAAGGTGTGGACGAGCGCCGCGCGGGAGAACTTCGTCGAGTCGGTACAGCGAATGCGCGAGCGGGTCACCGCCAACATCCCCGCCGCCGAGCTCGACCGACAGCTCAAGCTCGGCCCCGGTGGGCTCCGCGACATCGAGTTCACCATCCAGTTGCTGCAGCTCGTGCACGGCCAGACCGACCCCGAGGTGCGCCAGCCCGGCACACTGCCCGCGCTGGTTTCACTTGCCGAACAGGGCTACATCGGACGGGCCGAATCGGCGGAGTTCGCCCGCGACTACCGCTTTCTGCGGCTGCTCGAACACCGTGTGCAGCTCACGAAGCTGCGCCGCACCCACCTCATGCCGACCGACCGCGAGGGCCTTCGCGTGCTTGCCCGCGGCACCGGGCTCGCCTCAAGCGCCGACGATCTCAGCACCCAGTGGAATCGCACCAAGCTGACCGTGCGGTCGCTGCACGAGCGGCTGTTCTACCGCCCGCTGCTCAGCGCCGTGGCGGCTCTCAAGGACGATGGCATCTCGCTGACCAGCGATCAGGCCGCGGCTCGGCTCTCGGCGATCGGGTTCCGAGATCCGAAAGGCGCGCTGTCGCACATCCGGGCGCTCACCTCGGGGGTGTCGCGCCGCGCCGCCATCCAGCGACACCTGCTCCCGGTGATGCTGCAGTGGTTCGCCGCGGGCGCCGACCCGGACTACGGGTTGCTCGCCTTTCGCCGACTGAGCGAGGACCTGGGGGAGTCCTACTGGTTCCTCCGCATGCTCCGCGACTCCTCCGGTGCCGCGAACCGGCTTACGAACGCGCTGTCCGCCGCCCGCTACATCGGGGTGCTCCTCGAGCGCATCCCTGAGGGGGCCGCGTGGTTCGAGAACGAGGAGGAGCTGAGCCCCCGCTCGCTCGAAGCCCTCCTCGACGAGGCGACCGCCACGATCTCCCGCCACGACGACCCGGCGACCGCTGCCCTCGCTCTGCGCACCGCGCGACGGCGAGAGGTGCTACGCCTGGCCATCGCCGCGATCCTCGGGCTTATCGACGTGGAGCACCTCGGCCGCGCTCTCGCGGATATCACGACGACGCTGCTGACCGGGATGCTCACTCTCGCCCGCGGGGACATCGACGGGATCGAGTTCGGGATCATCGCGATGGGCCGCTACGGCGGGCGCGAGCTCGGCTTCGGATCGGACGCCGACGTCATCTACGTCTACCGCGCAACCACAGCATCCGGCGCCGAGGCCCAGTCCCGGGCGGAGAAAATCGTCTCGCGGCTGATCACCTCGACCGAAGACCTCCGCCTCCCACTCGACCTCGACATGAACCTTCGTCCCGAGGGAAAAAACGGTCCGGTGGTGCGGTCGCTCGATTCGTACCGCGCCTACTATGAGCGCTGGTCGCTCACTTGGGAGGCCCAGGCGCTCCTGCGCGCCACGGCCGCTGTCGGCGACGCGACGCTGCTGCGAGACTTCGAGGCTCTCGCCGACGAGGTTCGCTACCCGGAGGATATCCCGGAGCAGGATGTGCGCGAGGTCAAGCGCATCAAGGCGAGGGTGGAGTCGGAGCGCCTACCGCAGGCGGCCGACCCGGCCAGGCATCTCAAGCTCGGCCGCGGTTCGCTCAGCGACGTCGAGTGGCTCGTGCAGCTGCTCCAGCTTCAGCACGGGGCACGTCTGCCGTCGCTGCGCACGACGTCGACCCTCGCGGCCCTCACCGCGGTCTGTAAGGAGGGTTTCATCACCGAGGCGGAGGCTGCCAGGCTGCGTGCCGCCTGGATCTTCGCCTCCCGCGTGCGGTCGGCGATGACCCTCTGGATGGTGCGGACGACCGACGTGCTGCCGATCGACCGTCCGCAGCTGGAGGGCATCGCCCGGCTCATGGAGTACCCGACGGGGTCGGCCAACCAGCTCGAGGACGACTACCTGCGGGTCACGCGGCGCGCACGCCAGGTGTTCGAGAAGCGCTTTTACGGCTGATCTGTCTCCGGGCGGGCGTTCGTCGCGCCCTGAGGAAAATATATTTTGACGAGTTTCACGCCGATTTCCGCGGGGTTCGGCCGCGTCCGGACTGTACCCCGATTTGGCATTCGTTCCTCCCAATGGGGAGGCTGCGGCCGTGCGTTCGACAAGGACGAGGATGCGCCGCCTGGGCCGCGAACGGGGTTGCGCGTAGGTGGGCCATGGCTCCCCCCGTCCGGGGGCGCTGGATTGTCCCCCGCGGCGCGGGTTATCGCGGAGCACGGGGGAGCCAGACGAGCCGAGAAGCCGTGTCAGCAGAATGACCGACACGGGACACTGTGAATATTCTGGGAGTTCGTTGAGTCCTCGAATTTAGTGGCCCCGACGGACGTTTTTGCGTTTGCCCCGGGGCCGATTCCCTGTCCATAATCAAGCACCCGAAAGACCATAGGTTCCTCAACGTTGCGGACACTTTCCCCCGCGAACGATCGAGGCACCGTGTTCATTTTCATCCTGCAGTTGCGCTACATGATCGAGGGGCACCCCGAGGTCTACATGTTCGCCGTGTACTCCATCCTCATTTGGGCGCTCTGGCTCCTCAAGATGTTCCTCTCGGCGAAGTACCGCCCATACACCGGTGAATTCACCGGGACCACGAGCGTTGTGGTCCCCGTGCTCGACGAGCCCGTGGAGCTCTTCCGAGACGTGCTCAGGCGAATGGTCGCCCAGAATCCTGGCGAAATTATCGTCGTGATCAACGGCGCCGAGAACCCCGTTCTCGAGGGTGTCTGCGAGGAATTCGCACCACTCGTCCGCTGGGTCCACACGCCGATCCCCGGCAAGCGCAACGCCGTGATGATCGGCACCGAGCTCTCAACCGGCGACATCACCGTGCTCGTCGACTCCGACACCGTGTGGACCGAGAACACCCTCTCCGAACTCGTCCGGCCCTTCGCCGAGCCTCAGGTCGGGGGCGTCACTACCCGCCAACGCATCCTCGAGCCTGAGCGCAGTTGGATCACCCGCTGGGCCGACTGGCTCGAGAACTCCCGCGCCCTCTATTCCATGCCCGCCCAGAGTGTGCTGGGGCAAATCGGCTGCCTTCCCGGCCGAACGATCGCATTCCGCCGGTCGATCATGATGACCGTGATGGACCGGTTCATGACGGAGCGGTTCATGGGCGTGTTCCTCGAGGTCAGTGATGACCGCACCCTCACGAACCTCACCCTCAAAGAGGGCTACCGCACGGTTTACCAGCACACCTCGCTGGTGTTCACTGACGCCCCGCTGCAGCTGAAGAAACTGTACAAGCAGCAGCTGAGATGGGCTCGGGGCAGCCAGTACAACACCCTGCGGATGCTGCCGTGGATGCTCGGCCACGCGCCGGTACTGTCGATCTTCTTCATCATGGACATCATCCTTCCGTTCCTCCTCGCGGGGGTCATCGCCGGCTGGGTCTACCGCGCAGCTACCGGAGAGGGGTACAACTTCTACGAGGGGATCCTCACCGAGTACGGCGCACAGGGCGGAGTACTGATGGTGCTCGGCCTCATGCTGGTGTCTTCCGTGCTGAGCATGGCGATCCGCCAGATCCGACACCTCTCCGAGAAGCCGTCCGATTTCTTCCGCCTGCCGGCTTTCATCATCGTCTCGACCCTGTTCCTGATGCCGATCCGGCTCATCGGGTTCTTCCGCATGGGCCACGCGAGCGGCTGGGGCACCCGTGCCGGAGCCTACGCAGGAGGCGCGTCGAACGACGACGTGATGAACTCACTGTCGCCAGCGGATGACCCGGGCACCGACATCCTCACGGGAGCGTGGTCTCCCCACGCCACCGCCGTGCTCGAGGCGTCACCGCGCCGGGCAGCAACCGTTGCCCCGAGATCCGCGCCTCGACGCCGGCTCAACCCGAAGGCCGCGTGGCCCTACGCCATCGGCCTCTCGATCTTCGCTCTGGAGGCGTTCTTCATTGTCAGTTTCTAAGCGCACCACGTCCTGGTGGGCGGGCAGCACTACCCGCGCACGCCTCACCGCCCTCGGGGCATCAGCCATTGTGCTCGCCCTCCTCACCACGAGCGTCGTGGTGTGGACCTCGCCGGGAAACCCGGTCAGCGTCGCCATCGAGAACGCCGCGGAAGACGAATCCGCTGACCGTGCTGTCGTCCAGGAGCGCAACAAGCTCCTTGGACAGGTCATCGCGCTTCGGAAATCCCTTGAGAAGGTTCGTGGCGACCTCAGCTCGAGCAAGGCGGAGGTCGCCGGCATTCAGCAGGATCTCTGGTCGGCGCAGGGTGAGCTTGACGCTGAGGGCAGCGGCAGCAGCGGCGGCGGCAGCGGCGGCGGCGGCAGCAGCGGCGGCGGGCAGAAGACCCCCACTGTCTCCACGCCGCGCCAGCCAGCCTTCAAATCCACTCCGGCCGCAGGTACCCCGATCGTTGCCCCGACCAAGGCGCAGATCGTCGCACCCACCGAACCCTATTTCGGAATGTACACCGCACAGGCACCGTTCAACTGGGCCACCTTCGACAGCACCTCCGTCAAAATCGGCGCCACGCCGAGCGTCGTCGGCTACTTCGGAGGCTGGGACGAGGACTTTCGGGCGAACGCGGTCACGCGGGCCTGGGAGCGGGACACCCTTCCGATCCTCACCTGGGAGTCGCGGCCGATCGGCTCGAAAAACGACCTGATCAACGAGCCCGAGTACTCCCTGCCCGACATCATCGGCGATCCGGCCGCGGGAGTCGCCGGCAGCTACGACGACTACATTCGCCAGTACGCCCGCGACATCGTCTCGACGGGCCTGCCCCTGGGCATCCGCCTCAACCACGAGATGAACGGGATCTGGTATCCGTGGGCCGAGCAGACCGGCAAGGGCGAATCGATCAACGGCAACCGGCCGGGCGACTACGTCAAGATGTGGCAGCACGTCCACGACATCTTCGAAGCCGAGGGCGCGAACAACCTGGTCGTCTGGATCTGGTCGCCCAACGTGATCAATCGCCTTCCGGCGACTCACAAGACCCCGGAGTACCTCGCCAACCTGTACCCGGGCGACGACTATGTGGACTGGGTCGGCCTGTCCGGGTACCTCCGCCCGCCATTCGACGCGCCGGAGGGCACGGCCTACGATTTCGACTTCACGTTCGATTCGAGCCTGAATGCGCTCCGGAACCTTACCGACAAGCCGATCCTCCTCGCCGAGATCGGGGCATCAGAGATCGGATCGCACAAGGCCGGCTGGGTCTCGTCGCTCTTCACATCGCTGCAAAAGCCCGAGAATGCCGACATCATTGGCTTCGCCTGGTTCAACCTCGCCGTCACGACCTATGTCGCGGGGGAGCGCGCCACCAACGACTGGCGCATCGATTCCCGCGCCGACTCGCTCGCCGCTTTCGTCGATGGGCTGGCCCTTCCCGGCAGCCGTTTCGTCGTGAACCCGAAATGACGCGGCTCCGGAGCCTACCCACCAGACCGATCCCCGCCGCACCACAAATTCAGGAGCATCCCATGACGACATCGACCCCCGCGACGCCCTCCGAGGCGCTGGGCGCTACCCGCCCGCGCATCAGCGTGGTGGGCACCGGCTACCTCGGCGCCACCCACGCGGCCGCGATGGCAGAGATGGGATTCGACGTGATGGGCGTCGATTCCGACCCGGCGAAGGTGGCGGCCCTGAGCGAGGGGATCGTGCCCTTCTTCGAGCCTGGGCTTCCCGAACTGATCCGCACCCACGTGGCGAGTGGCCGCTTGCACTTCACCACCGACATCGTCGAGGCAACTGCCTTCGCCGATGTGCACTTCATCTGTGTCGGCACACCGCAGGCCCGTGGCAGCAATGCCGCGAACCTCAGCTATGTAGAAGAGGCCACCAGGTCGGTCGCGCGCAACCTCACCCACGACGGGATCATCGTGGGCAAGTCGACGGTCCCTGTCGGCACCGGAGCGAGACTGCGCTCGATTGTCGCCGGCATCGTGCCCGCCGGCATCTCTACCGAACTCATCTGGAATCCGGAGTTCCTCCGCGAGGGCAAGGCCGTCGACGACACCCTCACCCCCGACCGGATCGTTTTGGGCGGCACCACAGCCCTTTCCGAAGCGGTAATGCGGCAGGTCTATGCCGCGCCGATCGCCATTGGAACCCCCGTGATCCTGTGTGACCTCCCCACTGCGGAGCTCGTGAAGGTGAGCGCGAACGCGTTCCTCGCCACCAAGATCTCCTTCATCAACGCGATCGCCGAGGTATGCGAGGCGGCGGGAGCGGACGTCGGCGTGCTCGCCGACGCGCTCGGACACGACATCCGCATCGGCCGACAGTTTCTCAACGCCGGACTCGGGTTCGGCGGCGGCTGTCTTCCGAAAGACATCCGCGCGCTCATCCATCGGGCGGGAGAGCTCGGCGCCACCAAGGCTGCGTCGCTCCTCCAGCAGGTCGACGAAATCAACATGTCGCAGCGTCAGCTCGTGATCAACATGGCGATCGAAGCGTGCGGGGGATCAGTGCTCAACCGTCGGATCGGTGTACTCGGCGCGGCGTTCAAGCCGCTCACCGACGACGTGCGCGATTCGCCCGCCCTCAACGTTGCCGCCGCCCTGCACCTGCGCGGCGCTCAGGTCGTGATCTACGATCCGGAGGCCTCATCAACAGCCCAGCGGATGTTCCCGACGCTCACTTACGCCGACTCCGTGGAAGAGGCAGCGACGAACTCCGATGTGATCCTCGTGCTCACCGAGTGGGAGGAGTTCAACTCCATTGACGCGGCAGCACTCCGCGAGATCGTAGCGCTGCCGGTCATCATCGATGCCCGCAATTGCCTCGACGCCGCGCACTGGCGTGCCGCAGGGTGGCGTTTCACCGGTCTTGGAGTCGCTCCAGTCGCTCTGACCCCGATGATCCCGGAACACAACGCGCTCAGCAGGCTCGTCCCCGTCCAGTAGGCCCAGTCAACCAAAACAGGACCGCACCCTCATGGGTGCGGTCCTTTCTTGGTGCTGCCGGCTAGACGCCGAAGTACAGTTCGAATTCGAACGGGTGCGGACGCTGCGCGGCCGGGATGATCTCCTTCTCGCGCTTGTACGCGATCCAGTTCTCGATCAGGTCGGGCGTGAACACGTTTCCGGCGATCAGGAAGTCGTGGTCGGCCTCAAGCGCGTCGAGCGCCTCGGCGAGGCTTCCGGGAACCTGCGGGATGTTCTTGGCCTCCTCGGGCGGGAGCTCGTACAGGTCCTTATCGACGGGCTCGTGTGGCTCGATGCGGTTCTTGATGCCGTCGATGCCGGCCATGAGCTGCGCGGCGAAGGCGAGATACGGGTTGCCGGATGCGTCGGGCGCCCGGAACTCGATGCGCTTGGCCTTCGGGTTCGTCCCTGTGATCGGGATTCGGATCGACGCGGACCGGTTGCCGGCCGAGTAGACCAGGTTGACGGGAGCTTCGAAGCCCGGGATCAGGCGACGGTACGAGTTGAGCGTCGGGTTCGTGAACGCGAGAACAGCCGGGGCGTGCTTGAGCAGACCACCGATATACCACCGGGCCACGTCGCTCAGGCCGCCGTATCCGCTTTCATCGTAGAACAGGGGCTTGCCGTCGTTCCACAGCGACTGGTGGGTGTGCATGCCCGAGCCGTTGTCGCCGAAGAGCGGCTTGGGCATGAACGTCGCGGTCTTGCCCCACTGCTCGGCGGTGTTCTTGACGATGTACTTGAACTTGAGCAGGTCGTCGGCCGCGTGCACCATCGTGTCGAAGCGGTAGTTGATCTCCGCCTGGCCCCCGCTGCCGACCTCGTGGTGGGCGCGCTCGAGGATCAGGCCGGCGTCGATGAGCTTGAGGCTCATGTCGTCGCGCAGGTCCGCCTGCTTGTCGACAGGGCTCACCGGGAAGTAGCCGCCCTTGAAGGGGGTCTTGTTCGCGAGGTTGCCGCCTTCTTCGACGCGGCCCGAGTTCCAGGCGCCCTCGTCGGAGTCGACGGAGTAGAAGCTGGAGTTCTGCTTCACATCGAAGCGAACGTCGTCGAAGATGTAGAACTCGGCCTCGGGCGCGAAGAACGCGGTGTCGGCGATGCCGGTCGAGGCGAGGTACTTCTCGGCCTTTTTGGCGACCTGGCGCGGGTCGCGGTGGTAGATCTCACCGTTGCGTGGGTTGTAGATGTCGAAGATCATGATGAGCGTGCGCTCGTTGCGGAACGGGTCGATGTACGCCGTCGTCACATCGGGGATGAGCTGCATGTCGGACTCGTGGATCGAGGCGAAGCCGCGAATGGACGAACCGTCGAACATCTGCCCGACGGAGAAGAACTCCTCGTCCACGGTCGACGCGGGGATGTTGAAGTGCTGCTGCACACCGGGGAGGTCGGTGAAGCGGATATCAAGAAACTTGACGTCGGTGTCCTTGATAAAGGCGAGCACCTCGGAAGAATCACGGAACATGTGAAGGACTCCAATGGGTGTGAATGGGGAAGCGGCCACGATTCGCAGCCACCTCGAGGCTACGGGTGGGCGATTTCCCCACGGTGTCGCAAATGTTTCCGGCATGTTACGGCTGGTTACCCGCCGTAGACTTCAGCCATGCCCGGTTCGAATCCTTCATCCTCGCGCGCGGACGGTACCGGGCAGGAGTGGCCGGGCAAACGCCTCGGCCTTCCCGCATCCGGACCGCGTTCCGTCGCTCGGCTCGGCCAACGAATCGCGGCCCTCTGCATCGACTGGGCGATCGCCTACGGCCTCGCCTGGCTCCTTTTCCGGGGCGAGGACGGCATCGTCGAGGCGATCTCCATCACGGGCGTGTTCGTCGTGCTGCAGATCGTGCTGATCGCCCTGGCCTCGGGCGGCATCGGCCACCTCCTGCTCGGCATGCGCGTTGTGCCCATCGCCGGAGGTGGTGTCGGCATCTGGCGTCCGGCCGTGCGCACTATTCTGCTTGCTCTCGTCATCCCGGCCGTCGTGTTCGACCGCGACCAGCGAGGCCTGCACGACCAGTTGGCCGGCACCGTGCTGGTTCGCATCTAGCGGTTGGAGCAGGTCAGCGGGGACGCCCGGCGCGCGCCTTCGTAGGGTCGACGCCCTTGGGGATCGGCAGCCCGTTCTTGCCAAGCGAGCCGATCCGATTGTTGACGGCGTAGATCTCGGCCTTATTGAGCGCCCGCTTGTACTTGCCCATTGACGACGGGATCTTGTGCAGCGGCACCGAGCCAGCGTCGGGACCGACGAAGAGGAAGTGCACGGGCACATTGGGGAGCACGCGGCTCACCTTGCGACGCTCGTCTTCGAGCATCCTCGTCGTGCGGGACTTCGGCCCCTCGCCGATCAGTACAACGCCACCGCGCCCGACGGCACGGTAGACGGCATCCTGGGTCTTTGGGGTGACGGCGACGGGCATCTCGCTCGAGACCCATCCGCGTCGAAGCGAGCTCTTGAGCACTGCGCCGACCGCACCAGGCTTGCCGGCGATCTGTCCATAGGCCGCTCGCTCCGCGCGACGACCCAAGACGATGAGGAAAGCGAGGAGCCCACCGAGGATTCCGGAGACCAGATAGAGGATCAGGCCGATGATGCTGCCAGGCGCGATCAGAAGCGCGAGAACGAGGCTCGCGGCGACGGGCAGCAGGAACGCCGCCAGCATGAACCAGACGGCCTTCTTGTCGTACCGCGTGGTCATCTTGAACACCTGATACATCTGCTTCAGACGGCCAGGTCCCTTGGGAGTTTTTGGAGCCTTCGGCTCTTTGGTGCGTGCCATGTGTCTAGGATACGGCCCCGGAGGTCCACCGCCAGCCGCCCTCCCCACCCGGTCGATCCGGCCGGTCGTCCCCGACGTCAGGCTGCGTGCCCCGCAGCGCCCCGGCCCGGCGCAGGATGACGGGATGAATGAGATCGGAAGCGTGAACTCGGCGGCGGGCTACCGGCTCGTTCGTCGGCTCGGGTCGGGTCGCCGAGCCGATGTGTTCCTCGGCCACTCCTCGCTCGGCAACAGTTGTCGCGGCGACGCTTCGACGGGCAACGTCGCCTCACCCTCGGGTGGCGGTGTGACCGAGCGGGCGCCGACAGCGGCGATCAAGTTGTTCCGCCCGGGCATCGGCCGCTCCGGCATCGATGCTGAGATCGGCGCCCTCGCACGCACGTCCTCGCCGCATCTGGTGCGGCTCTACGACCTCGCGACCGCTCAGGATGGGCTGCCGGTGCTCGTGCTCGGTCTCCTTCGGCCCCAGTCTCTCGCCCGTCTGCTGGCCTCCCGCAGCAGGATCGAGTCCGGAGAGGCCGTCACGATCCTCGCTCCACTCGCCGCGGCGGTCGCCGAGCTCCACCGCGTGGGTGTGGCGCACGGCGGAGTGACGGCGGGTTCGGTTCTGTTCGACGAGCTCGGTACGCCAGTGCTCGCCTCGTTTGGTCGCGCCCTGATCATCGGCGAGGAGCCGGAGGGTGCGTTGGCGTCGAGCCTCTCCCCGGCCCAACTCGCGGCGTCGGCACCCGCGCTGCGCGACCTCGCCGCCCTCGCCGCCCTCGCGGGCACAGTGCTCGAGTCGACGCCGGACTCCGCTGGCCGAAGGCTCGCGCTCTCGTTCATCCGCTCAGCAGACCCCTCGCTGGCGCCGGAGCGGTTCGCAGCCGAGATCGCCAACGTGCTGTTCGACTCGGCACCGGCAACACCTGTGGTGCTCGACGTCGCGCCGCGCGCCGCGTTGAGGTCTCGCGGACCGTCGAGGGCCCTCACGGCAACCGTCATCGCTCCGCCCATCCCGGCGGTTCGCGGGCGCCGCCGGGCGCGCCCGCCCTGGCTTGACGCCATGCACCTTCCCGAGTGGCTGGAGCAGGTCGTCCGGTCGTCGGTGACGTCCGGCACGACCCGGTCGGGGAACGCCCGGGCGCTCGCCTCGGCACACACCTCGGTGCTCGCCCCGGCACACTCGTCGATGCTCGCCGCGGTGCGTCGGCGGGTCTGGGTTGCGGCCGCGTCGGTCGCGGTGCTTCTGATTGCCGCTCTCGCGCTCGTGCCGGACGGCGATGCGTCCTCTGGGCGTCCCTACGAGCTGCCAGCCCGACCCACCCCCACAGAGTTGGCAGCGAGCGATGAACCGGAACCCCCGCCGAGCGGCGGCCCAGCCCGGTCGGCCCCGGAACAGTCCGTGATCGCCGGTGACGATCCCGTCCAGGCGGCGCTTGCGCTGCTGGAGCTGCGCGATGGCTGCCTCGCCTTGCTCTCGGTGCTCTGCCTCGACACCGTTGACCAAGTAGGCTCCGCGGCGTGGGAGGCCGACGGCTACCTGATCCGGCAGGCGCAGGAGAGCGGGGGAGCGGCAGCCCGGCCGTCGCCTCCCGCAGGCGCGTGGGAAGGTCGTTCGACGAATCTCGTCGAGCGGATCGGCAACTCCGCGCTTATCAACGTCGCTTCTCCGGAGGGAGCTGCGGGCGAGGTCCCGGTGAGTGTGCTCCTGATAAAGGGTGTCGAGGGATGGCGCATCCGGGACCTCTTCATCGGCTGAGCGCCGACTGAGGGGCCGCGGCTACGAGACCGCCTGGGCGAAGCCAAGGCTCGGGTCGGCGAGGTGGCTGAGCCCCTCTGGCAGTTCCCGGCCCTTGCGCGCCATCGACTGAGCCCACAAGCGTCCAGCACGGTAGCTCGAGCGCACCAGGGGTCCGGCGAGCACGCCAAGGAAGCCTATCTCCTCGGCTTCGACCTTGATCTCGGTGAACTCCTCCGGGCGCACCCACCGCGCGACCGGAAGGTGGCGTGGTGTCGGGCGCAGGTACTGGGTGACCGTGATGATGTCGGTGCCGGCATCGTGCAGGTCGCGCAGGGCTTGACTGATCTCCGCGCGCTCCTCGCCCATTCCCAAAATCAGGTTCGACTTGGTGATGAGCCCGTAGTTCCGCGCTTGGGTGATCACGTCGAGCGAGCGTTCGTAACGGAACGCCGGACGGATGCGCTTGAAGATGCGGGGGACCGTCTCGACGTTGTGGGCGAACACCTCCGGCCGGGAAGAGAATACCTCTTCGAGCAGCGCGGGGGTGCCGGAGAAGTCGGTCGCGAGAATCTCGACACCCGTTCCCGGGTTCTTTGCGTGGATCTGCCGCACGGTCTCTGCGTGCAGCCACGCTCCCTCGTCGGGGAGGTCGTCGCGGGCGACGCCGGTGACGGTGGCATAGCGCAGTTTCATCGCCGTGACCGAGTCGGCGACCCGCCGGGGCTCGTCGGTGTCGTAGTCGGCGGGCTTTCCGGTATCGATCTGGCAGAAGTCACACCGGCGGGTGCACTGTGAACCACCGATGAGGAATGTCGCCTCCCGGTCCTCCCAGCACTCGAAGATGTTCGGACAGCCGGCCTCTTGGCACACGGTGTGGAGGCCCTCGCCCTTGACGAGCTCCTGAAGCTGCAGGTACTCGGGGCCCATCTTGGCCTTGGTCTTGATCCACGGCGGCTTGCGTTCGATGGGTGTCTCGGCGTTGCGGATCTCGAGGCGCAGCATTTTGCGCCCCTCGGGGGGATGGCTCATGCTGCTACCTCTGTCAATCGGGCGAATCGTGCGGAGATAAGGGGGACGACGTCCTCGGGAGTGACGTGACGCCCGAGTTCCCTCGAGATGCTTGTGACCCCGGCATCGGCGATGCCGCACGCGACGATCTGGTCGTAGGCCTCGAAGCTGTTCGAGCAGTTCAGGGCGAACCCGTGCATGGTGACGCCCTGGGCGACGCGGATGCCGATCGCGGCGATCTTGTCGGCGCCGCGCAGCCAGACACCGGAGCGGCCGGCGACCCGTTCGCCGGCCACGCCGAGCTCGGCCAGCACATCGATGATGATGCCCTCGAGTCGGCGCACGTAGCCGACGACGTCAATCGGTTCGGCCAGCCTGAGGATCGGGTAGCCGATCAACTGCCCGGGGCCATGCCAGGTGATCTTGCCGCCCCGGT
>Ga0105048_10012708_pt1 | contig 13185 bp, 13 predicted proteins | sample MAT05_FD_78382 | JGI IMG/M metagenome (GOLD analysis project Ga0105048, IMG submission 78382) | Freshwater microbial communities from Lake Fryxell liftoff mats and glacier meltwater in Antarctica - MAT-05 | ecosystem: Environmental > Aquatic > Freshwater > Ice > Liftoff microbial mat | place...
AACCCGGCGACGAACAACTCGAGGCGGTCCGGGTGCCGTTCGCGACCGCGCTGGCGGTCGTGTTGGCGGTCGGGTTCACGCTCGTGGTCGGCGTGGCACCCGGTTGGCTGATCTCGGCGGCAGAGAACGCCACCACGATCGCCCGCAGCACCCTGCCCTGACCGCTCGGGTCAATGCCGGTGGGCCGCTGCGCGGCGGACGAACTCGTCGAACAGCGCCTGCTGAGGGGGCTCGATGCTCGTGGTGTCCTCGGGGTGCCACTGCACCCCCACGACCCAGGTGGCATCGTCGTACTCCACCGCCTCGATCAGCCCGTGCTCGTCGTGGGCGACGGGCACCAGCCCGTTGCCGAGCGAGTCGAGCCCCTGGTGATGCACCGAGTAGCAGTGCTTCAGGTGAGTGACTCCGACGGCGTCGGCGAGGCGTGAGTCGGCGGCGATGTGCACGGGGTGTTCGTTCATCCAGTGCCCCCCGTGAGTGAGATCCTGGATGAGCGTGCCGCCCTGGCTGACGTTGAGCACCTGCATCCCGCGGCAGATCGCGAGCACCGGCAGATCCTGCTCGATCGCCGCGTGCACCAACGCGAGATCGAACTCGTCGTGCAACCCGACCATGCCGTACAACGCGTCGGTGGCGGCCTCCTGGCCGTACCGGTGGGGTTCCACGTCGCCACCACCCGGCAGCAGGAGACCGCCGAGTCGATCGAGGTAGGTGTGCACCATCTTCATCGCCGTCGGCAACGGTGGCAGCAGCACCGGCAGGCCGCCCGACTTGGCGACTGCGCGGCTGTAGGGCTGACTGCTCGAGAACGCATCGCGCCGGCCCTCGTCGGAGAACGACAGCACCCGACCGCAGATGCCGATCAGGGGAGCAGCGTCGGTCATCGGCCGACAGACTCGCGGACCAAGGAGTCGAACAGCCCCTGTTGTTCGGCATCGGTGGCGGCTGAATCCTCAGGATGCCACTGCACCGCGACCGCCCAGCTCGCCCCGTCGACCTCGATCGCCTCGGGCATCCCGTCGTCGGCGGCGCCCACGAGCGCGAGCCCGTTGCCCAGTCGCCCGATCGACTGGTGATGCACGCTGTGACACGCAGCCGGCCGTTCGGTACGGGTCGCCGACGCGATGCGGCTGTGCGCATCGACGGTGACGGGGTGGTGCTGGAACCAGTGGTCGTCGGAGCCGATGTGTTGCACCAGATCGCCGCCGAGGGCGACGTTCAGGATCTGCATGCCCCGGCAGATGGCGAGCAGGGGTAGATCGGCGGCCAGTGCCAGGCGCACGACCTCGAGCTCGACCTCGTCGTGATCGGCCACGATGCCGTACAGCTCGTCGGCCGTCGGTGCCTGACCGTAGCGACGAGGATCGACGTCACCGCCCCCGTGGAGCACCAGGGCATCGAACCGGTCGATCAGCTCGGGCAACCGGTCGCGCAGCGACGGGATCGGCGGCAGCATCATCGGCACGCCCCCGGCACGCTCGACCGCCCGGAAGTAGGTCTGGCCGGCGGCGAAGCTCTCGCCGCGTACCCCCTTCGACTCCGGACTCAACCGTCCGACGATCAGCACATGTGCAGCCACGGCGGCCATTCTGCCGGGCCGACTCCATGAAGGCGACGTTTCCGTGCACTCGGGGAGCGCCTGTCAGAATCGAGCCGTGAACGCCGCCAACGCCGACCCCGCATCTCACCCCGCCACGATCGTGCTCCGCAACCCGGCGACCGAGCAGGTGGTGCGCGAACTGACGCTGGCCAGCCGGGCCGACGCCGACGGCGCGATCGTCCGGGCCGCCGCTGCGGGGCCGGGCTGGCGTGCAGTGGCACCTGCCGATCGGGCGCGGCTGCTGCGTCGATTCGCTGACACCATCGCAGGCCACGCCGACGAACTCGCTGCGCTCGAAACGGCGAACATGGGGATGCCGATGGGCAACAGCATCTGGTGCGCGAACGCCGCCGCCGACGTGATCCACTACTTCGCCGGAGCGGTCGACAAGCACACCGGTTCGACCATCCCCGTTGCCGGTGGAGTCGACATGACCTTCCACGAACCGCTCGGCGTCGTGGGGCTGATCACGCCCTGGAACTTCCCCGTGCTGATGGCGTCGTGGAAGATCGGCCCGGCGCTCGCGGCGGGCAACACCGCCGTGCTCAAGCCGGCGGAGATCACACCCCTCACGGCGATGCGACTCGGCGAACTCGCCCTCGACGCCGGCATTCCCGAAGGCGTGCTGAACGTCGTGGTGGGCACCGGGCCCGAGGTCGGTTGGCGGTTCGTCGAGCACCCTGCTGTGCGCAAGGTCGCCTTCACCGGATCGACCGCAGTGGGCAAGCGGATCATGGCCGGGTGTGCCGACCAGGTGAAGCGGGTGACGCTCGAGCTGGGGGGCAAGAGCGCCAACATCGTGTTCGCCGACGCCGATGTCGAGGCGGCCGCTGCGGCTGCACCCGGCGCCGTGTTCGACAACTCGGGCCAGGACTGTTGCGCACGCAGTCGCGTGCTCGTGCAACGGTCGGTGTTCGACCGGTTCCTCGCGCACTTCATCGAGGCGTCGAGCCACTTCACGGTCGGCGACCCCACGTCACCGAACACGGCGATGGGGCCGCTGGTCACCGCAGAGCACCTCGCCCGTGTGCGCTGCTTCACCGACGGGCTCGAGACCGTCTACACGGGCACCGTGCCCGACGGGCCCGGCTACTGGCATCCGATCATGATCGCGACCAGCGCCGATCAGTCGACGAGCATCTGTCGCGACGAGGTGTTCGGCCCAGTGGCCGTGGTGATCCCGTTCGACGACGAGGCCGACGCGATCCGGATCTGCAACGACAGCGAGTACGGGCTCAGTGGGTCGGTGTGGACGGGTGACGGTGCTCGGGCGCTGCGGGTCGTGCGGGCGATGGACGCCGGCACGATCAGCGTGAACTCGAACAGCTCCGTTCGCTACTCGACGCCCTTCGGTGGCTTCAAGCAGAGCGGGCTTGGTCGCGAACACTCGATGGCCGCGCTCGACAGCTACACGGAGCTGAAGAACGTCTTCATCGCGACCGGTGTCTGACCGGCAGCGGCGAACCTCTTCCGGGAGGGCATCGAGCGATACCGTGTCGGCGATGCGAGCGCTGCTGATCGGCAACCAGAACGACCTCGACGCAGGGGTGATCGGCGAGCGGTTCCGCCACCACGGATACGCCTTCACCGAGTGCTTCCGCGAGCGTCCCGGCGACTGGCCGTCACTCGATGGGCACGATCTCGTCCTCCTGCTCGGCAGCGAGTGGAGCGTCTACTGGCCCGAGGTCGCCGACAGCGTCGCAGCCGAATCGGCGCTCATCCGCACCGCCCACGACCGCGGTGTGCCGCAGTTCGGCATCTGCTTCGGGAACCAGTCGATGGCACACGCCCTGGGTGGCACCGTCGAGCGGGCGCGCACCCCCGAGATCGGTTGGTACGACGTCGTCAGCGATGTGCCCGACGTGATCGCCGAGGGACCGTGGCTCCAGTGGCACTACGACGTCGTCACGGTGCCACCGCACGCCACCGAGCTGGCCCGCAGCGTGGTCGGCCCACAGGTATGGCAGCTGGGTCGCAGCTTCTGCACCCAGTTCCACCCCGAGGTCGACGAATCGATCCTGCTCCGCTGGACACAGGGACCGGGCGCCGCCGAGCTCGAGCGGCTCGGCTCGTCGTCCGAGCAGGTGATGGCCGAGACGCGGGCGAACGCCCCCGTCAGTCGCGAGCATGCCGAGCGCCTCGTCGACTGGTTCCTCGCGTCGTGCTGACGGGTCGAGCGCTCGGCCGCGTGTTACGTCCGCGAGAAACGGTTCTGTCCGAGGACGACCGACGTGGTCCCCTCGCTAGGGTGTGCGGCCGGTGAGCCGGGAAATCTGGTCGGCACCAGTTCGCCATGCCTGCTGACCAAAACCATTCATGCTGATCCTCGTCCTCGCCCACGCCATCGTCGCCATCGTCGTCCTCGCCGGTGCCCGCCGTGCCCCGCTCGCAGGGGCAGCGCTCGGCATCGCCGTGCTCGCTGCGACAGCGATCGTCACGGTCGTGCTCGGCATCGGCGTCGATCGGCCACGCGTCGAGACGTGGAACTGGGTGCCCGATCTCGGCCTCCAGATCTCCGTACGGCTCGACGGTTTCGGGGTGGCGATGGTGCTCCTCGTGTCGGTCATCGGCGTGCTCGTGCTCGCCTATTCGGCGGCCTACTTCGAGCGCGATGACACCTATGTCCGTTTCGTCGGGTTGTTCGTCGCCTTCGCCGGTGCAATGACCGGACTCGTCGTGGCCGCCGATCTGTTCACGATGTTCGTGTTCTGGGAGCTCACGTCGGTGTGCTCGTTCCTGCTGATCGGCCTCAACGACCGTTCGGCGGCGGCCCGCAGTGCTGCGTTGCGCGCCCTGCTCGTCACCGGAGCTGGTGGCCTCTGCCTCCTCGCCGGGGTCGTGCTGCTCCAGGTCGCTGCAGGCACCACGTCGTTCACCGAGATGTCGGCGTCGACGCCGACCGGTTCGATGGTCACGACGGCGGCGTGCCTCGCGCTCGTCGGTGCGTTCACCAAGTCCGCCCAGTTCCCGTTCCATTTCTGGCTGCCGGGAGCGATGGCGGCGCCCACACCCGTCAGCGCCTACCTGCACTCGGCCACGATGGTGAAGGCCGGCATCGTGCTCATGGCCCGGATGGCGCCGATCTTCGGTCACCTCGAGGTGTGGCGCTGGATGGTGGTGGTGTGCGGCGGCATCACGATGATCCTCGGCGGCCTGCGTGCGATGCGACAGACCGACGCAAAGCTGTTGCTCGCGCACAGCACCGTCTCGCAGCTCGGGTTCCTCACGATCCTGATGGGCTTGGGCGTGCCGGGCGCGACGTATGCGGGCGTCGCTCACCTCGTGGCCCATGCCGTGTTCAAGGCCGGACTTTTCCTGGGTGTCGGCGTGATCGACCATGCCACCGGCACCCGCGACATCCGAAGGCTGAACGGACTCTGGCACGAGATGCGTTTCGTGGCGGTGCTCATGGCGCTCGCCGCTGCCTCGATGGCCGGGCTGATCCCGCTGCTCGGCTTCGCGACGAAGGAGAAGGCGCTCGTCGCCCTGCTCGATGCCGATCTCGGTGCCACCTCTGCGGTGGCGCTCGCCGCCGTGATCGCAGGCTCGGTGCTGTCGGCCGCGTACAGCATGCGTCTCCTCCGGGGCCTCCTGGGAACGACCGAGGGGATCGACGATCCCGCACACGTGCATCACGCACCTGGAGCGGCACTCGTCGCTCCCGTTGCGGTGTTCGCAGGGGCATCGTTGCTCGGAGGGCTCCTGGCCGGTGTCGTGGGCGGATGGCTGCGGGCACCGTCCGGTTCGCTCGATGCAACCTCTTCCGGCTCGCTGTACCTGTGGCCGGGGATCAACACCGCCCTGTTCATCTCATTCGCCGTGGTCGTCATCGGCGGCGTGATCGGGTGGCGGGTCCCTCAGTCGCTCGGGCCGTCACCGATGAAGGTGTCGGGCGAGAAGATCTTCCAGGTGTGCTTCGACGGGCTGCTCGAGGCATCGAAGCGGATCACCGTGATCACCCAGAGCGGCTCGTTGCTCGCGTACCTGGCCGTCATGATGACGGTCGTCACCGCCGTGCTCGTCGTGGCGATCGCCAGCGATCCAGGCGCCGGGCTCGACGAGCTGGTGCTCGCCGACTCGTGGATGCAGTTGCTGGTCGTGGTGTTCGGGGTCGTGTTCGCGTTCGGTGTGGTGCTGGCACGCGACCGCTTCGTCTCGGCGCTGCTCCTCGGCGGCGCCGGATTCGCCTGCGCTGTCCTGTTCGCGTTGTATGGCGCCCCCGACCTCGCGCTCACGCAGATCCTCGTCGAGACACTGTCGATCGTGGTGTTCCTGTTGGTGCTCCGCCAGATGCCACGTGCGTTCACCTCGGCGTCGGTGTGGGCGCCCCGCACGATCCGGATCGCCGTGTCGATCGGGGTGGGCATGACGGTCGCCCTGTTCGCCGTCATGGTGTCGGCCGCGCGGACGGCACCCACGGTGGGCGACACCTACGCAGAACTGTCGTTGCCCGAAGCGGGTGGCAAGAACATCGTCAACGTCATCCTCGTCGACTTCCGCGGTTTCGACACGCTGGGAGAGATCACGGTGCTCGCCACGGCGGCGCTCGGGGTGACGAACCTCGTCCGGATGGCTCGCCGGCGCCGAACCCCCGCCGTGGCGCGCGAGGTGCAGGTCAACGAGAGGAGCGATGCATGATCGGCAAGCGTTCGGCGATCCTCGACGAGGCCGACCGGTGGCTGTTCCCGGTGATCGTCCTCGTGTCGGTGTACGTCACGTTCCGGGGACACAACGCGCCCGGTGGCGGGTTCGCCGGAGGAATGATCGCCGGATCCGGGTTCGTGCTCCGTTTCCTGGCCGGCGGGTCGTTGACGATCCGCCGCTCGGTGATCGCTCGACCCACGGCGTTCATCGGGTTCGGTCTGCTCGTCGCCGTGGGCACTGCCCTGATGCCCCTGGTGGCCGGTGACGCACTGCTCGAGTCGACCATCTGGGAACCCGAGCTGCCGCTGATCGGCACGGTGAAGGTTGTCTCCAGCGCGATCTTCGACGTCGGGGTCTATCTCCTCGTGATCGGTGTGGTCCTCGCCGTCCTGGTGGCGCTGGGGGCCGATCCGATCCATCGTGAGGGCACGCCGTCTGCAACCGATGACGACCTGGTCACGCAGACGGCCCACGACGCGGGGTCGGCATCATGAGCGCTGCCATGGTGGTTCTGATCGCAGTGTTCTTCGGCACGGGCACGTACCTGCTGCTCCAACGCACCCTCACCCGGATCGTGCTGGGCATCGCCCTGATCGCGAACGGCGTCAACGTGCTGATCGTCTCGACCAGCAGTGCCCCCGGTGACGTGCCGATCGTGGGGCGCGACGGTCGCACCGATTCCGTCCCGCAGGCGCTCGTCCTCACGGCGATCGTCATCGGCTTCGCCGTCATTGCATTCCTCCTCGCGCTCGCCTGGCGAGCGTGGACGATCGATGGCGACGACGACGTCGAAGACGACGTCGAGGACCGCCGAGTGGCTCGTGAGCGCGAGCGTGCCGCCACCGACGTCCCGAGCCCTGAGGACGTCGACCGATGAACGTCCTCCTCGGTCTGCCGCTCGGCATCCCGTTGCTGGGCGCCGCACTCACCTTGATCGTTCGCGGCCGCACTGCTCAGCGCACGATCAGTTTCCTCGCCCTCTTCGTGTCGCTGGGCGCCTCGATCGCAGTGCTCGTCGACGTCGCCGTCAGCGACGAGATCGCAGTGTCGCGGTTGGGAGGATGGCCTGCGCCGATCGCGATCACCCTGGTCGGCGACCGGCTGTCGGCGATGATGCTGGTGATCTCGGTGTCGTTGCTGCTCGTCGTGCTCGCGTTCGCCATCGGCCAGCGGGCATCCGACGAGCGCTCGCCGTTCTACCACCCGGTCTACCTCGTGCTGGCCGCCGGTCTGGCGCAGGCGTTCCTCGCCGGCGATCTCTTCAACCTGTTCGTCGCGTTCGAGTTGATGCTGATGGCCAGCTATGTGCTGCTCACGCTCGAGGGCACCGATGCGCAGATCCGGGCCGGCACCACCTATGTGGTGTTGAACGTGGTGGAATCCACGGTGCTGCTCATGGCGATCGGTCTCGTGTTCGCAGCGACCGGCACCGTGAGCATGGCCGACCTGCCCGAGCGGCTCGCTGCCCTGCCCGACGGAGTGCGCACCGGTCTCAACCTGCTGCTGCTGGTCGCGTTCGGGATCAAGGCCGCGGTGTTCCCGCTCTTCTTCTGGTTGCCCGACTCGTACCCCACGGCACCGAGCTCGGTCACCGCGGTGTTCGCGGGCCTCCTCACCAAGGTGGGCGTGTACACCCTGATCCGCACCGAGACGCTGCTGTTCCCAGGCGGCCAGAACACGCTGCTGTTGTGGATCGCGGGCCTCACGATGATCATCGGCGTGCTGGGCGCGATGTCGCACATGGAGATGAAGCGCATCCTGAGCTTCCACATCGTCAGCCAGATCGGGTACATGGTGATGGGCCTCGGCATCGCCACCGAGGCAGCCCTCGCTGCCACGGTGTTCTTCCTCCTCCATCAGATCCCGGTGAAGACGGCGCTGTTCCTGGTGCAGGGCATCGTCGAGCGCGAGACGGGCACCTCCGCGTTCGATGGTGTCGGCGGCCTCGCGAGACGATCGGGCTTCCTCGCCGTGCTGTTCCTGCTGCCAGCGCTCAGCCTGGCAGGGCTCCCGCCGTTCTCCGGATTCATCGGCAAGCTCGGTCTCGTCCGCGCAGGGTTCGACGATGGGGCCCATGTGATGGTGACGGTCGCGCTGGTCGGCAGCATCCTCACGCTGATCTCGATGACGAAGATCTGGATCGGCGTGTTCTGGGGTGAGGTCTACCCGGAGGTGCCGCACGGTCGGGTCGGCATCCTGCGTCATCACCGGCTGATGTCGGCGAGCACGGTGTTGCTGGTGGCCGTCACCTTGGCGATCGCCGCCCTGGCGGGGCCGATCTACGAGTTCTGCGTCGGTGCGGCGGCACAACTGGTCGATCCGTCGATCTACATCGAGGCGGTGCTCGGATCATGATCCTGCGCGGCGTGGTGCTCGTGCTCGTCTGGGTGTTGCTGCAGGGCGAGCTGTCCGTCGGCAACGTCGTCGGCGGCGTGCTCGTCGTCGCGACGATCGAGGTGCTGTTCCCGATGAGCCGGCGCTCGAGGCATCGAATGCACCCCTTCGGCGCTGCGGTCTTCGTCGGCACCCTGCTGCGTGACCTCGTCGTGTCGTCGTCGACCGTGGTGATGACGGTGTTGCGTCCGACGCCCGATCGTGCCTACGCCGAGGTGATCCCCGTGACGTTGTCGACGCAGTCGCGACTCGTGACGGCGATCGTCGCCAACGCGATCTCGCTCACGCCGGGCACCCTGACGGTCGACGTTGCCGCCACCCCTGCTGGCTACCGCCTCGACGTGCACGCATTGGGTCGAGTCGACCACGACGACTTCGTCGCCTCGATCGGCGCCCTCGAGCGCCGAGTGCTTCGTGCGGTCGAGCCACTCGACCCCACCAGTCGTGATCCGGACGAACCGGACGAACCGACCGCGCTCGAATCGGACGAATCGGACGAATCGGACGAATCGGACGTCGACCGGGCAGGAGGTGTTGGGTGAACGTCACGGCGTGGATCGCGATGGTGATGCTGTTCGGTGCGACCGTACTCACCGTCTGGCGCACCGTCCGGCCCGGATCCGGCCTCGGCGATCGCGCGGTTGCGTTCGACATGATCGTGGCGCTGATCCAGTGCGGACTGTTCATCGGCGCCGTGCTGATGGGCGACGGAATCATGGTCGATGTCGCGCTGGTGCTCGGCCTGCTCGGCTTCCTGTCGGCGGTCACCGTCGCCAGGTTCGTGGAACGGACCGGCGCATGAACGTCGTCCTCGACATCGTGACAGCAGCCCTGGTCCTCGCTGGTGCATCGCTCGCCCTGGTCGCTGCGATCGGCCTCCACCGCCTCGGCGACACCCGCTCGCGCATGCACGCCGCCACCAAGCCGGCGACGCTCGGCGTGCTGCTCTGCGCTGTGGGAGCCGCGCTGCAGTTCGACTCGGTGAGCGTCGTGACGAAGCTCTTCGTCGCCGTGGCGTTGCAGCTCATCACCGCGCCCGTCGGAGCGCACATGCTCGCCCGATCGATCACACGACGGGGTGCGCCGCCTCCTCCAGCCACACCGTGAACTCCGGGCGGGCCACGAGCCGCTCGCAGTTGCCGAGCCGCTCGGTCGCGTAGCCGACGAAGTCGGTGTCGAGCACGCTGATGGCCTGCTGGACCACCGCCCACATCCCCTCGCGGAACTCGCTCATCACCTTCATCAGCTGCAGTCGTGCCCATCGGGCCGGCGTGACCGAGCCGAAGTAGAGCCGGAGCAGCTCGTGCTCCGCGGCATCGGACAACCCGGCGTTCACGCTGAGGTTGCCGAGGTCGAAGAAGACGTCGTTCATGCCGGCATACTCGAAGTCGAGCAGCCACACCCGTTGATCGTGGTCGGCCACGAGCACGTTCGCCGGGAGGAGGTCGTTGTGGCAGGGCACCAGAGGGGTGGGCGCCGCACCGAACGCCTTCTCGATCCGTCGACTCTGCTGATGCAGCCGCTCGTACGCGGATGGTGGCATCACACCGTTGGCGGCCGCTTCGCGGGCGTGCCACTCGACGACGCGGTGGATCATGAACGAGCCGCGCAATGGCCCACTGCCGTGGAAGCGCTTCAGCAGGGCAGCCATGTCGGCGAGCCGCTCGGCGAACGCCCCTGGCTCGAGATGGTGGCCGGGGATGAACCGCGTGATCGGTGTGCCGGCGCCGGGGAGCGACCCGAGGAGAGGGGGCGAGATCCCCAGGTCGGAGGCCCGCACCGTCGCTTCCATCTCGTTGGCGCGATCGATCCCCAGCAGCTCCGTGCGCTCGCCCGGCACCCGGACCACCCACGACGCGTGGTCGACGGTGACCACGTAGTTGCGGTTGGTGACACCGCCCGGAAGCGGGCTGATCGCGGGCGCACGATCGTGCCATGTCGGCACGCGCGCGACGAGAGACTCCACTCCGTCCGACCTCATGGAGGCATAGGTGTAGCACCTCGAGACCCGTTCGCGCTCGAACGCGCTCGAACGAGGTGTGAACGGTCAGCTGCGACGAATGGCTGCCACCTGCTCGTAGACCGCCGCGACCTGTCCGACAAGCAGGTCCTGGTCGAAGACGCGACTGCCGATCGCGTGCCCTTCGGCGGCGATCCGTGCCGCCGCGATCGGGTCGACGAGCATGTCGACGAGGGCTGCGGCGAACGCGTCGTCGTCACCGACGGCGGTGATCCGAGCGCTCACGTGATCCCGCAGGTGACGTGAGACGGTGCCGACGGCGGTGGTGACGAGCGGTCGTCCCACAGCGAGGCACTCGGCGACCACGAGCGGCGATCCCTCCCAGTTCGAGCTGAGGGCGACCACATCTGCGGCGTTCATCTCGTCGACCGGGTTGGGGCGATGGCCTGTGAACACCGCGACGTCCTCGAGGCCGAGTTCGCGACACAGGTGTTCGAGCGCCGCACGATCGGGTCCGTCGCCGACGACCAGGGCCCGCACCGTCGGCACGATCTGGACGACGCGTCTCAACGCACGGAGGAACATGGGGAGGTTCTTCTGGCGGTGGTGGCGGGCGACGATGGTGACCAACCGTGCGCGCTGGTCGATGCCGTACGACGCTCGGACGTCGGCGCGTGGTGTCTCGATCGTGCGGCGAGGCGATGCCGGTAGGACGAACGTGCGCTTCTCGGGCGCCACGATGCCGGCGAACCGCTCGTCGATCTCGTCGCTGATCACGATCAGGTGGTCGGCGCGCTCGACGATCGACGACTCGCACCGCTCGAGCAACGGCCGTAACGGCGCGGGTTGAGTACCGGCGACCAGGTTGTGCACGGTGAGCACGGTGGGCGGCCGCTCGGCAACGGTGAACGCCACCCGGGCTGCCTTGAGGCCGTGCACGTGGAGGACGTCGACGCCACCGGCCACCGTGGCCACCGCGGCGAGCCGGCGCCCCGCTCGCCGATAGCCGTACGGCCTCCACAGCGGTGGGATGACGATGTCGTGGTCCTGGCGTGCGAGGTCGCGCATCACGTCGTGGGAACCCATCACCGAGACCGTCCATCCGTGTGCGGGCAGCTCGTGTGCGAGCGCTGCCACGTGCAACCAGATGCCCCCGGCTGACGGGCCGAGCAGCTGCAACACCTGACCCGGCATGGACCCTGGTGTAGCACGCTCTAACGTCGCCGGTATGACGGGATGCGTGCTGGCGATCGATCTGGGGACGAGCGGGCCGAAGGTGGCCGTCGTCGACGAGACCGGCCACACGCTCGCCTGGGCCTCGCGTCCGGTGGCCACCGAGTTCCTGACCGGCGGAGGGGCCGAGCAGGACCCCGAGCGGATGTGGTCCGCTGTGGTCGAGGCCACGCATGCGACCCTCGGCGTGTTGTCGCCGCGACCGCCACTCGTCGCCGTGGCCGTCACCAGCCAGTACATGAGCACCATCCCGGTGGCCGCCGATGGACGTCCCACCGGGCCGTGCGTGCTGTGGATGGACACCAGAGGAGCGGCGCACAACCTCACGTTGCTGCACGACGCGGCGTTCCAGCTCTTCGTCGAACGACACGGACTGATCCCGCTACCGAGCGGTAACGACAACGTCGCCCACGCCCACGTCGTCGAGACGTTCCACCCCGAGGCCTACCGACAGGCGGTCGCGCTCGTCGAGCCGATGGATTACATCGATGCACGGCTCACCGGTCGCGTGTGCGCCACCCAGTCGAGCGTGTTCGGGCAACTGGTGTGCGACAACCGCACCTGGGGCGCTGTCGGCTACGACCCCGACCTCGTGGCGGCGACGGGGCTGCGGCCCGACAAGCTCGCACCGTTGGTGCCCATGCGTGGGTTCATCGGTGAGGTGACCTCGTCGGCTGCGGCCGAGCTCGGCATCGAGTCGGGCATCCCGGTCATCCCCGGCACGATCGACTCGATCACCTCGGCCGTGGGCACGGGCGCGCTCGGCCCCGAGCGTGGTTCGGTGATCATCGGCACCACCTCGGTGATGGTCACCCACATCGCCGAGCACCGCGCCGACCTCGGCTCGGGTCTGCTCACGGTGCCGAGCCCGGTGCCGGGCCGGTGGTACGTGATGGCCGAGAACGGCGTGGGCGGGCGGGCGCTCGAGTGGGCGGCGCGATTGTTCGGTCATGGCGACGACGTGGCTGCGGCGGTCGCAGAGGTCGACGCGCTGCCACACGGCGCCGACGGCGTGGAGTTCGCGCCCTGGCTGCTCGGGTCGATCGCGCCGAGACCCGACGATGACGTCCGTGCCGCCTTCACGGGGATGCACCTGCGCCACGACCGGCGGCACCTGCTCCGCTCGGTGCTCGACGGGGTGGCGCTCAACCTCGGCTGGCTCCGCGGTCCGATGGAGGACTTCGTCGGCACGACCTGGCCGTCGGTGGCGTTCGGTGGCGGAGGTGCGCAGAGCGACCTCTGGGCCCAACTGCTCGCCGACGCGCTCGATCGGCCGGTACATCAACTCGAACAGCCACGAGCCACCAACGCCAGGGGCGCAGCGTTCCTCGCCTTCGCGGAGCTCGGCGCGATC
>Ga0105048_10012709_pt1 | contig 13183 bp, 14 predicted proteins | sample MAT05_FD_78382 | JGI IMG/M metagenome (GOLD analysis project Ga0105048, IMG submission 78382) | Freshwater microbial communities from Lake Fryxell liftoff mats and glacier meltwater in Antarctica - MAT-05 | ecosystem: Environmental > Aquatic > Freshwater > Ice > Liftoff microbial mat | place...
AACCTTACCAAACATGAACAGCGATTGTAGCAGCGGTTTGGTACTCTTCTGTAATGGCGGTCGAAACAACTAAAAGTTCGTTGAAGCTTCAAGGTGTACGCTTGACGCGCCAACGGAAGATATTGCTCGATCTGATCGACAAATCGGGAAAGCATCTCGACGCCGAAAGCTTGTACCAATTGGCGCGCCTCCAGGACCCCAAGCTCAACCGGGTCACGGTCTACCGAACGCTGAAAATGTTGAAGGTTGGCGGCCTCGTCGACGAACTCGACCTCATGCACCATTCCGGCGACCAGCACTACTACGAAACCCGTATGAAGCGCGAGCATGCCCACATCATCTGCCTCCGCTGCGGCAAAGTGGAAGAGTTTTTCGGCGAGCCCCTGCTCCAGATTCGCAAGCAGGTCGAAGAGATGTTCGGCTTTCAAATCCTGCTGACGCGCACCGAAATCGGCGGCTATTGTGCCACCTGCCAAATGCAGCGCGCCCAAGAGTTGGACGAAGCCGCCGTAGGAGCCTAACGAAATGTCTCTAGCCGCGGTACCCGTTCTCGAGGTGGTTTCGCCGTCCGGGAACCGATCGCCCGTGCCCCTGGAGCCCGTGCCGTTCCTGATCGGTCGGCAATCGGATAATCACCTGGTCCTGCGGGACAATCGTGCTTCTCGCTCCCATGCGCGCATTGTTTGGGAGTCCGGCGAGTACATCGTCGAAGACCTGAACAGCCGCAACGGAATCACCGTAAATGGCGAAGAGTGCGAGCGCGCGAAGTTGAAAGAAGGCGACGTGATCGGGTTCGGGGTCGAGGATTCCTACGAACTCGTCTTTCGAACCGCCGGTCAGGAAAATACGATCGCCCCCGCCACCGGTTTGCGGCGGCTGCGGTCGATTCTGGAAGTGGCACGGACGCTCACCGGCGCGCTATCGACTGACCACGTTCTCGCCAGCCTGCTCGAAGCGGCTCTCAGCGTCACCCAGTGCGAGCGAGGGTTCGTCCTGCTCCGCGAAGGCGACGGCTTGGCCATGCGGATCGGCCGCGATGCGGCGGGGATGGTCCTGAGCGAGCAGGAGTTGGCTGTGCCACGCGACGTGCTGTGCCGCGGCTTGGAGCGCCGCACCGAACTGCTCTCAATGACCCTCGACGGCCACGGTCATATCGTCTGCGTCCCCCTCCTCCGGGTGTCGATGGCGGGCGGCGAAGACACCGCAATGTTGGGAACCGTCAAGGATACCGTCGGCCTCCTCTACCTCGATTCCCGCGGCATGCAAGCCGATCTGTCGGGCACGAGCCGGGAGCTCTTGCAGTCCCTGGCCGTCGAAGCGTCCATGATCCTCGAAAACGCTCGGCTCATTGAGCAGGAGCGCTTAAAGCTGCGGATGGAGCAGGAGTTGGACCTCGCCCGCACGATTCAGCGGGACCTGTTACCGGACCAGTTTCCAACGGAAGGATGGTTTCGCGCTTGGGGCGTTGGCATCTCCTCGGCCCAGGTCGGGGGCGACTATTTTGACCTGCTGCCGGTTGGAGATGACCGCTGGGCCGCCGTCATGGCCGACGTCTCCGGCAAGGGCGTTAGTTCGGCCTTGCTCGCTTCCTTCCTGCAGGGCGTCTTCCTCGTCGCCACTGGCGAGACCACCTCCGCCGCTCGTGTGATGGAACGGGTCAACCGGTTCCTGTTGTCCCGAACCAACGGCGAAAAATACGCGACCCTGGTGCTCGTGACGGTGGATCGGGCCGGACGACTCGTCTGGGTCAACGCCGGTCATTGCCGGCCCCTGCTTTGGCGAAGAACCGGCGAAGTGTTTGAGTTGCAATCGGCCGGCATGCCCGTGGGGATGCTCGAAGAAGCGACGTGGGAAATCTACCGGCAGCAGCTGGAGCCGGGAGATCTCCTCGTGATGTACACCGATGGCTGCAGTGAGGCTCGGGATCGCAAGGGCGATATGTTTGGCGTCCGGCGCGTCGGGGAGAGCCTCCTCCGCTACGCCCCGGAAGGGGCCAGAGCGGTCGCCGAAGGGCTCTGCCGGGATGTTGATGCCTTCGCCCTCGGCGAGGAGCAAGCCGACGATTTAACGGTGCTCGTGGTCGAGTATCGAGGCGAACGCTAAACCGAAGCGCGGCCCAAAATTTGAGTTGCAATCGGTCGGCATGCCCGTTGGGATGCTCGAAGAAGCGACCTATGAGACCTGCTCTTGATCTACACCGATGACTGCAGTGAGGCCCGGGATCGCAAGGGCGATATGTTTGGCGTCCGGCGCGTCGGGGAGAGCCTCCTCCGCTACGCCCCGGAAGGGGCCGGAGCGGTCGCCGATGTCGATGCCTTCGCCCTCGGCGAGGAGCAGGCCGACGATCTAACCGTGCTGGTGATCGAGTATCGAGGCGATCTCTAAACGGAACCGCCGTCCCAAACGTGTTCGGAGTCCGGCATAAAGCTCAGGCCGCCATTGGTCACCGAAACCAGCCAACCGCCCGGGACCTTGCAACGCGATGCCGGAATCGACGAATGCATCGCCTCCCACTTCAACTTATATTCGGCCTTTGCCACGGGGCTCGGGGACGAAGCGCTCGTCGTTGCCCCGGAAGGTGCCGGAGCGTCGCCAATCAATCGCGCGGCGCCGCTCAGCTCTTCCGATTTGGTCCGGTAAAGCTCACCGAGATACGTAAACCGCTCCATGTCGCGGTCTTCCACCCGATCCTGGATAATCGCCCCAAAGGGTAAGGTCCGCTTCTTGCCCGTAGGCATGCCGCTTCGCTTGTTGATCTCGTCGACGTCGATCGACTTCGTGATTTCGTATTTCGCCATGTCTGAACCAAGATACACATTCTAGGGGTGGACAAGCGAGTCAATATAGCGCCGATCGAAGAAATACACGTGGCCGTCCTCGGCCCCTACAAGAATGTCCAACCGTCCATCCCCGTTCCAGTCCGCCGCGTTCGGCGTCGGATTGTGCCCGTTCAATTTGGCCTTGATCAACGTCCCGCGCGGGCGCATCACGGGCTTCGCCTGCGTCCCTTCGTTTTCGTACCAAATCGGGCCGTCGTCAGAGTCGGTCACCAGGTCCAAATCGCCGTCGCCGTCCCAGTCGACCAGCTCCACTTTCCGCCGGCCGCTCGAACCGAAATTGCCCTTAGCCATCTGCAGAAAGCGCCCGTTGGGCTCAACGAAAATCCGTTCGGGAGGCAGCAGCACCAGCTTGCCGCCCACGCGCTGCCGGCGGTACAGCGCCAAGTACCCGCGATGGTCCACCATCACGAGGTCAGGCAGCCCGTCACGGTCCCAGTCCACCACCTTCGGCGTCGTCCGCCATTGCGTCACCAACTGCTTCGGCTTCGGCCGCCACCAAACCCACGACGGCTTCGGCGGCGCGCCCGGCCACTCAACTTCCAACGACTGCGGCGGCCCTAGTTTGCCGTCGCCCAGATTGCGATACCAAACGACGTCGCCCCAAATGTCGTTCACCACCAGGTCCGGCCGCCCGTCCAAATCCCAGTCCGCCGCCGAAGGGTTCGCGTAGCCCCACTTCGCTTCCGCCGGGCCCTGAATCGAGCCATTCGGCCCCGCCATGCGCTTCGGGATCAGCGAGCCGCGCGCCGTGAACGCGGGCGTCGCCTTCGTCCCGGTGTTCTCGAAATACTGCACCTCGCTCGCCGAGTTGCCCACGAGCAGATCCAGCTTGCCGTCGCCATTCCAATCAAACGCCACCGGCCGCGCCAGCGACCCGGCCTTCACGTAAGGATCAATTTGCTCCAAATACTGTGGGTTTTCGCCGCCGTGCGCCAGCGCCACATAGCCGCCCTCTTCGCCGACCAGCAACGAAGGCGGGCCCCCGGCCAGCCAGCGGACCACCCGCGGCTGCACCATCTGCAACTCCATCCGAAACGGAAACGCGACCGGCTTCGTTTCGCCGCCCTTGAGCAGAAACACCTGATCCAGGAAGTTAGCAAGCACTAGGTCCAGCTTCCCGTCGCCATCCCAATCGATCGCGTTCGGCGCCGGCGTCCCATATTGATCAATCGGCAATTGCACCGGTGTCCGAAACAAGGGCTCAGCGTTCGACCCCTCGTTCCGCCAGAAGTAAACGTAACCATGCAGCGGCCCGCGGGTCCATTCGCCCCGGTCGTTAAAGGCGTCGTCCCAGCCGTACTCCCGCCAATCAGAGACGCCGTTCAACACGTCGATCTTTCCATCGCCGTCCCAGTCCACCGGGAACCAGAGATCGTCGCGGCCCACGTGGTACTTCCGCGGCAGCGTGATCGCCACCGGCTGCGTCAGCCGGTTCTTCACGAGGTCCGAGAAGTATCCGCCAGAGTAGACGAGATCAAGTTTGCCATCGCCATTGAAGTCTGCCACCACCGGGTCTTTCACCGACGGCCCCAGCCACACCGGTCGCGCGAACAGCGGGGCCGCGTTCGACCCAATGTTCTGAGCCAGAAAGATTCCGTTGTAAGGCCGGTCAGGGCAGTTCAGAATCAGGTCGAAGTCGCCGTCCCCGTCCATGTCCAGGGCCCCTGGATGCGCGTACAGCCCGACGCCGAGCCGCGCCCGGACGTTTGGCCGCCCATAGGTCAGCCGGTCCCCGGTGCCAACCATCGCCGGTTCGTTCCGCAGCGATTCCGCCGGGTTGATCGTATACGGCCCAGGGCCCTCGGAGACGAACGAGATCCGAGCCCGCGGAGCGCGATACTCGACCTTGGCCGGCACCGGCCGACCGTTATATAGCACTTCGGCGAACGGGGAAGGGAAGTCGAACTCCACCGCCACCGGCTGCCCGGCCGGAGCAACGATCACCTGGATCACAGCGAGAAGGAGAATGCCCATGCGGGCTTAGAATAGCGCGGTTTGCCGATGATCGACCGCCGCCGGCCGAGGCTGCGGACGCGCTTCGTTCTTCGCATTCCGAATCAGCGCCGTCAAGTGGGCGTGCGCTTCGAAGATTTCGAACAGCGACTGGCACCGAGGACAACCGCCGCGAATCGCGCCCGCTCCTTCGTCTTCCGGGTCGAAGCGAGGGTGGCGAGGGCACTTGCCAGCGAAACTGATGGCACCGAGTTTCAGCATAGAGTTTTAAGCTAGACGGAGATGAATACGATTATTGTAGCTGGGCACGCGATTTGCAAGAGGCCCGAGGCCGCCGAACGCGAAGAAAGTTGGATCCTGCTCGATTTTCAGAAGGGCGAGGTCGGCCGCTACGTCGAACACATTCGAACGGGCGTCGAACGGGCGGCCGCCGATCCGGCGTCGTTGCTCGTCTTCGCCGGCGGATATTCGCGAGCCGACGCCGGCCCCCGCAGCGAGGGAGCGGGCTACTATTGGATCGCCGATAATTACGGTTGGTGGGGCCATCCGCAGGTCGCCCAACGGGCGGTGACCGAGGAGTTCTCGCGCGACTCGTTCGAGAATCTACTTTTCGGGATCTGCCGAACGAAGGAGTTCACCGGAGAATGGCCGCAGCGGGTTGCTTTTGTAAGTTGGGCCTTCAAACAGGAACGGTTTGAGTTACATCGGGAAGCCATCCGCTGGCCCGCCGGTCGATACGAGTTTATCGGGCCCAACAACCCGCCGGAACTCGGCCAGGCGCTGGCTGCCGAAGCGCGCACGGCCGCCGGATATCGTCTCGATCCCTACTCCTCCGGTGACGAGTACCGAGCCAAGCGGCAAGCGCGGAATCCCTATCGGCGGCAGCACGGCTACGCGGTCAGTTGTCCCGAGGTGGCTGGCCTGTTCGATTGGGCGGAGAACAGTCACTTTGCGGGGGAATTGCCCTGGGCGTGACGCCGCCCAGTATACTAGGTCAGTCATGAGAATCCTTCGTCGAACGTTGCTGCAATTGCCTCTGGCTGGAATGGTTTTAGGAGCGGCCGCGCCGCGTCATCGGGACGTGTTTGCCAAGCCCGGAAGATTCGGCGGTTGGCCCGCCAATCACGGTATGTGGGCCTGGGGCGATGAGTTGCTCGTCGGCTTCGAAGCCGGCTGGTTCAAAGCCAATTCGAAGGAGGGGCGCGAGCACTCCATCGACTATTCCAACGCCGCTGAACACGTCCTCGCCCGCAGCCTCGACGGCGGCGAAACCTGGACCCTCGAAAAACCCGCAGCGCTCATCGCGCCCGACGGCATGCTGGTCGCCGGAGTACCGGTCGAACCCGGCGGGAAAAAGCCCACCGCCTGCCCGGGCGGCATCGACTTCACAACGCCCGGCTTTGCGCTCACCGCCCGGATGACGAGCATCCACGTCGGTCCGTCCCGATTTTTGGTCACCGGGGACAAGGGCAAAAACTGGCAGGGCCCCTTCATCATTCCCGACTTTGGAACGCCCGGCATCGCCGCCCGAACGGACTATATCGTAGACGGGCAGCAATCCCTGACGATGTTCCTCACCGCCGCGAAGGCGAACAAAAAAGAGGGCCGCGTAATCTGCGTCCGAACGGTCGACGGAGGCAAGTCCTTCAACCTCGTCGGCCAAGTCGGCCCCGAACCCTCCGCCGAAGACTTCGCGATTATGCCTAGCTCCCTCCGCTTGGGGCCGACGACCCTGCTCTCGACCATCCGCCATCGAAAATTCATCGCCGCTTGGCGAAGTGAAGACAACGGGGCCAACTGGAGCCAGCTTTCCCAGCCAGTTGACGACACCGGCGGGGGGAACCCTCCCGCTTTGGTTCGGCTCAAGGACGGGCGCATGGTGCTCACCTACGGCTTCCGCAATAAACCCTACAGCATTCGGGCGCGCGTCAGCAAGGACGAAGGCCGCACCTGGGGGCCCGATATCATGCTCCGCGATGACGGCGGCGCCTGGGACTTAGGCTATACGCGAACCGTCCAGCGCAAAGACGGAAAGTTAGTGACTGTCTATTACTACAACACCAACGCCGGCGCCGAGCGCTTCATCGGCGCGACGATTTGGGAGGCCTAAATGAGAGCAATTTCTTTCCTGCTGGCGGTGAGTTTGTGGGGGGCCGAACCGTTCCACAAAGCCGAACTGCTCTTTGCGCCCGAGAAGTGGCATAACCACTCCTCGTCGATCGTCGAATTGCCCAATGGGAACCTGTGGGTCGTGTGGTTTCATGGCTCCGGCGAACGAACCGCTGACGACGTTTTAGTCCAAGGCGCGCGCCAAGTCAACGGTAAATGGACCGCTCCTTTCGTCGTCGCCGACACCCCCGGCTTCCCGGATACCAACTGCGTCACCTGGATCGACAACGACCAACGCCTGTGGCTCTTGTGGCCCGTCATCATGGCCAACCAGTGGGAGACCGCGCTGATGAAGTACCGGATCTCGCGCGACTACCTGCAGGCCGACGGACCCCCGAAGTGGGAGTTTGCCGACAACATCCTGTTGATCCCCCAACGCATGAACGAGCGCACGAAAGAGGTGTTGGGAAAGGACTTAAACGGTCCACCGGCGGTCGCCAAGTGGGCTGAGAAAATGATCGCCTTGAGCGCCGATAAGTACGCCTCCCGCATGGGCTGGTTCTCCCGGACCCACCCGCTGCAACTGCCTAGCGGACGGATTCTCGTCCCGCTCTATTCCGACGGCTATTCGTTCGGCTTGATGGCCATCTCCGACGACAAAGGCGTGACGTGGAAGGCAAGCGAACCGATTGTGGGTTACGGCAACATACAGCCCTCCGTCGTGCGGAAGAACAACGGCGAGTTGGTCGCTTATATGCGGGATAACGGCCCTCCTCCGAAGCGGGTGCACGTTTCGACGTCAAAGGATGACGGGGTCACCTGGACCGCCGCGACCGATTCGGAGATTCCGAACCCGGGTACGAGTCTGGAGGTCGTTCGGTTGAAGGATGGCCGCTGGGTCATGGTCTATAACGATTTGGAGAAAGGGAGAACGTCCCTGGCGGTTGCGCTCTCGGACGATGAAGGCGCGTCGTGGAAATGGAAACGCAACCTCGATAAGGGCGAAGGCCAATACCACTACCCGTCGGTGATTCAGGCCAAGGATGGCTCTATCCACGTCACTTACAGCATCTTCGAGAAAGCGGGCAAGTCCATCAAGCACGCCCATTTCAATACCGAATGGGTCAAGCAATGAAGTTACTCGTCGGCCTCTTGGCCGTCGCTTTGTTCGGGGCCGAAGTCAAGCACGGCTACGCCGATTCGGGCGGCGTGAAAATCCATTACGCGACCATGGGCCAAGGGCCGCTGGTCGTGATGATCCACGGCTTTCCCGACTACTGGTATACATGGCGGCATCAAATGGAGACGCTCGCCCCCTCCTTCCAGGTCGTGGCGATGGACAACCGCGGTTACAACCTTTCCGACAAGCCGAAGGGTGCCGAGAACTACGACATGCGCTTCCTCGTCGGCGATGTCGCGGCCGTCATCCGCCACTTCGGCAAGGAGAAAGCCATCGTCGTCGGCCACGATTGGGGCGGAGCGATTGCCTGGCAGGTGGCTTTGAATTTGCCCCAAATGGTTGAGAAACTGGTGATTTTGAACCTGCCCCATCCCAACGGGATGAGTCGCGAAATGGCGACGAACCCGGAGCAGCAGAAGAACGCGGCCTACGCGCGGCGGTTTCAGGCCGAAGGTTCGGAGAAGGCGCTGACGGCCGAGGGGCTGGCGCGTTGGGTGAAGGATCCTGCGGCGCGTAAGCTCTACGTCGAAGCGTTCGAGAAGAGCGACTTCGCCGCCATGATGGCTTACTACCAGCGAAACTATCCCCGGGAACCCTATGTGGCGCGGACCGATCCGCGTAAAGTGGCCATGCCCGTGTTGCAGTTTCATGGGCTGGAAGATACCGCCCTCAACGCCGCGGGGCTGAATGGTACGTGGGAGTGGCTGTCGAAAGATTGGACGCTTGTGACCGTGCCGGGAGCAGGCCATTTTGTCCAGCAGGACGCGGCCGAGTTGGTTTCGAAATCGATGAAAATGTGGTTGTTGAGGGACTAAATGGCAAACGTTGTTTACGATGTGGTCGTCGTTGGATCCGGTGCGTCGGGCGGAACGTTGGCGGCGCATCTGGCGCGAGCCGGGGCGCACGTGGCGATGGTGGAAGGCGGTCCGAAAATCAACACCCGTACCGACTTTCCGACCCATGCGATGCCCTGGGAGTTCTCGAATCGACAGATCCCGAAAATGCGCCCCGGCAAGCCCGGCATGGAGAGCGAGCGGGCCCGTGGTCTCGGCGGCAAAACGCTCACATGGAACGCCGTCGCCTGGCGCTATTCCCAGCGCGACTTCAAAGGTAAAACGTTCGACGGAGGCGGCGAAGACTGGCCGATCGAGTATTCTGAGTTAGCCCCCTACTACGAGAAGATTGAGCGAGAAGTGGGTGTTTGCGGCAACTATGATGGGTTGAAGGACCTGCCCGACGGGGTGTTCCTGCCTCCGGCGCCGTATAAGTGCTCCGATAAGATGATCGACAAGGGCGCTCGAAAGCTGGGGCTCAAAACGATCCATGTCCGCAAAGCAACCTTGACCCAGGCGAAGTTCGGCCGGCCAGGCTGCCACTTCTGCGGCAATTGCATGGCAGGGTGCGATGTAGTGGCCAAATACAATAGCTATGACGTGCATCTGTTGCCGGCGATGAAGACCGGCAAGCTCGAACTGATTCCGAATGCCGTCGTGCGCGAAGTGATGATGGGTACCGATGGCCGCGCCAAGGGCGTCAAGTTTCTCCATCGGGAGACCAAGGCCGAAGGCGAAGTTTTGGGCCGTTCGGTGGTCGTCAGCTGCGCTTGTGTCCAAAGCGTCGCCCTGCTGCAGATGTCCGCCAAGGACGGATTGGGGAATTCGAGCGGCCAGTTGGGGAAGCACTTTATTCCTCATTTTACGGGCGGGGTAGAAGCCTTTCTCGATGGCTTAGTCGGGTCGAAGCTGAAGGACGACGAAGGCTTTCTGGACCACGCTTACCTGCCCAGCTTCATGCATGAAAGGAAGCGCGATTACGTCCGCAGCTTCGGCGCGCAGTTCGGCTACCAGAACCGGCGCGGGGTCGGTTGGGCTCGGGAGATGGGAGGCATGGGGGCGAAATACAAGCAGACGGTGAAGGATCACTATCCGTCGTTCGTCGTCTTCAGCCCCTACGGCGAGATGGTGCCAAACGCCAAGTCGTACGTCGATTTGGACTATGCGAAGTTAGATCAGTATGGCCTGCCCTCCGCCCGGCGACAGGTTACCTGGATGGAAAACGACTGGAAGATCTTCAAGGACATGCAGCAGTGGTCGAAGGGCATTCTAGAGGCTGCTGGCGCGAAGATCCAGAAAGTGTGGGAGGAGCCGCGGACCAACCACGAGTTAGGCGGGGCGCGGATGGGTGATGATCCGCGAACGTCGGTCGTGAATAAGTGGTGCCAGTCGCACGACGTCAAGAACCTGTTTGTTCTCGATGGCAGCGTGTTTCCATCGGCGTCGGAGAAGAACCCGACTCTGACCATGATGGCGCTGGCGGCCCGGACGGCCGAGCACATTGCAGACCGGGCGAAGAAAGGAGAACTCTAATGGCTGAGCGTCGCGACGCATTGAAGATTATCGGCTCTATATCGGCCACCTGCGCTTTCCCCTTTGCCGCGGACGAGTTGTACGCCCAGCATGAAGGGACGCACACGATGCCCGCCGGCCAAGCCGCGCTACCGGAGCCGAAGTACTTCTCAAAAGAGGACTTCGCGACGGTAGCGACGGTCGCCGAGCGGATCATTCCCCAGACGGATACTCCAGGTGCTGGCGCAGCGGGCGTGCCTGCTTACATCGACTTCGTCGTCGGGCGGAACCCGGGGCAGCAGAAGGTGATGACGGCCGGCTTGGCTTGGCTGAAAAAGCAGACGAAGGGGAAGCCTTTCGCAGCTCTCCCGGAGAAGCAGCAGTTGGCGATTCTGGAGCCCCTGTGCGCCCGCTGCGACGCCGGCGAGGTAAAGGGCGTGGGCGAGCGCTTCTTCAAGGCTGTGAAGGCGTTGACGGCCGACGGGTATTGGACCTCCAAAGCCGGAATGGGCGAGACGTTGGGATTCAAAGGCAACGCGATTCTCGGCGAGTACCCCGAATGCCTGCATGAACATTGATGGCGGCCGGTAGGGCATCGGCTCGGTGGGCGAGATGGTTTCGCGACCAGGTTGTCACAATCGCCAGAGCGAGGCCAAAGGGCCATCCTGATCGCCGTTGTTCACCAACGAAGCCGGGATATGGTTAACGGTGCCCAATAGCCCTACCAGCGGGGCCGTGCCGGTGATGGTGGCTATCTGCCTGAGGCCGTGGTACAGATTCATCGAGGGGTTCTGGTCTCCGCGAGCAGAGCATCTGCCCGGTGGGTGAGATAGTCGCGGGACCAGCTCGTTAGCAAGGCAAGGGCGATGCCGTACGCCGTTGGATAAAGTGAGTCGCCCAGGCAGCCGATCGTCGCATATATGATGGTCCACTTCTCGCCGACGGAGCCGCGGAAGCTACCGAAGATGCAGAAAGTGGTGCCCAGGATGCCGATCAGCGGGGCCGTCGCGATGATCGTCGCTTGTTGGTTGAGACCACGATGCAGATTGAGCATTATGGTTTCGACACCGGAGCGGCGGTTAAGGTTTCAGGACTTGGTTGAGTGCGGCATCCAAGATCGTCTTTGCCTTGCTGTTGGGATACACGATCTGAACCTTCGGCACCTTCGACTGAGACCCAAGGCCAAAATGAAGCGGAGCCAGAACGGCACTGGCATACCCGACCGCCGAAGTCTGGACGCTCGTTTGATTGCCGATCTGGACCGTGGTCCCGATCGGGACATCGATCGCAATCCAGTTCTGGGCCGGGCTCTCATTGCGCCATAATCTGGGCTCCTCACCGAGACGGGAGACTACCACGTCCAAGCGGCCATCGTTGTCGAGGTCCGCGACGACGAGGCCCCGATGCGCCGCATCGCCGGGGAACAGCGGCCCGGCGTCCTCAAACGTCCCATCGCTCCGGTTGCGGAACAGCGAAAGCGGCAAGCGGTAGCGGTCGCCGGAGTGCTGGTCAATGTTGTCCATGACGTGCGAGTTGGCCGTTAGGATGTCCTTAGCTCCATCGTTGTCGAAGTCGGCCGCCGCGATGCCCCAGCCGCTGCGGCGGCCGATGGCGGCCGCCAGGCGAGAGCGGGCCGTGCGGTCCTCAAAGCCCCGGCCGGTGTTGAGGAAGAACGGGTAGCTTTCGCCTGCTAGAGCGGTGAAGACAATGTCGGGACGGCCGTCGTTGTTGAGGTCTGCGAAGGCCGAGCCCATGCCGGAGACCGCTCGGCCGCTGTCCGGCAGCGCGACTCCGGCGGTCAACGCCACCTCTTCAAAACGGCCCTGGCCAAGGTTATGGAAGAGGAAATTGGGGAGGGCGTCGTTGGGAACGAAGATGTCCGTCCGGCCGTCCGCGTCGAAGTCGCCGAAGGTAACGGACATACCCTTGCCGAGGGAGCGGGCGATGCCGCTCGACCGGGAGATATCAGCAAAGGTTCCGTCACCCTTGTTCCGGAAGAGGCGGTTCGCCGTCGGCGCGAAATACTTGGGATGGCAGTAGACTTGGCGTTGCCCTCCGGGGTCGAGGCACACCTTCACTTGGGCCGGTGGCCAGACGACATAGTGGACCAGGAACAGGTCGAGGAAACCGTCGTTATCGGCGTCGAACCATCCAGCGGCGACGGACCATCCCGAGTCTGTGACTCCGGCAGCGGCGGTGACGTCAGTGAACCGCTTGCCGTCGTTCCGATAGAGCGCCAAACCGTTTACCCCGACAATGAGCAGGTCCGGACGCCCGTCACTGTTGAAATCGCCCACGGCTACGCCGATGGAGTGGAGCTGCGTCGATAGGCCCGAAGCGGCGGTGACATCCTCGAACTGGAAGTTGCCCTTGTTGCGGAAGAGGCGGTCCTGACGGTCAGCGGCTCCAGTGACCAGGATATCCAGGAGGCCGTCGCCGTCGTAGTCGAAAGCGGCGAGGCCTCCAGCCATGGTTTCGGGCAGAAGTTTCTGCGCTGAGGGGGCGTGATTGAGACGGGTAGGCAGTGTTCCGGCGTCGCGGAAAGAGAGGGCCGCGAGAAGGAACAGCGCCGGGATCACGTCCGGTAGCTACCGTTGATCTTGATGTAGCCTTCCGTGAAATCGCAGGTGAAGAAGCGAGCTTGTCCGGTACCGGGACCGCGAAGTTGGAACTGGATCAGGACGTCCGGTTCGTCGAGCAGTTTGATCAATTCGGCTTCCGAGAAATCGACCGCAACCCCTTTGCGGCAGACCGCC
>Ga0105048_10012715_pt1 | contig 13180 bp, 11 predicted proteins | sample MAT05_FD_78382 | JGI IMG/M metagenome (GOLD analysis project Ga0105048, IMG submission 78382) | Freshwater microbial communities from Lake Fryxell liftoff mats and glacier meltwater in Antarctica - MAT-05 | ecosystem: Environmental > Aquatic > Freshwater > Ice > Liftoff microbial mat | place...
AAAACAAAGCCCAATCCGTAATTTAAACCAAACAAAATTCCTTCGGGAAGTAAGGGCAAATTTAAACGATGAATATAATGTTTGATATATACCAAAAAAACAACTACCAAACCACCACCCATGGCGGATAGCAAAAGTTTATTGTTTTCTTTTTCAGTAAACCCAATGTATTCGCTGCCGTTTGCAAAAGTTTGATTAGCAATACGATTCGCCAACAGGCCAGTGTTTTCACTTATAAAATAACGAATACTATTGCCGTGAAGCTCTGATTTTACTAAACCGACCGCCAGCGCCTTGATAAGTGATATTCTTTCATTTTCATTATCGGTCGCCTTTATTCGTAATAAAAGTTTGATCCTGTTGGCATGTTGTTCGGCTCGCCTTATTAAAAAAGTGAGGTGTAGGCTAATTCCCAGGGTTAAGCGATTCTCCTTTAAAAAATCAAAAATTGATTCACAGTTTGCTAGACTTTTTAAAACGACTTCAACCGGAAGTATCCTTGTTTTTTTGATATAATCGTTCATTGTAACATTTAGATCAAAAAACGGAGAGTCAGTATCGTCGGTAAGCGCATGTTTTTTTACAATGTATGGATCAATGCCAATGCTTACCAATTGATGTGTGAGAATAATCAAAGCATTGTCAAGCTCGGAGATTAATACATGGCTGGTTGTTTGGTCAAAACTAAAAACCTTAACTAAACGTCGCCAGTTATCGTTTGATAACTTTTCAAGCAAAACATAATCGTCTTTCTTTAAAAATGAATCTGAAACCAAATATGAGAAAAAACTCTCTTCGTTTACTGGTGGAAGGATCCTGTGTTTAATCCGCTGCTTTAATTCTGGAAAAAAACCGAGATTAGAATTGATTCCTGCATCGGTTAAACTGTGTGTAAAAAAAACTGACCGGAGATGCGAAGAAAGAAGCGATTGATACTCTCTTGTTGTTCTTGTAGGATCGTTCAAGTAAAGCGATACACGGTTATTAAAATCTACAATTTCTAATTTCCTGAGCGAACCTAAAAATTGAATAAAACTCTTAATTGGCTGTTCGTCGGTATTTTCTTCAGGCATTACCGTTCTTTTCGAAAACCATCGTGGCCCATTCGTTTTCGTGGCGCATCGAAACAAAAAACAGGTTATTTTTAACCGTTAGTTCTTGCAATTCTCCGGCGTCAGTCGTAAAAAAACCGCTCAACAAGAGTTTGCCCCCCGCCACCAGTTGTTTTGAATAAAGTGGTACATCAGCCTTTAATATGTTTTTATTGATGTTGGCCAAAATAACGTCAAAGGGTTTTTGATCTACTAATAGGTTAACGTTACCTTTTAGCATTTTTATATCGGTACAATTATTTACGACACAGTTTTCGATACTATTCTCTACGCTCCATTCATCAATATCGATGCCAAGTACTCGAGTTGCGCCTCTTTTTTTTGCAAGGATGGCTAATATCCCGGTTCCGCAACCCATGTCTAACACACTTTTATGTTTAAGATCAAGCGCGAACATTTCTTTGCACATCAGTCTGGTTGTTTGGTGGTGACCAGTGCCAAAACTCATCTTGGGCATGATGATAATTTCGTTGGCAACATCTTTTACGCCTTTATGAAAAGGTGCGCGAATTAAAAGCAGATCATCTACAAAAATCGGATCAAAATTTTTCTCCCATTCTTCGTTCCAATTCGTTATTGGAATCTTTTCGATTGCATAGGTATAAACAAAATCATCAAACTGAAGATCTTCAAAATTAATACTGCCAGCCGCTTCTTCTTTTACGTAGGCGTTAAATCCTAACGCGTTGTAATCAAAAGTATCGAACCCGCACTCTGAAATATACGCCACCAATATCTCAGAGCCCGGTTGCGGAGGAGTAACAGTAAAATGATAGGCTAAGTAACTCATTAAAATGACTCCGTAATTTTACAAAAATCTTCTGCATTTAAACTTGCTCCGCCAATCAGCCCGCCATCGACGTCGTTACAAGCAAATAATTCTTTTGCATTATGTGCGTTGCAGCTGCCTCCGTATAAGATGGAAGTTTCTTGCGATATACTTTCGTTAAAAATGCCCGATAGTGTTTTGCGAACAAAAGCATGCATCTCTTGCGCCTGCTCTGGTGTGGCCGTTTCGCCGGTGCCAATAGCCCAAACAGGTTCGTAGGCTAAAACCAACTGATCAATTTTATCAATCGGGAAACGTGTCAGCACTTCATCAAGTTGAGTTTTCACTGTATCAAAATGTAAGTTACTCCTTCTTTCAGCGAGTTGTTCTCCAAAACATAAAATCACTTTCAGGTCATGCATCAGCGCCTGCTCAATTTTGAGAATCAGTTGTTTGCTAGTTTCATTAAAATAAGTGCGGCGTTCGCTGTGCCCAATCAACACATAATTACAGCCAACGGCATTTAGCATGGACGCCGAAACTTCGCCGGTGTAAGCCCCTTTGGCAAACTCGCTGCAATTCTGCGCTCCGATCACGAAATGTTCTTCCATGGCTAAAATATTATTAACTGCTTCTAACGATGTGAAGGGCGGAAATACAATTTTTTCAACACCAGCGTCTACTTTTAAATACCTGATAATATTGTCCACGAGATCAACCGATTCGTTTAATGCGGAATTCATTTTCCAGTTTCCGGCAACTATTTTTTTTCTCATCATGTTTGTTAGCTCAGTCTTACCCGTGGATCTAAAATACCATACAAAATGTCAACTGCAATATTTATTATTACAAATATAACTGCAAAAACTAATGTGGCGCCCATCACCACTGGTAAATCATTTTTAGTGAGCGCTTCAACCACTTCGTATCCTATCCCTTTCCAACTAAAGATTTTCTCAACAAAAACCGCGCCTGCCATTAAAGCCGCAAACCAACCCGAAATTGCAGTAACAACTGGGTTTAGAGCGTTTTTTAACGCGTGCCTGAAAATTATATTGCTTTGTGAAAGTCCTTTAGCACGGGCAGTGCGAATGTAGTCTTGTGACATAACTTCCAGTAAAGAACTTCTTGTTAGCTGAATTATGATACTCAAGGGCCTCATCCCTAAAGTTACCGCCGGAAGAATAAGGTTCTTTAGTTTAAGTTGCTCACCATTCCACACGTCGAGCTCGTATAAACTTCCCGATGGTTCAAGCCCTGTGTAAGCCGATAAAATATATCCAAACAACCACGCTACAATAAGTCCTACTAAAAAAGAAGGCGCGCTCATTCCAAAAACTGTAGCCAGAACAAAAATGGCACGGTCTAAAAAAGAATTTTTGTAGATCGCAGTTATTATTCCTAGCAGAATGCCGATAACTGAAGCGAGCATAATCGATGCAAATGCTAGTACTGCGGTTTCTGGCAAAGTGTCTTCAATAATTTCAGAGACATTTCTTTTCGTGATATAACTACGTCGAAGATAAGGTGCCTTAAAAACAACGACTTTGTTTTTTCCGAAGGTGAATAAGGACGTCCAGCTGTATTTAGCAGGGTCGAGGAACCATAAATTATCCTTTTGGCTGTATTGATGAACCGACAAAGGGGAGAGATCGTTTACATAGTGAAAATACTGCTGCCAAATTGGTTTATCCCTACCCATGTCTTTGTGAATGGCGTCTACTGCGTCTTTACTCGCTCTTTGTCCGAGCATAACAGCGGCGGGATCCCCGGGCAACACGTTAAACAGAAAAAAGATGGTGGTTATAACACCAAACAGAACAACGACACTGTAAAAAAATTTTTTTAGTATATATTTTACCACCTTTGCAAAGCCTCTGCGCTAAGATAAATATTTATATTCAGGAAATGAAGCTGTTTTTATTTAAAGTTTATCTTTGTAATTATATGTCTGAGAACAGTTGAGAGCTCAACTAAATATTATATCGACACTTATTTTTTGTTTGACCTTTTTAGGTTTAAAGTCTCAAAAAGTCGGCATCGTGCTTAGCGGTGGCGGAGCTAGTGGCCTAAGCCATGTGGGCGTATTAAAGGCACTTGAAGACAATAATATCCCAATCGATTACATTTGCGGCACGTCGATTGGCGGACTGATTGGTGCCTATTACGCAATAGGTTATTCGCCACGGGAAATCGAAAACGTTGTAAAAACAGCTTTTTTTCAGAGTATCACGCGAGGTGATCTTCCTGTGAAATATGAATACATGATTAAAAAACGAGACGACTACGCTGCCTGGCTAACTCTGCGTTATAATTTTAAAAATAATTACCTTAAAAACCTTCCAACAAACTTTATTAATTCGGTGCCAATCGATTATTACCTAATGGAAACTTTTACAGGTGTGGCCAATAAGGCCGGCAATAATTTCGATAGCTTGTATATCCCATTTAGATGTGTGGCTTCAGAAGTAGAAAATAAAAAAACAATAATTTTCAAGAATGGCGATTTGCCAACAGCGATTAGGGCAAGCATGAGCTACCCTTTTTATTTGAGGCCCATTTCGGTTGACGGTAAGTTACTTTATGACGGAGGTCTATACAACAATTTTCCGGCGGATGTTATGTTGAATGACTTTAACCCAGACTTTATTATTGGGTCTAATGTTGCCGAAAAAAACGCAAAACCCGACGATGAAAATATTTACCTTCAGATCCGTACCTTATTAACTAGTCCTACCAATTTCAATCCTGTTTGCGAGAATGGAATAATTATTGAACCGTGGAGCGATGTAAACGTGTTTAATTTTGATAACGCACAAAAGTTGATCGACAGTGGCTACGCCGAGACGGTTAGAAAAATTCCGTTGATCAAAAAACAAATTGCTTCGCGCTCAGATTCGCTTCAGTTAGTAAATAGACGCAAAAATTTTAAATCTTACCAAAAGCTCGATAATTTTCGTTTTACTAATTTAGAGGTTGTCGGTTACAATAAAAAGCAGACCCAGTTTATTTCAAAAAGTTTATTTAAAGACCAACAACCATTTACTTTAACGCAGCTTAAAAAAAGATATTTTCGTTTAGCAAGCGACGATAAAATAAAAAACATTTTCCCTGTCGCTGTTTTAGATTCCGCCAAAAAAGATTATACCTTAAGGCTTTATGGCAAACAAGAAAAACCATTTTATATAGACGCGGGGGCAATTCTCTCGAACAGGCCGATAAGTGAAGGATTTTTAGCACTACAATATAATTATTTGGGTAGAATCGGATTTAATGCATACGTAAATGGGTATCTCGGCAAACTTAACACGGGCAGTCACATACATTTGCGTTTTGATCTTCCTGGTCGGCTACCTTATTTTATTGAACCATCATTTACCTTTTCGAGATGGGATTATTACAGCAGCAGTGCCCTTTTTTACAGCTTCTTAAAACCAGCTTACTTGATACAGGAAGATAAATTTGGCGAGCTAAAAGTGGGTATTCCAGTTGGCAATATTTCGCAGTTTAATATCGCTGGCGGTTTTACCGAGTGGAAAAATCAATACTATCAGTCCGATCTATTCAGCCGTGCCGACACCGCAGACATTACCTATTTTGATTACTGGTATTTGCAAGCCAATTATAAAATTAATACGCTTAACCGCAAGATGTATGCTACAGAAGGCACATTGCTTGACGCAAGGGCAAGATTTTTAAATGGTAACGAAAGTCATATTCCAGGTAATACAAGTATTGACACTTCTTTTTTTAAAAATAAATCAAAACCGGTATGGCTGCAGCTAAAACTTACCTTCGACAGTTATATACGTACATTTAAACGCTTTAAACTGGGTATTTTTGCTGAAGGCGTTTATTCGACTCAGACATTTTTCAGCAACTACCAGTCTACCATTTTATCCGCGCCAGCATTTAATCCGACAGCCGAGAGCAAAACGTTTTTTATCGACGCTTTTAGGGCACATAGTTATTTTGCCGGCGGCGCTAAAATAATTACAACACCATTTAAAAGTTTTGATATCAGGCTTGAAGGCTATGTTATGCAACCCGTAAATTCGATCTTAAAAACTGTTGAAGGTGGTGCCCAATACAGCATACCTTTTTTATATAGGCATTTTGTAGGAGTAGCTACAGCGGTTTACAACAGCCCAATCGGCCCAGTAAGCGCGGGGCTAAACTATTATGGGATCAATTATAATTATAGTGATGAAAGAACTCTTTCTTTTTTCTTTCACATTGGTTATATTATTTTTAACCGGAAATCGATCGATTGATAAATAAAAAAGCCGCTGGTGTCAGCGGCCGAGTTTAAAATTCATCTTCGTTAAAAAAGAAATCATCCTTGGTAGGGTAATCAGGCCAAATCTCTTCGATACTTTCGTAGCTTTCGCCTTCGTCTTCCATCTCCTGTAAATTCTCGATTACTTCCATTGGAGCACCGCTGCGCATGGCATAATCAATTAACTCATCTTTTGTTGCTGGCCAAGGTGCATCTTCTAACCAACTTGCTAATTCTAATGTCCAATACATATATTATCTTTAAATTTTTAAGTTTTTTTAATTTCATGCAAAAGAAAAAAATTTTTCCGGAACATGAAAGAATTATTTTTAAATATTGAAAATTCGACGTTATTTAACGTGTTGAAAATCAAATGATTACTTTTTAACGAAAATTTCGTTATAAATCTTTCACATTTATCGGATGTAAATCTTGAAATTCTGAAGTTGTAGTTTGCTAATTTTGGGAAAGTTGAGTTTTGCAGTAAAAAAACATTTTCAGCGATAGAGGTTCATTTTTTAAAAAACAAGTTCACAAGTTCTTTTGCAAGCAAAAATGGTTGGATGTTTTGGTCAGCATTTAAGTTCTTTATGCTTTTTATTTTTTCCTTGATCACTTTATCTGAATAAAATTTGTTTGTGAGTTGCTCATTGACAGCACTTAAAAACAAGTCAATTTGCTGTTCTCGTCTTTTAAGCAAAAAATAGCCATTGGCAGTTACTAATGTGTTGTATTCGTTTATCATAGAGTATACCTCGCTGATGCCGTAATTATTTAGGCTTGAAGACAACGTAGTTCTTGCCGTCCAACCACTTTCCGACCCTTGCAATAGGTGCATGGCATGTGCGTATTCTGAACGCGCAACTTTTGCTTTTTCAAGATTTTCACCATCGGCTTTAGTAATCACCAATGCGTCCGCCATTTCCATAATTCCGCGTTTAATTCCCTGCAGTTCGTCGCCGGCACCTGCCAGCATGAGCAATAGAAAAAAATCGGTGATCTTGCCTACAGCGACTTCACTCTGACCCACGCCAACGGTTTCAACAATGATAAAATCAAAACCAGCGGCTTCGCATAACAAGATAGTTTCGTAGGTTGTTTTTGTAACACCTCCTAAAGTACCATTACTTGGAGAGGGCCTTATAAAAACATTTTTTTGAACCGAAAGTTCTTCCATCCTTGTTTTGTCGCCTAGGATACTACCTTTACTTTTTGCGCTCGAAGGATCAATAGCCAACACAGCAAGCTTGTGGCCCTGCCCTATAACTTCTTTTCCAAAACTCTCTATAAACGTGCTTTTGCCAACGCCTGGCACGCCTGTAATGCCCAATCTAAATGAGTTCCGGGGTGCGCCGGCAATCCCTTCAATAATTTTTTGAGCGACCAATTGGTGCTTTTCGTTGTTTGATTCAACTAGAGTGATGGCGCGACTTAGCAAAACTATATCGCCATTTAAAATCCCCTGGATGAAAAAATCTGGATCTCGGTTATTAAAGATTGTAGCCAATTATTCGAACCTTAAATGTTTTACCGATACACCTTTATTCTGCAATTCTTTTAACGCGTCAACACCAATCCTCAGGTGTTCAGCTTGGAAATTTTCTGTTACTTTTTTGTCGCTTGCCTCTGTTTTAATGCCTTCAGCTATCATGGGCTGGTCGGTTACCAAGAGCAAGGCTCCTGTTGGAATTTCGTTTGCAAAACCAACAGTAAAAATTGTAGCCGTTTCCATATCAATAGCCATTGTTCTTAAAGAGCGAAGGTAATCTTTAAATTTTGCGTCGTGCTCCCAAACGCGCCGGTTGGTAGTGTAAACCGTGCCTGTCCAGTAATCCCTATTATTCAAACGAATGGTGTATGAAATAGCTTTTTGAAGGCTGAATGCAGGGAGTGCAGGAACTTCTGAAGGTAAATAATCGTTGCTTGTGCCTTCGCCTCTTATTGCAGCAATTGGAAGGATGAGGTCACCTATTTCATTTTTCTTTTTTAATCCCCCGCATTTTCCAAGAAAAAGAACCGCTTTCGGATCAATGGCCATCAGCAAATCCATAACGGTTGCCGCCCCTGCGCTGCCCATTCCAAAATTTATGATCGTGATGTTTTCTGCGGTAGCACTTGTCATCGGCCTATCGATCCCTTTCACTTCTACTCCGTATTGTTTAGCGAACATATACACGTAACTTGAAAAATTAACCAATAAGATATATTTCCCGAACTCTTCGAGCGCCAAACCCGTATATCTTGGCAACCAATTATTGACAATCTCTTCTTTACTTTTCATTGCGCCAGATTTATAATTTAATGCGAGTTAAAAATTCTTAAGGCAAAATTGTTTCCTGTTTGTTTACATCATTGTCTTGTAAAAACAATTAATGTAAATATATTTAAAAAATAATTGCCACTGAACATATCCTTAAAATATCCGCCCTTCGATGTGAGGCTAAAGAAAGAAAAAGAACAAACCTTTATTTTTGATTTTGTGCGCAAAAAGTGGCTCGTGTTGACCCCAGAAGAATGGGTACGGCAGCATGTTCTCAACTATCTGGTAGCCGTAAAAAGGATCCCTCAATCTTCTATGGCGATCGAAAAACTGCTTATGCTTAACGACCTTAAACGCCGTTACGACATTGTTGTTTTTTCAAATGATCGCCAACCTTACCTAATCATTGAGTGCAAAGCGCCCTATGTCGAATTAAACCATTTGGTGGTTGAGCAGGCACTTCGTTACAATCTAACTATAAAAGCAAATTTGCTTATGATCACCAATGGCATCAGTGATATTGTTTTTAATGCGAAAAATGAAATTGTAGATTTTTAAGTTCTATTCTTTGATAAATTTTAACACACTAAGTACATTGTTTTTTTTCAAATGTAAGAAGTAAATACCAGTTTGAAATTCGCTAATATCAAGTGTTTCTAAAAACAATTCATTTGTTAATTGTTTTCCGCTTAAATCAAAAACTAGATACGAAGCCCCTTCTAATGGCTGTAGATAAATTTTTGTGGAAGCGGGATTCGGATATATTTTCACCTGTCCATTTTTCTGGCTTTCCGCTAATCCAACATTATCAATAAACTGGTTAAGCTTGTATTGCCTAAAAAATCGCCAGATCTCTACCGAAGCACTAAAGTCTTGGTTCGTATTTGCAAAAACAGGAAAAGCGCCAGGCCAAGAATGGCTTCCCCCAAAAACTTTGTATAACTCAACAGAACTTCCATTTCTCCCCCCGGTATACCTATAATTTATAGAAAAAGAATTATCCGATGCATTGATGTCGGGAACAGGAATGATTAAAGGCACCGGATTACAATTATTGTGTTTCACCCATTTTTTAACAATAGAGTCGATGGGTGCAAAATTAGAATCGCCTGCATAAGGCACGGTGTCGTCTCCGGTGCCGTGTATTTCCATTACCGGAATCGCCCGCGAAGGCGCACATCCAAACCAATTGTTAAACATTGTGCCTGTTACAGATGCGATGGCCGCAATGCGATTAGGCGCGTTGCAGGCGAGGTAATAACTCATAATCCCTCCGTTGCTCATGCCGCAACTATAAATGCGCTTGTCATCAATATTATAAGCAAACTGGCAATAAGTCATCAGGTCATTTACAAATTGTACGTCGTTGGGTATGTTTGTGATGCCGGCATTCCAAAAAGGACCTCCAAAAGATACTGTGCCTTCTGGATAAATGGTAATAAATCCTGCCGTGTCGGCTATTGGTTTAAAATTGCTATAAAACTGTTGTTGGACAGCATTAGAAGTAAAACCGTGCAGATCCATCACCAATGGGGCGGCAATTGTGCCGCTGTAAATCGGTGGTATATAAATACGAAATTTCCGATAAACGCCCCCTGAAACAATGCTATCAAGTACTGTGATACCCTGCGCTGTAGAAAAAAAGCCTGTTATAAAAAACAGGCTAGTCATCAACAATTTATTTCTTAGGATTTTTCGAGTTTTCATCAATTGTTAAGCATCACCGGCATTACAAGCATTAAAATATCTTCAGCTGGATTTGACTTATTGTTTGGCAATATTATTCCTGCGCGGTTGGGGGCACTCATTTCTATAACGATCTCATCACAGTCGAGATTACTAACCATCTCCAATAAGAATCGGGAATTAAACCCAATTTCCATATCTTCGCCAACAAAGGTGCAGGTGAGCGTTTCGTGCCCTTCGTTTGCGAAATCAAGATCTTCGGCACTTACGCGCAATTGGCTGCCTGTAACTTTTACACGAATCTGATGTGTGGCTTTGTTTGAAAACACGCTTACGCGTTTGAGAGCACCTAAAAATGCGCTCCTATCAACCGTTAGTTTATTAGGATTTTGTTTTGGTATAACGGCTTCGTAGTTTGGATATTTTCCATCGATCAGTCTGCAGATCAGGTTCACATTTCCAAAACTAAAAAGAGCGTTGGTTTTATTAAATTCAACTTTTACAGCATCGTCAACACCCACTAATAGTGTTTTTAAAATATTGAGCGGTTTTTTTGGCATAATAAAAGAAGCTGCCGCGCCGGCCTTAGCGTCATTCCGCGTGTAACGAACTAATTTGTGTGCGTCGGTTGCTACAAATATTGAATTTACTTCGCTGAATTGACAAAACACACCACTCATTACCGGACGAAGATCATCGTTGCCGGTTGCAAAAATTGTTTTGTTGATAGCGCTCGCTAGCACATCGCTTTTGATCACAATGGATGATTCTGAATCAAGCTTTGGCATTTTGGGATACTCTTCACCATTTTGGCCCGAGATATTGTAATCGCCAGTTTCTGTTTTTAATTTTATAGAATGTTTCGTTTTATCTACAATAAATGAAATCGGTTGCTCCGGCAAATTTACAAGAGAATCGAGTAAGGTTTTAGCCGGAACCGCGATGCTTCCGGTATCGTTTGAATCAACTTTTAGCGAAGTCGTAATGGTTGTTTCCATATCGCTTGCCGATAACATCAACTCCGTTTTATTTATTTCAAATAAAAAACAATCAAGGATGGGAATTGTATTGTTTGTATTTAAAACACCGCCAATAGATTTTAAATGTTTTAATAATATGGATGCTGATACAACAAAATTCATAAGCCTAGTTTTATAGGCTAAATTACAGTATGCAAAGGAAATTCAGAGATTTCAACTGTATAGTTTTAAACTATTTTTTAACAGAAGGTTTTTGCAAAAAATAAGTGGGTGTAATCAATAATTTCCCGAAAACATAATATTGGACGAGCGCCCATTCTTTATCGGCATCAAACCTCATGTAAAAATGGTCGGGATCGAATTTTAAGTTAACACCGTGCTCCGGATCGTTCACGCCATCGTAGTACTTCCTATAAAAATTATAGGTTTTAACTTCGGCCTTGTCTGTAACTAATTTGATTGTACTGAATGGTTGCTGCAGCGATAGTGAATCCTGTAGTCTTTTGGTTTTCCCGGTAATTAAAACTTCGTAAGAGATGTTTTGAAAGTAAGCCAAATATTGTTTCATTTTTAACGCGTCAAAGGGTAATTCCTGATTGCGTCCGTTTTTCAATTTAAAGTTTGCCGTATTTTCTAGTTGGATTGTAAATGAAGAATCAAGACTTGAATTCAAGTGAAAAACCGAGATTTCACGTATTTGCGGGGGAGTAAAATTAATCACCAGCCTGTCGCGCCATTCATTTTCGCTCACAATAAAGCGTGGCATCAGATATCCTTTAAACCCTGGAATAAAACAAACATAAGGATTTTTATAATTCTCTCCGCTTTCGTTGTCGGTCAGTAACATGTAACTGCCCTGAGAATCGGGCGTTTCATGTCCCAGATAAAACTGCTTAATTAGTTCATCACCGCTATATATTTCGACTTTAAAAGAGTTCGTAGCCATAAATTTTATCACCGCTTCGCGCTCCGCTTTTCCAACGGGCATTTTCACTTCAACATTCTTGATCACCTCCATCAAATTTAAAATCGCATCGCGCCGGCAATTGTATTTGTTATTCACTATCCAATTCGTTTTACCGCGCGTAAGTGTTACTTTATGCCCGTCGTGATCTGCTATAAATATTTTGGTAATAGATGCAGTATCTTTGTAGTTAAAATTACGATCAGCGCCGTCTATCGTTGATAATTTGGATTTGGACTTATAGATGTAAAGTGAAAAACCAATTAACGCCAATAATATTACTATCAGAATTAACGAAGAGTTTTTTTTCATAATTTAAAAGAAAGAAGAAGTTCTATTTAAATTCTTTTCTTGAAGCGAAAAGTGAACTAGCTAGATTGTTGTAGCGAAGCGACACTTCAAATCCTCCCATGTATCTGCTGGCAGAGCGGTACCCAGAAAGATTTACGTCGTAAGAAAGACCCACAGCAAAATCTCCCGTTTCGTAAATAAGTTTAGGAATAAGCGCATCGTTAACACGGTAAAACAAACCAAGGCCTATCCCGTTCTCAACTCTTTTTCCTGTTACTTTTGTTCCAGAGTTCGTGCGGTATTTTAGGTAAGTTCCTCCTAAAAGTTCTCTATTCTTTTTACCTTGGGTTTGGAATATCAAAGTTGGCGTGATTGTAAACTTAGTGTCTTCAAAATCAATGTTAGAAGTAAATGAATAAGCAAACCTAATCTGCATTCGATACGACGATCCCGGTGCAAAGTTTTGCTCAGGCCTATTCAAGTGAAAAGCCCCAACGGCAATTTTAAACGACGAAACATCATCATGATCTTGGTCAGCTTTAGATGTGTTGTATTCATAGGCAATTCCAGCCGCCACATCAGTTGTTGTAAACTGCCTGTAAACCACTCTTTCACCACTGGAAACTGCCGGATCGTAATTGTTTCCATCAAACTGGGAAGCAAAAGTAAGATTCGAATAATTGGCATTAGTAGCTGCCGCTCCACCTGCTATGCCGACACTCATGGAGCTGTGCCTGTCTAATTTAACGAGTCCACTCAAATTTAAAAGTGCAGTTGTTTTTCTTATTTTTGCAGCTCCAGCCTCATCCGTAAATAAGGTGAACCCCATTCCCATAAAT
>Ga0105048_10012716_pt1 | contig 13180 bp, 10 predicted proteins | sample MAT05_FD_78382 | JGI IMG/M metagenome (GOLD analysis project Ga0105048, IMG submission 78382) | Freshwater microbial communities from Lake Fryxell liftoff mats and glacier meltwater in Antarctica - MAT-05 | ecosystem: Environmental > Aquatic > Freshwater > Ice > Liftoff microbial mat | place...
CCGCTTAGGTCCACTTTGGCTTGGCGCTGAATTCCGCTGGAATCGGCGTAATCGGTGATGGTTTTGGTCAGTGCAGCGCGCAAACCGGTTAGATGCGAGCCGCCGTCGCGCTGCGGAATGTTATTGGTGAAACAAAACACGCTTTCCTGGTAAGCGTCGGTCCATTGCAATGCCAGCTCGACTTCCATCGCGGTGCCTTTGTTCTTAAGCGAAATCACCGTTTTGTGCAGCGGTGTTTTGAGCTGGCTTAAGTATTCGACAAACGATTTAATTCCGCCCTCATACGCAAACACATCTTGGCGATCGGCGCGCTCGTCGTTGAGCTCAATGCGCACGCCAGAGTTTAGGAACGCAAGCTCGCGCAAGCGCTTGGCCAGCGTGTCGTAGATAAATTCGAGGTTGGTGAAGATTGTGTCCGACGGTTTGAAGCGCACCATCGTGCCGCGTAAATCGCTGGCACCCACGTCGGCGATATCTGCTACTGGATCGCCCATCTTGTAGGTTTGGGTGTACTCGCGTCCGCCTCGGCGGATGGTCAGCCACAGTGTTTCAGACAGTGCGTTTACGACCGAGACGCCCACGCCGTGCAAGCCGCCAGAGACTTTGTAGGCGTTATCATCAAACTTGCCGCCTGCGTGCAGCACAGTCATCACCACCTCGGCGGTAGAGCGGCCTTCGGTCGGATGGATATCCACCGGAATGCCGCGCCCATTGTCCGAGACGCTGACCGAGCCGTCTGTGTGAATGATGACGATGACTTCGTTGCAATAGCCCGCCAGCGCTTCATCGATGGAGTTGTCGACCACTTCAAACACCATATGGTGCAAGCCGCTGCCGTCGTCGGTGTCGCCGATGTACATCCCGGGACGTTTGCGCACCGCCTCAAGTCCTTTGAGTACTTTGATGTTAGATGAATCGTAGTTTTGGTCGTTCATGGGGCCTGTAAGCTGGTGCGTCCTAGCACTGCGGACGGTTGAAAAATCCTGCGGATCATAACACCCGGTCGATTTTTCCCTGTTCCACGTGGAACAGGGCATGTTCGCGCGGCCACTCGGAAAGATCTGGACACGCCACACCGCTGGCCAGAATTTGATAGCCCGAACGCCCGAGCAAACCCAACAAGCGCGTCAAGCGGGTGCTATCCAACTCGGCTGGCAGATCGTCCAATAGCAGCAGCATTGGGCGGTCCAAAGCTGGCTGCACAACAGCGCCAATCGCAAGAATCAACGACAGCACAGCTAGCTTGCCTTCGCCGCGCGAGAGCGTACTGGCAGCGCGCAACTCCAGTGCGGTCATGCTCAAATCCGCGCGATGCGCGCCAACGGTTGAATAGCCAGCCGCAAGGTCTCGTTCCCAAGCAGTGTCGATTGCCGATTCAAGAGTGCTGCCGTCCGCCCAGCCGCGGCGAAACGCCAAACTTACTGTTCGAGCATCGTCATCGAGTTCGCGGTGGATCGCAGTGAATTCGGCAGCGACTCGCGCGAACACACCTTCGCGCAACGCGTTCAGCTCGGCGCCCTCGCGCGACATTGCAGGATTCCACATGGGCGCTTGGAATGGCTCATTGCTAACAAGCGCCGCATTGCGCTGGCGCACAGCGCGCTGGTGAGCTCGCCAAACCGCGGCGAAACCCGGTTCCACGTGGAACACCGCCCAGTCAAGAGTGCGGCGTCGCTGATCCGCCTCACCGAAGAAATCACCGTGCGTCTCGGGATGAAACAGCATCGCAGGCAATAAACGCGACACATCCGCCAGCGAACTTAGCTCCACACCATCAGCGCGAGCAGACCAAGTGCCAATTCGACGCTCCAAACCCAAGACTTCAGCGCCGCGATGTGCACGCACAATTGCCGAATCACGACCGCGCTGCAAACACGCGCGCGCACCAAAGCTGCGAAACGAGCGACCACGGCTCAGCATGAAGGCAGCTTCAAGGACGCTGGTTTTTCCCGCGCCGTTGCGACCTTCAAAAAAATTAAGCCCAGCAGAAAGTGCAATCTGCTGGGCCGAGATATTGCGCACGCCGTCAATAAACAGCGTGTCGATCGCCACCATCTAGTTAAAGCTTGAGCGGCATGACAACCTGCCGGATCAACTCGCTATCCACCTCGCGCAACAGCGCGCTCGAAGCGGCATCGCGCATACAAAACAAGATCTCGGTGCCGCGCAGCGCATTGAGAGCCTCCATCAGGTAGTTGACGTTAAAGCCCACGCTCAAGCCCGCACAGTTAGAAGCAGATGAAAGCGTTTCCTGAGCCTCCTCCTGCTCTGGATTGTGTGCAGTCAAACTCAACGATTCATCGGTGAAATCCAGGCGCACGCCGCGGTATTTCTCGCTCGATAAAATGGCCACGCGTTGCAACGCCTCGCGCAGCGCCTGCCGGTTAACCAGCGCTTTGCGCTCGGCTGCCGCCGGAACCACTGACTCATAGTCGGGAAATTTGCCATCAATTAACTTCGAGGTGAACTGCCCATCGCTTAGACCGATTCGTACATGGTTGCGCCCAAAGGACACTTTGACCGAGCCCTGGCCGTCCGCCATCATGCGCTGCAATTCCATCACACCCTTGCGCGGAACGATCATCTGGCTGCGCTCTGTCAAGCCGTGTTCAGACGTTACTTCAACAATCGATAAACGGTGTCCGTCGGTGGCCACGCCGCGCAAAGCACCAGAACGCAGCTCAAGCAGCAATCCGTTTAGGTAATAGCGGACGTCTTGGTGCGCCATCGCAAACGCTGCGCGATCAATGATTTCGGCCAATTGCGATTTTTCAACTTCCACCATGCTGCCCAGGTCAATCGCGTCAACCGTTGGGAAATCTTGTGCACCCAGTACCGCGAGTGAGAAACGGCTTGGGCCGGATTTCAAGGTGACACGGTCTTGCTTCAAACTGAAGTCGAACGTCGAGCCATCGGGTAGCGCGCGGCAAATGTCCGCCAGTTTGCGCGCAGGCACGGTGGTCTCGCCCTCCTCAGTGACGTTGCCCTCGCACTCTGATTTGAGCTCAACTTCCAAATCGGTCGCAGTCAGGCTGATCCTTCCACCGCGTGCGACAACCAGGATATTGCTCAAGATCGCCATCGTCTGGCGACGTTCGACCACGCCCACGACTTGCATCAATGGGCGCATAAACACTTCACGTTGGACGATGAACCGCATAGTTGTCTCTTCTTTGACTGATTAAACTACTGTAACTACTAGCCCTGAAAAATCTGGGGATAACTCACTTAAGGTGTTGATTTATATAATTTTAATGGGCATGAAAAAGCGGTGGATAGCGCCTGCGAACTCGGTGCAGTGCGGTGAGCGGATTGTACTTACTCAGACATTTCGCAGGACTTTCCACAGATTCTCCCCAAGCTTTTTAGCAGGTACGCGCTAAGTGCTCAATTTACGCACCAAACGATCCCAATCCTCGCGCAAACGCCCGTCAGCAGCTTTGCGTTTATCAACTTCGCGGCAGGCATACAGCACGGTGGTGTGATCGCGCCCACCAAATGCTTCACCAATCGCCACGAGGCTGAAATCGGTTAGCTCCTTGGCCAGTGCCATCGCCAACTGGCGCGGGCGCGCGACGCGCTGAGCGCGGCCAGGGCTGACCAGGTCCGACGGTCGGATCTGAAAATATTCAGCCACGATTTTTTGGATGTTGGGGATCGACACGAGGCGCTCGTGAACGGTTAACAGATCCCGCAGGGTCGCTTGTGCGAAGGCCATAGTGACCGGCAGCCCAGCAAATCGCGACGTCGCAATCACGGTGTTCAAGGCGCCTTCAAGATCACGCACGTTGCCGGGCAAACGCCGCGCGATCAACGCCGCGATGTCTTCGCCCAAGTCGATGCCCTGGGCTTGGGCCTTCTCAAGCAGGATCGCCACTCTGGTTTCGAAATCTGGCGGCTCGATAGCCACGCTTAAGCCCCAGCTGAAGCGTGATTTTAGACGCGGTTCCAAGCCGTCGATCTCCTTGGGATAGCGGTCGCAGGTCAGTACGACCTGTTGACCGCTATCGAGCAGCGCGTTGAAGGTGTGGAAAAACTCTTCCTGTGAACCGCCCTTTTTTGCCAAAAACTGAATGTCATCCACCAGCAGCAGGTCCAGCGAGCGCAGCGCGCTTTTAAACTGATCGATCCGATCGTGGCGCAGCGCTTGGATAAAGCCGCTGACAAAGGCCTCTGTGCGGATGTAGCGCACGCGCGCTCCGCGCTTGTTCATGCGCACTTGTGCGCCGATTGAATGCAGCAAATGCGTTTTTCCGAGCCCCGTGCCGCCGTAGAGCAGCAGCGGATTTAGCGACTGAGTGCCCGGGTGTTGCGCCACGCTCAAAGCCGCAGCCCGACCTACTTCGTTGCTCTTACCGACGACAAAGTTGCTGAACGTATAGCGTGGGTCTACGCCACCTACGTCGCTGACATCGTCATTCAGCGCAGCGGTCTCGAGCAGCGTGATTGGCGCATCACTCGGTGCGATGCCGACCTCAAGGCGTAATTCCAGGCGACCATCTGAGAAATAGCTGATCAGCGCATGCAGGCGCGCGCCAAAGCGATCGCGAACCTGTTCAAACACGTGCGTATTGGGTGCGAACAGGCGCAGCTGTGAGTCGCCCTCGCGCGCCTGCAGCGGTTTAAGCCAAAGGTTCACATCACTCAAGCTGACTTCTTCTTCCAAGCGCTGCAAGCAGCTCTGCCAAACGCGGCTCATTACTACCTTCGACCCACTTGATTCATGGTGATGCCCGTAACGTACCTGATGTTCGACCTGTGCGGCGCGTTCGAGTGTGTGGATGTGTTTGACAAGCTGCGCTTCGCAATGGCTTAATTCACGGCTGTCCGCGCGGATGCTGATCGTAATTGCACCGTGCACCCAAGTTTTCCATTTTTGTAGTTCGAGGAAGCTCGTATGAAGCGCACATTCCAACCTGGCAATTTGAAGCACGCCCGCACCCACGGTTTTCGTGCGCGCATGGCTACCCGCGGCGGTCGAGCAGTGCTCAACGCGCGACGTGCAAAAGGTCGCAAGCGTTTAATTCCCTAGCGTTTAGTTTCGCGAAGCATTGCGCGGCTTGAAACGCAGCGCATTCGACGTGGCGCTGCATAAAGTGTCGCAACGGTTGAGGTTTCACGTGGCAGCTTGCTTGCAAGAGTGAGCACTTTTGCCAAGCCACAGCGCCTGCTTTGCAAAGCCCAGTTTGATTGGGTTTTCGCCGATGCGACAAAATTCTCAAGCAAGCATTTTACCTTCTTAGTGCGGCTGAACCTGCGACAGCGTGCGCGCCTAGGATTGGCGATCGCCAAAAAAGCTGACCCTCGAGCAGTCGGACGCAACCGCGTGAAACGCCTGTTGCGCGAGGCGTTTAGACTGCATTTGCCCCTTTTACCCGCGCTGGATGTGATCGTGCTGGCGAAGCCGCAAGTGCGTAGCGCAAGCAGCGAGGTGCTGCTGGCGGAGGTCGAGCAGCTCCTTGAAACCCTCAAACGACGCGCTGGCTAGGGCATATCGATTGCCCGAAGCGGGCCAACTCGGCACAATGCGCGGCCTTTTTCCTAAGTGCGGTGCGAACGTGACTTCCACGAACGCTTAACCGCTGAGCAACCCATGTCGAGCTTGCGAAGTTTTTTGATCGTGTCGTTGATTGCGGTCAGCTATTTAATTTTTCTGCGCTACCAAGAACATACAGCGCCCAAGCCGCCTGTGGTGAATCCGAGCGCGGTGGCAGCCGCGCCGGGTAGCGTCACGCCAGCGCCCACGCCCACTTTAGACGGCGAAGTACCTACTACCAGTACTGCGCTCGCGCCAGTCGCGCCGACTGACATGCCCAGCACAAGCGCTGTGGCTGAAAGCGGTCAGCTGCTCAAGGCACGCACCGACCTGTTGGAAATCACCATCGACACGCTTGGTGGTGACGTGGTCAGTGCCAAACTGCTGCGCTATCCGGTCGCGCCGAAGAAGCCCAAGGAGCCAGTTGAAATTCTGAAGCGCACAGGCGATGCGCTGTATCTGGCGCAAAGCGGTTTTTTAAATAGCGCCACGCAGCCCGCGCCAAACCATCGCACGCTGTGGGCGCTGGATAGCGAGCGCGGCGGCAACCTCATTAGCACGCTGCAAGCCGATCAAAACGAATTGCGCATCCCGTTGAAATGGACCGATCCCAGCGGCTTGACGGTGCGCAAGATCTACACGCTCAAGCGCGGTAGTTACGAAATCGCGATGAGCCACGAGATCGAAAATTTGTCGGCAGCGCCCGTACAGCTCAGCGAATATCGGCAGCTGCAGCGCACGCCCGCGCCGTCGTCCGACCACGCGTTTACCAGCTCCGAGCGCTATAGCTATGTAGGCGCTGCTGTTTACTCGCCTGAAGACAAATTTCAAAAAATTAAGTTCGAGAACATGCTCGATGAGCCACTGAACAGCTCGATCAGCGGCGGTTGGATGGCCATGATGCAGCACTACTTCATCTCCGCTTGGATCCCACCGGTTGATCAGGCCAATTCCTACAGCTCCGAGGAGCAGAGCAAAGACGGTCCGCTGCGCTACCTGGTACGCCAGGTAGCACCGCCGATTACGGTGGCTGCCGGTGCCACCAGCGTGCTTTTGAGCCGTCTGTTTGTCGGCCCGAAGCTGCAAGATGTGTTGCCCGAAGTAGCGCCTGGGCTTGAATATACCGTTGACTATGGCATTTTCACGCTGATCTCCAAGCCGCTGTTTTACGTGATGAATTTGATCCACGGCGCGTTGGGCAACTGGGGCGTAGCGATCGTGCTGATCACGCTGCTAGTGAAAGCGGCGTTCTTTAAGCTCAGCGAGGCGCAGTACAAATCGTCGGCGAAAATGCGCAAGCTGCAGCCGAAAATCAAAGCTTTGCAGGAGAAACACGGCGAGGATCGCGCCAAGCTGAACGAGTCAATGATGGAGCTTTGGAAGAAAGAGAAAGTCAACCCGCTCGGCGGCTGTCTACCGATTTTGGTGCAGATCCCGATCTTTATGGGCCTCTATTGGGTCTTGCTCGAAAGCGTGGAAATGCGCCAAGCGCCCTTTATTTTCTGGATTCAAGACTTAAGCGCTAAGGACCCGTATTTCGTGCTGCCAGTGCTCAACGGTTTGGCGATGTTTGCGACCTCCAAACTGACCCCGATGCCGGTGGGCATGGATCCGATTCAAGCCAAAGTGATGATGTACATGCCGGTCATGATGAGCGTCATGTTTGCGTTTTTCCCGGCCGGACTGGTGCTGTACTGGACGGTCAACTCGTCACTGTCATTGCTCCAGCAGTGGGTGATCACGCGGCGCATCGACGCGATGGATTCGCGCGACCTGGCTAAGATTTAAGCCGAGACAGGTCTTTAAGGGCGGTGCGCGCGAGCGCAGACACCATCGCCGCCATCGCCACCGGTACCGGCGTGGGTGGGATCGGCGTCGTGCGCGTTTCAGGCCCGCTCGCAGTGCCAATTGGCCACGCGCTGAGCGCCCGTGAGCTCGAGCCTCGGCGCGCAACGTTGGTCACTTTGCGCGACGCGCTCGGGGCGACCCTCGATCACGGCATTGCAATCGCTTTCAAAGCGCCGTTCTCGTTCACCGGTGAGGACGTGCTTGAGCTGCACGGACACGGCGGGCGCGCGGTGTTGGCACTGCTGCTTGAGGCCTGTCTGGCGGCGGGTGCGCGTCTCGCGCGGCCGGGTGAGTTTACCGAGCGCGCTTACCTCAACGACAAGCTCGATCTCGCGCAAGCCGAGGCTGTGGCCGATCTCATCAGCGCCAGTTCCGCCACCCAGGCGCGTGCTGCTGTGCGCTCGTTAGAAGGCGCGTTCTCCGTTGAAGTCAGCGCGCTTACCGCTGAGCTGGTCGCGCTGCGCGTTTGGATTGAGGCTGCGCTGGATTTCCCTGACGAGGAAATTGAGTTTCTGCGTCAAGCGCAGCTCGGTGTGAAACTCAGCGCGTTTGCGCGGTCCTTAGCGGGGCTGCAAGCGCGCGCCGAGCGCGGCACGCGGCTGACCGACGGCTTGAGCGTGGCGATTATCGGCGCGCCAAATGCCGGCAAATCGAGCCTGTTGAACGCGCTCACGCGGCGCGATGCGGCCATCGTCAGCGCGATTGCGGGCACCACCCGCGACGTGCTGCGCGAGGACATCGCCATCGACGGCATCCCGCTGCGCTTAGTCGATACCGCCGGGTTGCGCCTAAGCGCCGATCCGATCGAGCAGGAAGGCATTAAGCGCGCGTATGCCGAAATTGAGCGCGCCGATTTGATTCTGCTGGTGGTGGATGCCACTGCGCCGCTTAGTACGCCGGTGTCGCTGCCCAGTTCAACGCCGATTTTGACGGTCTACAACAAATCCGATCTGTTGCCCGAATGGCCGCTGAGCGATGCAGACCGCCTTTCGATCTCCGCGCTGACCGGCGCAGGCTTGGCCCAGTTGAACGAGGCAATCAAACATAAAGCGGGCTTAAGCGGCGATCTAGGCGGTGATTTCTCTGCGCGCCAGCGACATCTCGACGCGCTGGCCCGCGCTGGCACCGCGCTCGCGCTTGCGCGCGCTCATTTCGAGCACAACCTCGGCAGCGAGCTGATCGCCGAGGAATTGCGCTTCAGTCAAAATCATCTCAGTGAGATCACCGGAGCGTTCGGTGCCGACGACCTTCTTGGCGAGATTTTCTCGAGTTTTTGTATCGGAAAATAGGCCCCGCGCCGCGTTGCCAAGACGCTACTGCGCAGGGCGAACCCCTGCGCCCTCAGTGATTGGCGGCGCTCGACGCGCGCAATGCAAGGGTAGTAGGGATGGCCTGACTTGCCACTGGCTTTCCGGCGATGAGGCTTAGCAGGCTCTCGACCAGCACGCGGCCGGCGTGATGGGTGTTTTGTGCGACGGTGCTCAAGCTTGGGTTGCCGAGACTGGCAATCGGTAAATCGTCAAAGCCGGCGATAGCGATATCCTGCGGGACTCGAAAACCGCGCATTTGCAGCTCGCGCAGTGCGCCGATCGCAATTAAATCACTGGCCGCAAAGACCGCATCAAACGGGACATTGCGCGCCAGCAGCTTGCTAATTGCTAAATGTCCCTCGTGTTCAGCGGACGTGCGCACGTCCACCTGCAGCGCTGAGTCCGCTTGAATCCCGGCCTCGGCTAACGCTGCAAGGTGCCCAAGGTAGCGCGCATAAAACTCAGGACAATGTTCGCTGGCGTTGCCTAAAAACGCAATTCGACGGCGTCCGGTGCTCACCAAATGCGCGGTCATTTCGCGACCGCCCTGAACATTATTCGAGCCAATCGTGACCCACGGCTGGCTGTCGTCCACGGCGCCCCACAGCACAAAATGCGTTTGGCGGCGCATCAACTGCTGCAAGCGTTCGCGATAGATTACCGCGTCGCCGTAGCCGAGCAAAATCAGCCCGTCGGCTTTTTTGCTGTCCTCGTAGTCGGCGTACCAGTCTTGCGAGGACTGCTGAAACGACACCAGCAAATCGTAGCCACGCTGCCCACAGGCGCGCGTAATCGACCCGACCATCGAGAAGAAAAAAGGATTGATCTGCGTCTCATCGAGCGACGGATCCTCAAAAAACAGCAGCGCCAGTGTGCCAGCGGTGAGACTGCGCAAGTTGGATGCGTTTTTATCCACTTTGTAATTAAGCTGGCGCGCAATCTGCTGCACCTTATGGCGCGTTTCACGGCTCACCAGCGGCGAATTGCGCAGCGCCCGCGACACGGTCGGCTGCGATACACCCGCTAAAAACGCGATGTCAAACGAGTTAGTTTGTGACTTTTGGCCCATGTCGATCGAGCCTAGCAGACAACGCTAATCTGCCATGTTGCGCTGCAGCGCAAAGCGTGATCAGACGCTTTGCGCTGGCTCATTCGCCCCTACAAAAACAGATCCGGCAGCAGCGGTTTGCCGGGGCTGACTGCGTAGCGTTCAAAGTCGGTTTGGCCGATGGCGATCAACACTTCTTCGTCGATTAAGAACTGACCCGTTCGATCGCGCGAGGGCGTGACTAACACCGCGTGGGCGGCGTCGGCCATGATTTCCTCGGTGCGGCAATTCTCGGTATTGACGCCGGGAATCATCGCCAACGCGGCGGTGGCGATCACGGTGCGCGGCCACAGCGCGTTGACGGCGACGCCGGCTGCTTTGAACTCTTCAGCCATGCCCAACACGCACAGGCTCATGCCGTATTTGCTCATCGTGTAGGCCGTATGCGGGCCGAACCATTTGGGGTCGAGATTCAGCGGCGGCGCTAGGTTCAGGATATGCGGGTTTTGCGCTTTGAGCAGGTACGGCAAGCACGCTTGCGAGCACGAAAATGTGCCACGCACATTCACGCCAAACATCAGGTCAAAGCGCCGCATTGGCGTTTGCAGGGTACCGGTGAGACTAATCGCGCTGGCGTTATTGATCAGGATATCGATGCCGCCGAAATGCGCGGCGGCTTGATCGACGGCTGCACGCAGCTGCTCGTCCTCGCGAATGTCCACTTGCAGCGCGAGCGCGCGGCCGCCAGCAGCTTCTATCTCAGCGGCCGCGCTATGGATGGTGCCGGGCAATTTTGGGTTGGGTTCGGCGGTTTTCGCCGCAATCACCACATTGGCGCCGTCGCGTGCCGCGCGCAGCGCGATGGCTTTGCCGATGCCGCGCGAGCCACCAGAAATAAACAGGGTTTTACCTTTGAGACTCACAGTGATCGCTCCTGCCGTCGACGTGCGCGGCGAAATTGGATGAAAGAAAAAATCAGCAAACCAAACGCAAACCAGCGCATCGCCGCGAACGCGAACGCCGCGCGATGCTCAGGATCAATGGCTATCGAGGAAAGCCAAAGGTAGATGATCGCTAGGCCAAAACAGCTCGCGAACCACGACATCCAATGGTGCTTAAACACGCGGATCAGCAGCAGGCCCAGCGGAATCGCCAAGACCAGCCCCAGCACAATGGCGGGGAACTCGTGTTGCAACTGCGCCCAGCTCATAGGGATCGCCGAAAAATATCGACTAAGGCTTCGAGCCCCTCAAGATCCTCACGATCGAAGCGGTCGGGAATCGGCGCGTCAACGTCGAACACGCCCCACAGCTTGCCTAGGTGTTGGATTGGGATCACTATTTCTGAGCGTGAATCAGCGTCGCAGGCGATGTGTCCCGGGAACGCGTGGACGTCAGCAACCACTTGGGTTTCGAGCGTGCTCGCGGCTTTGCCGCAGACCCCCCGATGAAGCGCAATGCGCACGCACGCCGGCTTGCCCTGAAAGGGTCCGACCACCAGCTCAAGCCCGTCGTAGATATAAAAGCCGGCCCAGTTGAGGTTGGGTAAGCCGTGATAAATCAGCGCGGCGAAGTTAGCCGCGTTGGCGATGCGGTCGGGTTCGCCGCTGAGTAATCCACGGCACAGTGAATGCAGCTCCGCGTAGCGTTCGGGCTTGGAAAGTTGGGTTAAATCTGGCGCGCTAAACATGCGATATCGAGTTCGGTGGAAGGTAGGTTCTAATGGTTGGGCCTAAAGGCTGGGTCGCAGCAGCGAGCCAAAGGTCAGGTAAAACGATGACCGATCGTCGTCATTGATGCCATAGCCTAGAAAAATCGGTCCGGCAAAGGTATCAATTCCGACAAAAATACTGCCGCCAAAAATGACGGTGTCAATGTTGGCGTCTTGCCGGTTCAAATACACGCCGCCCCCTTCGAGGCTCGCGCCGAAATAGCCGGGCACGCTGAATAATTGGCTGTCGTCGGTCATGCGCCGGTAATAGACCACGCGCCCAAGTATCGAGTGCGGCCCGATGAGCTCGCGTTCCGCGTAGCCAGACAGATTCAAAAATCCGCCGATAAAGCCGTTGGTCGCGCGGAAATCATCTGTGCCATAAAACGACGAGCCGCGTGCGCCGAGCAGCAGCCGGTGGCGGCCCCATGACAGTGCCCAATCGACGTTGCCGCGAATCACCTCGGTGTTGGAATCCGATCCCAGCGTGTCGCGATAAATCTCGCCGCGCAAATCCAGGCGGTGGCCGCTGCTCGGAAAGTTCGCCTGATCGAGCGTGTCGCGGGCATAGCCCAAGCGGATCGTGCCGACTTGGCTTTCAAGATCAGTAAACAACAGCGGATCGCCGACCTGCAAATCAGCCGCATCGCGGCCGCGCGCGAGGCCGACAAACAGGCGGCTGTTCTGATCAGGCTGATAGCCCACATCAAAGCCCAAGCGCGTTCGCTTGACCCGGTATTCGGCCTGCACGCTGCCTGCGATACGCACGGGCTGCTGCTGCGCGCGAAACTCGGCAAACGGCTGCGCAAAAAACTGCCCAAACTCACCTAACGGCTCGTAAAGCTCGGTGCGCAGCAGCGTGGTGCGGCCCATGCCCAGCACAGTGCGCCATTCGCGCCCGGCCGTATTCATCCCGGATTGGGTAAATTCAACCCCCAGCTGGTAATCCGAGCGTCCGTTAAAATCGTCGCTAATTTGCAAGCCAACCGCCAAAAAACCCGGGCCCCAGCCTTTGTCCACAGGCTCTACCTGGATGCCTGTTGCGCCGCGCTGGTCTCGTTTGAGCTGCCACGAAATTCGCTCGTAATGACCAGCGCCGTAAGCTGAGCCTAAATCGCTTTCGAGCGCGTCAACATCCAGCGGCTTATTGATCGCGGTTTTGACCATTCGATCCACATACCGCGCGCTGGTGGAACGCTGCGCTAGGGTCTCGATAAACGCTATCAACGGTGGATCAAAATCGCGGCGCCGAATGCTTTTTTGCCATGCCGCATAGTCGGCCTCGCTGACGCTAAAACGCCGCAGTTTCTCAACGATCGCTTCAGCGGCGGCCTCACCTAGCGGAACGGTTTCGATCGAGCGGTCAAACCTTGCGCTAGAAATATCGCCAAGTTCAGGCTTGATCAGTAGATCTGTGGGCTGCATGGTCGCCAAAATCTGGTTGGTCAGCTTCTGCGTCACCGCGTTGATCATCTGCATGGTGATTGCGATCGGCGAGTTCAGCTCTTCGTCGCTCAGCAGCTCGGCCCCCACGTCCACGGCAATCACCGCATCGGCGCCCATATCTTTGACCACATCGTAGGGCACATTGTTGACAATCCCGCCGTCGACCATTAACCGTCCATTGACCCGAATCGGCGCGAAAGCAACCGGCACCGACACACTGGCGCGCACCGCGAGGGCCACGTCGCCTGAGTCAAAAATGACCGGCTCGCCGAGTCCAATGTC
>Ga0105048_10012722_pt1 | contig 13179 bp, 18 predicted proteins | sample MAT05_FD_78382 | JGI IMG/M metagenome (GOLD analysis project Ga0105048, IMG submission 78382) | Freshwater microbial communities from Lake Fryxell liftoff mats and glacier meltwater in Antarctica - MAT-05 | ecosystem: Environmental > Aquatic > Freshwater > Ice > Liftoff microbial mat | place...
GGTGTGCACCGCGATGGCTCCTTCGACGGCTTCCACCGCACGATGCACCTGGGTGACCGAACCACTGCCCAGTGAATTCAATCGTTCGAGCTCCGCGGTCTCCGCCTCGAAGCCCACCGGGCAACCGAGCACCACATGTGCGCCCGACAACACACATGCCTCGGCAAGGGAGCGAGAGACGTTGTTGTAGTCGCCGACATAGGCCACGCGGGCGCCGTCGAGCGAGCCGTGCACCTGCTGCATGGTGAGCACGTCGGCCAACGCCTGCAACGGGTGCGAGTGGTCGCTGAGCATGTTGACCACGGGCACCGGGCTGGCCGCGGCCAACCGGGCCACGGTGGAGTGCGAGAACACCCGAGCCGCCAGCAGACCGTGGTAGCCGGACATGACGCGGGCAATGTCCTCCACCGGCTCGCGAACGTCGAAGCCGACCTCCTCACCGCGTGTGTACACCGGGTGGCCACCGAGCTGATGTACGGCCATCTCCATCGAGTGGCGAGTGCGGTTGGAGGGCTTCTCGAAGATCAGCGCGACACCGCGACCTTCCAGCGGACGCGGCAGATCAGTGCGCTGGGCGAGGTGCAACACTGTGTGCAGCTCGGTCGCCGACAGGTCTGTGATGTCGAGCAGGTGGCGTGTCATACGAACTCCTGGAGCACGGTGTGCATGATGGCGACGGCTTCGTCGATCTCTGTGTCGGCGACGGTGAACGGCGGCGCCAGACGCAGCGCCGTAGCAGTCACGGCATTGGTGACCAAGCCGTTGGCGAGCAGCTGTTGGTAGACGGCCTTTGCATCGATCCCGGGGCTGAGCTCGACAGCGAGCAGCAGCCCGGTTCCGCGCACCCCCGCAACGCCCGGCAGCTGCGAGAGCTTGGTGGTGAGCTCCGCACCGCGCCGGGCGGCGAGCCATGGTGCATCGATACGACGCAACTCGTCGAGCACCGCGGTGACCACGGCACCGGCCAGCGCCGTGCCGCTGTAGGTGCTGCCGTGGTCGCCGGGCTGGAACACGGCAGCCACCTCGCGCCGCGCCCACATCGCGCCGACTGGGAACCCGTTACCCATGGCCTTCGCCATTGTGACCACGTCGGGCACGATGCCAGCGTGCTGGAAGCCGAACCACATGCCGGTGCGACCGTAGCCGGTCTGTACCTCGTCGATCATCAGGAGGAGGCCGCGCTCGTCGCACAGAGCGCGCACATCGCGCAGGTACTGCGGGTCAGCGGGGAGCACGCCACCTTCGCCCTGGACGGGCTCGAGCAGCACGGCGGCGACCGTGTCGTCGATGGCGCCTTCGAGCGCGTTGATGTCGTTGAACGTGACGTGCCGGAAGCCGTCGGGCATCGGAAAGAACGGCTCGTGCTTTGCCGGCTGCCCGGTGGCGGCCAGTGCAGCGAGCGTGCGGCCGTGAAAGCTGCCGTACGCGCTCACGACTGCGTGGCGACCACGCCCACCGAACTTGCGGGCCAGCTTGAGCGCGGCTTCATTCGCCTCGGCTCCGCTGTTGCAGAAGAACAATTGGCCGTGTTGGCCGGTGGCCTCCAGTAGCAACTGGTTCACCTGCTGGGCTGCATGCGCGGCGGTGGAGTTGGCGAACAGGTTGCTGACGTGCAGCAGTTGGCCGGCCTGGTGGCTGAGCGCCGCGGCGACCGCGGGGTGCGAGTGACCGAGCGAAGTGACGGCCAGCCCGCAGAGGAAGTCGAGGTAGCGCTTGCCGTCGACATCCCACAGCTCGGTGCCGGCGCCCTTGGCAAACATCACCTGCGGCGCACCGAACACCGGCACGAACGGGCAGTGGTCGACACCCTGCGTGGAGAATGCGTGTGCACTCATTGCACCATCGTTCCGATCCCCTCGTCGGTGAACACTTCCAGCAGCAACACGTGCGGGATGCGTCCGTCGAGGATGTGCGCTCGACGCACGCCACGACGAACCGCCTGCACGCAGCTCTCCACCTTCGGGATCATCCCGCCGGCGATGGTGCCATCGGCCATCAACTCGTCGAGCTCGTCGGGCGTGGTCTGGCGGATGAGGCTGGCGTCGTCGTCGACCACTCGGCGCAGGCCCTCGATGTCGGTGAGGTACACCAGCTTCTCGGCACCGAGCGCCTCGGCGATGGCGCCGGCGACGGTGTCGGCGTTGATGTTGTACGCCTGACCGTTGCCGTCCGTGCCAATGGTGGCCACGACGTGGATGAACTCCTCGGTGAGGAGACCGTTCAGAATGGTGGGGTTGATCGACTCGACGTCGCCCACGAACCCGAGTGCCTCGTCGCGGGCACTGGCGCGGATGAGTCCGGCGTCCTCGCCGCTGACACCCACTGCCAGCGGCCCGTGCACGTTGATGGCCGCTACCAACTGCGGATTGACCTGGCCGACGAGCACCATTCGCACGATGTCGACCGTTTCGGCGTCGGTGACGCGCAGGCCGTTGCGGAACTCGGCCTGCTTCCCCAGACGGGTCATCAGATCGTTGATCTGTGGGCCGCCACCGTGCACCACCACCGGGCGCATGCCCACCTGGTGCATCAGCACGATGTCCTGCGCGAACAGCGCGAGCGCGTCGCCTTCGCTGGCGCCGGCCAGCGCATTGCCACCGTACTTGACGACCACTACCTGACCGGCGAAGCGGCGGATGTAGGGCAAGGCTTCGACGAGCATTGCGGCCTTGTCGGCCGCTGCGGTGATGCTCATGGGTACATCCCAACGGTCGACAGGCCGGTGGTCTCAGGCAGGCCGAGCGCGACGTTTGCAGCCTGGACGGCCCCACCCGATGCACCCTTGGCGATGTTGTCGATGGCGCAGATGGCCAGCACCGTTCCCGTGCGCTCGTCGAAGCGGGCAGTGAGGTGTGCGGTGTTGCTGCCCAGCGTGGCCTTCGTGGACGGCGACGCTTCGGAGACCACGATGAACGGCTCGTTGCTGTAGCAGGCGCGCAGCGCGTCGAGAAGAGACGACGTGGACAGATCAGTAGCCGGCCGGGCTGTGCAGGTGGCCAGCAGGCCTCGGCTGAGCGGCGCCAGGTGCGGCGTGAACAGCACCTGTGCGCCCACCTCCTGCTCGATCTCGGGCGTGTGCCGGTGATCGAGCAGGCCGTAGGCGTTGAGGTCTTCGTCGGCGGTGCAGAACAGCGACGTGTGCTTGAGGGCGCGGCCAGCGCCGCTGACGCCCGTGATGCTGTTCACCACCACCCCGCTGGTCTGGATCAGCCCTGCGCGAACGAGCGGCGCCAATGCCAGCGTGGCGGCGGTGACGTGGCAGCCGGGAGTGGCCACCAACCGTGCGCCGGCGAGCTCCGCACGGTGCAGTTCCGGCAACCCGAACACTGCAGACGCCAGTAGCTCCGGCTGATCGTGAGTGAATCCGTACCACTGGGGGTACAGCGACGCATCCTTCAGCCGGTACGCCGCCGACAGATCGACAACGCACCCCACTTTGCCCACCAACAGCGGGGCCAACGCCATGCTCGCCTCGTGGGGCAGGCCCAGGAACACCAGGTCGAGCCCGTCGGCGCAGCCCGGTAGGTACTGGTCGAACACAAGCTCGGGGTAGCGCGCCGCCAGGCTGGGATAGAGCGCGGCGGCACGCGTGCCCGCCTGCGTGTCGCCAGTGGCGAGCACGACCTCATAGTGCGGATGCTGTGCGCTGAGCCGCAGCAGTTCTGCGCCGGTGTACCCCGACGCGCCGATGATACCTACACGAACCATGGCGCATGACTATACGGATGTCTGCATGTATATGCAAACATCCTAGCTGGTCGCTACACACCTCGGAAGCGAAGGTCGACGCTCTCGAACCCGAGCGAGCGCAGCACGGTGTAGAGCATCGACTCCACGTTGTCCTGCGCCCGCTGACGCAGATCGGTGGCCTCGGCCGCCGCCGCCATCTTGAGCGCAGCAGCGTTGTAGAGATCGACTTCGGTGGTGGGATTGTCAGACCACGGCGTCGACCGTGCCGACCCCGACGAACTGCACGCGCTCACCAGCCAGCGCAGACGGCATCCACGACGCGTCGCCCTCCTGGTCGATGACCACTTCGAATTGTGCTCGAGCAGCGTGGTGCTCGGCGAGGTCGCTGAGGTCGACCAGCACGGGCGGCGGCGACCGGGCGATGGTGGTCATAGTGTCGTGTGTTCTCCTGACGGTTCACGTGGGAGCAAACGGAAGGCGCCGGCAGGGCAGAATGATGCCGTGAGTTCGCCAGGTAGTCCGTCCGCCCACAGGTCCTGCAAGGGGATGCTCCTCGTCGCTACCCCGCCGCTCACCGATCCACATTTCGATCGCACGGTCGTGTATCTCCTCGAGCACACTCCCGACGGAGCGGTTGGCGTCGTCCTCAATCGCCCGATCGACGACCATGCACCCGGCGAGCTCGTCGCCTGGTCCACGCTGATGAGCCACCCCGGCACGTTGTTCGCCGGCGGGCCTGTCGACGAGGCGGCGCTCATCGCGCTGGCTCGCCTGCAGGGGCCCATCGACGGGGCGTGGAGCCAGGTCACCGATGAGCTCGGATCGATCGATTTGATGCTCGACCCTGAGGAGGTGGCGTCACGAGTGCTCGATCTGCGGGTCTTCCGGGGCTACAGCGGTTGGGGCCCCGAGCAGCTCGACGACGAGCTGGCCGAGGGCGCCTGGATGGTGCTGCCGGCGCAACTCAGCGATGTCTTCAGCCCCTCACCGGCGGCACTGTGGCGGGCGGTGCTACGCCGCCAGGGCGGTCGCCTTGCTTGGGTGGCCAACGCACCCGACGACCTCAGCGCGAACTGACGGCGGGTCAGCCGCGTAGCACTACACCCATCTTTGCGGCGACCGCCTCGATCTTGGCCCGCAGCGTGGCGACGTCGTCGTCGGTGAGGGTGCGATCGGCCGCCTGCAGACGCAGGCGGTAGGCCAGGCTGCGTGCCCCGTCGGCCATGCCCTGACCGCGGTACACGTCGAACAGCGAGAGGTTCACGAGCATGGCGCCGGCGGCTTGACGGATGGCCTTGTCGAGCTTCTCTGCCGTGACGGCCGCCGGCACCACGAACGCGAGGTCGAGGTCGCTGGACGGGAACCGGCTGGTGGGCTTCCACTGCGCGACCTTCGGCTCGGTCGCCAGCAGTTGCGACAGGTTGAGCTCGAGCACTGCGACGCGTTCAGACACGTCGAATGCCTCCGTAGCGTCGGGGTGCACCTCGCCGACGGCACCGATGACATCGCGACCGAGCGACAGCGTGGCTGATCGGGCCGGGTGAAGGCCTGCGGGCACATTCGTCTGGTCGAGCCGTGCGCCCCACCCCATCGCAGCAGCCAGCTCGCGCCAGATGGCCACTGCATCGACGGCGGACGCACCCGCCACCACCACTCCGAGCGCCTCGTACTCGGCCGGCAGCACTTCGCTGCTCGGCGGGTAGACGTGACCGATCTCGAACAGCGCTGCTCCGGAGCGCCGGTGCGATTCGTTGAATGCGATCGCCTTCAGCAGACCAGGTCGCAGCGAGGTACGCAGCACGTCGTCGCCAACCACGAGCGGGTTGGCCAGCCGCACCGCGTCGGCAGGGAGACCTGCCCGCTCGAGCTCGTCGGCTGCGAGGAACGGGTGCGGCATCGCTTCGCTGAGACCGAGGCCGAGCAGCACCTCGCGCAGCCGGCGACGGCGCTGCTGCACACCGCTGAGGCCACCGGGCAGGGTGCTCTTCGGCACCGTCTTTCCGAGCCGGCCATAGCCGAAATGGCGGGCGACCTCCTCGACCAGGTCGATCTCCTGCGTGCAATCGGGTCGCCACGATGGGACCCCTACCGTCAACGCATCGGCCTGGGGCTCGACGACGAAACCGATGGGCTCGATCAGCGCACGGATGGCCTCGGCGCTGAACTCGGTACCCAGCAGCGCACTGACCCGAGCCGGGCGCACCGTGACCGTGGTGGCGGTGGGCAGGTGCTTGCTGCGGGCGTCGACCATTCCGTCGTGCACCACGAGGTTCTGGCAGGTGAGCCGCAGCAGTTCGACGAAGCGAGCAATGCCGCGGTCGATACCCAACGGGTCGACGCCGCGCTCGAAACGCGACGAGGCCTCGCTGCGCAGCCCGAGGCGAACCACGCTGCGCATGATGGCCGCCGGCTCGAACCACGCGGTCTCGAGCGCGATGACCGTGGTGTTGGCGCTGATCTCGGTGTTCTGGCCGCCCATGATGCCCGCAATGCCGATGGGTCGATCGGTTGCATCGCAGATGAGCAGATCGTCGGCGGTGAGCGTGCGTTCGATGTCATCGAGGGTGACCATCGATTCGCCGTCGCCGGCAACGCGAATGCGGAAACCGCCGCCCCCCAGCGTGTCGAAGTCGTACGCGTGGTTGGGCTGGTTGGTCTCCAGCATCACGTAGTTGCTGACGTCGACGACATTGTTGATAGGCCGCATGCCGGCCGCCGCGAGACGCCGCTGCATCCAGTCGGGTGAGGTACCCAGCTCGACACCGCTGATGACGACCGTGGTGAAGCGCGCACAGCGGTCGCCGTGCACGATCTCGACCGACGCCGACCGAGCCGGCTGCTCGGCCTCGGGCGCGGGCGGCGCGGGCGCGACCGGCAGGCCGAGGTGGGCCGCCACGTCGCGCGCGACGCCGAGGTGGCCGTAACAGTCGGGTCGATTGCGGAGGACGTCGAGGTCGTACACGACCTCCTCGCCAAGGTGCAGCGCCTCGCCGTAGGGCAGCCCGAGCGGAGTGCCTTCCGGGAGGATGAGGATGCCGCTGTGGTCGTCGCCCAGGCCGAGCTCGCGAGCGCTGCAGAGCATGCCGTCGCTGCTGATGCCCAGGATGGGCTTGGGCTCGATGGCGCGACCGTCGGGCATCACGGTGCCGGGCGTGGCCAACGGGATGACGTCGCCCGCGGACATGTTGAAGGCACCGCACCACACGTGCCGTTCGACGCCGTCGCCGGCATCGACGAACACGCGATGGACTTTCGCCGCGTCGGGGTGACGCTCGGTGCGCAGCACCCTGGCCGTGATGACACCCGCGACGGAGCCGCCGACACGGTCGACGTCTTCCACAGCGAGGCCGAGGTTGGTGATGACCTCGGCCACCGAATCGACGACAGCAGGGTCGTGGCTGTCGCCGATGGAGACCAGGTCGTTGAGCCAGGAATGGACGATCTTCATCAGAACTGCTCCAGGAAACGAAGGTCGTTGGTGTACATCTCACGCACGTCGGAGATGCCGTGGCGTTCCTTGGCCATGCGGTCGATGCCGAAGCCGAACGCGAAGCCGCTCCATTCCTCGGGGTCGAGGCCCCCGGCGATGAGCACGTTGGGGTGCACCATGCCGCACCCGCCCAGTTCGAGCCACTGCCCGGAGGGAGTGCGAATGTCGAACTCGGCCGACGGCTCGGTGAAGGGGAAGTAGCTGGGGCGCAGTCGGCTGGTGAAGCCCTCGCCGAAAAACGCCTTGGTGAACGATTCGATGGTGCCGGCCAGGTCGGCCAGCGTGATGCCGCGGTCGATGACGAGGCCTTCGATCTGGTGGAACACCGCCAGGTGTGTGGCATCGGTGGTCTCGTTCCGGAACACGCGGCCGGGCATGATCATGTAGATCGGCGGCGGCACCTGCTGCATCACACGAATCTGCACCGGCGAGGTGTGCGTGCGCAGCACCGTGCTGCCGGGCGCACCGTGTTCGACGTAGAAGGTGTCGTGCATGCTGCGCGCGGGGTGGTTGGCGGGCATGTTGAGCGCCGCGAAGTTGTACCAGTCGGTCTCCACCTCTGGGCCTTCGGCCACCTGGAAGCCGAGACCGATGAACACGTCTTCCAGCCGCTGCCACGCCTGCGTGACGACGTGGGCATGACCTCGACCGGGTGACCGCAGGATTTCGGTGAGGTCGATGCGCTCGGCTTCGAGCTGCACCGTGCGCTCGGCTCGACGGAACTCGCCGAGTCGGGCCTGCAACCCGGCTGTGACCTCGGACGTGGCCTCGTTGAGAGCTTGGCCAGCGGCCTTCTTCTCGTCGACGGTAGCGAGCTTGCCCAGCCCGGCCTTCAAGTCGGTGAGCGCACCCTTCTTGCCGAGCACTTCCAGCTCCAGGGCGCGTACGTCGTCGCTGCTGACGGCGACCGCCAGCTTGGCCATCGCGCGCTCGCGTGCCGCATGAATCTGATCAATCATCGAACTTCTTCTCCAACCATGGGATCTCTCGTACCGGCGACAGTGAGGCCCCCGGGCGATCAGATGATGGGCAGTCGCGAACGACTCGGCGCGCCACCCCGAGCACCACAGCCCGCCCAGTACGAGGCGTTCCGGGGGCACCGAAATCGCTGCGACAACATGCCGCTGACTCTACCGCTGGCGCCGCTGGCGGGCGACCTCGAATGCAATCACCGTCGCGGCCATCGCCACGTTGAGGCTCTCGGCGGGCCCGGAATGAGGAATGGTGAGCCAGCCATCCACCGGAGCGTCACCCGGCACGCCATGCGCTTCGTTGCCGACTACTACGGCGACACGGCCGGTGAGGTCGGTGTCGGTGTAGGCCGCACCCTGGTGCGACGAAGTTGCCAGCACGGTGAGCCCCGCTGCCTGCAGCGCCGCCAGCGACCCTGCGAGCACTGGAATGCGGAACAGCGAACCGGCCGAGGCCCGCACCACCTTGGGGTTGTACGGGTCGACCGAGCCGGCGGTGAACACCACGGCCTGCGCGCCGGCGGCCTCCGCCGAGCGGATGATGGTGCCTGCGTTGCCGGGGTCGGCCAAGCGGTCGGCCACCATCACGAAATCGACCGCAGTGGGCAGCACCGACGTCCGCTGGCGAACGACTGCCAGCACCGGCTGCGGGGCGTCGGTAGAGGCGACCCGCTCGATGACATTGGGGGCAAACTCGAACACCGCCGCATCGCACGCCACCGCATCGGCCCCGGGCGCTACGAACTGGGCTTCGATCTCCCAGCCCGCAGCCACCGCTTGAGCGAGCAGCGAGGGGCCTTCGATGACGAACACACCTTCCTCGGAACGCGCACTGCGGCGCCCCAGGAGGCGCCGCAGTCGTTGAACCTTGGGGTTCGAAAAGGTGAGACCGACGTTGCTCAGAGAGCAGCCTTCGCGGCGTGCACCAGTGCGGTGAAGGCGGCTGGGTCGGTGATGGCCAGGTCGGACATCACCTTGCGATCGACCTCGATACCGGCAGCACTGAGGCCGGCGATGAACCGGCTGTAGCTGATCTCGTTCTCGGGCAGACGGCAGGCAGCATTGATGCGCTGGATCCACAGGCGACGGAACTCGCCCTTCTTGGCGCGACGGTCGCGGAACGCGTACTGCCCGCTGCGCATCACCTGTTCGTTGGCCGCCCGCACTGAGCGGCTCTTGTTGCCGTAGTAGCCCTTCGCACGCTCGAGCACCTGCTTGCGGTGCTTCTTCGAGGCGACGGCACGCTTTACACGAGCCATAGTTGTATCTCCTTCGTTTCGTTCTGTTCAGTCAGCAGAGTCGGTAGGTGGTGGATCAACGCTCGCCGAGGAGGCGCTTGATCTTCTTGGCGTCGCCGGGGTGCACCCCGACCATGCCGTCGAGGCGACGGGTGCGGGTGGACGGCTTCTTCTCGAACAAGTGCTGACGGTTCTGCTGCAGGCGGCGCAGCTTGCCGGTACCGGTCTTGCTGAACCGCTTGGCCGCGGTCTTGCTGGTCTTCATCTTGGGCATGGTGATTTTCCTGTGTGTCTGGCGGGTGAAAACCCGCCGGGCTGGTCGATCGTGGGATCAGGCGGGGTCGGGCTCGGCTGCGACAGTTGCCACTTCCGGCGCCGGGATGGGCTCCGGTGCCGTTTCTGCAGCGGGTGCTGCAACTTCGGCGGGTGCCGTTTCTGCAGCGGGTGCCGTTTCTGCAGCGGGTGCTGCAACTTCGGCGGGTGCCACGTCGGCGGAGTGAGGCTTGTCCTCATTCGACTTCTTCGGCACCGCTTTCTTGTCGGGCGCAAGGACCATGGTCATGTTGCGACCTTCGAGCCGGGCTTGGGTTTCGACCTTGGCGGTCGAACCCAGTTGTGCGAGTACCGCGTCGAGGATCTTCGAGCCGAGCTCCGGGTGCGCCATTTCGCGCCCACGGAACTGCAGGGTCACCTTCACCTTGTGACCTTCTGCGAGGAAGTCGTGCATGTGTCGCACTTTCGTGTCGAAGTCGCCCTTGCCGATCTTGGGACGGAATTTGACTTCCTTGATCGACACGTGGACGGTCTTCTTGCGTGACTCCTTGGCCTTCTGGCTTTCCTCGTAACGGAACTTGCCGTAGTCCATGATCCGGCACACTGGCGGGGTGGCCATGGGCGCGACTTCGACGAGGTCGAGATCGGCTTGGCGAGCCAGGGAGAGTGCGTCCGGCAGGGCTTTGATGCCCAGCTGGTTGCCATCGGCTCCGATGAGTCGGACCTCTCTGGCACGAATGCGCTCGTTGTACCGGTGTTCTGGTGTCTGCGGCGGTGCTATGGCTGCTCACTCCTGTGCAATGGGTGTGTCCCCTCCTGTGTTGGTGATGCGAATGCCACCGAACACGACGGGGCACACCGCACCAGGCGGCATGCTACGCAATGCGTGTGACCCGGACGCACGTTCTGTGTTGATCGGTGAAGATCGGTGAGCGTGGCCGGGTGGGGATGGTCGAACGTCGACACCCCACTTCGCCTCAGTTGTCAGGCCGGTAGGGTACCAATTGTGACCGACAATGACGCCGAATTCGACGAATCAGCGCTCGACGATGCGCAGCGCGCCATGCTCGACGCCCGCGAACGACTGGCCGGCGTCTCCGCCGAAGTGGTGGTCTCCAACCACGTGATGGGCCTGTACGAGCTGGCGGCCATCCACCTCAGCGCCGAGCCACCGGCGTTGCACGAGGCCGCTCTGGCCATCGACGCCGTCGGATGCCTGGTCGACGGCCTCGGCGACCGGCTGGGTGACGACTCGCAAACGCTGCGCGACGCACTGTCGAACATCCGGCTGGCATTCGTGCAGATCAAGGGCGCTGCCAGTCAGACCCCCGAGTAGCGCGGGGTGCCGTGCGGAATCGCCCGATCAGAGCTGATCGCACTCGGCCGTCACGCACCTCGACGCCTTCGGCCATCAGCAGCGCTCGTTGTTCGGCCTCGTTGCCCGGCACCAATCTGCCGGCCGCATTGACGACCCGCCACCACGGCAGGTCGTCGTCGGTGATCGCCAGCAGCCGGCCGACCAATCGGCTCATCTTCGGATAGCCGGCATCGGCGGCGATGTCGCCGTACGTGACGACTTCGCCCTCACGCAACGAGCGGATGACCGCGATGATGCGCTGGTCGCGTTCGATCACGTGCGAGCGACGGCCTTGGCCTCGTAGCGGCCCAGCTTGCACAGCAGCCCGAACGTGACGGTGGTTCCGGGCTCGATGGTGCGGGTGCCGTCGGCCAGTTCGATGCAGTGGAACTGGAACACCACGCCGTCTTCGCGTCGGACCTCGCCCAGGCCGACGAACTCGTCGAACGAGACCACCGTGCCGGCGAACGGACCGCTCACGGAATGATCTTGGAGATGGGCATCTCGAGGATGCCGGTGGCGCCAGCGTCGACCAACTCTGGGATGAGCGTGTTGATCTGGGTCTTCGACACCACGGTCTCGACCGCGAAACCACTGTCGCCGGCGAGCTCGTTGACCGTAGGAGACTTCATCGACGGCAGCAGCGCGAGCACGGCCTGCAGCTGGTCGCGAGCCACGTTCATCTTCACCAGCACCCGGCCGCGAGCGTCGAGCGTGCCGTTGAGCAGGGTCATCAGTTGGCCCATCGCGTGGCGTTTCACGGGATCCGCGTAGGCCGCCTTGTTGGCCACCACCTCGGTGTAGCTCTGCAGGATCTCGCCGATGATGCGCAGGCCGGCGGCACGCAGGGCTCGGCCAGTTTCGGTGATGTCGACGATGCAGTCGGCGATGTCGGGGATCTTCGCCTCGCTGGCCCCGTAGCTGAGCCGAATGTCGGCGTCGATGTCGTGCTCCTCGAAGAATCGACGGGTGAGCTCGGGGTACTCGGTGCTGACCCGCAGCCCCTGGGGGAGGTCTTCGATGCGCTGCACCGGCGAGTCGCCGGCCACCGCCACGACCACCTTGATGGGTAGCGCCGTGGCCTTTGAGTACTTCAGCTCGCCGAGGCTGACGATGTCGCTGTTCGTCTCCTCCACCCAGTCGCGGCCGGTGATGCCGATGTCGAACAACCCCTCGGCCACGTAGGTGGGGATCTCCTGCGGCCGCAGGATGCGCACCTCGGCGATGCGCGGGTCGGCGATGGAGGCCTTGTAGTCGACCGATGAGAAGCGAACCACCGGTAGGTCGGCGGCCTCGAACAGTTCCATCGTCGCTCGTTCGAGGGAACCCTTGGGAAGCACCAATCTCAGCACGAGCCGAGGCTACTGCCGGTCGCTCGAACCGACCCAGGTGATTGCGCGATCAGTGCTGCGTAGCGGCGTCCGTGAGCAGACGGACCTCCACGCCGGGAAGACCGCGTGCCAACGTGACGAGACCTTTGTCGAGCGTGACCAGCGTGGCGCCGTGGACTCGGCACAGAGCCAGCAGATGTGCATCGGTGACTTGACGATGCCCGACGAGGCGATCCGCCGGAAATGCGTCGGACGCGACCAGGTCGACATCATCCGAGACCCAAGTGAACTTGCCGACGCTCCGAGCTGCCAGCAACATGGCCCGAGATTCACGCGGCCGAACGGCGACACCGACGACACGCTCGGTTGCCGAGATGCGCATGAAGCCCGCTTCGGTGATGGGGCAGGTTGACCATCCGTCATCGGCCGACTCCTCGAACCAGCGGGTCGCCACCAAATGGGCGACGTGCTGGGGCCAAGCCAACGCCACCAGCACGTTCACATCAGGAAGCCAGGTCACTCCTCAGCCAGCGCGTCGACCACCATGGCCGTCGTGATGGCGGGCGCCTCGCTGGCAACCTCGAAGGACGGGAACCGGCGTGCGTTCGCCGGTGGGCTCGAGCGCCGCCGGTTCATGCCGTCGCGGCTGAACTCCGAGATCACCTCGCCGAGCGACTTTCCCTCGATGCGCGCTGTCTCTCTGGCAACAGCGAGTACGTCATCATCCAGGGCGAGTGTCGTTCGCATATCGGCAGCCTAACGCATCACGCATCACGCATCACGCATCACGCATCAGTGTACCCTCAGTGCGGCGTGGGTGCGTCCGCGA
>Ga0105048_10012723_pt1 | contig 13178 bp, 7 predicted proteins | sample MAT05_FD_78382 | JGI IMG/M metagenome (GOLD analysis project Ga0105048, IMG submission 78382) | Freshwater microbial communities from Lake Fryxell liftoff mats and glacier meltwater in Antarctica - MAT-05 | ecosystem: Environmental > Aquatic > Freshwater > Ice > Liftoff microbial mat | place...
GGCAGCTGCTATGGCTGTGTCGGTCGCAGTGGCTACCATATTTCCGTCAAGCGTCAAAGTAATTTTCGCTGTTGTTGAAGATTTAGCCCGAACAGGAATTTGAGCATTGCTTTCGATAAAGAAGCTTTTTTCGACAGGGTTACTAAATCGAACAAACAATTGGTTGGCCGCGTAGAAGTCGAAGGTGAAATCTTCTGTTTGGCCAGTTCCAGCCGTATTTTTCACCAAACAGCCCATCCAGCGCAAGTTTTTGCCTGCCGTGATGGTGAGGTATTTATTGGGTGTTAGCTTGATTGACCAAACATTTTCGCTTACCCGTGTGAGTAACCCTGGCGCGAATGCCTGCGAAAAACTCGTTTGACCCGAAGGGCTAAATTCAGTGGCTTTGTTGACAAGGTCGCTACCGCCCCACGCCCAAAGATACAAGCCTGATGTTTGGCCCAGAAGTGCAGTTTTTCGGTTGTCTTTGGCTTGGGTAAGGTCGAAGGTAAGCGTGATTTCGCCATCGGTGGTGGGGAATTCAGGAGTAGCTTTGAGGGCTTGCCCGAAGGTGAAATTTCCCGAAAAGAAGAGCAGTAATGAAAATAAGTGTCGTGTTTTAATCATGGGGAAAATCAGTAAATGAAAAACCTTATAAGCATTTTGAACGCTGATAAGGTTGAAAATGGCTAACTATTCCAGTACTTCTACAATCCGGAAGCCAACACTTGGCAAAGTAAGGCTTTTTTGGAATGTTTCGTTGGTGAGTACATCTTTCAAGGCTTTTGCTTGCCCAAGTACTTCTTGGTATTTATCTAATTTTATATCCACATTGGTTTTATTTTTATTAAATAAAACCAAGAATTTTTGCTTTTTATCATAGCGACAGTAAGCATAAATGCCATTGTCAGGTGCAAATTGTACGAGCTTACCTGAATGAACAGCCGTAGCCGTTTTGCGCCATTGAAGTAACTTTTGTAAGAAATCTTTGTATTCTTTTTCCAACTTTGTCAGGTTGGTTTCTGTAAAGACATTTTTAGTATCGCCAGACCATCCCCCTGCAAAATCACCACGTATTTCACCGTGGGTATCGCTTTTGGGATTAGTCATTCCGATTTCTGTACCATAATAAACCTGCGGGATGCCTCTTGTTGTCAGCAAATAGGCCAAACCCATTTTAAGCAAAGCAGGGTTCTCATTGATTTGGGTATTGAAACGGCTCATATCGTGGTTATCTAAGAAAACCACCAAATTGTCGGGCTTGGCGTATAGAAAATCTTCAGCCAAGGTCTGATACAATTTTGCAAGTCCCTTGTTATATATCTTGTCGTCTTCATTAAGGGCTTCTACGATGGCATTCTGCAATGGAAAATCCATCAAAGAAGGTAAATAAGAAACATAGCCATCGTAATTTTGCTTGTTTTTTTGCCAATAAGACACAATCGAAGGTTTCAACGACCACTCCTCCCCAACCATGTTGAGATTGGGATATTCGTTCAGGATACTTTTTGACCAAGCCGCCAAGAATTTTTTATCAGAATACGGATAGGTATCAATACGTAGGCCATCTAAGTTGGCATATTCAATCCACCACAAAGTATTTTGAATCAAATAATTAGCCATCATTTCGTTACGCTGATTGAGGTCGGGCATACTTGGCACAAACCAGCCGTCTGTGTGATGTTGGGCATCAAACTCACTGGCATGAATGTCCTGATGAATCTCTCTTTTGTGGTTGGTAGCACTAAATTCCCCCCCAAAATTTATCCAATCTTGGCTTGGGAGGTCTTTCATCCACCAATGAGCATCGCCACAATGGTTGAGCACCACGTCCATAATGAGTTTCAAACCTTTCTGATGTGCTTTGTCTGACAACTCACGAAACTGTTCATTTGTACCATAGCGAGGGTCTATTTTGTAAAAATCGCTGATGGCATATCCGTGGTAGGTGAATTTTTGTTGGTTATTTTCGGTCAACGGCATATTCCATATTGTGGTAAATCCCATGTCTTTGATATAATCCAAATGATCAATTACGCCCTGTATATCGCCCCCGTGTCGCCCGTCCTTGTCGGCTCTATTTGCTTTTTCTAAAGTGAGTGGAGAATTATCGTTGGCAGGGTCGCCATCGGCAAAGCGGTCGGGTGTGATCAGGTAAATCACATCCGAATTATCAAAACTTTTGCGTTGGGCTGCATTTTTTTTGCGCTGTTTCAGCTCATAATTGTAGGTAAATACCGCTTTGCCCGCTTTGAAAAATTGGATTAGAAAATGCCCCGCTTTGGCGTTGGGTTTGATAATCAAATCAAGAAACAAATAATTGGGATTAGAAACACGATTTACTTTGCGTAGTTCCACCCGTGCATCATTAATTTGAGGCAGTGTTTCGCCAATATTTTTCTCATAGACCATCAATTGCACGTGTGGATTTTTCATGCCCACCCACCAGTTGAGGGGCTCGATACGGTTTATTTCAGATTGTAAATCCTCCTGCGCTACAGTAGGGGTTACAAATCCCAACCAACAGAAAAAAAGCCTAATAAAGTAGCGTTTTATATCAAAGGTTTTCATCTTCAAGGGTTAAAGGTGTTAAAAAAAGCACCGACAACGAGTCATCGGCGCTTTTCTTGGGTAGCTATTTGAGAGATTGGTTTGGAATATCTCCTCTCTTTTACTTCTTAGTCAATGAATAGGTCAATTTTTTCAGATCCATCACGATATCATAAGTACCAGCGGCTACTTTGATATTATCACCCCCGTCTTTGAGTGCGCCACCAGTTCCACCGTAATTTTTACCCCAGTCGTTATTTCTTCTAAACTTCATCTCACCGTTTTTAAGCGTGACACCCTTCATTTCAAAGAGGCCGCTGTTGGAAAAATCAGGGGCAAAGGCTGCATCTGGGCCATTCCAGCCATTGGGTGTAGCATCGCCAACGATACCCCAATTGATGCCCCAAGTATAGGCTTCTACGGTGTATTTATTCTTTTTGAGGTCGAAAGTTATCAAGTACGTTCCTACTTTGGTTTTGATATTGTCACCGCCTGCATCAAGGGTGCCGTCTGCACCTGTATCCCCATAGTTGACAGCCCAGTCTTGATTTAGGCGAATCTTCATCTCGCCTTCTTTCAACTCGGCCACCGCCCTGAAGGTATCAGAATTGGGGTCAAAATCCATTTTAATATCAGGGCTATCCCAGCCATTGGGCGTAGCTGATCCAATGAGTCCCCAAGAGAATTTGTCAATGGTATATTTCAAGGTGTTTAAGTCCACGGTGATTTTATAATTTCCTGCTTTCACAGCGATGTTGTCGCCGCCTTTGGCCAGTGTACCGTTGCTTCCGCCGTAGTTTACATCCCATTTGTTGCTTTCACGAAATTTGATTTCCCCGTCAATAAGCGTGACATAGGCTACTAACACGTTGGCCTTGTCTGTTTTGTAGAAAGGCAAATCAGGCGTTGCACCCCAGTTGTTGGCTGCCGAACCTACCACACCAAGATTGGTACTGAGGTCGAGTTTATCTAAGTAAGGCGTTGCTTTCATACTTACAATGCCAGAGCTAAATTTAGTAGCTGCACCCAACAACGACTCTACTTTGATGTCCACATCGGCAGCAGCACCCGTTGGTAAACCCATCGCCAATAAAACGGAGTTAAGGTCTGCCGTTTTGAAAGTCTTTTTGAGTTCTGTACCTGTGGAGAAGGCCACGGCGTTGCTAAAATTGCCTCCTTTTTTGTCTATCAACACCGTATAAGATGCCCCCGCAGGAAATCCGTAGTCGGGCTTTGCCCAAGAAATAGTCAGGGCTTCTTTGTCGGCGTTGTCTTTGAGTAAAACTACATTTTGCGACGAGAGCGTCACGGAAGGATTTGCCCCGCTGTTCAAAACAGCCTGTATTTCATCTTTTTCGCAGGAAACAAACAGCATCCCTAAAAAGTTGAATAGCAGAAGTTTACTAAATATATTTTTCATTCTTTGTGATTTTAAGTTGATTTTGAATAGATTTTAAGTGGTCAAATGCTTTTTTTTAAGCAGTTGTGAGCTACCGCGTACACAACAACTCTCCACTTTTAACTCTCTCAATAGCCTGTATTTTGTTTCAGATTGGGGTTAGCCACAATATCTGAAGCAGGAATTGGGAACAATTTAAAATTGTCGGAGACAGCACGGCCTGCTGGCACACAACCTTTGAATGGACACAAATACGCCCATTCGGTAAAGCGACCAAAGCGAATCAAATCAGTGCGACGGTGGCACTCCCAGTACAACTCACGGCCACGTTCGGCCAAAATCAAATCTAAGTTGAGGCTGGTTACATTGCCCGAAGTATTTTTGTAAGCTCTTTGGCGCAAAGCGTTGAAATACTGCAAAGCCGTTGTATTATCGCCGCCTGTGCCACCACGTACCACAGCCTCTGCATACATCAAATGCACATCAGCCAAGCGGAACATCGGGAAGTCGTTATCGGGGTGATTGCCTTCAGGATCTGAGCCTACTTTGCCAGCAGAAGTTACGTTGCGGTATTTGGTGATGGCATAGCCGTCTGTAAATGTGCCAATTTCCGCAATTTCTAACTTTTGACCATCGGTATGAAACATGGCGCGGGCATCGGTTTTGCCAGTAGCATCAGGAAAAAGCTTAACAAAAGCACTGGTAGTACGCAAACCACCCCAGCCGCCATTGATACCAAAAGTAGCGGGGTTCATATTGCCACCTACGGGAGCATGTACCAAGAATGTCATACCGCCCCAAGTTTTGGTGCGTGTACCATCAAACAAAACGGAGAAAATGATTTCTTTAGAGTTGTTGTTGTCGGCCAAAAACAGGGTGTTATAGTTGGCATCTAATATATAGCCTGCCGACAACACTTTTTTGCATTGTTCGATACACTCCGTAAACTTCGGCTGACCTGTATAAACCTGCGCATTGAGGTATAACTTGGCCAACAATGTCCAGGCAGCGGCCTTGTCCGCACGTCCGTATTCGTTAGTACGGGCAGCCAACAAGTCGGCATCAATGGCTTTGAGTTCACTTTCTACGAAGTTAAAAAGCTCCACGCGGGCGGCCTGTCTTGGCAACACGGCCCCGATGGCATCCGTTTCTGTCACAAAGGGGGCGGCACCAAACATGTCTAATGCGTGCCAGTAGCTCAATGCGCGTAAAAAACGTGCTTCGGCCCGCATGGCTTTGATTTCTGGACTGCTGATACCTCTGCTGCTCAATTTGGCATCGGTGGTTTCGCGAATAAACTCATTGCAAGCACTCAGTTGGTAATAAATACGGTTGTACATAGCCGTAATGAACTCATTGCTCGATGTCCAATCCATTTCGTGGTAATCGGGCAAACTACCATCGTTCCAGCCGATAACAGCCTCATCGGTAGGCAATTCTTGCGCTTTGTAATACTGGCGCAAGTAGGTCGAAAAACCTTCGTCAATACCGCTGATGTCGGGCTTTCCAGCAGGGCCTTGCTGACCACTGACGGCCAAGCCTGCATAGAGTTTAGCCAGAATTTGTTTGTAGTTGGCAGCTTCATTATAGACGGTTGCCGAGGTGACAGATACAAAAGGAACCCTGTCGAGGTCTTTGACGCAAGAGCTAACCAACATAATGGCTAACACTGCGCTTATTTTTGAGATTTTTTTCATTGTTCTTGTAAGAAATAGTATTTCAAAAGATTTTATTGATTTCAATTTGATTTAGTGGATTTTATTGATTTTGTAGATTTTATTGATTTTATAGGGCATGAAATCAATTTTGTACCACAACTTAAAATTCACTTTAAATCAATTTTTATATAATTAAAAATCCAAGTTCAAATTAAAAGCAAACACCCGTGGACGCGGATAAAGATTGAAATCTATCCCACCTGCCACTTCAGGGTCAAGTCCTTTGTATTTGGTGAAAATAAAGGCATTTTGAACATTTGCACCAAGGCGCAAATTAGCTTTATCGTTGAATACCTTACCGAAATTATAGCCCAGATTAATGTTGTCTATGCGGAAAAACGAAGCGTTTTGCACATAATAATCCGAGAAATACTGGTTGTTGTTGAAGTTGGTTTTGAGGGCATCTGGCACAACGTTGGTCAAGTACGCATTGGAGCTTGTAAAACCACGATACACGCCATTTTGCGAGGCAATGTTGTTGTAATTGTAGTTGCCAATACTCCCGCGTGACACCAAGCCAAAGTTCCAGTTTTTGAGCGTAACCGCAGGACTAAAACCAAAGAACAGGTTGGCAGTTGGGTTTTTGTAGCGGTAGCGGTGGTCAGGGGTGATTTTGCCATCGCCATTTTTGTCCACAGATACGCCTCCCAAGGGTTGCCCTGTTTCGTCGTAGGCTTGCTGATACACAAAGTAAGTAGAGGTAGGTAAGCCGACAGTATGCATCTGTACGGTATTTCCTACACCACCAGCAATGCCTCCTACCAAAATACCTGGGAAAGTAGGGTCAGCTACTTTGGTGAGGTTGGTGATTTTATTTTCGTTGTAAGTTAAGTTGAAGTTCAAATCCAAATTGAGGTCTTCTTTCCGAATTGGGTTCAGGTTCAAGGTCCACTCTATCCCTTTGTTTTCGATGTTTCCTACGTTGGTCAAGATTTGGTTGGTCAGGTTTGAACCAGCTGGTACAGGAATGACACTCAACAAATCTTTGGTTTTACGGCTATAAACGTCTATTGCACCTGCTATTTTCCCATCTAAGAATGCATAGTCAAGACCTGCGTTGAGGGTTTCGGTTTGCTCCCATTTGATATTGGCATCATATCCTTCGGGGCGAAGGGTTGGCAAAAACACATTCCCCAACTGATAGTAGGCGGTGGCATCGCTCAAGGTATAACGCGCCAAATAAGGATAATCACTACCCACATCTTGCTGACCTGTAACGCCATAACCCAAACGTAATTTAAGGTCGGTCAAGGCTTTGACATTTTTCAAGAAAGACTCCTCTTTCAACTTCCACGCCAAGGCCGCCGACGGGAACAGCCCCCAACGACTTTCGGGCGCAAAACGCGACGAACCGTCGCGGCGTAACGTAGCTGTGACAAGGTACTTATCCAAAATCGTGAAGTTGGCGCGTCCGTAGAAAGAGACAAGTGTATTTTGGGTTTTGAAAAACGTATTATTATAAGTTACATCACCTTTCACATTTTTATCTAAGCTGCTCTCATCGCGCAAGAAATCCTGCCACGAGTAGCCGCCCAAGATGTCCAAACGACCAAAACCTTTGATATCTTTGGCATAATTAAGGTAAAACTCTAAGGTTTTGTTGGTTTTGCTTTGGGTGTAAGTATTGTCCACTCCACCACGATTAAAGGCCAAAGCCGAATTGGTAGGAATCGAAATCGTTCCATTCGACGATGAAACATCATAACCCAAGTTCAAATTGGCGCGTAATTCGGGCAACCAATGCAGTTTGTAATCAAAAACAATGTTTCCGATACTGCGTTTCACATCGCTAAGGTTGGATTTTTGCTCCAACATACTCAACGGATTCCGTGGCGCGAGGGTGTTGGGATTGCCCGTAGCAGGGTCAAGCCATTCAAAGTAGCCACCAAATTTTTCATTGCCACCTCTCACGGGTTTGGTTGGATCAAACGACACTGCCGCGCCGATTGCTCCTTGATCGGCAAAAGAATTGCCCACCAATGCCCCTTTCAGATTGACATCCACTTTGAGGTGATTATCCAAAAACATAGGACTCAAACCAATAGAGGCCGATGTACGGTTCATGTTGGAGGTTTTGAGAATACCGTTTTGATTTAAATAACCCACCGAAGCACGGAAAGGGATATTTTTAAATGCTCCTGTGAGACTGATGTTGTTGTCGTTGCTCAAAGCAGTACGGTAGATTTGGTCTTGCCAATCAGTGCTTTCTTTGCCTACCAAGGCTTTCTGCGCGGCAGTTCCTTTTTGCGACAATGCCGCTCTGAATTCATCAGCCGAGAGTACATCCACCGATTTTATTTTTTGTGAGGCCGAAAACAACGAGCTGAAACTTACCCGCAAACCGTCGCCTTTACGACCTTTTTTAGTCGTAATGATAATAACTCCGTTGGAAGCCCGAGAACCATAAATAGCGGCTGCTGAGGCATCCTTCAACACCGAAAAAGACTCAATGTCGTTGGGGTTGACAAAACTCAATGGATTGGACGCGCCCGAAATACCTGTGTTGTCAATCGGCACGCCATCAATGACGATGAGCGGATCGTTGTTGGCATTCAAAGAAGCCCCGCCTCTGATACGAATGCGGCTTCCTGCCCCTGGCGCACCGCCATCGGAGGTAATTTGAACACCTGCCACTTTACCCGCAATGAGCTGATCAGGGCTTACCAGGTTTCCTTTTACGAAGTCTTGTGATGTGATAGAGGCAATCGAACCCGTCAGGTCTTTCTTCTTTTGTGTACCATAACCAATCACCACCACTTCTGATAATTGCTTAAGGTCGTCGGCCATCGTTATATCCAAAGTTGTGCGGTTTCCCATCGCCACCTCTTGTGACACTAACCCGATAAAGCTAAAAACCACTATGCTTCCTGAGGGTGCACTGATTTTGTACGCACCGCTTACGTCGGTCTGCGTACCTCGTACTGTTCCTTTCACTTGCACGTTTACACCGGGCAAGCCTTCGCCTTTGGCATCTTTGACCGTACCCGAAACAGCCAAGTCTTGGGCTTGGGCAAACGCAATAGACAACCACCCCAAGGCGATTCCCTTGGCTACGTGGCGCATCATTTTGAGTAACTGACTCATCATAGATTTAAGTTAAGAATGAATAATTTGGATTAGACAACTATAGGTGTCCAACTATTTCTTGCAAAACTACTACGAATGTAAAGACCAGTCGTTCCACTTTCTTGTTTTATGAATGTGGTACATATTTCATTAGTTAAAAAATAAAATATTGATTGTCAGTAGTTTATGAAAATATCACAAGTGCCACTTCATAAGGTGACACTTATTTAAAGCCAGTTTTATTGTAACTTTGGCTCATAAGTTTCAAAAAGCATCCAAAAATCAATCAACCACTTCATGCAACAAGTCTTAAAAACACTTCGAATCTCTCCTATCAGTCAAGGTATCAGTACAGGTTTGGCTATATGGGAAGGCAAAGGCGAAACGCTCTCGTCTTCCTCGCCCGTAGATGGCCAACTCATCGCCAAAGTAAACGCCGCATCTCGTGAAGATTATGATACGGTCATTGGCCAAGCCCAAGAGGCATTCAAAACGTGGCGACTTGTGCCTGCACCTAAGCGAGGCGAAATTGTCCGCCAAATGGGAGAGCAGCTTCGTCAATACAAAACTGAGCTGGGCACGTTGGTTAGTTATGAAATGGGCAAAAGCCTCCAAGAAGGCTTGGGCGAAGTCCAAGAGATGATTGATATTTGTGATTTTGCTGTAGGGCTTTCGCGTCAATTGTACGGCCTCAGTATGCACTCCGAACGCCCCGCGCACCGTATGTATGAGCAATGGCATCCGTTGGGAATTGTAGGTATTATTTCAGCCTTCAATTTTCCCGTAGCCGTTTGGTCATGGAACAGCATGTTGGCATGGGTATGTGGCGATGTGTGCGTATGGAAACCTTCCGAAAAAACACCACTTACGGCCATTGCTTGCCAAAATATCATTCAAAAAGTCCTGCAAGCCAACGATGTTCCTGAAGGAGTTTCATGCTTAGTGGTTGGCGGACGTGAGGTAGGTGAATGGCTCGCCCAAGACGACCGTATTCCGCTTATCTCCGCTACAGGAAGTACTCGTATGGGAAAGGCAGTTGGACAAGTTGTCGGTGGGCGTTTGGGGCGAAGTTTGTTGGAGTTGGGTGGCAACAACGCTATCATCATCTCCCAACATGCAGACTTGCCTTTGGCTATTCCTGGCATTGTGTTTGGGGCTGTGGGAACTGCAGGCCAACGCTGTACCAGCACCCGTCGGCTCATTATCCACGAAAGCATTTATGAAGAAGTGAAAAGGCAGTTGGTGAAAGCCTACGGTCAATTGCGCATTGGCAATCCGCTTGATGCCAATAACCATGTGGGACCATTGATAGATACATTGGCCGTGGACAATTACCAATCAACTATAAAACGGGTACGTCAATTGGGTGGGACTTTTGTGGTAGAACCGAGTGTGCTGACAGGTGAAAATTATGCATCAGGTTGTTATGTCAAACCTTGCATCGCCGAGGTTGAAAACGAATGGCCCATCGTGCAGCATGAGACGTTCGCCCCTATTTTATATTTAATCAAATACAACAGCCTCGACGAAGCCGTTTCCCTCCAAAACGGCGTACCACAGGGGCTTTCATCGGCTATTTTTACACTCAATATGCGTGAAGCCGAGCAATTTTTGAGCCAAACAGGTTCTGATTGTGGCATTGCCAATGTCAATATCGGCACATCGGGTGCGGAAATTGGCGGGGCTTTTGGCGGTGAAAAAGAAACAGGCGGAGGCCGCGAATCTGGCTCAGATGCGTGGAAAGCCTATATGCGCCGCCAAACAAACACCATCAACTACGGCACTACGCTGCCTTTGGCACAAGGGATTAAGTTCGAGATTTAGGAAAAGACTTAGCCGTTAGTCGGTTTTGAGATGAGACTGCCAAAACCGAACTGACGGATGGGCTGTTTACTCTAAAATAGGTGTAGTTTTTTTGAAATTTTAAATGAAAACAATATCTTTCCTTGGTGAAAATGATTGTATCCAGCTTAAATAAAATATCTAAAGTCAAAAAGTAGGTAACTCATTCGACCTGCCTTGTTATTAACTGTAATTTTCGTGAGCCAATCTGTATTTGGACAGACTACTAATGAATAAATCACAGAAACCTTTTTCAAAACCTATAAGTAAATTTGCCACTAGCAGCTAGACTTCCGTCGTGACTGAAAGCCTAGTTAAACTCAAGCATTCATCCCCGTGCTCACTACTGAACTCATCAAACTCAATAACCTCCAAATCGCGGGGAAATTAATCAGCGAGGAGTTGATGTTGGGGATTCATGGGAGTAAGCGGTCGGGTATAGGTATTGAATTTGAGCAATATCGGCACTATGAACCTGGCGATGACCCCAAGCGAATTGATTGGAAGCTATATGCCCGTACCCAAAAACATTTGGTGCGCGAATCGGCTACCGAAAGTAATTTTCATATTCGCTTTGTATTGGATTTGTCGGGTTCGATGAACTATACAGAAAGGGGCATTAGCCGCTTGCATTACTGCAAAATACTCTTGGCCTCCTTGGCCTATTTGGGCTATCGGCAAAGCGACCCCATGAGCCTTTATGTACTACAAAATGGTGATATACAAACGCTTGTACCAACGGGGAGAAAGTCTTTTCAGCGTATTTTGTATGAACTAGAAAAGGCAGAAGCGAGTGGCGTTTGGCAAAATGAAAACCCCAAGTTTGTAGAGTTACAGCAAAAGCAAAAAGAGTTGTTAGTTTTCGCTTCCGATTTTTTACAAGTGGGAGAGGAGTGGCTCAAATTCATACAGGCTATTGCCAACCCACGCCGTGAAGTGCTTATTTTTCAGGTATTGGGCGAGGAAGAATTGACATTTGATTTGAAAGGTTTTTATCGGTTTAAAGATTTGGAAACAGGAAAGGAAATAGAATTGGAAGCGGCGGCCATCAAAAAAACGGTACAGCAAAAATCCCAAGCCTATTTGGCAAACTTAAAAGAAGCATTACAAATCCCTCATGTACATTTGGTCCGAGCTACCTTACACGAGCCCATCGCCCAAGTAGTTTTGGAAGCATTGCGTATCAGAAAGCTATGATTGGTTTGATTTTTAGATATTCATAGATAAATTTTTCAAATTAACTCATTTTCAAATCTTCAAATTACTTTGTAAATCCATTAACCAGTTAATCCCAAAAATGTCGTTTTTAAATCCTTTGATGCTCTGGAGTACTTTGGCGGTAGGAATTCCTATTTTCCTTCATTTTTGGCACCAGAAAAAAGGTAAATTGTTGCCTTGGGCAGCGACTCAATGGCTCACCGAAAAAGACCTACAACCTTCTAAAGGCGTTCGACTATATAATATTTTGTTGCTGATTGTCAGGTGTTTATTGATCATACTGCTTGCTTTTATCCTTGCCAAACCCCTTTTCAAGGGATTGAGCCGTAATGATGAATTAAAAAAAATCCATTTAGTCCAACCCAATGCGTTGGTAACAGACAATTTTAGGTTTGAAATTGATGAAGCGCTCAAAAAAGGGGAACAAGTATATTGGATGAGCGATAGGATTACGCCTTTGACAGCATTGACAAACGAATTCCCAGCGGAGTCGCTTCATCCATTGGCATTACAAACCTTCATCAATCAAATAAACGCTATCAATCAGCCTTCCGACCAATGGCAATACGAGTTCTATTTGGTTAATAATCAGTCATTAACTCAAATTTCTGCTATTTTTGTACCCCATAGTTTTTCGATACATGCTGTAGTTGATACCTTACAAAAACAGCCCAAAAACTACTTGGAAGTGTATAACAAAAAGAAGGTCTTTGTCAATAAGGCGCATCAACTGACGGTTGTTGCTGAATTTCCACCCAATGAGAAACTGGAAGAGCAACCCATTCATAGAGGTGCAATCAACGTTTTGATAGAGAAGAAAGAGAAAAAAAGCATTAAAGCGGCCTTAGTGGCATTGACCGAAGTCTATCAAATCGAATTTTTGATAGACGAACAATCCATTCCGCAAAAAAAATATGAATGGGTATTTACAGATAAAGAGATTGACAATAAAGTCGAAATTTCAGATAAACTCTTGCAAAACGGCCAATTGCCCGAATACTTGGGTGAGTTATTGGTTAGTCATTTTCAGCTCGATTCTGAGCAGAAACCATTGAGTCAGCAACAATTACAAGCTCTTTTTAAAACAGACAATTTGCCAAACAGTCATAATAGGAATCAAGGAGCGAATATTTCTAAAGTACTCTTATTTTTGTTTGTCATGATGGTAGGGATAGAACGTTGGTTAGCCTTTCAAAAAAACGCATGAAGCAAGTTCAAAAAATAATTCGCGGGGTCATTGCCCAACTCTACATCGGTGCTTTGCTGATGAGTAGTCTGGCAGCAGGTTCTATTTTTTTGCTGATTTTACTTTTTTCTTCTCATTTGTCCATACCGATTTTGGGCGCGGGAATCGGGTTTTTGGGAGTAGCCCATTTGACAGGATTGTTCCGAAACAAGCGCACCGA
>Ga0105048_10012726_pt1 | contig 13177 bp, 12 predicted proteins | sample MAT05_FD_78382 | JGI IMG/M metagenome (GOLD analysis project Ga0105048, IMG submission 78382) | Freshwater microbial communities from Lake Fryxell liftoff mats and glacier meltwater in Antarctica - MAT-05 | ecosystem: Environmental > Aquatic > Freshwater > Ice > Liftoff microbial mat | place...
ATCCTCGACCACGAAGATGAAGATGGGCATGTGCTGACAATTCCACTAGCACCATTGCCGCGTGAGGCGAATACACGCGCTAGCCACCGAACGACGCCCGCCAGCAACTAGGAACCTCGTCAAGGTGGGGCCCAGCGCATGCCTGGATATCGATGCGCGGCCAGAAACCGCTGAAAGCCACCTCTAGGCGCCTCGGGTCGAAATGGTGACCTTTAGTGTCGCGACCGGCGACACCTCGGGTCCTCTCCGGTGACCTACCGAGTCGCGATCAGTGACCGATTCAGGTCGCGATGGCTGACCTGACCAGGTCGCCCCGCACTCAATACCAGCGCTTGGCTTGGAAGTGCCTCCACGCGGAGCAGGGGGTTCCGTAACGGTTGTCGATGTAGTTCAGACCCCACTCGATCTGGGTGGCGGGATTGGTCTTCCAGTCGGAGCCGGCCGAAGCCATCTTGGAGCCCGGAAGTGCCTGCGGGATTCCGTAGGCACCGCTGGTGCTGGCGGCCTTGTGACGCCAGCCGCTCTCCTTGGTCCACAGGTTGTTGAGGCACACCCACTGGTCGCCGGTCCATCCGCGAGCGGCCGCCATCTGGCGTCCCAGGGTGCGGTTCGAGCCGGTAAACGGGGCGATCGAGCGCACCGAGCTGCGGGCCGAACGAGCCGCCGCGGCCTTGCGAGCCGCTGCAGCTGCAGTTGCCTTACGCTGCGCGGCTACTGCCGCGGCCTTCTTCGTAGCTGCGGCCTTGCGAGCGTTGGCGTTGGCCACGGCGACCAGATGAGCCTTGTGGGCCTTCGACGCTGCTGCCCGGCGCTGGTCGGCAACCTGCTGGGCCAGCGCGGCTCGTGCCAAGCGGTCCGATAAAGCGCGGTCGGCCTGGAGGATGGCCGCTGCGCGGGCCACCGTCGCTACTGATGATTCTGAGGCCACCGATACGGGCTGGCCTTGCTCAAGGGTTCCGGCCATGACGGTGGTGCCGCCGAGGACCAGAAGGGCCGAGACGCCGAAGAGAGCCGGCGCGCGTCGAGCGTTGCTCACGAAGAGCCTTTCGTCAGCACCCCGCCATCCGCGTGGGCGCGTTTCATCTCGGTGCACTGGCCCCAATGCTGCTGACGGGAGGCTCTGGCCCAGCGCTACACGGCGCTTCAACGGGCGACGCGGAACCGGATGCGTGTCCGACCTGAGGTCGGTGGCGTTCGGTCCCGCGTGGAGATCTGAGGTAACCCTGCCGCATCGCTACGGGAGGGCGTCAAGTTCAAACGCCGTGGGCAACATCACATCGTGCCCAAACGGTTGAAAACGGTCACTGCCTGTAACGATGACGGCACCCTGCGCCAGTGGAATCGGCCCCCCGGATGACCCCCACCGAGGACCGTGCACTCACCGGCACGGCATCCGTATCCTTCCCTCACGCGCGGCGCACCCGCTGGCGTGAGCCGCTGCCCATCGACAGGACGACAGTGACCTCGAGCACCGACGCCGCCGCTCCGGCCAGCGGCGATGACCTGCCCTCGGGCAGCGGGGATCGCCTGGGCGCTCGGATCGACTCGTGCGAGCTCACCATTTTGATGCCGTGCCTCGATGAGGCCGAGACGATCGAGGTCTGCGTCCGCAAGGCGATGGGGTATCTAGCCACCGCCGGCATCGATGGTGAAGTGCTCATCGCCGACAACGGCAGCACCGACGGATCACAGGACCTGGCTCGCGCCCTGGGCGCCCGCGTGGTTGATGTGCCCCAGCGCGGCTACGGAGCTGCCCTGATTGCTGGCATCAATGCGGCCGCTGGCACCTACGTCATCATGGGCGACGCCGACGACAGTTATGACTTCAGCAACCTTGAGGCCTTCGTTGAGGAGCTGCGCGGCGGGGCAGAACTGGTGATGGGCAACAGATTCCTCGGTGGGATCCAGCCCGGCGCTATGCCACCCCTGCACCGCTACCTCGGCAACCCGGTGCTGTCGTTCATCGGTCGACTGTTCTTCCGATCCCCCGCCGGCGACTTCCACTGCGGGCTACGCGGATTCCGCCGCGACGCTGCGCTGGCTCTCGACCTGCGCACCACGGGCATGGAGTTCGCCTCCGAACTCGTGGTCAAGTCGACGTTGGCCTCGCAGCGCATCGTCGAGGTGCCCACCACGCTGAGTCCCGATGGGCGGTCACGTCCGCCGCATCTGCGCAGCTGGCGCGATGGTTGGCGCCACCTGCGCTTCCTCCTTCTCTACAGCCCGCGCTGGCTCTTTCTCTATCCCGGCTTCGCCACGATGGGGCTCGGCCTCCTCGGCATGGTGCTGCTGGGTTCCGGCCTCTGGTTGCCCGGCCAGGGACGCTTCGCCGAAGGACTCCTGGTCGCCTCCGGCGGCGCGGTGATCGCCGGGTTCCAGGCGGTGCTCTTCGCCTACCTGGCCCGCGAGTTCGCGGCCACCGAGCGTCTCCTGCCACCGACCCAGGCACTATCACGCGTGCGGCACAGGATCAGCTTCGAGAGCGGCCTGGTCCTTGGCCTCGCGCTATTCGTGATCGGCGTCGCGGGTCTGATCGCTAGCCTGGTTCTCTCGGTCGACAGCTCGCCGGTGGCCACCTTGGCCACCCCGGCCTTCCGGCTCGGCACCTGCTCGGTCGTGGTCACGGTGCTCGGAGTTCAGATCGCCCTCGGCAGCAGCTTCCTGAGCCTGCTCGACCTTCGCAGGCTCGACAGCCCGACGTCGGCAGTCTGAGGCCCCGCGTGCTCACCGCCATCGCCCGCACGATGCGTCAGCACTGGCTGATCAGCGTGCTGGTGCTGGTAGGCGGAGGGCTTCGGATCCTCACGATGCTGACGTATCGGCCGGCCATCATGTTCTTCGGCGACTCCTACTCCTACATCGTGGGAGCCCAGCGCTTGGAGCCTCCGAACGACCGGCCCTTTGGTTACTCGTTCGTTCTGCGCATGATCAGCTACGTGGGCGATCTCGGCCTCGTGACGTTCCTGCAGCATCTGGCCGGCCTCGCGTTGGCGATCCTGCTCTACGTCGTCGTTCTCAAGCGCGGTGCTCCGCGCTGGCTGGCTGCGCTGGTGGCCACACCGCTACTGCTCGACGGCTACCTGCTGCAGATCGAACACAACATCCTGAGCGAGACGATGTTCGCCTCACTCCTGCTCGGTGCGGTCATCATCGCGACTCGCGATGAACTGACGATCGGATGGGCCATCGGTGCCGGGGCTCTGCTTTCAGCCGCCGCGCTGACCCGCACCGTGGCCATCCCGATCGCTGCCCTCTTCGTCGGCTACCTGCTGATCCGCAAGCTCGGCATCAAAGTGGTTGCAGGGTTCGTGCTGGCGATGGCGATCCCGATCCTGGGATACATGGCCTGGTTCATGTCGACGTACGGCACCTTCGCCACCACCGACAGCAGTGGCCGCTTCCTCTACGGACGTGTTGCCGTGTTCGCCGATTGCTCGAAGGCCACGCTCACCCCGGTCGAGAGCAAACTCTGCGACAACGCACCTGCGTCGTCGCGCCCCAACGCGAACTTCTATGTGTGGTCAGGCGATTCGCCGGTGCGCGGCCTCAACCTGCCGAGCCTGGCCACCGATCAGGTGGCCTCAAGCTACTCGCGCAAAATCATCTTGTCGCAGCCGCTGACCTACGCCCGCTACGCAGGCACCGACATGGCGCACTACTTCGTGCCCGGGCGCTATCTCACGCGCGTGGACTCGCCGTTGGAGGCGTGGCGCTTCCCGACCGGCCTAGCCAACGGTGCAGGCAGCACCAGTCTGGCGCACAACACGCTGGCCGGAGAACCCTCGAAGCCTGAGATCCTCGGTGCATCGGCCACCTTCCTGCGCGGCTATCAGTCCGTGGTGTACACCCAAGGACCGATCCTCCTGCTGGGCCTGGTGCTTGGACTCGTTGCTGGGCGGCTCGATCGATCACGACGTCGCTGGGATGGTCCGTTCGTCTCTCTTGTCGGGGCTGCGGTCATCGTCATCCCCTCGCTCACCGTGATGTTCGACTACCGGTACGGACTCCCAGCCATTCCCCTACTCATGTTCGCGGGCAGCATCGGAGGGCAGGTGCTTCTAGAACGTCGGCGGGCTCGAGTCGCGGCAACCGAAGAACTGGACGACCTCGAGGCGATCACCATCCCCGCACGACGAGGTGCGCACCGACGCCTCCCCGAGCCGCGTCCGGTGTGGGTGCTCGCCGGCTTGGCGGGTGCCGGCGTCGCAGTCACGATCGTGATCCTCTCGGTGGCACCCCTGTCTCCCAACAGGACGTACGAGATCTACGTCAGCAACCGCGCTGAACTGGGATCGCTCGGCCCGGCCATCACCGCCGCCGAACCGGTACAGGGCTTGCCCGGCGTCTCGGTGCAGTCGTTCAGCACCGGGGTCATCGTCGGTACGAAGGACGGCGCCGTGGCGGTGCCGCAGCGATTCATGGAGTCGGTGGAACGCAATGGCGGGTTGATGGCCTTCGGGGCCGCGCGTGGACCCGAAGGCCGCACGACCTACGACGCAGGCCTGCGGGTGGTCACGTTCGATCGTGGCTGGGTCTACTGGTCGCGCTTGGGCGGCGCCCGCGCCGTATACGGCGACATCTTCGACGCATGGTCACCCCGCAAGGTGCGGACGCGCTTGCGCGAGCCGTTGGGCGAGCCGTTCGTGTCGGATACGGGCGGTGCGTACCAACGCTTCGCAGGCGGCAGCATCGCACGCTTCGCCGACGGCTCGGTGTCGGTGATCGTGACTCCGCAGAAGTTCACCGACACCACGCAGGTAGCGCTCCCCCGCGACGACCGGCCCGCTTCGGCAACCCCATAGTCGAGTGGTTCTACAGCATGGGCTCGTCAAGGATCTCGGTGACCAGCGCAGCAATCGACGATCGCTCGGATCGCGTGCGCGTGACGTGGGCAAACAGTGGATGTCCCTTCAGCTTCTCGACGACCGCCACCACGCCGTCGTGTCGCCCGACCCTCAGGTTGTCGCGTTGCGCGACGTCGTGGGTCAGCACCACCCGCGAGTTCTGACCGATGCGACTGAGCACTGTGAGCAGAACGTTGCGCTCCAGCGACTGTGCTTCATCGACCACGACGAACGCATCATGGAGCGAACGACCACGGATGTGCGTCAGGGGAAGAACTTCAAGCATCCCTCGATCGACAATCTCCTCGACGACCTCGGTGGTGGTGATGGCCGCCAACGTGTCAAACACCGCTTGACCCCATGGACTCATCTTTTCCGCCTCGTTACCAGGGAGGTAGCCGAGTTCCTGGCCGCCCACGGCGAACAGCGGACGAAAGACAACGACCCTGCGGTGCTGGCCGCGTTCGAGCACCGCCTCGAGTCCCGCACACAGGGCCAACGCCGACTTACCGGTGCCAGCGCGTCCACCCAGGGAGATGATCCCGATGTCGGGATCGAGCAGCAGATCGATCGCGATGCGCTGCTCGGCACTACGACCATGCAGTCCGAAGATGTCTCGGTCACCCCTGACCAGTTGCAGGCGCTTGTCGGCGGTCACGCGCGCGAGGGCACTGCCCCGCTCGCCCAGCAGCACAACGCCGGTGTGGCACGGGATGTCGCGCGCCTCATCGATCTCGACCATGTCGTCGGCATACAACTGGTCAACCACGTCGCCGGCCACCTCAAGCTCGACCATGCCGGTCCAGCCGGACTCGACGGCGAGCTCAGCGCGGTACTCCTCGGCTGTGAGGCCCATGGCGGAGGCCTTGACGCGCATCGGCAGATCCTTCGACACCAGCACGACATCGCGACCAGCCGCGGCCAAGGAGCGTGCCACCGCCAGGATTCGCGTGTCGTTGTCGCCGAGTCGGAATCCCGCGGGAAGCACATCGAGGTCGGACAGACCGAGCTCGACCCGCAGCGTGCCGCCCGAGGAACCAACGCTGACCGGCTCATCGAGCCGCCCGTGCTCGATGCGCAGATCGTCCATGAGCCGCAGGGCTTCGCGAGCGAAGTACCCGAGCTCTGGGTGGGAACGCTTGGCCTCGAGCTCGCTGATCACCACGACCGGAAGCACGACCTCGTGCTCGTCGAATCTCAGCAAGGCCATCGGATCCGAGAGCAGGACGCTCGTGTCGAGCACGTAGGTGCGCGCGGTGGCGGGGCGTTCGACGATGCTCACAGCTGACCTCCCTGACGGGCCAGGCGGTTAAGGCCCGATATCGGACGCTAAGCCGGGATCAGCGCGTGATCGCACCGCCACGCCGGAGCGTGTCCGAAGGTTCACGCAATCGACGGGAGCAGTTGTCGTAGGCAGTTGGTGAAGGAATCGTTCAGGAGCCGAAGCGGCGTCCGCGCGCACCGAAGTCGCGCATCGCGCGCAGGAAGTCGACCCTGCGGAAGTCTGGCCAGTAGGCCTCGCAAAAGTAGAACTCCGAGTGCGCGCTCTGCCACAGCAGGAAGCCCGAGAGTCGCTGCTCGCCCGAGGTGCGGATCACGAGGTCAGGATCGGGTTGTCCGCGCGTGTAAAGGTGCTCTGCGATGTGCTCCACGTCGAGCACTTCGGCAAGCTCCTCGATCGAGGTTCCGCGATCGGCATGCTCGCTGAGCAGGCTACGAACCGCATCGGTGATCTCGCGTCGACCGCCGTAGCCGACCGCCACGTTGACGAGCATGCCGTCGACGTCGGAGGTGGCATCGGTTGCGTCCTTCAGCACAAGTGAAGTTTGCGGCGGTAGCAGATCCAGTGCACCCACCGGATTCAGGCGCCAGCGGCGCGAAGTCGCAAGATCGGTGACTGTCTGCTCAATGATGCGAAGGAGCGGAGCAAGTTCAGGCTCGGGGCGTTCGAGGTTGTCGGTCGAGAGCATCCACAACGTGACGATCTCGACGCCGGACTCATCGCACCAACCCAGGAACTGGGCCACCTTGTCGGCCCCGGCCTGATGACCGGTCTGCGAGCGCTCGCCGAACATTCGGGCCCAGCGACGGTTTCCGTCGAGGATCACGCCCACATGACGCGGGATGCGGGCTCCGCGCAGCGATGCCGCCAGCCGGCGCTCATAGGCGCCGTACAGCAGGTCGCTGATGGCCATCGATGCTCCGCGCAATGGTGGCCGCCCGAACTGGATTCGACGAATCCGTGCACCGGGCGAACCGAGGGTGTGAGAAGGATCCTCGTGCGGGTCGAGGGTACCTCGCACCCGGCTCGCGACAGCCGATCGGCGGCCCGGGTCGCCCTTAGCGTGAACTTTGCCTGGCAACCTCGCACGATGATCACCCTGCACGTACCGTGGGCGCGTGACCTCCGCCACGATGACCGCGACGGCGGCTCCACCGCGCCCGCGGCTCCGGGGGGTTCTGCACGCGATCGGCGCGCCGATCGCGGTGGTTCTGGGACTGGTGCTGATCCTGCTGGCCAACACCGCCCGCGAGCGAACGGGGGTCGCGGTCTACGCCGCCAGCCTCATCGGGCTGTTCACGATGAGCGCGATCTACCACCGTGGCCACTGGCGACCGGCGGTCAAGGGGTGGCTGCAGCGCGTCGACCACTCGATGATCTTCATTCTCATCGCCGGTACCTACACGCCGTTCTGCCTGCTGGTGCTGGCCGGATCCACGTCATGGATCGTCCTGAGCATCGTGTGGGGCGGCGCGATCCTGGGAGTGGTCACAAGGCTCGCCTGGGTCAACGCTCCAAAGGCGTTATTCGTCCCGTTCTACCTCGCACTCGGCTGGGTCGCCATCACAGTGGCGCCAGCGCTCGCCGCCGGTGCCTCGACGGCGACGAACGTCTTGCTGGTCGTGGGCGGTGTGCTCTACAGCGTCGGTGCGATCATCTTCGCCACTCGTAGGCCCGACCCCTTCCCGCAGGTGTTCGGCTTCCACGAGGTCTTCCATGCTCTGACAATGGCGGCCGCCGCATGCCACGCAGCCGCCATCGTTCTCGTGCTGACCTAGACCGAGGGACCCTTCGCCCGGGCAGCATCGACGGCGGTCATGGCCTCGCGCAGCTCGGCCAACCAATCTCCTTCGTGCTGGCCGACGAGTCGTACGCACCAGGCCAGTGCGTCGGCGCGCGAACGCGCCACTCCCCCCGCCACCAAGGTGTCAAGCACCAGTCGATCCTTCTGCCGGAGCCTGGTCATCACGGGCACCGCGGCCTGGGTAAACGTCTCGACGTAGTCGCCGACGCGCACGCTCCAGGCCACCTTGCGCTCGTGGGCACGCTCAAGTTCGCGAGCGATCTCGATGCGTTGCTCACGGGTGGCCTCACGAAAGGCCTTGGCTGCACCTGCTGAAGCCGATTCGCGCTCGGCCTCGGAGGCCGAGTCGGGGAGGGTGGGAACGGCCAGCGTTCCAACGATCTGGATCTCGTCTCGATCGACGATGACGTCAGGGGCCTGGGCGAACCAGTCCTGGGGCACGCGGCCAGCGATCCAGCCACGGAGGTTCTCTTGGGTCTTCGTCATGCTTACATGATTACTTACCTACACCCTTACGTCAACTCGAGCCGCTAGGGGCCTGACCGGCCACCAGCCGAGCGACCTGACGCGGATCGCTCGTGGGTGCCTGGCAGACGAAATCGCGACACACATAAGCGGCTGGATCGCCCGCGATCAGCGGTCGGTCCAGCAGCAACCCGACGGCCGGCTCGTCGGCGGGATCGCCAAGGGCGACGACCAGCCCCGGCCTGGAACCTCCGAGCGCAACGGAATGCAACGCCCACGTGCGCTCGTCGTCCCTTCGGCCCACCACTGCCACCTCCATCGGACCATCGAGCGCCGCCTCGGCTGCAGCAAGCGCCCACCCGGCGAACCGAGGCGCCGAGCGCGCGAGCCTGGCCGCCGGCGCGAGCGCCCGCTCGGCCGCCTCGCGATGCACCGCCGATCCGGTCAGAGCGGCGTAGGTGATCAGCGCCATCGCGGCCGCGGAGCGTCCCGACGGGGCTGCGTTGTCGGAGGGGTCGTTCACTTGCAGAACGAGCGGTTCGGCATCGCTCGCGGTGTCGGTGAGTTCGCCATGAACGTCGACAAAGTCGGTCAGACACACATCGAGCAGCACGCCGGCAAAAGCCAGCCACTCCTCGTGGCCGGTGACGCAGTACAGCGCAAGCAGGCCATCGGCCACGCACGCGTGGTCCTCAAGCAGACCCGCATGACGCCCCGCTACGCCCAACCGTGAGACGCGCACCAACCGATCACCATGCTCCCCAGCTCCCAAGTGCAGGCCCACCAGAAGATCGGCCGCGGCTTCGGCCGCCTCGATCCACTCGGGTTCGCGCAGCAATCCGCCGGCCTCGGCCAGCGCGGCGATGGCGAGTCCGTTCCACGCGGCCACGACCTTGTCGTCGCGGGCCGGTGCCGTCCGCCGCGCGCGCGCCTCAAGAAGCCGTGCCCGCACATCGGCGAACCGCGCTGCGTCAGCAGGCACAACATCGACCGGGAACTGAAGCACCGAGGCGCCATGCTCGAAGGTTCCGGCTTCAGTCACCACGAAGACCTCGGCCGCCCACGCGCTGTCGACATCGCCGAGCACATCGCGCAGCTCGGCGGGAGTCCACACGTAGAAGCGACCTTCCACTCCTTCGGTGTCGGCGTCCAGCGCCGATGCGAATCCACCTTCGTCGGTCCGGAGGTGGGTCAAGATGAAGCCAGCCGTCTCACGAATCACACGCTCGGCAAACGGCGACCGGTCGAAGCGCCACCAGTGCGTATAGGCACGGAGCAGCAGCGCGTTGTCGTAGAGCATCTTCTCGAAGTGCGGCACCAGCCATTCACGGTCGACGCTGTAACGCGCGAAGCCGCCGGCCAACTGGTCATACATGCCGCCACGGGCCATCGCCTCGAAGGTGCGGGCGGCCATGTCGAGGGCGGGGGCATCGCCGGTTCGCGCCGAGTGACGCATCAGGTGTTCCAGCGTCATCGACGGCGGGAACTTGGGCTGTGATCCAAAGCCGGCGTTCACCTGGTCGAACTGTCCTCCCAGCACCTGCACGGCATAAGCGAGGTCGTCGGCGCTCGGGGGTCCATCGCCTCCCTCCACAACGATCGAGGCCTTCAACCGCTCCACGGCTTGAGCCGCAGCCTCGACCACCGACTCGCGACGTTCGGTCCACGACTGCGACACCGCTTCGAGCAACTGGGGGAAGGAGGGCGAACCGTGACGCGGTTGCGGGGGGAAGTAGGTGCCGGCGTAGAACGGTTCTGCATCGGGGGTCAGGAAGACAGTCATCGGCCAACCACCGTGGCCGGTCATCGCCTGAGTTACGGTCATGTACACCGCGTCGACGTCGGGGCGCTCTTCGCGATCAACCTTGATGCAGACGAAGCCGTCGTTCATCTCAGCGGCGATCGCCGCATCCTCAAAAGACTCATGCGCCATGACGTGGCACCAGTGGCAGGCGGCGTAGCCGACCGAGAGCAGCACCGGAACATCCCGCCTGGCGGCTTCCTCGAAAGCCGCTGGCTCCCACTCCCACCAGTCGACGGGATTCTCGGCGTGCTGGAGGAGATAGGGCGAGGAGGAGAGCGCGAGTCGATTGGCCACCGGACCATTCTCGCGTGAAGGTGGCCACATGGACATCGCGCGTGCGGCGAAGTGGTGGTTTACGAGTCGTCCTGACGGCGGAATCGTCCTCGGGCAGTTCCCGAATCCGGCCTTGGGCGTATGGCTCGCAGCCACCTTGTGGCGGGTCGTCGCCGATCCCACGGGTCAGGAACGATCGATCCTCGACGGCATCGCGATCGGCGCGCTCATGGTGTGGGCTCTCGACGAACTCATCCGCGGGGTCAACCCGTTCCGTCGGCTCCTGGGCGTGCTCGTGCTCGTGCCCACCCTCATCGGCGTCTTCACCCGCATCACGTGATCCTGCCCGGAACGGTTTTCCTCCTGGGATCATGACCTAGTCCGGACACCTATCCCGAACGGCCTGGTACGACGATGACCACTGGCGAGGGCACGAAGGAAGTCCCCTGGGTGTTGAGCACTCCGCCAGGCAGCTCTGAGTACACGATGTACAAGGACGAGCAGGCCGATCCCCCCGTGCTGGTGTGCCAGGTCGGATCGACGTCGTTGAAGTACGACCTTCGAGCGATCAACGATCTGCATGCCTGGCTCAAGAAGCAAGGCGACTGGGTAGCGCTCGGCGCTGCAGATGAGAAGAAGGACGCCGTCGAAGGAACCGTCGAAGCGTGGGGCCGTTCACCAGAGAATCCGCTCGGAGGCTGGTACGGCCTGCGCAACGGCTACCGCGGCCGATTCGGGATGTACCTGCCCCCGCTGCTCGAGGCGCTCGGTCTGGCCGAGGTGACGCACGAGAAGCGCAACAACCAGATGCGCGCGATCTGAAGGGCCCGCTAGGCCGCGGACGATGCTTCACGGGAAGCGCGAGCAGCCGCGCGCTTCTCGATGAGCGCCTTGGCCTCGACGTTCACGCGGTGCTCGGCAACGAACGAGATGAAGGGCACGCACCCAGCCAGCATCACCAGGACCATCCGGACCAGGCTCCACTTCGCCCGGGTGAAGAGATCGAACACCGTGATGACGTAAAGCATGTACATCAGGCCATGGAACGGTGAGAAGTACTCGGACGGCTTCTCCTCACCACCGATGTAGCGCAGCGGCATTATCACGAAGACCAGCACCAGCAGACTCATGCCCGTGATGTACGCCATCACCCGATAACGCTTCAGTGCGGCCGTCATGCCGTGGTCTCCTTCATGTGGTGGGGATCCTTCGTCGACGTTCCCGAGTCTGCCCTCAGATCCTGATCGGAACCGGCGGCATTCTGTGCTGCTGTCCAGTCGCGCCAGGCATCACGCATGAAGCGCCAGTACACGAAAAAGATGAACGCAGTGAACAGGGACCATTGCACCGTGTAGAGCAGGTTCTGCAGGCGCAGCCCCTGTGCAGGGACCACCAGAGCATCCTCGCCCAGCCGCTGGATCCCTACCACCGAGGGCGATTGCGAGGCCGCCACCACGAAGCCCGGCCTGATCGGCTCCTCCACCAGTCCGGCCAACTCGGACGTTGAGATTCCGCCGAGCAGTGCCTTCTCAGGATCCGGTGCCAGCGTGCCTTCACGATCCGCCGCGCTCAAAGCCACGGGGCTCTGCGAACTCTGCAAGCGGCCGACCACCTCAACCGTGCCTCGGGGCACGACCACGTCCGCAGCCTGATCGACGTCGGCAACGCGCCCATGCACGACGGGGATCACGCTGCCGTCGTCCAGCAGCAGCGGAGTCATTGACCAGACCTGTTGGTCGGTGTCGGTGCGCTCCAGAACGGCGTAGGTGCGCTGCCCGTCGTAGCTCCCGCTCAGCCGGACCGACCTGGCCAACGCGCCGCCAGGAACAGCTCCCGTGCCTGGCTGGCTCAGCGCGTCCAGATCGATCGTCGGCAGGCTCAGCGGATCCACCACCCGTGAGTGCGCCCGATCCCACTGCCACACGGCCAGCGCACCGAAACCCGCGCCGAGCACGATCAGCACCGCCGTGAGCGCCAGAGCGCGACGGGACACTAGGAATCGGAGCACCTGGGAACGCTAACCCGCCCCACCGACGCAGGCTCTCTCGGTGCCCGAACCCTGCCTCCCGGGCACCGAACAGGCGCCTGCCAGCAGGTGTACATCAAGGAAACGGCCCTTCCAGCCGATATCGACCACGATGCCGACCGTCGGCGTCAGGTAAGCCGTGCCTTGGAGGGTCGATGAAGCGTCCGACCCTGACCACGCGCTCGATGGCCCTCATCGGATCGAGCGGACTTCTGGTGTACGGGGCTGCGATGGGCCGCCCGATCGCATACGTCGTTCCGCTGATGATCGCCGTCCTGGCGATCATCGCCTTCCCCATCGGCATCCGCCGCCACCGCCCCCGGCAACGGGTGGGCTGGTGGCTCCTACTGGCCGGCGTGATCTTGCATTGGTTGGGTGCGCTCTCGTGGGTCGTCACCGACGCAGCCGTCTACAGCAACGGCCGCCTCGGCCTGCCCAACCTGCTCCACGTCCTGGCCTATCTGTGTCTGGGACTCGGAGCATTGAGCCTGCTCGGTCGCCGCCGGTTCCGTGATGATCCGGCCGAGGCACTTGACGCTCTGGTCATCACGGCCGCCATTGGCGTGGCCGGCTGGGGACTCGTGCTGCGACCGCTCAGCCAGGGCATCGCCCTTGATAGCGGTGCGACGGCTCTGCTCACCGTCTACCCCCTGATCGCTCTCGCGACCGTCGGCTGCGC
>Ga0105048_10012728_pt1 | contig 13176 bp, 12 predicted proteins | sample MAT05_FD_78382 | JGI IMG/M metagenome (GOLD analysis project Ga0105048, IMG submission 78382) | Freshwater microbial communities from Lake Fryxell liftoff mats and glacier meltwater in Antarctica - MAT-05 | ecosystem: Environmental > Aquatic > Freshwater > Ice > Liftoff microbial mat | place...
CCGGCGTCATTGATACTGCGCAGCAGCGCAAAATGGCGCGCTTGATCTTGGCGTTTGATCTCCTCAAAGCGCCCAATTTCATCGCTTTGGTTGGCCAACTGCACGCGTAAATCGTCGATTCGCGAGCCCAGCAGCGTGTGTTTGAGCGAGGCAAACCAAGTTTTCAGCGCATCACGCGCTGCACGCAGTTCCAGGCTCGATTCGCGCAGCTCAAGCTCACGCTCACAATCGTCGATCATCGGTGTCAGCAAACTGAGCTGGCGCTTGGCTTTCAGCACCGCTTCGTGGGCGCGGTTGAGGTCGTCAAAATGCGCGATCAGCGCCTGCAAGCGCGGCTGGACGTCAAAAGGTTCGAGCATGTGGCCGCGCACAAACTCCGTTAAATTGCCTACCGATTTCATCGACACGGTTTGATGAAAAAGCTCCAGTGCCTGCTCGGACTCAATTCCAAAGTGGCGCCGAAACAGCGCGGCATACGCGGGATACGCGTCAAAAAGCTCCACGCCGCTGCGTCGCAAGCGTTTGCGCAAAGCATTGATGTCGTGACCAAAATCAGAAAAATCAGGGGTAATGTTGAGCGCTCGCTCGCTCAGCGCGTACAGCCGATGCGGTGGGCTGCCCGGATCGGCGAACCAAAACACTTGCGCCAAGGTGAGGGTCTTGGCAAACGAGGCGTTGCGAAACACGGCCAGAATGACTGAGTAGCTTTTTTCATCGCGCAAGCTCACGGGGGTGGCATTGCCCAACTCGCTGCGCTCGGATTTAAAGTGGCCGCGGACGTAGGATTTGAGCGAGCGTTCGCGCGCATCGGCGCCGGCGGCTTTGTTGTAAGCCAAGCGCTGCGGTGCCACCAGAAGAGTGGTGATCGCGTCGACCAGCGTGGATTTTCCCGAGCCAATATCGCCGGTCAGCAGCGCGTTTTGGCTGTTTGCCTGCAGCGTCCAAACGCGCCCGTTGAAGGTGCCCCAGTTGTACACCTCAAGGCGCTCAAGCCGAAACCCGGCCGCCGCGTTGGGCGGTGCAAATTCGAGATCAAGCGTACCCGGCGTGCTCAAAGGGTTTGCTCGCGCGCCTGTCGGTAGTCGCTCAGGCGCTCGTTGAATTCACTCAACCACTGCGCGTCCACGTAGGCTTTGAGAATGCGCCTGACCTCAAACAGATCCGCAGCACCATCGCTTGCGGGCTTGAGACGCCGCACAAAACCCAGTTCAACGACTTTGTTCAACCAGCCGTCAACCTGGTCGGCTAAACGGGCCTCGTTGCTCAAATCCGGCATAAACAAACGCAGCATTTCGAGCACTTCCTCGCGCGCCAAAATCAAGCGCGTCTCGCCACTTTGCGCGTCCATCTCGGCGAGCTTTTTGCGCAGCAACGCCAGCAGCAGGCTCACCGGATAAGAAAGCGGTCGACGGGAGATCAAGCGCGGGCGTTTGCTCAATGCATCGTCAGTTTCAGCCGCGTCCTCAACGTGACGCAAAAACGCATAGCCTTCAACTTCATCGCAAACCAGTTCCAGGCCGAGTACCGCCACGTAGTCGCGCACGCGCGGCTGCAATTCAAGCAGCGCGCGCCAAAGCGCTGCTGATTCTTCGCGATACAGCACGCCTTTCAAGAGCGGAATCACGACGCTCGAAAGATCTAAGTCATCCAAGCTCATTGCACAAACACCACGCGCGCACAGCGCGCTTCGCGGATCACTGCTTGCCCGTCGGGCAGGATTGCGTGCCAGCAGATGTGATCAAGCACCGTCTCATCGATCAACGCATGCCGATCGTCCTCGGCCAGCTCTAAATACACCACCAGCTCAGCCACGCCGTGTTTGAGCGGATTGAGCGCTAGCAGCTCGGTCAAGGCAATTTGTGGGCGCATCTGCAAGGCGCGCTCAACGTTTGAGCGCAAAGCCTGGCGATCAATCACCAGCTGCCGAAAAAGCGCTTCCGTGTCAATATCGGTTTGGCTTGCAGTCAGCGAGGCACTGTTCAGGCGCAGCTTCACTTTGCCCGTGTGCAGCGGCCGCTCAAAGGGCAGCTCAATACTCGCGCGCAGCTCGTCGATGAAATGAAACTCGCGCGGCGGAGGGGATTGTCGAATGGTGACGGCGTGGATCTCGATCTCGCGCAAGATTTCCATGATGCGCCGATTCTCCAGGCGCGCGCGATCGTCAATAAAACGCCCCAGCTGTTGGGACAGCTTGGCGACGGTGCGCTGGGTGTGCTCACCGGCTTCCAGCCAATCGTAGTGCACGCGCTTCATGCGTGGATCGGGCTTGAGGTCCGCGACTGCCTCTAAACTGAGCACTCGCTCAAGGCGTTCACTGAGTACTTCCTGGCGTTTGGCCGACATCAGAAAATCGAAAAAAGCGCGGAAGCTGCGGCCTTGGTCTGATTCAGCAATTGCGTCGTGGCGGCCCAAGATATCGTCTAGCAGCGCGCCTTTGCCGCCTTCCCACAGGGCGATGCGCTCGCGCACCTGGCGATCGAGCAGCCGAAAGTTGTGTTCGACCTCGCGAAAATCCGCGAGCAGCTCGCGCGCGAGCGCGGCAAACTGCTGGTAGCGATCTTTAATCGCGGTGGCATCCAGCAGCGGCACATCGCCACGCTCAATCCGCGCGATTTCCAAATCCAGCGCCGCACGGCGCAGGTGCAAGTCAGCCAAGCGCCGGGCTGGGTCGCTATCGCTGCCCGCGCTGATCTGCTTGAGCAGCTCAAACATCATCAGCAGGCGTGACTCGGTGCCAACAAACGCGCGCTCGCTTAAAGCAGCGAGCCAACCAATGGCTTTCTCGGTGGCCACGGTGAGCTCAAACTGCGGCTCGTCGCTGCTCAGATAAAACTTTCGTAGCCACGCCTTGTCGTTGCCGGCCCAGTCGTTCAAATACTCCAGCGCCGCTTTGGGATAGGCCTGCGGCCCGAGCGTTTCGCGTAGCCCAAAAAGCTCATCTTCGAGCGCTTCGGCTAAGTTCGCCTGGCCGTGGCTGCGCACATTCAGATCGACAAACACGCGCTTCAAAAAGCCCATCACTAGCGCGGCGTGATCAGACTTCAGCAGTCGCCACGCCGGGTGATTGACCCGCAGGTGCTCAAGTCTTGCGAAGTCCACTCTGGCTACTGGGGCGGGCGGGGGCGATTTTTACCAGCCAGCCAGATTCAATCAGCAAAAACAAATTGCCTTGCGCGTCTTGTTCTACTTCGCGGATACGCCAGTTGAAATCGTCAAACAATTGCTCCTGGTTGCTGACCAGGCCGTCTTTGAAGGTGATGCGGTTTAAGTGGGTCAGCGCGAGGGCGCCGGTGAAAAAATCGCCGCGCCAGCCTGGGTGCGCGGCTCCGGAGTAAATCAGCAAGCTTGACGGCCCGATGGATGGCGTCCACTGGTGCAAAGGTGCCTGCATCCCTTCCTTCGCGCTGCCCTCGCCAATTTTCGGGCCGTAGTATTCGCGACCGAAAGTGATCACCGGCCAGCCGTAATTGCGTGCGGCTTGCGGCTGGTTGATCTCATCGCCACCGCGCGGACCGTGTTCGGTGAGCCATGGCAAACCGCTAGTTGGATGAATGGCCAAGCCCTGTGGATTGCGGTGGCCGAAGCTAAAAATTTCGGGCAGCGCGTCTTTGCGTTTGGCGAACGGGTTGTTGGCGATGGCAATCCCTTCATCGCTCAAACGCAGGAGTTTGCCCATGTGCGTGCGCAAATCTTGCGCGAGATCGCGTTGATTGCGCTCGCCGATGCTGAAGAAAATTTGGCGCTCCGCGTTAAACTGCATGCGGCAACCAAAATGGAGTGCGGTATTGAAGCTCGGGCGTGCTTGAAACACGCGTTTGAAACCTTCCAGCCGATTGCCATTCAAGGTGGCGTAACCGAGCGCCGTGGTGTGGTTCGCGCCATCCGTTTGCGCGTAGCACAAATACACCCGCTGATTGGTTTTGAAATCTGGATGCAGCTGCACATCAAGCAGGCCGCCCTGGCCGCTGGCGAACACTTTTGGCACGCCAAGAATTTCTTCAAGCGCCCCGCTGCTGGGATCCCAGCGCTTTAACGTGCCCGCACGCTCGGTGATCAGCGCTCGCCCATCGGGCAAAAACGCCATCGCCCACGGTACTTGTAAACCAGTGGCAGCCACGCTGACCACGACCGGACCCGCTTGGGTCTCAATGGTTTGTGGAAATTCCGCCGCTTGCAGCAGTGCGCTGCTTAAACCCAACAACCCTAACCAACGCATGGAAAGACGCCTGCAGTGATGAAAAGCCAAGGCTAGAGACTAGCTTTAAACACGAGATTGCAAGCCAGCCGCCCTTCCAGCAACTCGTGTTTAAGCCGCTTTGCGTCCGACCAATAGCACCGTGACGTTATCAGACCCGCCACGGTCGAGTGCCGCCAAAATCAGATGCTCGACGGTTTCTTGCAATGAAAGGCCCTTTTGCAGGATTTCCGCCATCAGCTCGTCGTCAACTTCTTCGGTTAATCCATCGCTACAAACCAGCAGAATGTTGCCGGGATTTAGCACACCGGTCACCGTTTCAACGCGCAACGATTGCGGCTCAGTGACGCCAAGCGCCTGAGTCACCACGTTGCGATGCGGGTGGGTTTTTGCCTGCTCCTGAGTGATCGCGCCTTGCGCCACCAGTTCCTGAACGTAGGAATGATCGTGGGTAATTTGCTTGAGCACGCCGTCCCACAAATACACGCGCGAGTCACCCACCCAAGCCACTTCAAACTGATCGGCATTCATGCGCAGCGCGGCCACCGTGGTGCCCATCGGTAGCGCTTCACCGCGATGTTTGGAATGACCGATGATTTCGACATCGGCTAAGCGGATGGCCTCGCTTAAGTTTCGGCCATTGCGAATTTCGGCGATCACCGTGTCGCGCGCCAAAGCACTGGCCACTTCGCCGTGCTCATGACCACCCATCCCGTCGGCTACCAGCCACAGTCCCAAATCGGGTTCTGCGCAGTAGGTGTCTTCGTTATGGTCGCGGCGGAGACCCACGTGGGTACCGTGGCCGAAGTGGATCATCGGTTCCCCTCAATCAATTTGTTGGACTGCCCCATCTCCATAGAATGCCCTTGGGCGTGCGCGCTTGCAACGGGTGCAGCACCCCGCAAACGGGTGCCTCCCGAATCCGTTAAATTCCAGTCACAATAGCCTCGTCTAAAAACCACGATTGCTGAGGATCTGCATGGCCAACGAAGTCCACTCCGAGAGCGCGCCGCCGTTGAACTTGGTGCATGTCACGGGTGAGGTTGATCTTTCGTGGTCACAAGACGTGCGCACGTGCATTTTGAAGGCGATTGCCGAGGGCAGGCCGGTGGCGGTGGTCTTAAGCGAGGTCAGCTACATCGATTCAAGCGGCATTGCAGCATTGGTTGAAGGCTTGCAGACCGCGAAACAGCGCGGCGTGCGTTTTGGCCTAGTGAGCCCATCCTCCTCGGTGCGCGCAGTGCTCGAGCTGGCCCGTCTCGATCGGGTATTTACGCTGCTCGCAAGCGTCGAGCAGGCGCGCACCGAACTTCTCTGACGCAGGCGCGCACTCGATGACGTGGGTTAAATCCGCCAGCCGCACCCTCGAACGCCTGCTAGAAGCGGTCGGCTATGCGGGCGCGATTTTGGTGGAATGCGTGGCCTACATCGTGGTTGGACGTTGGCGTGGGCAGCCGGTCAGGGCCTCCTCACTGGCAGAACAAATGGTGGTGGTAGGCGTCGGTGCGATTCCGATCGTGGCGGTGCTATCGATGACCATTGGCCTGATGTTGGCGATCCAACTCATTGCCACGCTTAAAGAATTTGGCGCGCAATCCCAAGCGGTGTTAGCAGTTTCAGTATCGATTACGCGCGAATTTGGACCGCTGATTACCGGGATTTTGGTCGCGGGCCGCTCGGCGTCGGCACTCGCCGCGCGTTTGGGCTCGATGGTGGTCAGCCAGGAAATTGATGCGCTGCGCGTGATTGGCGTGGAGCCCACACGCTACATCGGCGTGCCAGCGCTGGTCGCGCTGGTGGTGATGATGCCGTGCCTGACGCTCATGGCCGACGCGGTCGGCATCGTCGGCGCTGGCCTGTATGCGAAGGGCCATCTTGATTTGAGCTTGGCTGCCTATGTCAGCCAGTCGCTTGCGGTACTGCAACCGTTTGATATCGGCCAAGGCTTGATCAAAGCCACGGTATTCGGTCTGATCATCGCGTTAGTTGGCGTGTCGACCGGCTTTGCGGTCAAAGGCGGCGCGGAAGGCGTAGGCAAGGCCACTACCCAATCGGTGGTGATGTCGATCAGCTTGATCGTCATTGCCGATATGTTTTTCACCTATTTTTTGACGCGCTGATCGATGGATGCCGGCGCACCAATTCTTGAAGTTGCGGGGCTCGTCACCCACTACGGCAAACGCAAAATCCTAGACGGCGTCGATATGACGGTCGCGTCGCGCGAGATCCGCGTGATCATGGGCGGCTCTGGATCGGGCAAATCCACGCTGCTGCGGCATTTGCTCGGGCTGCACCGGCCGACCGCAGGCAGCATTCGATTGCTCGGCCAGGACATCACCCAGCTGCGCGGGCTCGCACTCAAAAAAATCAAAACGCAGATGGGCGTGAGCTTCCAAGGCGGCGCGCTGTTTACCTCGATGAGCGTCGGTGACAACGTCGCGTTTCCGCTGCGCGAGCACACCCAGTTGGACGAATCGACGATCCGCATCATGTCGCGCCTAAAGCTCGAAGTGGTCAACTTGGGCGGCTTTCAAGACCTCATGCCGAGCCAGCTGTCCGGCGGCATGATCAAGCGCGCAGCACTCGCACGTGCGGTGGTGATGGACCCGAAGCTGTTGTTTTTTGACGAGCCGTCGGCGGGTTTGGACCCAGTGGTTTCAGCTGAGCTTGATGAGCTGATCTTGAAGCTGCGCGATGCGATGCGTATGTCGATAATCGTGGTCACCCACGAGCTTGATTCGGCCTTTAAGATTGCTGACAAAATCACCGTGCTAGACGGTGGCAAAGTAGTGATAACCGGTTCGGTCGCCGAAGTGCGTGCGAGCCCCATTGAGCGCGTGCAAGACCTCCTCAATCGCCGCCCGCGAACGCTGGAAGTGAATGCCGAAGAGTATCTTGCGCGCCTAACAGATGAGTAAACACTTACAGTGAAACGTGACAGCGTCAATTACCTGATGGCCGGTGCCTTCGTGCTGGTCTCTCTCGGCGGGCTCCTTTGGGTAATGCTCAAGCTGACCGGACGCAGCGGCGCGACCGATCAATACATCGCGCACTACGAGCGCGTGGGCGGCGTGCGCTTGGGGTCGCCGGTATTTTTTGAAGGTTATCGGGTGGGCCAGGTTGAAGCGATCACGCCGCTGCATACCGGCAGCCAGACGCGTTTTGAACTGAAACTCGGCATTGAGCGCGGCTGGCCCATCCCGCTTGATTCGCGCGCACAGCTGGCCTCCAGCGGCTTGCTCGCAGATGTTTTCATTGGCATCAGCGAGGGTAGGTCGGCAGCGATCCTGAAGCCGGGTTCCGAGATTAAATCCGAGGAAGGCGCCGATCTATTTGCCGCTGTGGGTTCACTTGCGCGCGAAGTGCAAAACCTGTCGAGCCAAAAACTGGCGCCGCTTGTGGATTTATTGAGCTCGCGAATCGACGCGCTGACCACCGATTTGAAGGACCAGGCGCCGCTGATGATTCGCGACGCGCGCTCGATCCTTGAGACGTTGAAGAAAACCTCTGATTCGATGGATCAGGTGCTCTCACCGGACAATCGACGGCACATCGATCAGTTCTTGGCAAACATCGATGCGTCCTCGAAAAACACCCGCGATCTGACTGCTGAGCTTGCCGCTGCGCGTGGGAATATCAGGAGTCTGCTCGAACAGCTCGACGGGATGGCCAAAGAAAATCGCCCACATATCAAGCAGTTGGTCAGAGATTTACGCTTGTCGATGGAAACGCTTTCAAGCCGGATCGACTCGGTTACTCACCATCTTGAAGCCGCTTCACGCAATGTGAATGAGTTCAGCCAGGAAATCCGGCGCCAGCCGAACCTGCTGATCTTCACGCCGCCCAAAGACGAAACCAGGGCCAACAAGGCCGCCGCGAAGGAAGCTCAACGCAAATGAAGATGAATCGCTGGCTGAAGCCAATCGTGCTGACTTTAAGCGCCGTGCTCGCTTTGGTGGGCTGTGGCGCGGTGCAACCGGTGTCCGAACCGCAGTATTTTCGGCTTACCTTGCGCACGGTAGAAATCCCCAAGTCCGCGCCGCTCAGCGATATGGCGCTGTGGATGGACAGCTGGACTGCGAGCGGCCTATATCTTGAACGCCCGATGGTTTACGCGTTGAAACCCGACTCAACGCGCTTGCGCCAGTACCACTACCAGTACTGGACCGATCCGGTACCCGCGCAGCTGCGCAGACGATTAGCGGACCGCGTTCGCGAAGCGCGCTTAAGCGATACCGTCAGCGAGCGCCCGCCTGAGGTGGATCGGCGCGTGCGCATCAGCGGCGTGGTCAATCGTTTCGAGCGCGTGCGCCAGCCCGAAGGCACTTGGTCGGCGGTGGTTGAGTTTGAACTCAAAGCCGAAAATACCTCGACCGGTGCGCTGCTCGTGAGGCGCAGCGTGACCGAAACAGAACCGGCCAATGGCGACAAGATGGAGGCTTCAGTAGCCGCTTTCGCGACCGCTTCAGATCGGGCGCTTGCGGCGTTTGTCGAAGAACTGCGCGTGGCGCTTAGCAAGGCCGAGCCGGGTTGAGCGCATGGAGCCACAGCCAAGCGTTTTGGCTTGACGCGCTTGGGCTTGAGCGCTGGGACCTTCGCACCTCGCGCACGGATCAAACGCGACCGCTGCCGCCGCCAGATTTGCTTCTACCAGCCGCAGTCGCAAAAGCCGCAGCCAGCAGCGCAACTTTACAACTTGGGCTTAGCTACAGCGGCGCAACGCAGCCGCGCTGGGTAATGGTGGGTTTGAGTAGCGAATTGCAGGCGTTTTTTTCGGACAAGCTGGGCTCGAGAATCTTGCGAGAATTGAAAATTGAGCCCGCGCAGTGCGCTTACTTGATCCCCGCAAGTCATGCAGCGCCCGCCGTCGAATTAGACCTCACAGCCCTTGAAGCCGTCGCCTGTCTCGGCGCGCCAGCACAGGCGTGGCTCTTGCAACAAGGGCAGTTCAATACGCTTGGAACCGAAGCCAAACTGAGCATTCAACACCTGCTGTGCTGGCCGGATTTGACCGCGCTTCAAGGTGCCGAGGGCAAGCGTGCGTTGTGGCAGACATGGACGGCTTATTTGCGCAAACGCTTGGTATGAGCGCGCAGCTCGCCCCAATCAAGCTCAATTTCAGACCGATGCGCGAACTCGATCTGGCTGTAGTCGCTGAGATTGAGGCGCAGGTCTATGAATTTCCGTGGGGCCAGCCGCTGCTGCTGGAATGCGTGAAAGCCAATTACGCGTGCTGGCTGGTCGAGCACGCCGAGCAAATTGTCGGCTATGGCATTTTGACGGTGTCCGTCGGTGAGGCGCACATCCTCAACTTGGGCATCGCGCAGCCGTGGTGGGGTAACGGAATCGGCACGCGCCTAGTCAAACGCCTGATGGATATTGCGCGCTGGTATCAAGCCAAATCGATTTTCCTGGAAGTGCGCCCGAGCAACCAGCGCGCGATCGATTTGTACGCGCGCGAAGGTTTTATCGAAGTGGGCCTGCGCCGTGGCTACTACCCCGCCAGCAACGGCCGCGAAGACGCCGTAGTGATGACGCGCGAATTGGTGTGATTTAGGGCTTGGTGAATTGCAGCGGTTCCCTCAGCGTTCCAGCATCGCCTAACGATCCACCATCACCCAATCGCCTGGGCGCAGGCTCAGGCGCTTTTTTGAAAGAATGCCCGCGATGTGTTCGAGAGCGGGATTGTGGCCGACGATGAGTAAATTCGGCTCGTCAAAATAGGCTTCCAGAAGCAACAATAAATCGCCCGCGGTGGCTTCATAGATTGATGCGTCGAACTCGATGTCGCCCAAGCGCAGCCCGCCGCCGCGGGCGAGTGCGAGCGTTTGGCGGGTGCGCAGTGCGGGCGAGCACAGCACTGTTGAGAAAAACTCGCCCGTGAGCTCGCTGCCCGCGCGCTGCGCATCGGCTTCGCCTTTGCGCGAGAGTGGGCGCTCAAAATCTGTTTCACCGGCAAGCGCGGGTCGCGCCTCTGCGTGGCGCAAAAGCACCACGCTAGCCATCAGCATTGAGTACCGATTTTGCAAATCGTGCGATTGGTGCGCAGCCACGGCCCGCGCGCATCGGTCACGTTCAAATTCACCTGCATCTTGTTGAGATCGGTGAAATTGCGTTGCAGCGTGCCCGCTGCGCGACCGAGTGGCGCGATCCACACGCACGCCGGACAGTGCGAATCCACCGCTTCGAGCGTAAACGGCGCGGCGACGTTCGCCTCGATCGTACCCACGGTCCAAAACGGCAAGCCGGCTGTATCGTAGGTGTAGGCGGCAATCAGCTGGGTCTGGGCCTGGCTGTTGACGGTAAAGCCCCAGCCCGGCTGGGTGGGGTCGAACCACAGGCCGGTGTAGTTCGGCGCATTGCCCGGCGTGCCGAAGCTGAAGAACGTCAGCGGCTCGCCGCCGGTTCTGCCTTTCAAGATGAAGTTCAACACCATCCGCTCGGTTGAGATGGCAGTGAGCACGCCGCTGCCGACCACGCTCGAGGTTGACGAGCTGCCGTTCCAGCGATTTTCAGTCAGCGTAATGGGCGCTTGGCGATCCAGCCAAATGCCTTCGCCGCCGTACCAAATCGGTGATCGATCCGCGCGCCCGGTGTACCAGCCAAAATTGGCCTGCGAGCCGGTTGGCGTCGGGAAAAAATGGATGTCGATGCCGTTACCACCGCGTGCCGGATTAAAATACGCCGCCGCGCGCGGTTGAATCTGGGTGAGCGCGTACGGGCAGTTGCTCACGCTGGCGCAGCCAGTGCCCGAGCCCACGTTAAATTGGCTGATATTTGGCGTACCACCCTGGAAGGTATTGCTATCGACCATGCCCGCAAAATCTAAGCCCGCCGCGCCGCATGCGGCTTCGGGGCGCACTTGAAAATCGACGTTGATCGAGCGTGCTGGATTGCCGCCACCGACACTCGCGAGCGCCACTGCGGGCGTTTCTAAACGCAGCGGCCCGCGTGAGCTGGGCTGATTGTTGCGCTGAAAAATACATGCAGATTGGCCGGCGCGAATCGCTGTGGCGTTGCCGCAACTTAAGTTCAAGCCGTCCGATGCAGTGGCATTTTGCAGGCCCACGGTGCTGGCCAAAGCGGGCAAATTCGGGCCATCGTATTGATAGACGATCTGGCCGCTGCCTTGATAGAGGATGGCCTGCATGCGGAAGTTGCCGGTGGTGGTGCCGCCTTGTTGAAAGAAGCGCGCGTTGTTCCATTGAAAAATCGTACAAGCCTGCGCCCCGCCCACTTCTGCCAGGCGCGGGCAGACGTTAAACGATTGAAAATGCGCGCTATCAATCACTAAATCACGATGCAGCGCATACAGCCGCGCACCGGGCGACGGGACCGCGACTCCTGCGATTGCTGGCACTGCCGGGATCGGGCAATCAGCGTCGTAGTCGCCGCCGTTGTCAGCCGCAGACGTCGACAAATAGCCGTTAGTCGACATGTTAAACGCGCTGAACGCCGTGCCGTACACGCTCACCGCGGGGCCCACCAAATTGATCCGCGCCACGCCGTCGTCAAGCGCTGGCGCGCCGCCGCCGGAGGGTTGAAAGCTCACCGGGAAACCGCTGCTTGAAATATCCACAAATTGGAATCCACATCCGCCACCGAGCGCGCCTGAATTGCCAAACTGATCAGACTGCCGCGCGCCACCGGCACCGGTGAAGATCAACTGTGCGTCAAGCGAAGCGGTGTCGTTGCCGGTGACTGTCATCGGCACGCGCCAGCGCTCGCCTGGGTCGATCACCGCGTTGTTGTTGCCGCACAGCTGGGTGGGCGTGCCTGCGCTCAACGACACCTGGCTTGCACGCACCGAAATCGCGCCGCTTTGCTCGACTGCACAGCCCAGCGCGTCAGTGACCCGCGCGCGCACCGCGTAGCCGCCGCCGCGTTGATAGCGCGCGCTGAGCTGCGTCAAGCCCGCACCGGTGCGCTCAAAAACGCCGTCGCCATCAACATCCCAGCTGACCGTGTAGGGCGCTTGCCCGCCGCTGATCGCCGCGCTTAGCGTGAGATCTTGATTGGCATTCACTGGATTCGCGCTGCCGCTCAGCGCAACGCTCGGTGCCGCGCAATTGCCTACGCCATCTATAGCAAGCGCGCCGGTATTGGTCGTATCCAGCCAATCGCGCAAGCGTCGATCCGCTGTGCCGCCAATCCCTTCCCAGGCTGAGGCCATGCGCCCGTACCAATCGGACAAATCGTTGCCGCAGGCAGCAAAGCCGCCGCTCAATACGCCCACCAGGCGTTTGTCAGGATTCCACAGGCCACTGCCCGACGAGCCGCCTTCGGTGGTGCCAAGGTCCCAATCGGCAACGCGCAGGTGCGTGCGCAAGCCCGGCAGGGTTTCCAGATAGTTAGTCACCGTCAGCGCTTGATTCTCAAAACTGATGCGCTTGACCTCGCCAGCGGGGTGATGGATGCCGGTGCCCGCGCTCGGCAGCGTGTCGCGCCGATCCCAGCCGCTCCAAAACACGTTGAATGCAGGCGACGGCGCGTCGTCGAGTTCCAGCAGCGCGAAATCGGAGTTGCTCACTTCCGTATCGCTAGAGGACTTTGAGCGAAAAAACGCGCCGCTCTGCGACTGCCCGAGTGAGCCATCGCCAACGCCGCCGGAGCCGATCGCACCGGGTGTGCGACAGCTTGAATTTTGATAATTCCAAAACACGCTAATCAGCGCCGCGTTATCGGGCGTAACCCGGCAATGGTTCGCGGTAATGAAATACATCTTGCGGTCGGCTGCGGTGTTATTCAGCAAGTTCCCCGTGCACAGCCGGCCTGACAGCGTGGTGCGCGCAACGGCTTGCATCTGCTGACGCCACGGATTGCCCACCGCGCAGGCCACGTCCACATTGCAATCGCCGACCGCTTTCGCTGTGTCCTTCCACCATTCGCGAAACCCGGCGTAGGCGGTGCCAAAATCGAGCTGCACAAAGTCCATCTGCGCAGGCGCCACGCGCAGCACCACGCGCGCCTTGGCACCCATC
>Ga0105048_10012732_pt1 | contig 13173 bp, 13 predicted proteins | sample MAT05_FD_78382 | JGI IMG/M metagenome (GOLD analysis project Ga0105048, IMG submission 78382) | Freshwater microbial communities from Lake Fryxell liftoff mats and glacier meltwater in Antarctica - MAT-05 | ecosystem: Environmental > Aquatic > Freshwater > Ice > Liftoff microbial mat | place...
AGCACCCAATAAATAGCAACACTTCCAAGGGTTTCACATTGGTTCCCGTCGCGATCATGTCCACCGTCACCGCAATGCGTAGATAGTAATCATTCCGAAATTTATTCAAAATCGACTTGGGATCTTCCTTGCTTTGATAAGTCACCTTTTTACAAAACTCATTGCCCTCATCAAACTCCTCGCGCACGATCTCGATGATGTCCTTCGCATGGCTATCCGTCTTCGCAAAGATCAGTGTTTTCGGCACTTCATACTCGCCTTTGTCATTAATGCGATCGCGAAAAATCTCCGCCTTCAGCGCCCGTTTAAATTCCTGAATAATCAACCTAATTTGATTGGGATTGACGATATCGCGATCTAACTTATTTGGCTTATAGTCCAAATCCTCATCCAAAATCTCCCAACGCTTTTTCGGCGATAGCTTTTCACGCTTATCGATATATTCTTTCGCCTTCAGTTTTGCTCCCGCTTTTGTAATTTCCATCTCGATCGTGTAGACGTTGTAAGGCACATTCACCCCATCCGCGATCAATTCTTCATAGGTATATTCGCTCACCACATTTTGATTGCACTACCCATCCAGCCACAATCAACATATTGTCGATTTTGTCTCGTGCTATTTGTTCAGGGGTTTAGTTTACCATCGCCATCTCAGCCAAATAATATCTAAATTATAGCCTTAGGGCACTTTACGCCCCAAATCTATAAAACTTTGCCAATGAGCGATCGCCCTATGTAATTGCTATTTCGCGCTTGAGAGGCGATCGCGCGATCGTTAGCCAACCATTCCAGATTAGGATCGAATAGAGTTGAGAGTTTCGGTTTAGATAGTCCTAAACACTTCGCAGGATTGGTACTAAGCGATCGCCAAAGTTCATTGGCAGTTAATAGATTGGTATTAACGAGAGTTTGCCACAGAACGGGAAGTGCAAATTCTAAACCAATCGCGCCTGTAGGTGCAACTTCAAAGGGAACGACTTTTTCTTCATAAGCGCAGGGCGTATGGTCAATCGCAATGCTATCAATTGCGCCTGATTTGATACCAGCAATCAATGCAAGTCGGTCAACTTCATTACCAAGCGGAGGGCTTAAGCGCAGATTAGGATCATAATTTTCTAAATCGCGATCGCAATGGCACAGATGCAACCAAGTAGTACTTGCAGTTATCGGCAATCCATCATTTTTGGCTTGAGCGATTAGTTCCACACTTTGAGCAGTGGAAATTCGCATGAAATGGGTTGGGGCTTTAGTGAGGCGGACTAATTCGATAAGTGCAGCAAGAGCAGAGGTTTCAGCGACGGCGGGATAGCCTGACATTCCATATTGCAATGACCATTTCCCTTCACGTATCACGCCACCATTTACGAGTTCAGGATTTTGCGGGAATAAGGCGATCGCTTTGCCTAAAGGTTTGAGATATTCCATCGCTCTACGCACTAATAAGAGATTCGCGATCGGTTTACTATCAGTAAAGCCAATTACTGATTCAGCAAGTTCTGCCATATCAGTAAGTTGCTCGCCTTTTAATCCCTTGGTGATAGCACCCCACGGTTGGAGTATATCACCATATTTTTGACGTACATTACGCCAAAACTCAAGAGCGGTAATATCATCGATCGCTGGTTGAGTATTCGGCAAAACTCCCACAGTTGCAAAACCGCCATTTTTAGCGGCTTGAACGAGTTCAGCAATAGTTTCTCTAGATTCATGCCCAGGTTCACAACTAGTACTGTAAAGATCGATCGCACCTGTTCCTAAAACAAGGCCTGATCTCTCATCGATATTGGTATCTTCAGGGATTTGAGACTGGTCAAAACTAACGTGAATTTGGCGATCGCGATCTACAAATACATCGGCAAAAGTTTCCGAACTTGTTAATAAAGAAGCTTCGTTGAGAATACGTACCTGATTGAAGAGAATTGGATACGCGATGGAATTTTCTAAAGGCATAGCAAAACGATTTTCTTTTTACTGTATAGCGCGATGCGCTTAACTAAAACTGGATTATAAAAAAATGCACGAAGTGCATTTTTTATTGAACAATATTAAGCGATTTCTGATTTTGATAATAACTTCGCCACTGCCATTTGCCCTGCGCGTCTAGACTCGGCGTAAGCACTCGCACATCAAAAGAATTTAAACCAATTTCTTTCACCACAATTTCAGGATAGCGATCGCCGTTTATCTCTTGGATTCCGTAGAGTGCATAACTACTCACACTGTCATTGATATAAGAGAGCGCTCGCGTATGGGTCAAAATTGGTTCAGCCATCCAATCTCCACTTGGAGATTTTCGCAACATCGCTAATATGCTGTACTCTTGACGCTCTAATGCAGAACGCGACAAAAAATCTTTCCAAACCTGCGGCTCAAATCCTACAGGACGAATAGGATTATCAAGGCGTAAACCTGCAATAATCTCAGGCTGGTTATCTCCGTCAATGTCAACACATACTAGCGAGGCGATCGCAACTTGTGAAACTGCGTCTTGATTTGCGCCAAGTTTGACAAATAAATTGCGAGATTTTTCTAATACGAGGAGCTGAATTTTACTTGGACAGTTAAAAAAGTAAGTGTGATCGCTGTTTTGAGTTAAATCAAGGCGATCGCTTGCGACAATTGTTAAATTTGGCTGACGCAATATGGTCGGATCGATTTCTTTGGCAGGTTGATTCTTTTCGCCTTCGTTTAGTGTTTGCACTTTAAAACTAGCGATCGCACCAAAAGCATCCGAGCCACGCACCGCACTAACTTGAAACATCCCCAGTGGTTTGCCAAACTGCATTAAAAAAAATTTGCTTCCTGCAGGGATCGATTGAATCACCCGATCTAAACTACCAAATTGCTCTACTAGATCGGATGGCACAATTCCCTCGATTGTCTTACCATCGGGAGACGCTTGGATAAATAAGAAAATAGGAACAGGGGACTTAGTGACCTCTTCAGTTTTTTTGTCATTATTGGGACTAGTGCAAGCATTTAGCCCAATCGCAACTCCTAAAATTGCACAAGATATATATAAAAAACAGCAGATTCTTTTTTTTAATTGTCTAAATGGCATGATATGCAAGCAATCTCGAAGTATTGTTCTCAATCAATAAGATCAAATTGTGAGCTTACTGCACACTTTTATTCTATTTGGATTCCATCACTTCAGCTAAGCGTTCCACAGCTAAGATCAAACGTTCTTGAGGATCAGGTTTTTTGGCTTCAACTATAGCTTCTTCACATTGTTCTTTACGCTTCATTGCCGCAAAAGAGCGAATGAGCAAGAAGATTACAAAGGCGACAACTATAAAATTAATTACTGCGGCAAGAAATACCCCATATTTAATGCCACTGATTTGTAGCTTTGCTAAGTCTTCAACATTGGCAGCCTGGAGTGCGGGATTAAGTAGTAATGGGGTAATAATATCCTCAATTAAAGAGGTGATGATCTTACTAAAAGCGCCGCCAATGATCACTGCAACTGCTAAATCGATCACATTCCCTTTTCTGATAAATGATTGAAAGTCTCTGATAAAGCCTCCAGCAACGCGTTTACCATTTGGCAAAGCCATAAAATAATTCTCCTCAAATTAAGACTGATTGCAATTGGTGATTCTTTTATACAGCCTATTGAGGCTTTAAAAGGTATAAAGCAATTTTTGAAAGTGCCGCGAAGCAGCACTTTCAAAAATTGCTCTGGGTTTTACAAAAGCGCAAAGCGCTGTACCACCAATTGCAATTCTAAATAAACAGGTTCTAATTATCAGGCTTTTGATCGCGTTTTGCTGATCGGGATTCTGTCCGTTCTAAATTAGCTTTCCGCCAAGGCATTGCAATCGTCTGATGTCGATATAAGCGATACATCAAATACATACAGATTGTAAAATAGCCCGAACTAAATGATGCTTTGAGTAGTTCCGATGTAACTTGTAATGTCTCCCCCTCAGTTGGTACACCGCCCATCGCCCCGTAGGCGATCGCCCAAGTTAGCATTAAGGCGATCGCCACTTGGCTAACATCTCTCACCTTACGACTGCTCCTCTGTCGAACTAAAGCGATCGCTGAAGGAATCAAGCCAAACACAGGTATTAAGCAAAAAAACATCTCAACTCGCTCTTGTGGTGAGTCGCGAGATAAGTTTTCAGGAGTTTCGATTTGGCGATCGCGCTTTAGATAACGGCTCATAAATTTTATTGCTCTTTTCGGCAAAAAAGAGAGGGTCGGCACATGTACCGACCCTCTTCTAAGTACGTTTTTTTAAGTGCATATTAAGCAGCAACTAACTCAGGACGCTTGCTGTTGCGAATATCGGCGATCGCTTTAGCATAGTCAGGAGCATTAAATACTGCCGAACCAGCCACAATCGCATTAGCACCAGCGTCAAGAACTTGCCAAGTGTTATTTGCCTTCAGACCACCATCAACCTCAATCCAAGGATCAAGTCCGCGATCGTCACACATTTGACGCAACTTGGCGATCTTAGGAATGACATTAGGAATAAAACTCTGACCGCCAAACCCAGGGTTGACGCTCATAATCAATACTAAGTCGCAAAGATCGAGAACATACTCAATAAAGCTTAGAGGAGTGGAAGGATTGAGCGAAACACCTGCCATTTTACCGAGTTCTTTTATTTGGCAAAGATTGCGATGCAAGTGAGGGCAAGCAGTATGCTCAGCATGAACCGTGATGATATCTGCACCTGCTTTTGCAAAGTCAGCCACATATCTTTCTGGCTCAGTAATCATCAAATGCACATCTAAAATCTTGGTAGTAACAGGACGGATTGCGGAAACAATCAATGGGCCAATTGTGATATTTGGGACAAAGTGACCATCCATCACATCAACGTGAATCCAATCTGCACCCGCCGCATCAACTGCACGAATGTCGTCACCCAAACGGCTAAAGTCAGCAGACAAGATCGAGGGAGAAATAACTGTGGACTTTTTAGGCATATGATTTACGGGGGCTTAGCTTAACAAGGATCTAAAAAACAGTCGAGAAAGGTAATTTAAAGGTAATTTTAATTACAGTCTTACTTAATTATTAATTAAATCTAGCAGTTTTGAACAGAAGGTTAATAATTTATAGCGATCGCCATCTTTAAGTTAGGACATGGAATCCAAAGCGACCTCTGCATTTTTGGATTCTGATTTGTTTTGATCGCTATAAATCTAAAAAATACTAAGTTTTAAAGTTGATCGTCTTTTCTTTCTAGCGATCGCCACCAACGACTGAGCGGAAAGTAAATCACAGGTGACCATAAACTACTCACAATTGCCGAACTTAGAGCAATTCGTTGTTGTAAAGTCCATACATTATCCATACCTGCGCCCATAAAAGTCAGTTGGACTGCGTGCATTGTTTCGACAATCACCGCCATCCCAAACACAATTAAAGCGATCGAAACAAAATCTTCTTGCATGTAGCGCTGCTTTTGTAAAAGCGATGTTATTCCACCTGCGATCGCCAATCCTAACGCATGGGTTGGAGCCGCCCTCACGTCAGCAAATGTCATACTGTCCTGCAACATACCTAAAGCAATACCCGCCATCACTGATAAAAATACTGGACGATTGACGCTCCACGCCACTAACCAAATCAGCAACCAATTTGGCGCTATCCCCATTAACGTCATCCCTGGCAATCTGGTATACATTGCTAAAATGCATATCAATACTGAACCAATTGTTACTGTCCAATTTAAAAGCTTTTTTGATAAAGAAACTTTGCGATCAATCATTTACTGAGACTTAGTTAATTGATTTTAAAGCTTGAAGATAGGTTGATGCAAAACGCCAATATCGCTTTTACAGCTTTTCTTGGAACGGATATACTTCCACATATTCTAGTAAACCAAGTGGAGTTGAAAATTCAATGATTGCTTCAGGAGAGGGCTGCTTATCGAGATTGATTGACTTGATACGACCTACAGGAACATTCTCAGGAAATAGCGTACTAAATTGTGAAGTATGGACAATATCACCTACTTTAGCATCGGGATCGCGCTCGAAAAATTCCAAGGTAGCTGTGTTTTGGCTTTGTCCTTTGAGCATCCCACTATAACGACTGCGACTAACTACAACTCCAACTTGACTATTAGGATCACTAATTAGTAAAACTTGACTACTGTTAGGCGAGACATTTGTGACTCGCCCAACTAAACCACCTGGAGCAACAACGACAGCCCCTGCCTTGATCCCATCATTGCTACCTTTGCCAATTAAGATCTGATTCCACCAAGAGTCAGCACCACGACCAATCACTGTAGTCCAAACCTCATTGTTCATAGGATTAACTTTTATCTTTAAAAGTTCTTTCATCCGCTGGTTTTGAGATTCTAGTTCAGTCAATCGATAGCGCAGTTCTCGCACTTGCGCATCTTGCAATAACTCTTGCTTAGTTACACTCGATTGGAAAGGGCGACTTAGAAACTGATAGGTTTCCATAATCGCTACGCCTTGTGTTTGACGGATCACCCAAGCCAAACCAATTCCAACTGCAACTACAGAGGTTTGAAAGCTATAGCGCTCCCACCAACTACGAATTGAATCCATGAAAAATTTACCTATAAGCCTATAAATTTTTCATGCGACTCGTGAGGACGCGCCCAAGATTTTTATAATCTTCTAGCACACGCCCAGCACCGATCACTACACAATTAAGTGGGGCAGGAGCAATATGAGTAACAATCCCTGTTTCGTGACTAATTAAAGTGTCAATGCCATTGAGCAATGCACCACCACCAGCCAACATGATGCCGCGATCAATAATATCAGCCGCAAGCTCAGGCGGAGTACGCTCTAGAGTCCGCTTTACCGCCTCAATAATTACTGATAATGGCTCACTCATACTCTCACGAATTTCCGAAGATTTGACAGTGACGGTACGTGGCAAGCCAGACAATAAGTGCAAGCCTCTCACCTCCATCGAAGTTTCTTCTTTGATCGGATAAGCAGATCCAATTTTAATTTTGATCTCTTCAGAAGTACGCTCACCAACCACAAGATTATGAACAGTTTTCATGTATTTCATGATTGCTTCGGTGAGTTCATCGCCTGCAACTCTGACCGACTCACTTAATACAATCCCTTGCAAACTCATAACTGCGACTTCGGTTGTTCCACCGCCAATGTCAATGATCATGTTGCCAGTTGCTTCAGTGACGGGCAGACCAGCACCGATCGCGGCGGCGATTGGTTCATCAATTGGGTAAACTTCGCTAGCCCCAGCCCGACGAGCAGCATCCATTACGGCTCGCCATTCTACGCCTGTTACCCCGCTAGGAATACCGATCGCGATGCGCGGATTAAAAACACCTTTTTTGACTTTGTTGATAAAGCAGCGCAACATTAACTCAGCCGAGTCAAAGTCAGCAATCACTCCATCTTTTAACGGACGAACGGCAATGATATCGCCAGGGGTACGCCCGATCATTTTATTTGCTTCATCACCAACTGCATAGGCAGTCTTATCGCGTTGATCGATCGCAACAACTGATGGTTCTTGCAGAACAATACCTTCACCAGACACATATATGAGTGTGTTGGCAGTACCTAAGTCAATACCGATGTCTTTTGTAAAATGGCGTAATAAACCCACAGTCAACTCTTCCAGTGGTTAAACTAGCTATATATTTTAAGCATTTTATTACAATTGTTGTCATTTAGTCTAGTCTTCTTAAACTATTCTCCCAGTCATGTACAGCCTGTTAAGGCTTTGAGTAGTACAGAAAACTTTTAAAAAGTGCCGCTTCGCGGCACTTTTTAAAAGTTTTCTGGGTTTTATAACAGCGCAAAGCGCTGTATATATCAAAACTAAAAAAAGAAGAGGCAAGAGTTTGCTTTTTTTAGTTCTATTTAGATGGATGAATCGTACTTGGGCTTTTTGGCGGATTGAAAAATCACAAAGTAAAAACCTTAATATTGGGGTTTGTTATATGATTGATGTAGGCAACAATTAGTAACAATTAACTATTATTCAATGAGTGACTGGCTCGAACATACCGTCCAAACTGAAGTAACTATTCCCGTGGAATATGCATGGTCGTTGTGGTCAGACTTGAAAGCAATGCCCCGTTGGATGAAGTGGATTGACTCTGTGGAAATTACCTCAGATCCTGAAGTGTCAGCTTGGAAGCTTGGCACAAGTGGTTTAACTTTTACTTGGAAATCTCGGATTCTCAAACAAATTCCTAATCAAATAATTCAATGGGAATCTATTGGCGGTTTACCAAATCGTGGAGCGGTGCGTTTTTATGGTCGTCCAAACAATACAACCATAGTTAAGTTAAGTATTGCCTATGCAATCCCTGCGATCGGACAGATTATGGATAATTTGTTTTTAGGGAAAATTGTGGAGACCACATTACAAGCAGATTTAGAAAGATTTCGTGTTTATGCCCAAGAAGGTTTTTCTAAAATCTAAGGAGAATGCCTATCTATACTAGAAAATTGAGCGCTGTCCTTCGGGACTAACGCCAATAATTGTGAGTTGACAGTCTAGAACTGAAAAACCAAATTTGTCAGCAACTTTTTTACTAATAGTGAGAATTTGGTCATTTTTAAACTCGATCACACGATTCGTTTTGACGCAGACTAAATGATGGTGATGATGAGGTTTTGGCTGATTGATTTCATAATGTTTATGATCTTCTGTAAGTTCTAATTCTCGTAAAATTCCCATTCGGGCCATCATCTTGACGGTACGATAAATTGTCGAAAGACTAATGTTTCCACCTTGCGCTTTCAGTCGTTCGTATAGATCTTCGGCACTAAGATGCTCGCCTTCAGGCAATGTTTGAAACGTACTTAAAATCACCTCGCGCTGTGGTGTCATGCGACAACCTTTTAAGTTAAGTTCAGCCTTGAGTGATTCAGGTGAATAGGTGCTCTCCGCAGAAGTCATAGCATTATCAATAACGATAGCTTCTTGAGAATAACACAAAAGATATATTTGCTTTAACCTGTAGCGATCGCGATCCGATGAGGTTTAGGCAAAGTGCTTAAGCCCTTTGTTTTAATCACAAATTAGTTTACAAATTAGTTGACAAAAAGGTAGAGTGCGATTCTCTCACTTTACTTTTTGTGCTATGGTTAGCAACCTGTCTTACTGAGAAGTTGTCTGCCATGTTATCGTTGCCCCGTGCGATTATTCATCGTAAAAAAGTCGATGCGGTTCAGCGATTCCATCCTTGGATCTTTTCGGGCGCGATCGCCAAAGTTCAAGGAGAAATTAGCGATGGCGATTTGATTGAAGCATATAGCGAAGATGGCAAGTTTTTAGCGATTGGTCTTTGGGGTATGGGCAGTATCGCGATCAAAGTATTATCGTTTCAGCCTGTCGAGACTATTCAACAATTATTAAGCGATCGCCTCAAGCAAGCATTTATTCTAAGAAAAAAATTAGGATTAATCGATAATCCAGACACAAATTGTTACCGCTTGATTAATTCAGAAGGTGATGGTTTAGCAGGATTAATTATTGATATTTATAGTGGTACTGCGGTTTTGCAATGCCATTCGCTAGGGACATATCGCTATCGTCAGGAAATCGCAGAGATACTCAAAGAGATTTATGGCGATCGCTTAAAGTCAGTTTATGACAAAAGCGCAGCAACCCTCTCGCGGGGATCACAAACTCAGTCGCAGGATGCTTTTTTAATTGGCGATCGCTCTAGTGACGACTCTAGTAATAATGCAGAGATATTGGAATATGGGCATCGCTTTATTGTCGATTGGGAAAGAGGACAAAAGACAGGCTTTTTCTTAGATCAACGCGAAAATCGACGTTTGTTTGGGCAATACACTCAAGGCAAAAAGGTTTTAAATACTTTCTGCTATTCGGGTGGATTTTCGGTCTATGCAATAGCAGGGGGTGCAAAAGAAGTGCATTCGATTGATAGTTCTGTGAAGGCAATGGAATGGACAGATCGGAATATTGCCGCAAATTGTGATCGTGAAGGTCAGGCGAGGCATACTTCTTTTACGGGAGATGTGTTTAATTTCCTTAAAGAATGTGATCAAGATTATGAAGCGATCGTGCTTGATCCGCCTGCCTTTGCTAAGAACTTGTCGGCACGACATTCGGCAATGCAAGCCTATAAAAAGTTGAATTTACAAGCCTTATCTAAATTAAAAAGTGGGGGCTTGTTATTTACGTTCTCTTGTTCGCAGGTGGTGAATGTAGAGAATTTTACAGGTGCAATTACTGCCGCAGCGATCGAGTCTGGCAAGACGATTCAAGTTTTACATCACCTCACTCATCCTGCTGATCATCCCACTAGCATTTTTCATGCTGAAGGTGCATATCTTAAAGGCTTAGTTTTGAGAGTTACTTAAAAAATTTATGACCAGACAAACCCAGAATTTTGTTAAAAATATCGCCAAGCTATACCGCTTATTGAGAGTTTGAGTGATACAGATAATTGTTTGAAAGTGCCGCTTCGCGGCACTTTCAAACAATTATCTGGGTTTTATGGCAGCGCAAGGCGCTGTACTCCTAACAAAATTCTGGACTTTATTACGGCGCTTAGCCCTGTAATGTCAGAAATTGTCAGAAATATTCTATAAAAAATTGCTTTTATGTCGCTACAATGTGTGCACCTTTTGGTGAGGATTGTAGGGCTATGTCTAAAAAACGTCAGAGAATATTAGTTGCTAATCTTGGAGCGACGATCTTAGCAGCACTTGTGGGGGCGATCATTGTGCCGATGCCAACTTCAGCGCAAACGACTGTGAGTTTAGAAAATCGATCAGTACGAGATGAAGCCGATCGCTTGCTTGATCTAGGTTACGGTCAACTTAAAGATGGCAAGCCACGCGAAGCAATTAAAACTTGGCTCTACGCGATCGGACATTACCGTCGCATTAATGATCAAGCCGCTATCTCCTATACTTTAGCGCGAGTAAGCGATGCCTATGAACTAATGGGAGGAAGCAATGCGGCTCAAGATACACTTCGTCAGCGACTAGGCTACGCCAATACATTGAAGGATAACGGGGCTAAGTTACAAAGCTCAAATAATTTGGTAAGTTTTGAGATTGCTCAAAATAAATTAGAGTCCGCTGCGAAATTGAACAAGGAAACCCTTGATCTTGCAATTCAAACTGATCAAGGGTTAAATACGGCGATCGCCTTAAATAACAAAGGGTTAATTGCAAGTCGTTATGGAAACCATCTTGCCGCGATCAAGCTTTATTACGCATCGATAAAAGAGTATCCAATCTACGAAGCAATCGGGGAGGGCTATGTCTACGTCAATAGCGGCGATAGTTTAATGGCACTAGATAATTACAAATCAGCGATTACTGACTATGGTATGGCTCTGACGATCGCTCGGCAATATCGTAACTATGCGCTGATGGCAGTGGCTAGCGATCGCCTGGTCGCGGCGTATCTCGAAGTTCCTAACTTTCATCGAATCGAAGATTTGTTGCAAAATCGTTCTAGCTTGGCTTTGATCATGGGCGATCGCGAAACGGCGGCGATTGTGCAGCGATATTTAGGTGATTTGTACTTATCTTTTGGAAATCTGCCAAAAGCACGCTTTGCTTACCAAGTGTCTTATGATTTTGCTGCTATGCTAGAAGATACTTCTAGCTTGCCATTGCGAGAAGCTTATTACAAATTGCAGGCTCTCGAAAGATTATAAATTTTTTTAAGCCTAAAATTTTTTAAGTCTAAGTTAAGGAGCAAGGTGTTAATTCCCTTGACTGTCTTAATAATGAATGGCAGCAACTATAACAAACAAAAAATTTAGTAAAACTTTAGTAAAACCCTTAAATTTGCCATGCCAGCGATCGTCATTCCGTGTCGGTTAGATGTAGCTGCTTTTGATCAAGCCAACCTTGATCAAGCTACCAGTCCTGCAATTTCAACTGCGCCTACTCAACATACTCTCCCTAATGGGGTGAGAATCATTGCCGAACAAGTTCCAGTGGACGCGGTTAATCTTAGCATTTGGGTTAACGTTGGCTCTGCTGTAGAGAGCGATGACATCAACGGCATGGCGCATTTCCTAGAACATATGGTGTTTAAGGGTAGCGATCGCCTTGGCTTAGGAGAATTTGAACAAGCGATCGAGTCCCATGGTGGCAATACTAATGCTGCTACCAGTCAAGACTATACACATTTTTATATAAATGTTGCTCCCCAAGATTTTGCTAAGCTAGCTCCTTTGCAACTAGACGTCGTTCTCAAAGCAAGTATTCCTGACGAAGAATTTCAGCGTGAACGTCATGTGGTGCTAGAAGAAATAAGGCGGAGTGAGGACAATCCCGATCGCCGTATTTATCGTCATATTTCCGAAATGATTTATGAGCAGTTGCCCTATCGCCGTCCTGTGCTTGGTCCTGTGGATGTTGTTTCCACGGTAACTTCGGAGCAAATGTTATCTTTTCATCGTAAATGGTATGCGCCGCAAAACATGACAATTGCGGTTGTTGGTAATTTGCCTGTATCGGAAATGATTGGCGTGATTGCTGACTATTTCGCGGGACAACCGATCGCTCCTAGACCGACCCCTTGTACGTTTACTCCCGAGATTCCTTTTGATTCAATTGTGCGTCGCGAAGTAATTGATACTAGCCTGAAGCAAGCAAGACTTAGTATGTCTTGGCGCGTGCCTGGGTTAGTGGAACTTGCGGAAACTTATCCATTAAGTATTCTTGCGAATATTCTTGGTAGTGGACGCACTTCACGGATGGTACAAGACTTACGCGAAAATCGGCGTATTGTTGATCGCATTTCGGTCAGTAATTCGGCGATGCGTTGGCAAGGTACATTCCAAGTATTTGCGAAGTTGAATGTGGAAGATGTAGCGATCGTTGAGCAAGTAATTCGCGAACATATTCTTAAATTGCATGAAACTCCCGTTACTGATGAAGAGCTAGCCAAGATTAGAACTCAGGTCAGCAATCGCTTTATATTTGGCAACGAATCGCCTAAAGAACGTGCAGGTATCTACGGCTACTACGATCGCATTGTCGGTTCCCTAGCGCCAGCCTTAAATTATCCCGATTTGATTAAGGCAATTACTAAAGAAGACATCCAATCCGCCGTTCGCAAATATCTCAATCCCGATGCCTACGGTATTTTGATTGTGAAGCCTTAATCATGCAATAGGTTACGATCTGGTTAAAGAAAAAATGTTAGATTGCCATGCTCAGAAATATTGCTATC
>Ga0105048_10012736_pt1 | contig 13171 bp, 10 predicted proteins | sample MAT05_FD_78382 | JGI IMG/M metagenome (GOLD analysis project Ga0105048, IMG submission 78382) | Freshwater microbial communities from Lake Fryxell liftoff mats and glacier meltwater in Antarctica - MAT-05 | ecosystem: Environmental > Aquatic > Freshwater > Ice > Liftoff microbial mat | place...
AGCTTGGTTTCCTTATCGACGGATTTCCAGAGCACTTTTCGGCGAAAGGCTGGCCGAGGTGCGCTTGAAGACGGGAAATTAACCAATTCGGGCCGACAAAGGCGGACTCCGAACCGGTCCGGGGCGGCCCCAAGGCTCCGGACCTCGTCAGACCAGCGAAAAGGCGGCCTCCGACGGCTGCGCGTTCCGCCCTGCGGAGGGTCCTTGGATCGTTATCGAGCGATTAGGGGCTGATCTTGGCGGGTTGCGGAAATTGTTGGCGGATGCGAAGCGGCGCGGGCGCGCGGTGCAGATGGGCTATCAGTGGCGGTATCACTCCGGGATGCAGGCGGCGATTGAGGCGGCGAAGAAGGGCTGGCTGGGCCGGGTTTACCGGTTCAGGGCTTCGATTGATAAACCGATTTTGGCGGATAAGCGGCGGCATTTGGCGAAGTATCGTGGCGGGATGATGTTCTCGGAGGGGTGCCATTTGGTGGACCGGGCGACGGCCTTGTTGGGTAAACCGGTTCGTGTGAACGGGTTCATTCGGCATCACTCGCCGGTTGCCGATGGGCTTGCCGATAATAATCTGATCGTGTTGGAGTATCCGTCGGCGCTCGCCGAAATTTCGCTGGGCGGTTTTGACCCGCATGGTAATCAGCACCGGTACGTGGAGATCTTGGGGACGAATGGATCGGCGAAGGCTTCTCCGTTCGCGCCGGTTCGATTGACGGTCACTTTGAAGGAGCCGATGGGGCCGTATAAGGCGGGTGAGCAAACGCTGGAGCCGCCCAGTCCGCCGGGGCTTGGGTATACGCCGGATTTTGCCGAGTTTGCCGCGGTGATCCGGAACGGTGCGACGCCGAGTTACTCAGCGGAGCATGATCTGATGACGCACCAAGTATTGCTGGAAGCTTGTGGAATGCTTTAAAGGAATGGACATGAAGAACTTCTCTCGACGAACCGCTTTTCAAGCTGCCGCGCTGGCGCCGTTTCAGGCGATACGGGGCAGCGCGCAGAATAGTGCGATCAAAATTGGATTGATTGGCGCGGGTAATCGCGGCGCGTATACGGGCACAGCGATTGCGAAGGATCCGCGGGCGAAGGTCACGGCCATCTGCGATGTGGTGGAGGCGCAGATCGATGCCGCCAGGAAGCGGATTGGAAACCCGGACGCGAAGGGCTATACGGATTTCCGTGAAGTGCTGGCCAGCGATGTGGACGCGGTGATGATTGCGACGCCGGTTTATCTGCATCCGGAGCACTTTGAGGCGGCGGTGAAATCGGGCAAGCACATCTACATGGAGAAACCGGCGGGCCTGGATGTCGCGGGCTGCAAACGGGTGATGCGGGCGGCTGACAGCGCGGACCGGAAGGTGAACATCACGTTTGGGTTTCAGCAGCGGTACGGCGGCGTCTATGTGAAGGCTAAGCAGATGTTGGAGTCCGGGGCGATTGGGAAAGTCCGTGAGGTTCATGGGGAGTTCCTGAAGTTCGCGTTGAAAGGCGATGAGCCGATTCCCCCGTTGCCGAAGAATGAGAAGGAGAAATTAGAACAGTGGAAGCTGTGGCGGTCGACATTCGGCGAGGTGATCGTTGAGACCTATGTTCATAACCTGGATGCGATCAACTGGTTCCTGGGCGGGCATCCGCTGAAGGCGATCGGCACCGGAGGACGGACGGTGGAGAAGCGCGGCGATCTGCTGGATCATCTCAGCGTTACCTACGACTATCCGGACAAGGTGCAGATGAGTTTTATCGGATCGCAGATGACGCCACGGTATTTCCGGTCAAACCGGGAGCGCTATATCGGCGACAACGGATTTATCGAGACAGCCCGCGAATACTGGACGTACAACACAGGCGCGGGGCCGGTGACGGAAAAGTCCGGGCAGGACATTACGGTGGATGCGCTGAAGGAGTTTGTTCGGCGCGTTTCGGAGGGCAAACCGGAGAACGCGGGTGTGCGGGCCGCGGAAAGCACTTTGACCTCGATTCTGGGCCAGATGGCGATTGACCAGAAACGCGAAGTGACGTGGGACGAGATGATGCGGAGCGCTTGATGGCGATCCCTGTAAACGGCATTACGCCGCCATTAGTAACTCCGCTGGCGGCGCAGGATCATTTAGACGTCGAGGGCTTTGCACGAATTGCGGAACGAGCGATTGCCGCCGGCGTTCAAGGACTGTTCGTGTTGGGGACGACCGGAGAAGGTCCGAGCCTGTCGCGGGAGCTAAAGCGTGAGGTTGTGAAGCGCTGCTGCGAGATTTCCGGCGGGCGCGTGGCGGTGTTGGCTGGGTTATTGGAAGCGTCGACCGATGACGCAATGCATTTGGCTGAATTCGCTGCCAAGACCGGCGCCGATGCCCTTGTCTGGACGCCGCCATTCTACTTTTCGATTACGCAGGACGACGTTATCCGGTGCGCCGAGCGTATCATCCCGCGTCTGCCGTTGCCGGTGTATTTATACAACATCCCGGTGTTCACCAAGGTTCCTCTGGAGCCCGAGACGCTGGCTCGATTAGCGGAGATGCCCAATGTTTGCGGCATCAAGGATTCCGGTGGCGATCTGGGAAAGCTCGCGAAGACGCGGGCGCTGCTGCCTGACATTCCGATCCTTTGGGGGCCTGAGGAAGTGCTGCTGGAGGCGATGGAGGCGGGCGCCACCGGAGGCGTCAACGGCGGCGCTAATTTGTTTCCAGAACTGTATGTGGCGCTATATGCGGCGATTCATGCGGGTCAAGCAGACCGGGCGCGGCGCCTGCAGGATATCGTCTGCCGCATTGGCCGGGAAGTGTACGGCGCGGCACCCGGTGGCCCCGGATTTCTTTTTGGTATTAAATGTGGATTAGAAACTTTGGGGATCGCCAGCGGTTTGCCGGCGGAACCTCTTACCGCTTTGGATGGCCCGGCTCGTGAGCAAGTTCGCATTGCAATCAGCGCCATCGAACGGCTTGTGGCCGAGATATAAGGAGACCGAATTGAAACTATTCCTCGCCACACTGACACTCGTTGTGCTTCCGATTTCCCCCCAGAACGTCACCGGGACGATCAGCGGAATTGTCCACGATCCATCCGGCGCTGTGGTGCCGTTGGTGAACATCACCGCCACCAACACCGGCACTTCGGCGGCGTTTAAAACCACCACCGATGAGACCGGCGCTTACTTCCTGCGAACGCTGCCGGTGGGCATTTACGATCTGGCCGCGGAGGTGAATGGTTTCAAGAAGTACCAGACGAAGGGCATCCGGCTGCAAGTGAATGAGGTCGCCCGCGTCGATGTGAATCTCGCAGTTGGAACGGCGGCGGAGACGGTGACCGTCAGCAGCCAAGCGGTGGTTGTGGACACGACGACGGCGACGTTGAAAACCGTGGTCGACCAGAAGCGAATCGAGGAACTGCCGTTGAACGGGCGAAACCCGACGCAGTTGATGCAGTTGATTGTTGGCGTTGTGAAAGACACGCGCGCCGACGTCACATCGGGGACGACCTATCCCGGCACCTTGCCCGTTTCCGTGAACGGCAATCGGTCCAACAGCACGAATTATGTGCTGGACGGCGCGCAGAACAACGACCATTACAGCAATGCCGCCAACCCGATGCCGAACCCCGACGCGCTGCAAGAGTTCAGCGTGCAGACGAATAATTTCTCGGCGGAATTCGGACGGCAATCCGGGGGTCTGGTGAACGCCGTCACCAAGTCGGGCACGAACGACATTCACGGCAGCGCGTTTGAGTTCGTTCGCAATCAGGCGATTAACGCTCGCAATTTCTTCAATCCGCCGGTTTCGCCCGGATCGAATGTGCGGCGCGACGACGGGCTGAAGCGGAACCAGTTCGGCGCCACGGTAGGCGGGCCGGTGTTTATTCCCAAGGTCTACAACGGCCGCGACAAGAGCTTCTTCTTCTTCTCGTATCAAGGCACGGCGCAGAGGCAGACGCCAATCTCGGCGGGACGCGTTGTCCCCACGGTGGCACAGCGGGGGGGCGACTTTTCCGCCATCACAACACGCTCGCTTCGCAATCCCTTTGACAACCTCGCGCCGTTTCCTGGCAATCGGATTCCGGTCTCTCTCTTCAATCCCGTGAGCGCGGCGATCCTCCGTGACAACATCCCGCTGCCGACCGCGGGCAACACCATTTCCATAGCGCCGCCGAACGCCTACCGGGACGATCAGTTCCTGGTCCGCGGGGATCAGCAACTCTCCTCAGCCAATCGTTTGAGCGGACGGTTCTGGAGCTCCATTGCCAGCAGCCCGGGGTTGCTGAATCCAGCCAACTATTTTGAAACCGTTACCCAGCGCGGGTGGAACAATACCAGCGTCACGCTCACGGACACACACATCGTCAGCCCGACGCTCACCAACCAGTTCCTGTTCAGCTATAACCACACCAACGGTGACGCGGTACCGGTGTATCCGGCTAAGAGTCTGAAGGACCTGGGCGTCAACATGTACAACGACGACAAGCCCCAATATCACATCACGGTGGCCGGTTATTTCGACACGCTGAACACCGGAGATACGAACGACTTCATTCGCAAGGAGTATCAATTTTCGGATACGATGCGGTAGTCCAAGGGAAAACACCAGATCACTTTCGGCGGCGAGATCAGCCACGGCATCGGGGACGTGATCAACAACTTTCGCGCGAACGGGCAGTTTAATTTCAACGGCGCCGCGCCCTTCACCACGGATTCGCTCGCCGATTTCCTGATCGGCAAGTTCAACACCCTCGCGCAGGGTCTGGGGGAGTACAAGAAGACGCGCTTCGACATGTACAGCCTGTTCTTCCAGGATTCGTTCAAGGTTCGCCGCAATCTTACATTGGATCTGGGCGTGCGTTGGGAGCCGTTTCTGCCTTACACGGATGTGGATGGAAAGCTGGCGCGGTGGAACGCCGGGCAGCAGTCGACGCGATACGTGAATGCGCCTCGCGGGATCGTTTATCCCGGGGACGCGGGGATTCCCGACGGTGGCTTTGAGAAAACTGTCAGCAACTTTGGGCCTCGCCTGGGCTTTGCCTGGGACGTTTTTGGAAATGGAAAGACGTCGATTCGCGGCGGCTACGGCGTGTTTTTTGATCGATCCAATACCATCTCCACGAACAGCCAGGCCAACCAGGCGCCGTTTGGCACGCTGGTCACCATCAACGGAAATGCGGTGAACAGCTTCTCCAATCCCTGGGCGGGCGCAGTCAATCCGTTCCCGGGAACAACCACGCCGCCAAGCACGGTGACCTTCCCGCAGTTCAGTTCGCAGTTCGTCTACGAGGAACACATGCGGAATCCGTATATCCAATCGTGGAACTTGACGATGGAGCGGGAGATTGGCGGCGGTTTCATCGGCCGCGCTTCTTATGCCGGATCCAAAGGTACGCGGATGGTGGCGCTGCGAGAGTTCAATGCCGCGATTTACGCTCCGGGCGCGACCACCGCTACGACCAATGCCCGCCGTCCATTGGCGCCGGCCCTGGGTAATGTGACGATCATCGAACCGGTCAGCAACTCGACTTACCATGCGCTTCAGTTAACCGCCGAGCGGCGCTTTGCGAAGGGCTTCTCTATCCTTGGAAATTATCAATTCTCAAAAAGTATCGACGACGCATCCGCGAACAAGGCCACGGGCGTGACGCGTACAAATCCGAACAATCAGGCGTTCGACAAAGGTCCGTCAGATTTTGATAAACGTCACGTAGTGAACCTCTCGGGTCTCTGGGAATTGCCAGTGAATCCAGAGGGCCGGCTTGCGCGGGCGATCGTCGGCGGATGGAGCTTAAACTCAATCGTAAGCCTGCAATCCGGCTTTCCCTTCTCGATTGGCAGCGGTGTCGACAACGCCCGCACCGGAACGGGCGGCCAGCGCGCCGACATCATCGGCAACGCGTTTCTGGGCGATGGGCGCTCGCAGGGCGACCGCATCGATCAGTATTTGAACAAGGCCGCGTTCGCTCCGAATGCCCTTGGGACTTTTGGAACTCTGGGCCGGAACACGTACCGCGCGCCGGGCTTCGCCAGCATCGATCTTGGACTTTCGAAAGGGTTCAAGCTGAAAGAACGTTTGACCACAACGTTCCGCTTCGAGGCTTTCAACGCCTTCAACCGGACGAACCTGGGCGTCCCGAACGCCGCGCAGAACAGCGTGCAGTTCATGCGAATCACCAGCGCGGCCGACCCGCGAATTCTGCAACTCGCTCTGAGAATTACGTTCTAATCCGGCTGTTCCTGCGCATCCCGCGCGTCGTTGAAGACTTCGGCGCGGATGATCCGGTCCGTAGCAGCAGCTAAATATTCGTCCAACGCATCTCGTAACTGGCAGTACTCCGGCCACAGGATGTTCTCGATGTACCCTCGGCGGCCGCGAACCATCAGCGTGGTGAAGCGCTGCCGCCGGTACCGGAACGGGATTAGCCCGTGACGGCGGCAGAGCGCCGACATCAGGCGGCGCTGCCAGCGGTCCTGTAGCGAGAACTGCATCTCCACGATTGGCTCATTGCGGTAGAACGAGCCACGCTCCGGCGGAGGCGTGGCCTCTGGCGGAAGCGTGCCAAGGGACTGTTTAACACGGTCCATTGCCGCGGCGGCGGCATCTCGCTCGCCCTCGGTTTTTGCGCCTTCGAATAGCGCGGCGATCTTCCGTAGCCGCTCGCGCAGTTGCTGCTCTGTCATCGCCATGCGTCGTGTCCGTTACCAGCCGGTCGCCTTGCCCTTGTTCTGTTCGTCCAGCCATTTTTGCAGCGGCGCGAAGTAGTCCTTGATCGCGGTCGCGTCCATTTCCGGCTTACCGGTGATTGCCGTCAGCGCCACCGGCCACGGCTGGCTGACACCCATGCTCAGCATTTCGTTCAACTTCGTTCCCGCCTCTTTCGAGTTGTAGATCGAACACCGGTGCAACGGCGTTTTGCAGCCTGCCGTTTGGCTAAGAGCGCGATGAAATTGGAACTGCAAGATGTGCGCCAGGAAGTAGCGAGTGTACGGAACGTTGGCCGCAACGTGATATTTGGCTGCCGGGTCGAAATCAGCCTCCGTCCGGCCGGGCGCATCCACGCCCTGATATTTGCGCCGCAACTCCCACCACTTCTGGTTGTAGTTGGCGGGCGTGATTTCGCCCGAATAAACCTTCCAGCGCCACTGATCGATCATTAGTCCGAACGGCAGGAAGGAAACCTTCGCCAGCGCCTGCTTCAACAACAGCCCGATGTCGCCGCTCGGATCCGTCGCCTTGTCGAGCAGTCCGGCCTGCACCAGATACTCCGGTGTGATTGACAGCGCGATGGTGTCGCCCACCGCCTCATGAAAGCCGTCGTTGGCGGAATCGCGGAATAGAAACGGCTGCGGCCGGTAGGCGCGTTGATAAATGTTATGCCCCAACTCGTGATGGATCACGGCGAACTCTTCGCCAGTTATCTGAATGCACATCTTGATCCGCAAATCTTCTTCGTTGTCCACATCCCACGCCGAGGCATGGCAGACCACTTCCCGATCCTGCGGCTTCACAAAGAGCGACCGCTGATAGAACGTCTTCGGCAGCGCGGCGAAACCGAGGGATTGAAAAAAACGCTCCCCGTACCGCACCATCTCCAACTCATCAATCTTCTTCTGCTTCAGTATCGCGGTTAGATCGTAATTCTTGGCTGCGTCTTTAGGTTCCAGGATGTCGTAAATGTTATCCCAGCTCTGCGCCCACATGTTACCAAGCAGATGCGCCGGAATCGGCCCCTTTTCCGGGACCACCGCGGCGCCGTATTTCTCCCGCAGTTTCGTTCGGACATAGGCGTGCAGACTGATATACAGCGGCCGCACCTGCTCCCACAGCCGGTCCACTTCCTTCGCGAATGCATCCGGAGGCATGTCGTACTTGGACCGCCACATCGCCCCCATATCGGCAAACCCCAACTCCTTGGCGCCCTTGTTGCCCAACTGGACAAACCGCTGATAATCGGGCTTCATCGGCTTAGCGACTTTGTGCCAACCCTGCCAAACGTCCAGCAATTCCTTCGGATCGCGGCTATTGGCCATGATCAGAGTGATGTCCTGCAAGTCCAAACAGCGGCCCTTGTCCTGCGGCGCGTCCCGGCAGTACTTGCCGGATCCATAGGTAGATTCCATCCGCGCAGTAAGTTGGGTTAATTCCGATGCCTCGGCCTTATCGGACGGCGTTGCCAAAGTCAGCCCGATCCTCAGCAGCATCATCTTTCGCGCCATGTCCGCTGGCAGTTTGAGCTTTTCGAAGCGTGTCGACTTCCTGGCGTAGTCCTTCACCACCTCAATGAAATGCTCGTTCGCCAGCGCCGCCTGCATCTCGCTGTCGGGATTAATGTAGGTGGATTGCAGCCATTGCGCCCGATTCAGGAAGTTTGACTGCTTCAGCAGCGTGGCTTCCGCCTCATCGAGAAACGCCTTCGCTTCCGGCACGGTTTGGGCCTGAAGAGCAGCGGTAACCGCCAGCAGGACAAATAGGATTCGCATGACCCTATTGTCTACGTTTTTGACGCTCCTCCAACGCGGCCTTCGCCTTGTCCGTCGAACCCGCCGCCTGGTACGCGCGGCTCAATTGAAAATACAGCGCGCCGTCGGTGTCCAACTCTGGCGCGGACGCTTCCAGATGCGGAACCGCCTCCACGCCGCGTCCTTCGGCCAGCAGCGCCCTTCCCAACGATGCGCGCGCTGGGAGGTACGAAACCGCCTTCGTTAACGCGCCGATCGCCTCTGCTGTTTGGCCCTGTTGCAGCAGACAATCGCCTTTCAGAAAGTGGAGCGCCACCGACTCCGGATCGTGCACCAGCAGCCGTTCCAGGGTGTTCAACGCCTCCAGATACTGCGATCCCGCGTATAACGACGCCGCCAGTTCCCGCTCCGTATCCCGGTCTTTCGGATCGAACCGCAGCGCGAGGCGCCACTCCTCCACCGCTTCCAAATGTTGGCCCTGCGCGCGTAGCGTTTCGGCATTGATCTTGTGCAACTGCGGGTTGTCCGGCAAAGTCCCCAACTGCGTGAACGCCCATCGCGCGCCGTCACTAAACGTCTCAATCTCCCGCGCCAGCGCATCGGCCCTCGCCCAGGGCGGCCGTGATCGACCCTGTTCCTCCAAGGCCGCCGCCGCCTTCAGCCGCTGCTGCTTCTTCCGCACGAGGGCCGTTGTCAGCAGAAACGCCCGCGACTCCGGAAACTGCTTCGCCAACGCCTGAAACGTTTGGGCCGCCGCCGCCTCATCCGCCCGGCCAAGGACAAACCACGCGCCGGCGTCATTCGGTTCCAACCGAGTCAACGCGGCCAACTGCCCCACTGCCAATTTCGGTTGACCCGTCTGGAAAACGCCTCCGCCAGCATCCGCCGCCCCTGCGAATCGCTGCAACGGCCCGATCGCCTTCCCCGGTTGCCCCAAGCGCATCAAAGACGTGGCCAGCAACGCGTGCGCAGGAACCGCCTGGGGCATTGCCTGCGCGGCCACTGCCATCTGCAAGGCGATGCCCAAGTTCAGCTTCCAACTCGAATTCGCCGGCGACTGATTCACCACCCGTTTATAAACTCCAACCGCCCGGGTGAAATCCCCGATCGACATCCGTCGCTGGGCTTCCTCCAAGTCAAATCGTTTATCCGCCCCGCGACGCTCTTTCACAATGCACCAGGAGCGTCGGGCGCACTCATCATCGGTTCTGCCGGGGGAATCTTTACTGATCGAAATCACCGCATTTGGTAAACTCACGTACACGTACCCATGCCGCAAGAGGTCACTCGTTTACTGGTCGAATGGCGCGAAGGCAGCCGCGCCGCGCTGGACGCACTGCTTCCCGTTGTCTACGAAGAACTGCGGCGGTTGGCGGAGAGCTATATCTCCCGCGAACGCTCCGGCCATACTCTGCAGCCGACCGCGTTGGTCCATGAAGCCTATGTCCGCCTGATCGGGCAGGACATTCCCGACTTCCAGAATCGCGCACACTTCTTCGGCGTCGCCGCGCACTTGATGCGCCAGGTGCTGGTGGATTCTGCCCGCAAGTTCCGCGCCGGTAAGCGCGGCGGCGGCAATAAAGTTTCCCTCGACGGCATGGGGATCGACATTGGCGATCCTTCGATTAACTCGCCGTTCCTCGCACTCGAGGAAGCACTGCAGACTCTCGAGAAGCTGGACGAGCGCAAGGGGAAGATTCTGGAAATGAAGTATTTCGGCGGCCTGACGCTCGATGAGATCGTGGAGGCCACCGGTGTGTCCAAGGCCACCGTCAGCCGCGATCTCCGCTCCGCCGAGGCGTGGATTCGCGTGCAACTCGCCCCGAGCGAAAAATGACACCGGAGCGTTTTGCGCGCGTCGACGCGCTGTTTAACGCCGCCCTCGATCTTCCTGTACCGGAGCGTCACCCCTTCCTGGAAAGGGAATGCACCGGAGATCCCGAGCTACTCCTCGAAGTTCGCTCGATGGTGGATGCCGACTCCGATCCGGGCGCTACAATTGATCGCGCGATGGTGTCCGGCGCCGAGGCCTGGGCGCTGGCCACCGAAGAAAAGGCGATTGGCACTCGCATGGGCCCGTACCGGATTACCGGCTTTTTGGGCCGGGGAGGGATGGGCGCCGTCTATCGCGCCGTCCGTGATGACGCCGCTTTTGAGAAGGACGTGGCCATCAAGCTGTTGCGCGGAGGCATGGACTCGCGATCCGTGCTGCGGCGGTTCGAACAGGAACGGCAGATCCTGGCGCGGCTGGAGCATCCCCATATCGCGCGCCTTCTCGACGGCGGGACCGGTTCGAACGGCATGCCGTTTCTGGTGATGGAGTTCGTCGAGGACGGCATCACGGTGACGCAGCACTGCAAAGAGGCGTTGCTGGGCCTCGAAAAGCGCCTCCTGCTTTTCCTGGATATCTGTTCCGCGGTAGGCTACGCGCATCAAAACCTGATCGTGCATCGCGACTTGAAGCCGGGCAATATTCTGGTAGACAAGTCAGGTTCAGTAAAGCTCTTGGATTTCGGTATCGCCCGCGTCCTTTCGGAGACCGGCGACCAGACGATGACCGTGGCCGGCGCCCAGATGCTCACGCCGGAATATGCGAGTCCCGAACAGGTACGCGGGGAGCCGGTAACGACTGCCACTGACGTTTATTCGCTGGGGATCATACTCTACGAATTGTTGACAGGGCATAAGGCGCAGCGGATCGAAGAGACGTCCCTCGCAGGAATCGCTCGTGCCGTTTGTGAAACCTCCCCCATTCGGCCGAGCCACGCCGCGGAAGACGGCGGACCCGTCCGGAGCCGGGAACTGCGCGGCGATCTCGACAACATCATCTTGAAAGCGCTCCACAAGGATCGGGAGCGGCGCTATCCGAGCGTGGATCAGTTCGCCGAGGATATCCGGGCCTATCTCCGCGGCATGCCGGTAAAGGCCCGGCCGGACTCGTTTCGCTACCGGACATCGAAGTTCCTGGGCCGGAATCGGCTGGCGGTCGTATTGGGGACCGCGGCAATACTGCTTCTTTCAGGCACGACCTTCCTGCTGTGGCGTCAAGTGGAGGCGACCAAGCGACGATTTCAGGAAGTCCGCCATCTTTCCAACGAATTTTTGTTCGAGTTTCACGACGCCATCGAGTCGCTGCCCGGCAGTACGACGGCCCGGAAACTGGTAGTGGAGAAGGGATTGCAGTATTTGGAGGCCCTCTCGAAGGACTCGGCGAACGACTCTCAATTAGCCAGAGAAGTGGGGATTGCTTACCAACGTGTGGGCGATGTGCAGGGTAACCCGTTAGAGAGCAACCTGGGCGATACGAAGGGCGCGTTGGAGAGTTACCGCAAGAGCGTCCAGCTTCTCGATCGTGCCTGGCACGACGAAGGGCAAACACCGTCTGGCCGCCCGGCACTGCAAACGGCGCTCTATAAGCTCGGTTCGGTCCAACGTGTGGGAAACGAATCGAAAGGCGCGATTGAATCGTTCCAACGATCCATCCTCCACGGTGAAGAGTTCTTGAAGTCCGCTCCGGGCAATGTGGATGTGATGCGAATGCTTGCGCGGGGCCACGATCAGTTGGGGCGAATGGTGGCTATCATTGGCGTCGAAGAAGGACTGCGGAGCACGGAACGGGCGGTGCAGATCCGCGAGGAGTTGAACTTTATCGGCGTTGGAAGCCGCGCCGGGCTGGGAGAACTCGGTTCGAGTTACGCCACTTTGGGAATGGTGAAGGCGCGCATGGGGAAGACCGGGGAAGCGCTGGCGGCTTACCAGAAAAGCCTTGCCATGCAGGAGCGGCTCGCTTCAATGAAGAAAGACGATGTCGCCACGCAGCGTACCGTCATGATTGCGATGAGCCATGTGGGCGATACGCTGGGCAATTCGCACATGATCAACCTGGGCCGATTCAAAGAGGCGGCGGCAATCTATGAACGTGTCGTCGAGAAGGCACGTTGGCTGGTATCGGTCGATCGTAGCGATAAAAAGGCACAGGTCGATCTGTCGTTCGGTCTGTTGCGGTATGGAAACACTCTACTTTCAGCGGGAGATGCGCCGGCCGGCCTTCGTGCGATGACCGAAGCCCGCCAACTGTTGGAAAGTCTGATTCAGGACGATCCCGGCAACGCACGATTGGCCCAGAACCTGGCCTCTCTCGTTTTTCAATTCGGAGAGATGTATGCAAGTTCGAAACAGTGGGACAAAGCCGTCAGCCACACGAATGAAGCGGTCAGGCAAGCACGGATAATTCTAAAGGCAGACCCGCGAGACACGATTACGTCTCGGCTGATCTTAGAATGCTTCATGGTGCTGCCGGAAATGAATGAGAGCGCGGGCCGGAAAGAAGCCGCCGTTCAGTCTGCCATCGATTTGGAGCGGCATGCGCAAGCCGGAGTTTTTACGCGCTCGAAGGAGCCGCGGGTGCGTTCGCTGGTGGCCAAAGCATTTGAAACTGTGGCCCGCTACATACCTGCTCGTTCGAAAGAGTTGCTGGAACGCTCGGATGCCGAATGGGCGGCAATGGAAAAAGAGGGACTGATGGTGTCGGCCCTGGTCGCGGAACGAGATGGATTCCGGAAACGGCTCGCGGCCGCGCGCTAGCTTCCGTCGCCTGCAAATCGACAATGCCGACGCCGATCGTCTTATAAGCGCACAGGCCGCCGGACGCGGCTCCAATCAACCCGGAAACCACCAATTCCCTAACGTCCGGCGTGTCCGTTGTGCGCGGTTCTTCAAAAGCGCACAGGCCGCCGGACGCGGCTC
>Ga0105048_10012737_pt1 | contig 13170 bp, 10 predicted proteins | sample MAT05_FD_78382 | JGI IMG/M metagenome (GOLD analysis project Ga0105048, IMG submission 78382) | Freshwater microbial communities from Lake Fryxell liftoff mats and glacier meltwater in Antarctica - MAT-05 | ecosystem: Environmental > Aquatic > Freshwater > Ice > Liftoff microbial mat | place...
AATGAATTACCAAATATAATTCTCGAATATTTACCAGCATATAGTCCTGATTTAAACATTATAGAGTTGGTATGGCACTCCTGCAAGGAATATATCGCCCATCGTTTATTTAAATCTACAGAAGAACTCAAGGAGCTTTTAAATAAATTGTTAAATGAAGGTGAGTTAATAATTAAGTGGAATCGTAAAATCAAAAATAAGGGGAACAATCATCATCATGCAACTTAAATGCACATCAGCTTATCTCTACCCTCAAAAAGCAGGGGCTTAACATTTTGGATACTCTTATTAATGTCTTTCTTGGCAATCCTCTTTTTGTCTAATTCTTTTTGTCCTGAGTTGTCACAATTATTCTCTCTAAATTAGCGATCGCAGATTGCGATCGCTCTGACCAATTAAAGCCAGAACTTACATCATACTCAAATAATATTTGTTCCATCTGAATTTACTGGTTAAGGACGCGCTTCGCCGCGCCACAAAAATCTAGTTCTTTATTAAATCGCAAAACCCTTAGAATAGACTAGGAAAATACAGCTTAATGTTTACGAGTTTAGTAAGGTAAGCGATCGCATACTCAAGAATTTGAGAAAAGGCGATCGCAATGGTTTGCCAAAAATTAAGTTTTTCTAAAATTTAGCTTAATGAGTAATAATGCTCATCGTTAACACATCGCGCCTGAGCGACCTGTAGTAAAATGACTTATTAAAAGGATCTCTACAATAAACATTGCGTTCAACCGCGACCTATGGACTTTGCATATCAATACGCATGGCTAATTCCCCTGCTGCCACTTGCCGCAGCAGTGATTATCGGCACAGGGCTGATTACCTTTAACAAATCCACTAATAAATTGCGATCGCTCTGGTCAATCCTCAGCGTATCCGCCACAGGCGGCGCAATGGTGATGGCTGTTAACCTACTCTGGAGTCAGATCCAAGGACACGATCCTTACCTGTACACATTTGAGTGGGCGCAAGCAGGTACTTTTCATCTAAACATGGGTTTTGTGATCGATCACCTTACCGCCATGATGCTGGTGATCGTCACCACTGTCGCTTTTTTGGTGCAAATCTACACCGATGGCTACATGGCACACGATCCCAGCTATGTGAGATTTTATGCTTACCTAAGTTTATTTACTTCTTCAATGTTGGGCTTAGTAATCAGCCCCAACTTAGTCCAGATTTACATTTTCTGGGAATTAGTGGGAATGTGTTCCTACTTGCTGATTGGCTTTTGGTTTGATCGCAAAGGAGCCGCCGATGCTTGCCAAAAAGCCTTCGTTACTAACCGTGTCGGTGACTTCGGGCTATTACTTGGCTTGCTTGGTTTGTATTGGGCAACAGGTACGTTTGAATTCACCGAAATGGGAGCAAGATTGACTGAATTAGTTGAGTCTGGCTCCTTAAGCGTTGGACTCGCCACCTTATTTGCGATTCTAGTATTCATGGGGCCAGCCGCTAAATCTGCTCAATTCCCGCTCCATGTATGGCTACCCGATGCAATGGAAGGACCCACACCTATTTCGGCATTAATCCACGCGGCAACGATGGTCGCGGCTGGTGTATTCCTAATTGCGCGGATGTTTCCTGTATTCGAGGAAATCCCTGCGGTGATGAATACGATCGCTTGGACAGGTGCATTCACTGCATTTCTAGGCGCAAGTATTGCCGTTACGCAAAATGACATCAAAAAAGGTTTAGCCTATTCCACCGTTTCCCAATTGGGATATATGGTGATGGGTATGGGTGTGGGCGCATATGGAGCAGGTTTATTCCATCTGATGACCCATGCTTATTTCAAAGCGATGATGTTCCTCGGTTCTGGTTCCGTCATTCATGGCATGGAAGAAGTGGTCGGCCATGATCCCGATGTTGCTCAAGATATGCGCGTGATGGGCGGCTTACGCAAATATATGCCGATTACAGCGATTACCTTCTTCATTGGTACTCTTGCGATTAGCGGTATTCCTCCCTTCGCTGGTTTCTGGTCAAAGGATGAAATTCTCGCTTCCACTTTCAGAGCCAATCCTATTCTCTGGGCGATCGGATTTCTAACCGCAGGACTCACCGCTTTCTATATGTTCCGTATGTACTTCACCACTTTTGAAGGTGATTTTCGCGGTACTGACAAGAAACTCTTAGCAATGGTCAAAGCCGAAAACTCGGTTGGCAAAGAAGTTCAAGCTGAAGATTCTCATGGTCATCATCACGCCAGCAAGCCTCATGAATCGCCAATTACAATGACCTTTCCTTTGATGGTATTGGCGATTCCTTCGATGCTGATCGGTTTAGTTGGTACACCTTTGGGTAATTACTTTGAGTACTTTATCCATGCTCCATCTGAGAAAATCATGGAAGTTCCTGCCGAAGGATTCACACCTGAGTTTTTGTTAATGGCTGGAAGTTCTGTCGGTATTGGTTTGATTGGGATTTCACTCGCGATCTTGATGTATTTGCAAAAGAAAATCGACCCCAGTGTGATCGCCAAATCTATCGAACCAATCTATAAGCTCTCGAAGAACAAATGGTACATTGACGAAGTTTACAACGCTGTTTTCGTGATTGGCTCCCGCAGACTAGCTCGTCAAGTACTAGAAGTCGATGCCAAAATCGTTGATGGTGTGGTTAACTTGGCTGGTTTTGTAACTGTAGTAAGTGGCGAAGGCTTGAAATACTTTGAAAATGGTAAAGCGCAATTTTACGCCCTTGTCATTTTCATCGGTGTTCTCGGTTTTGTAATTGCTACTTCGATTTAATTAAATTAATAATTAAATTATTAATTAATAATAGCGATCGCCTATTGATTTTGATTACATCTTAATTAATAGGCGATCGCTGTTTTTTACTGATTTTTCGAGAACAAATCTAAGTCAACATCAATATTTCCATAAAATATCAGCTTATTGTTGCTAAATGCCCTTAATGTGGGTAGTCTGGGTTAACTAAACTCGTTTCATAGGCGCTGTAATGAAGAGAAATCGATTTTGGATAGCCATTTGTCTCAGCTTTTTCCTTGTTCTAATTTCTCATCCCTTTATCGAGAAATTTTCTCCCATTTCAGCCCAAGTTATTACTGCTCCTTCGCCCTTTTTTGTACCTGCTAATAACTCAAATTCCGAATTGCAACCCTTTGATGAAGTAATCAAAGATCATGAAAAGTTAACGGGACTATTTACTCTCTATCGCCATCCAGAAACTGGCAAAGTCTTTGCCGAAATCAGCCCTGAACAACTTGATCGCAACTTTCTCGCAGTGATGACCCTCGAATCTGGGTTAGGCGAGCGCGGCATCTATCGCGGTATTCCCTTAAACGATTTGATGTTTAACTTTCGGCGTTTAAACAATAATTTACAATTTGTGGTTCCTAACACAAACTTTCGCGCTCAGCTAGGCGATCCACAAGAGCGATCGCTTAGTCAATCATTTAGTGATTCAGTTCTAGTGTCGCTTCCAATTCGCAGTATTCATCCTAAAAATAAATCTTTTTTAATTGACTTAGAACCTTTGATCGTAAGTGATGTTCTATCCAATCTCAGTAAAACCCTGAGTAGGCGGATTGGTTCTCCCTTCATACCAGATTCTAGTAAATCCTATCTCAGTAAAGCTCAGGCATTTCCCCAAAACATCGAGCTAGAATCTGTGTTTGGCTTTATGGGTGGATCGTTTCCAAAAGAAGGATTTTTTAATACTCCCGACTTAGACACTCTATCTGATAGCAGGGCTTTTACACTCAAAGTCCGCTATAGCCTTTCCCAAATCCCAACTCAAAATGGCTATCGTCCACGTCTTGCCGATGAACGAGTTGGCTATTTTGTCACGGCTTATCAAGACCTTTCTAAAAATACTGCCAAAACTCCATTTGTACGCTATATCAATCGTTGGCATTTAGAAAAGCAAAGTCCCAATGAGCCAATCTCATCACCAAAACAACCAATCACCTTTTGGATTGAGAATACTGTTCCCTTAGAATATCGCACAGCAGTTCGAGAAGGTGCTTTGATGTGGAATAGGGCTTTTGAGAAGATTGGATTTAAAGATGCGATCGTTATCAAACAAATGCCTGATCGCGCGGACTGGGATCCCGCCGATATTCGCTATAATACGATTCGTTGGTTTAACTCGATTGATGCTTTCTATGCGATGGGACCATCGCGCACTAATCCTTTAACAGGGCAGATTTTAGATGCCGATATTATTATTGATAGTAATTTGATTCGGGCGATCAAAGAGAATTATGGAAGTACTGCTCAACAAAATAGTTTCCAAAATTTGCCCTTGCTTTCACGCTTAACTGGCAATCCGAATCGATGCAGCTACAGTATGGATTCCCGTCGTCTACGCTATGACAAACAGGCGATCGCGCTCCTCAAAAATCAAGCCCTTGATCGTTCGCTCCAGCAGTCAAGATCAACGGCAACTAATTTAAATCATAATTTATTTATGTCAAGCGCTAATGATTTATGTTATGGCATGGAAGCCGTAGAACAATTTAAATTAGGAGCGATGTCTCTCTCTCTATTTGAGAATGTTTTACCAAGTAGCGATCGCATGAAAGACTATATAAATCAGTTTGTGCGTGAAGTCACCGCTCATGAAGTCGGGCATACCTTAGGGTTGCGGCATAACTTTCATGGTAGTTCGATGCTTTCTCCCGCCGAGTTGAACAATCCTGAAATTACCCGTGAACGTGGTTTAGTGGCTTCGGTAATGGATTATAATGGCGTGAATCTTGCTCCACAGGGAACCAAGCAAGGCGAATTCTTTACTAGCAAGGTTGGTGCTTATGACAATTGGGCGATCGCCTATGGATATACACCAATGAATGCGATCGTTCCCTCTGGCGAACTTAAAGATTTAGAAAAAATTGCCAGCCTTGCACCCCAACCAGAGTTAGCATATGCACCAGATGAGGATCAGTCGGCTGGACTCGACCCACTTATACAAGCTCATGATTTGAGCAACGATCTAGTTACCTATGCACAGTGGCAGTTTGACAATGCTCGCCTCATGTGGAACCGCATCGAAAAGCGCTACCCTGGCAAAGGGGTAAGTTTCAATGACACTAGAATTGCTTTTAACCAAGTTTTTAGCCATTACGCTTCTAACTTATTTTCATTAGTTTCTTATGTTGGCGGTCAATCGTTTAACCGTTATCGCTCTGGCGATGCTGTCGGCAGGCTGCCCTTTGAGCCAGTGCCTGTAGCCAAGCAACGTGAAGCCCTTGCCACAATTCAAAAAAATCTCTTTGCGGCCGATGCTCTAAACTTTTCACCAACTCTGCTCAATAAACTTGCCCCATCACGTTGGTATCACTGGGGAACTTCTCCTAAATTCTATTCTCTTGACTATCCAATTCACGATCACATTTTGTCATTACAAACTTTTGTCTTGAGCGATTTACTCTCTTCAGATCGACTGCAAAGACTGCGAGATACTGAACTCAAAACTGCAACGGGCGAAGCTTTAACCTTACCTGAATTGTTTGATAATTTGCTGCAAAGTATTTGGACAGAAGTCTTGCCATCAACTAATGGATTAACCCAAATATCTAGTCTGCGCCGATCGCTTCAGCGTCAGCACATGAATTTATTAATCAATTTGGCTTTACGCAATCGCCTCTCTCCTGAAAAAATTGATAACTTCCTCGATTTACTCGTCGGCTTGCAAACCATGAATCCGCCTGAAGATGCCCGAACCCTTGCATGGTATCAACTCCGACAACTACGAGATCGCCTTGCGAATGTCCTGCGCGATCGCAATGACAAACTAGATATTTATACTAAGGCTCATCTCGAAGAAGCCAGCGATAGAGTTGCCAAAACGATCGATGCAAAATTGCAAGCTCAATAAGATTTGGAGCCGAAAAACGGATAAAATAGAGTTACTTATACTTTATTTGATATTTGATACTTGTCCTATGACACTAAACAAAGTTCACCTTGTTGGACGAGCAGGACGTGATCCTGAAGTCAAATACTTTGAGTCTGGCAAAGTGGTCTGTAACTTTGCGATCGCAGTTAACCGCAATACTAGTAACCGTGACGATCCTCCCGATTGGTTTGATTTAGAAGTTTGGGACAAAACCGCCGAAGTTGCGGCAAACTACGTCAAAAAAGGAAGTTTAATCGGTATCTCTGGTTCGCTCAAATTTGATCGCTGGAATGACAAAACCACAGGCGATGAAAGGCAAAAGCCAGTAATTCGAGTAGATCGACTAGAATTACTAGGCTCTCGGAAAGACAATGAAACGGCAGGCAGTAGCGGCGGCGGCTACGACGACGATTTTTAAACTAAAAAGCCTTGCTTCGCAAGGCTTTTTAGCTTTCTTAGTTCGGTTAAATACGGTTTTCCGACTTAAAACTTCGCGATCGCATCGGTAAGAATATATCAAGCGAATATAGATATTAGGAAAGCAAACATGTTTAACCTTGGTGAACTTAACTCTAGTAATAACCTTTTACTTGATTATCTAAAAAATCAATCACCTGAAACGTTGGCGACAGTCGCGCAGTCTGTCAGTCCTGAAGTTCAGCAAATCGTTAACCAAAATATTCAAAACTTGGTTGGGATGTTGCCACCACCACATTTTAATGTCAGCATCTCCACTGATCGAGAAAACTTAGCAAATTTGATCGGCTCAGCGATGATGACAGGCTACTTCATTCGCCAAATGGAAACCAGAATGCAGCTAGACCACTCCTTAGCTAGTAATTAAAAAAATAGGTTCGCGCCAAGCGCGAACCTATTTTTTATGAATCTATAATCGAAATAGACTTTACATTTCTTTTCGATTTCGGGGACTTCTGCCTTTTTCAGCATGACTATGAAAACGAATACCTAAAAACACATCATATAAAAAACCACCTAAATCGGGCATTTTAAAAATCCCTAAGGTCTGCGGTGAGCCATTAGCATCGAGAAGCGGCTTCATTTGATAATAAGCTTTCTCATAATAATACCAAGGCACATTTGGCCATAAATGATGAACTAGGTGATAATTTTGACCTAGCAACAGGATATTGAGAAGCCAACTTGGGTAAACTCTGGCATTCTTCCAGCGCGATCGCTCTACAAACGGACGATGCGGAAGATAGTCAAAGAACAATCCCAACATAAGACCCATTACGGCGGCTGGAACAAACCAGAAGTTCAGCATATAGCCAAGAAATCCCCAGTAATAGCCGACAACAATCATCGCAATCACCAGCGCTCGACTGATCGCCCATTCCAGCAATTCATACTTGCGCCACAAGCGACGCTGGAAAAAGAAAATTTCGTGATAGAAAAAGCGGGCAGCAATTAACCACAGCGGGCCACCTGTCGAAACAAAGTGGTCAGGATCATCCTCTTCATCATTTACATGGGCATGGTGCTGCATGTGAACGCGTGTGAATACGGGGAATACAAATCCTTGAAATATTGCCGCAATATGTCCAATTGCCGCGTTGACAATCCGATTAGGGTGAGCAACACCATGACAAGCATCGTGAATTACTGTTCCTAGTACATATAGCGACGAAAAATTACAAACAAATACGACCCAGTCCGCCCAGCCCCATACCCAATAACCTGTAGTCGAGGCTGTTGCTAAAACTATCGAACTCAGTAGCAGTAGTATTGTCGGATTAAATCCCTGCGCTGCACCCATCAGACTGATTGGAACAGTTGGGGCTTTGACCTGCTGCTGCATTGTGTCACTCCTTACTTCAGTTTCTTATCTTTATTTATAGTGCAATACGCTTGTTTAACTAAACCTAGATTGTTTGTGACAATCTACACGTCGCAACAAGGCACAAAAAACAAATTGTTGAGTTTTATTGAACAAAGAGGGTAAATACCCCGCCGCTCTGCGGCGTGAGTATATTCGGTAAAAAAGAATTTAGATACCCCGTCCGCTTGCGGCGGGGTGATTCATTACGTTTTTTATTATTACCTATGCTACCGATAATAGAGCGCGATAGCAAGTTTCATTTAGAAGAGGTCGTTATCTTAATCTGATTAGACCTATAGCTAACAATCTCTAAGGAGTTTAAATAGACTTTACTTTGTGCTAACTGGTCGTGACAATCTTGAAATTATTGTGACAAAACTTCAGTGACACCAAAGATAAGGCGAAAATAATCAGAATAATAACCAAGGTCGTTGCGCCAATGGTTATGAAATCTTAGGAGATAAAGATGATAAATGCTTGGCTAGCGATCGCGGTAATCGCATTTGCTCTGGGCCTGATTATAAACATACTGTTCCCCACTGACAACAAATGGTTTATGAAATTGCGCCGCCCTCGCTGGTTAACCTTTGAGAAAGCTATTCCTCCAATCTGGATATTCATCTTTATTTGTGGCATCACATCCGCCGCATTCCTATGGATAGCCCAACCCGCCACAACTAATACGTGGTTGCTCATGGCAGGTTATGGCATAGTCGAAATTGCGATTTTGTCCTACACTCCCGTCATGACCCGCTTACGAAATGTTAGAGCAGGAGTGATTGCTGGGGCGGTGGGCTTTGGATTAGGAGTGATTTTAACAACTCAAGTTTGGCAAATTTCTAACCAAGCAGGATGGTTATTACTACCGTATTTGTTATGGAGTCCCATTGGTACCTATGTAACATGGGTAATGGCAAGGCTAAATCCACCAGAAATTTAGTAATTATCCAAAAAATTTAATTTATCGTAATACAAATAAATAAGTGAAAATTCGATTATGACAGTCAAGCATTTACAAATTCTTCGTCAACACAATTCATCCATAAATCAAACTTTTGAAAAAGATGGTGAAGATGTCATTCAAGGATTAATAAAAACACCTAAGAGTTTGCCGCCAAAATATTTTTATGACGATCGCGGCTCAGAATTATTTGAGCAAATTTGCGATTTGCCCGAATATTATCCGACTCGCACCGAGGCATGGATATTAAATAAATATGCTCATGAAATCGCTGAAATTACGGGCGCTTGTGAACTTGTAGAATTGGGTAGTGGCAGTTCAACAAAAACACATTTTTTATTAAATGCCTATCAAAAAGCAGCTAATTTATTAATAGACTCAATTCCTGATGCTTTTAGCTATATTCCTATTGATGTTAGTGGCGGCATTCTTAAGACTAGCGTTTTACATCTACAACAAAAATATTCCAATCTATCAATTGAAGGATTATTAGGCACATACGATGAAGCGTTAGTTTATCTGGGCAAAAATCATCGCCGATCGCGGATGATTTTCTTTTTAGGTAGCTCGATTGGGAACTTTACACCAGAACAATCTGATGACTTTTTAGGTAAGGTTTCTCACGCTTTGACGAAAGGTGATTACTTTTTGTTAGGACTTGATTTACAAAAGCCTAAACAAATTTTAGAAGCTGCTTACAATGATAGCCAACAAGTAACAGCCGCCTTTAATTTAAATATGCTTGCCCATCTAAACTGGCGTTTTCATGGAGATTTTGATCTTGATTTATTTACGCATCAAGCAATTTATAACCAAATCGATCATCAAATCGAAATGTATTTATATGCGCGATCGCCTCATCAAGCATCTCTCGATATTCTCGATCTTAAAGTTCAGTTTCAATCAGGTGAAAGTATTCTCACCGAAATCTCACGCAAGTTTGATTTAGAGGCAGTAGAAGTACAACTGCGATCGCAAGGGCTTCAAACCATCAAGATCTGGACAGATCCCCAACAATGGTTTGGATTGGTACTTTGTCAAGTTTAGGATCACCCTCACCTTAAAAGATAGATGCAGTTTATAAATTGCACCTATATTTTTATAAATTTCATATGATAAAAAATCAAATTATGCAATCACTTAACTTACACTCTTGCGATCGCCAAGATATTCTTGCTTACTTCAAAAATGCTTGGCAAATTGAAGATTGCCTAATGAAAAGTTTAATTAATCCAGAGACTTTTTATCTTAATCCTGATCCGTTACGAAATTTATTGATTTTTTATTTAGGACATTCGGCTGTCTTTTACATCAACAAACTAATTAGCGTTGGTTTATTAACAGAACGCATTAATCCTAACTTTGAAGTTCTCTTTGAAATCGGAGTCGATCCTGAAAAGCCTGATTATATTTCCAGTATTTTTGCCAGTCTTCGCAAAGCTGAAGTTACCCAAGTTTGGCAATATCGCCAGCAAGTACTTGACGCGATTTGCGAACTAATTGAAAATATGGCGATTACTTTACCGATTACGCAAGAGCAACCACTTTGGGCGTTGATGATGGCGATCGAGCATCAATATATTCATATCGAGACTTCATCGATGCTAATTCGCCAGTTGCCTGTTGAAAAGCTCAAATGTCCTGATGATTGGCAATATGCACCCGCAAATGGTTATACAAAGCAAAATGAGATGATTGAAGTTACTGGCGGAGAGGTGAGCTTAGGAAAGCCTCAAGATTCAAACACCTATGGTTGGGATATCGAGTATGGCGAGCACACAGTTAATGTTAAGACTTTCTTGGCTAGCAAGTATTTAATTACCAATGCCGAGTTTCTGGATTTTGTGAAAGCTGATGGCTACAGAAATCAAGAATATTGGTCTAATCAAATATGGGAATGGAAGACTGAAAATAATATCTGTCATCCTAAGTTTTGGATTGCCAATGGAGACAGTTATAAATATCGAGCGATGTTTGATGAAATTGAAATGCCCTTCGATTTTCCTGTAGAAGTAAATCATTATGAGGCGATCGCTTATTGTCGCTGGAAAGGTAATCACACTCGTCTGATGAGCGAAGCAGAATGGCATCTCGCAACATATGGATCATCAATCGGATCATCAATTGGATCATCAATTGGATCATCAAAATCAAGTCTTCTTTCACCTGCACCAGAAGCAGACTTTGGTTTTAATCTTAATTTAAAATTTGCTTCTCCTAGTCCTGTTGGTTATGGCGATCGCGCCCAAAGTCATACGGAACTCTTCGATCTTCATGGCAATGTTTGGGAATGGTTAAGCGATAATTTAACACCATTTACAGGCTATCAACCTCATCATTTATATGAGAGTTATTCTGCACCATATTTTGACACTAAGCACAATATGATGGCAGGTGGGTCATGGATTACAGGTGGCACTGAAGCTGGGAAATACTATCGCAATTGGTTTCGTCCCAATTTTTATCAACACGCGGGTTTTAGAATAGCTTTATAGAATCTTATACGCACAGCAATTCGCATTCAAACCTGTCAAAAAAATATAAAACCAGTGGCGGGGCTGCGCCCTGCGACCCCTTATATGGTGCATTTGATCGATAACTGCTGTAAGTGTACGAGCTTCTGTAAAGCATCTGGTTTTGGTTTTGAGTTTAGTTAAAGTTCTAAATAAACTGAATAAAATAATGCATCCAAATCGAATTGAGCCACAAGCAGGACAAGAATCAGTATGGGACTATCCACGTCCTGCGATTTTAGAAGATACAACTAAACATATTCGCATCATTTGTAACGGGCTTGTCTTAGCCGAAACTCAACGGGCAAAACGAGTCCTCGAAACTAGTCATCCGCCTTGTTATTACATTCCCTTTGAAGATATCAAAATGGAATATCTAGTCGAAACCTCTCGCCGATCGCTGTGCGAATGGAAAGGCGTTAGTCAATATTATGATGTGGCGATCGCTGATAAATATATAAGTAACGCTGCATGGCGATATGCTGCGCCAACTCCCAATTTTGTGGACATTCAAAACTCATTGAGTTTTTACGGTAGCTTAATGGAAGCTTGCTATGTCAATGATGAGTTGATTACCCCTCAAGCAGGAGATTTTTATGGCGGCTGGATTACATCCGATATCATAGGACCATTTAAAGGCGAAATAGGAACTTGGGGTTGGTAAAAAAAGTATAAAAAAAGTAATAGTGACTCAAAGCGCCGCCTTTACTTTCTAGGTTTAATATTATGATGATCGCCATTACTCTTGATATTGATTCAGATCATGACACAACAGATTTCGTTTAAACTCTCCGAACTTGCAGCCGAGCTTGTTGTCACATTACCCGATTGTCTATTCGAGTCTGATGGCGACGATCCTATAATCACAGGTGTAGCGGCGATCGATAAGGCTCAAGTTGGAGAGATAACTTTTGTGTCTTCATCAAAATTTGTCTCTAAACTTAAAGATACTCAAGCCAGTGCTGTCATTCTCGATCTAAAAACACCGTCACCCTTACCTTGTATCCGTACTGCCAATCCTCGCATTCTCTTTGCCAAAGTCCTTGAGAAATTTTATCAGCCACCTACACCGCCCGTTGGCATACACCCCACCGCAATTTTGGGCGAAGGCGTGCAATTAGGCGCAAATGTAGCGATCGCTCCTTATGTGGTAATCAGCGATCGCGTCAAAATTAGTGATAACGTTACCATTTACCCCCATGTCACGATTTACAACGATGTCGAAATTGGCGCAAATACAACCATTCACGCTAGTTGCGTAATTAGCGATCGCACTCAAATTGGCGCAAATTGTATTGTGCATCCTAGTACCGTCCTCGGTGGTGATGGATTTGGCTTCGAGCTAGCTCCCAATGGAACATGGTACAAAGTCCCCCAAATCGGTCATGTAATCATCGAAGATAACGTAGAACTTGGTTGCTCATGTGCTGTTGACCGTCCCGCCGTCGGAGTGACAATTATTCACAAAGGCGCAAAACTCGATAACTTTGTCCAAATCGGTCACGGGGTGGAAGTCGGTGCACACTCAGTCCTCGCCTCACAAGTCGGCTTAGCAGGTGGCGTGACCCTCGGTCATCATGTGGTCATGGCAGGACAAGTCGGTGCAGCCAATCACATTCACATCGGCGATGGCGCGATCATCGGCGCAAAGTCAGGCATTCCCAGCGATGTTCCCGCAGGTGTAACCGTAATGGGATATCCTGTCGTTCCCGAAAAAGATTGGAAGCGCATCGTCATCGCCGAACGTCAACTTCCAGACTTGTTACATACAGTTCGCAAACTAGAAAGACGAATCGCAGAATTAGAAGCAAAGATTGCTGAATAAATATTAGAGAGTGGCGCGAAGCGTGACTCTCTAATTTATAGAACCCATTTGGTATCTTAGGAAGCTTTAGCAAGACGCTTAAGCATAAGCCTGATAAAGCAAAGCTTGAGTCGAGCATTAGCATTGTCTAAAGTTCTGTCAAAGTTCTTGACAAGACT
>Ga0105048_10012738_pt1 | contig 13169 bp, 13 predicted proteins | sample MAT05_FD_78382 | JGI IMG/M metagenome (GOLD analysis project Ga0105048, IMG submission 78382) | Freshwater microbial communities from Lake Fryxell liftoff mats and glacier meltwater in Antarctica - MAT-05 | ecosystem: Environmental > Aquatic > Freshwater > Ice > Liftoff microbial mat | place...
TCGATCATGATCAGTCGTTGCTGGAGGCGCAGGCCAGCGCGATCGGGCGCTGGGCGAGCGCTGCCGGATGGCACTGGCTGAACAGTGAAGCCGGTGTGACGGTGCACGCCGATGGCGCGCGCTGGCAAGTGCGCGCCCAGGCGCTCGATCTTCAGCAGTCCCTCGATCGACTCGATCTGCACGGTGTCGATGGCATCACGACCACCGCGTTCCTCGATCTGGTGTCCGCCGAGTGGATGGAGCGCCTGTCTTCGCTGCTGGTGCGCGCAGGGCTGCCCCTGCTCGCGACCCTCACGGTCGATGGGCGGCGGGCGTGGCAACCCGCGCTGCCGGTGGACATGCAACTGCATCAGGCGTTTCAGAACCACCAGTCGGGCGACAAGGGGTTCGGCCCGGCGCTCGGCCCGCTGGCCGCCGACCTGCTCGCCAGGTGCCTTGCAGCGCGGGGCTGCGAAACGATGATCGCCCGCAGCGACTGGCGTATCGGTGCCGGGCACCCGGGGTTGCTGCGGCAACTGGTCGACGAGTCGGCCGGAGTGGCTGGCGAAACCTCTCCTTCGGCAGTGGCACTGTTCGCCGAATGGTCGGCGCAGCGCCATGCGCAGATCGACGGCGGGCTGCTCACGCTTTCGGTGGGACATCTTGATCTGCTCGCGCTTCCGGGCGCTCGCTGATCGATGCTGGCGGCAGCGCGGGCATCATCGGCATGGATCCGCGCAACAGGCGCCGCCGCACCAGCGTACGATCAGCAGCGAACATCAGGAGATCGCCATGAACGACATTGTTCCGCCTGCCATGCGCCCGATCTCGCAACATTCGATGCGCTTCTGGGGACAGCTCGCGTATCACGACTACGAGGGCCTCGCGCTCGAGCTGGACGAGCAACGGCGGCTGGTCGCCGCTCTTGGCAGCCAAGCGCGGCTGCTCGCGCCGCGCATGTCCGAGGACCTCGGCCAGGCTATCGTGCTCGACAACCGTCCCGGCGCCGGCGACGGCCCGGCGATGGCCGACCTGATGGGCGGGCACATACAGGCGGCGTTCGCGGCCGGGGCGTCTGCCGTGCCCCAGGTGCGCGCCGGCAAGCTGCGCGCGCTCGGGGTGACCAACAGAAGCGGGCGCCCGCGGCGCTTGACCTGCCGGCGATGAGTGAGGCCGTCCCCGGCTTCTCGTCGAGCACCTGTTATGGCCTGGTCGGCCCGGCCGGCCTATCGAAAGCGGTAGTTGCCCGGATGACCCAGACCATGACGCGTGTGCTGGAACGTCCGGATGTCCAGGAGCGGTTGCGCGCCGATGTGGTGGAGCTCACACCGACCACCATGACCCAGGAGTTCGCCGCTTCATCGAATCCGAGATCGCGCTGTGGACCCGGGTCATCAAGGCCGGCAAGGTGACGCTGGAGTGACCAGAGCGGGCCACGCGCCCGAAGTAGTGGTATTTTCCCGGCCTCCGCATTCGGATTTCAGACACGACACCATGGCAATCGACCCGACCACCGCCACCGCCGAGGACTATGACGCCATCGCCAAGCGAAACGCCAACGGCGCCTGGTTGTCAGTGATCCTCACCGCAGTGTGCTTTTTTTTCGGGGGCTGGATGGTGGCGCTGCTTCCGGCGCTTCTCGCGCTCTGGTTCGTTCTTGCCCATATCGGCTGCAGCAATCAGGCGGCTGCCCTGCGCAAAGGCACCTATCCGATCCCCAATCCGAACAACGGGAAGAAGTGACAGCCGACTGCCCCAGGCGATTTCATCCGTTTCGGCGCCGGACGCCTGCCAGGACGCGTACCATTAAGCTCCCGCTGGCACTCAATCAGCAAGTCAGGACGACATGCCAAACCTCTCCACCGTACTGAAAGAAGAAATCACCCGCCTCGCCAGAAAGCAGATCAACGCCGAGATCGGGCCGTTGAAAAAGCGCCTTGTACAGCAACGCAAGGTAATCGCCGCACTGAAGGATGAGCAGGTCGCGATGAAGCGCGATCTGGCTGCGCTTTCCAGACGTGCGCCGGCAGGTGCCACCGTGGCCGAGCCTGAGGGCGAGGGCAAGCGGCGATTCCGGGTTGACGGATTCCGCACGTTCCGCGCCCGCCTGGGGTTGTCGGCCCGCGATCTGGCGAGGCTGCTCGGGGTGAGCGAACAGACGATCTACAACTGGGAAGGCGCGGCTACCCGCCCCCAGCCGTCGATGGTCGAGGCGATCACCGCGTTACGCGGTCTTGGCAAGCGGGAGTTGATGGCGCGGCTCGACAAGCTGAAGGCAGCCTCCTGACCGAAATACGCTCAGCGAACACCTCGGGCGGGATCACCCGGCCGCGCATCTTCGAGCTGCCCAGCAGCAGCTTGTCCCGGGTGACCAGTTGCAGATCGGCACGCGCGGCAAGCAGCTCCCACAGGAACTGATCGTCCGGATCGGGCGCGCGCTGGGCCGGTACCGGCTCGACCGCGATCGCCTGCCGCGCGAGCGTGCTCACCATCGATTCCACCTGCGCTTCGTCGAGCCGCAGGCGTGCGCGCAGTTTGGGTCGCGACAACACGTCGCGGTACTCGGCGAGCAGCGCGTCCGACACCACGAACCCAAAGTCGGCATGGAGCATGCCGTTCAGGATCACCGCGAACGGCCCGGCCCCGTTCGCCGTGGGCAGGCCTGCAATCACCACGTTGGTGTCAATGATCACCGTCGGGAGGATCATCGACGGTCCCGTGTGCCGACCACCGTCGCTGGCGTATGTTCGCTGCGACCTGGCGCCTGGCTGAGACAAGCGTGGCCTGGCATCCTGACTCCAAACACGCGATATGGCCATTCAGTCTAGCATCGCGTACTCAGTGCCTTAGCCCAGCGAACGCCTGCGAGCGACGAAACCGACCGATGAAAATCACGATTCTTGACGACTACTTCGATACCGTGCGCACACTTGCCTGCTTTTCCAGCCTGGCCGCGCACCAGGTCGAGATCTGGAACGACCATGTGCAGGACGACGATCTGCTCGTCGCACGGCTGTGCGACACCGAGGCACTGGTGCTGATCCGGGAGCGCACACAGATCCGCGCGCCGGTGCTGCGTCGCCTGGACAAGCTGCGGCTGATCAGCCAGCGCAGCGTCTACCCGCATATCGATGTCGACGCCTGTACCGAACGCGGCGTCATCCTCTCCTCTTCGCAGCACGCCGATACGCCCTCGCGCGCCACCGCTGAACTCACCTGGGGATTGATTCTTTCCGCAGCCCGGCGCATCCCGCAGCAGATGATCGCGCTGCGCCAGGGCGTCTGGCAGACCGGCGTCTGGGATTCGCTGCACGGCAAGACCCTGGGCATCCACGGCTGGGGGCGTCTTGGGCAGGCGGTGGCTGCCTATGGCGTCGCCTTCGGCATGAAGGTGGTGGTTTGGGCAAGCGACGCCTCGCAGGCGCGCGCGTGCGCCCAGGGTTTCGAGGTGGCGGCGAGCAAGCGCGACTTCTACGAGCGCTGCGACATAATCACGCTCCATATGCGCCTGGTGGCAGCGACCCGCGGCATCGTCACCGCCGAAGACCTGGCCGCGATGAAGCCGACCGCGATGATCGTCAACACCAGCCGTGCCGGGCTGATCGCACCCGGGGCGCTGGTCGAGGCACTGCGTGCCGGCCGGCCCGGACTGGCGGCCGTCGATGTCTACGAGAACGAACCGATGCGCGATGCTTCGCATCCGCTGCTGTCGATGGACAACGTCGTGTGCACGCCGCATGTGGGCTATGTGACCCGCGATGAGTACGAGATCCAGTTCTCCGATATCTTCGATCAGATCATCGCCTATGCGGCAGGCGCACCGATCAATGTGATCAACAAGGCAGTGCTGGAGCGTGCCTCCGGCGGTTGAGCACGCATCGGGGAAAGATCTCTTTTCCCCAGCTTGACTGCCGTCGCCAAGCCGCGCGGGCAGGGTGGTGGCCGGTCAATCGCCAAGCCGCGCGAGCAACGCTTTCGCCGCGCCTTCGGCTACCACCAGGGTCAGCTTCATCGTTGCCCGGGTCGCACCGACGAAGATGCGCCGCACCGCGCGTTCATCCAGGGTGTCGAAGTCGATTTCGGTCAGCACGACGCACGGGGCTGCCTGCCCCTTGAACCGGTGTACTGAGTCGATCAGCACATCGCCGTCGGTCACCGTCTGGTTGCCCAGCAGGTCATAGCGCCCGGTCGGGGCGCGCAGCGGATACGGACCGAGCCGGTCGAACGGCGCGAGTCTGGAGTTCTCTCGTCCGCGGTAGGTGACCACTGCGATATGCGAGCGCTTGAAGCCCAGTCCGATGCCGCGGGTGACCGCACTGATCGTTTTCGCGATCAGGTCGGCGGTGTCGGTGTAGGTGAGGATGTCGACCTCATGGCCGCCGATCGGGCTGCCCGCTTCCATTGGATGCGGCAGCGGCAACAACCGGTTCAGCGTTTCAAGGATCTCGCGTGGCGTACGGTAGTTGATGTCCGAGCGGACGCTGACCCAGCCGGGTAGTGCGACACCGGCCCGGCCGTAGAGGTTCTGCATCGGGTCTTCCAGCCACCAGGCCTGTCCGTCGTCGCGCAGAAAGCGCAGCAGGTTGCGCGCCCAGCGCTCCTGGAAGTCCTGGCCTTCGTCGACGATCAGGGTGTCGAAGCGCGCGTCGGCCTCCGGGGTAAAGGTGTCGAGTGTGGCCTCGAGCTGCGCGAACGCACCCGGCTGGCCGAAATCGGGGCGCCTGCCCTGTGAGCGCGATACCCGGTCGCCAAGCTGATGATAGGTGACCACCTCGCCACCGGCGGGCGCGATCCGCGCCACATGATCGGCGAGTGGGCGGTTGTAGCAGACGAACAACGGCCGTCTTCCAGCTGCGACGCTGTCCCGGTACACGCCCAGGGCGAGTTGGGTCTTGCCCGAACCCGCCGTGCCGATCACCCGTAGCCGGAACGGGTTGCAGTCGATACGCCGTGCCCAGTGTGCGAGGCCGCCCGAAAGCCTTGTGTAGAGCGCGCCTGCCTCGCCCACCATGGCGCTCACCTCCGGCACCAGTTGCAGAATATCGCCCAGAAACCGGTGCACCTTGTCCTTCGCGGGCAATACCTCGCTGCCCGGACCGGCATCCGGCAACAGCTTGCGGATTATGGCCATCAGCTGGTCCTTGCGCTTCGCGTCGACGATGCGCGCCGGGTCGATGCCGGCCGTACCCGGATCCTTGACTGTGTAGTCGGGGCAGAAAAGCAGTGCGTCGACATAGGTCGTGTCGCCCTTGCAGAACTGGCGCAACCGGGTGTGCAGAGCATCGGTGGAACGGGCCATCTGGAACGCGACCAGCTTCTCGGCGTTGGCATAGCGCTTGACCAGGCCGGCTGCGGTCTCCTGCAGAAAGCCGGTCTTCTGCTCGATCAGCAGCAGTTTTCCGGTCGGCCCGACGATGGCGAAATCGATCTCGCCAAAGATCGCGTTGCCGCTGTGTTCGACCCGTGTCCAGTGCACGCCGTGATAGACAGTAAAGGTATCCGGCAGCCCGGCTGCAAGGTGGGCGAGCGTCTGAAGCTCGCGCTCGGCCGCGCCGAAGGCGGACAGTTCGCGCCAGCCGTCCGGATACACTGTCGCCATCGATCAGCTCCGGCGCAGTGCAGCCGCGGCCGAGAAGGTCCACGGCCGGCAGATCAGTGCGACACCGACGCTCAGCCGGTCGCGGCGCGGCAGCGTGGTCTCGAGTTCCGCGGTCTCGTTGAACTCGGCGGCGAGCCGGTCGAGCTTGCGCTGCATCAACGAGAGCGATGCGCGCGACACCTCGCGCACCTCGAAGCGCAGATGCATGTCGGCTGCACCCAGGCCATTGAGCAGGAACTCCTGCAGGACCTTCGCCTCGTAGGCGCGCCGCACCGGGCCAGCGCGTCGCCATTGCAGGTTGCGCGCGACTCTGAGCCGGACCCGATTGCCTGTTGCAAGGTCGATCAGGTCGAGCCGTGCAAGCCGTGCAAGCAGCCGGACCAGCTCCGGCTCGGTGAGCGTGAACTGTGCCCCGATCTCGAGGGCCGTCCACTGGTTGAGCAGAAGATGAAACACGGTCAGGAGCTTCGGGTCCTTGGCCAGCGCCTCTTCCTGCGCGAGGGTCAGCTCACGCGCCAGCGTGTGTTCCTTGCGCGCGATTCGGGCCAGTTCGAACAGGTCGGTGTCTAGTACATCGAGGATGCGATGCAACCGGGCAAGCGTCATGGTGCGTCCGGAGAGCATGCGCTTGATGCTCGGCTCGGACAGGCCGAGTTCGCGTCCCAGCGCCTTGTAGGTGATGCCGCGCGCCTTGAGCATCGGCTTCAGGGTGGCGAGCAGCGGGTCCTGGCTGGCAGTGCATTTCATGACAGAGGTTTCGATCGGAAAGGCTGGTGAACCCGGAAGGATCGGATTGTGATCCTTTTCCCGTTCAGGTTGGATTTTGATACCTCCCGGCCGAGCATCGGGGCTCGCTCAACCACCAGTCGAGACCCGGATGAAAACTCTTGCTGCAACGCTACCGCTTTCCCGCGCCGGGCGCTTCGCCGCCGCGATTGTCACGCCCGGCCCGGCCGACGAATCGGCTGCTGCGAGCCGCCTGCCGCACTGCCATCGGGTCAATGACCTGCACTCTGCGCTCAACCCGACCGCGGTGCTGCGTACGATGCGGCCGCGCAATCTGTTTCAGATCGCCGCCTGTGTGGAGCAGGCGCGCCGCCTGGGCGTGCCGGTGGCGGTGTGCGGCGGGCGCCATGCGATGGGGGGCCAGCAGTTCGCGCAGGCCGGCTGGCTGATCGACTTGTCCAATTGCAATCGGGTGCTCGCCTTCGATGCGGCACAGGGCTTGATCGAAGTCGAAGCCGGGATGCGCTGGCCTGAGCTGCTTGCCGCACTGGATCGGTTGCAGCCTGAAGCGTCCAACGCGGCGCAGCCCGCGTGGACGTTCCGCCAGAAGCAGACCGGCGCCGACCAGTTGTCGATCGGAGGCGCACTGTCGGCTAACATCCACGGCCGGGGCCTGGACTTCGCGCCGATGGTCTCGGATATCGAAGCGTTCACCATCGTGACCGCCGACGGCTGCCTGCGCCGCGCCAATCGAAGCGAGCAGCCCGAGCTGTTCCGGCTGGCGATCGGCGGCTATGGCCTGTTCGGGGTGATCGCATCGGTGACCCTGAGGCTGGTGCGCCGTCAGCGGCTGCAGCGTGCAGTGAGCCTGATCGATGTCGAAGATCTGATGCCGGTATTCGACCAGCGTCGTGCCGAGGGCTATACCTATGGCGACTGGCAGTTCGCGATCGACAGCACCGGGCCGGACTTCCTGCGCCGGGGCGTGTTCTCCTGCTATCGACCGGTGCCGGGCCTGGCATCGGAGGCTGCCAGTGGTGCGATGGAACCCGCGCGCCTCGAGCTCAGCGAAGCGGACTGGACCCGGTTGCTGCTGCTCGCCCATACCGACAAGGCGCGTGCCTTCGACGAGTACGCCCGCTTCTATCTGGCCAGCTCCGGGCAGCACTATGACTCGGACCGCCATCAGATGAGCCGCTATGTCGATCACTATCACCGCGCCATCGACAAGGCGTTCGGCGGCCGCGGCTCGGAGATGATCACCGAGCTCTATGTGCCGCGGGCGCGTCTGCCCGACTTCATGCGGGCCTGCGCCTATGAGCTGCGCGCCGCCGCCGCCAACCTGATCTATGGAACGGTGCGGCTGATCCGGCGCGACCGCGAAACCTTCCTCGCCTGGGCACGTGAAGACTACGCCTGCGTAATCTTCAACCTGCATGTCGAGCACACCCCGGCCGGGGTGGCGCATGCCGCCGAAGTGTTTCGCCGGCTGATCGACCGCGCGGCCGAGCGCAGCGGCAGCTACTACCTCGCCTACCACCGGTTCGCCACGCGGGCACAGATCGAAACCTGCGATCCCAGGATGCGCGCTTTTCTGGCGCTCAAGGCGGCCGGGGATCCACAGCAGCTGTTCCATAGCGACTGGTACCGTCATTGCCGGTCGCTGTTCGATGCGGGCGATCGGCCCGCGGCATGCAACGCAGTCTGAGCAGGGCAGCCTCCGGCATGCTGCGCCAGGCCGTCAGCGCGATGCTGGTCTCCCGGCGGATGGACTGGAGCCGGCCAGTTCTTGAACGATCCGGGCACCTGGGCCAGAGCGTCGCGACAGGCGGACGGTCCGAGCAGGCCCAGGGCGGCGATCAGGGCGGCCCCGAGTCGCGCGTAGCTGGATCTGGCCCGGATCCTGCTCGACATTGTGGATCGCTCCTGTTTTCTGGATGATGCAGGTGCGCTCGCACGGCTTCTGCACCGCAAGTGCACAATACCGTCTCGTGTTCACCTCGGAGTTGCCATGCCTCTGCGTGCGAACCTGCTTCAACCGCCGGTCTTTCATCGTGCATTGTTTCATCGATCGAGCATGTTTGCAGCACTGCTGGCGATCCCTCTGGTGGCACTGGTCGATGCGGTGCATGCTCAGGGGACGCTGTCCCCGGGAAGCAGCGCGGCTAGCACGACCGCGGTCCGACCGATGCGGGTGCTGGTCGGCTTTCTCCCAGGCAGCAGCAACGACATGATCGGCCGCTTCGTGGGTACCCGGCTGGCGGAACGGATGGGCACCCAGGCGGTGATCGACAACCGGCCCGGCGCTGGCGGAATCATCGACAACGAACTCGCTGCCAATGCCAACCCGGACGGCAATACGCTGCTGCTCACCTCGATCTCGCACACCATGGGTGCGGCGGTGTACAAACTGCCCTATGACCCGATTCGCTCGTTCACCCCGATCGGCATGATCGGCACCGGGCCGCTGTTGCTGGTGGCACAGAATGCATTGCCTGCGGCCAACGTGAAGGAACTGATCGATCTGGCTCGGGCGAAGCCGGACACGCTCACCTTCGCCTCGGCCGGCGCCGGTGGGGTGAACCATTTCGCCGGCGAGTTGTTCTCGCGTATGACAGGGGTGAAGATGATCCATGTCGCCTACAAGGGGGGCGCTCCAGCGCTGACCGACGTGATGGGCGGACAGGTGAACTTGATGTTCGCCACCATGCCTCTTGCGCTTCGCCAGGTGCGCGCTGGCAAGGTACGGGCATTGGGGGTGACCAGCGCGAAGCGCTCGGCGCTGCTGCCCGAGGTGCCCACTGTGGCCGAAGCCGGCGTGCCTGGCTACGAACTGACCATGTGGTGGGGGCTGCTCGCGCCGGCAGGGGTGCCAGGTCCGCTTGCTGACCGGCTCAACGGCGAGCTCGGTCAGATCCTCGGGCAGCCCGATTCCGCCCAGCGGCTCGAGGCCGAGGGCGCCGAGCCGCGCGCAATGACCCGGGCGGCGTTCGCCCGTCTGATCGCCAGTGATCTGGACCAATGGCGGCGGGTGGCCCGGGAAGCCAACATCCGAGTCGAGTAGCACAGTTCAGCACTGCCTTGAGGCGATCCTGCCTGCGTGCTACGGTGCGGCTCCATTGTTTGTCACTGACTAAAACGAGGCGCCTTGATGAAGTACAGCAATTTTCTTTTTCCCGCCTCGATGACCCCCGGGCAGGATCACCAGATCATCAACGAGACCGTGCGCGAGGCGCAGCTCTGTGATGAGTTGGGCATGGACATGCTCTGGCTGGCCGAGCATCACTTCGACGGCATCTGTGCCTATGTCGATCCGGTTGCGTTCGGCGCGGCCCTGGCGACTGCGACCAAACGCATCAAAATCGGCTTCGCGGTGGCGCAGATGTCGCTGCACCACCCGATCCGCATGGCAGAGCAGATGGCGTTGATCGACAACCTGAGCAATGGCCGACTGGTGGTCGGGCTGGGCCGTGGCACGGCCTACAACATCTACGACTACATGGGCTACGGCATCGATCCGGAGGAGGCCTACGAGCGCCTGGTCGAGGCCGAAGAGATCATGATCAAGGCCTGGACCACCGAGAACTTCGAGCACAAGGGCAAGTACTGGAACCTGAAGCTGCCGTTGCTTCGGCCGCGTCCGCTGACCCAGCCGCATCCGCCGATCGTGCGCGCCTGCTCGGGGGAAGAGGCGATGGTCGGCATGGCGCAGGCCGGCCGGCCGTTCCTGATGAACATCCAGAGCAACGAGGTGACCAAACACCGGATGGACCTGTACCGGACCACCATGCGCGCCAGCGGTTTCGACGAGGCGACGGTCGCCAGGAATGTCGACGACAGCTGGGTCTGGCGCAATGTGTTCGTCGCCGAGACCGATGCCGAGGCCGAGCGCCTGGCGATCCCGGCGTTCGAGGTACAGCAGGAGTTCCGGCAGGCCATGCGCCGCAAGGTGTATCAAGAACAGGGCCTGTTCATGAAAAAGGAAACTGCGCCAGCCGCCCGCAACGAGATTCGCCACTCGATGATCTTCGGCTCGCCTGCGACGGTGGCTGAAGAACTGGCGAAGATCGATGCAATCGGGGTCGGCGGCCTGATCGCAGTGTTTCGCATAGGGCCGATGGCCTATGAGGTGGCTGAACAGAGCATCAAGCTGTTCATGCAGAAGGTGGTGCCGCAACTGCCCAGGGCGAGCGTGCACTGAGCTATGTGGTCGGTAATCGGGGCCGGCAATCGAAGCCGGAAGCGCCGGCCGGCATCGATCAAGCGTCCGCTCTGAAGAACATCGCCGCGACGTGCGGGCTGGAGACGAAATCGTCGCCTCGACCGGGCCGCCACGCAATCTCCTGTTGACGCTGGGGCCATACCGCTTGGACAATGCGCGGCCTGTCGGGGCGCGGCAGCCGGTCGGGTGTGACATCGGCAGATCGAATCGGAGGGGTTCGGATGGATGGTCGGGCAAGCACGCAGGACAGCGCTGCTGCGGTCGAGGTCAGTCGCGACATCGAGTACGCGCGCGGCGGCATCGGCTTCACCGGCGACGACCCGAAGCAGCGCCCGGTCAGGCTGGATGTCTATCATCCGCCGGCCGCGTACCGGGAGATCGGCGCCTGTCCGGCGCTGATCATGGCCTTCGGAGGCGCGTTTCATCGTGGGTCCAAGGAAGACGACACGGTCAAGGAGGATGGACCGAAGAACACCTCGATCGCTGACTACTGTCGGCACTTTGCTGCTAAAGGTTATGTTTGCTTCTCGATCGACTACCGGCTGATTCCGGAAGACCCGGATCCGGGCACGATCCCGGTGCTGGTTTTTCCGGACCGGGTGGCGCGCTCGCGCATGGATGTCGTGCGAACACAGATGAACCTGCCGCCTGCGACCAGCGAAATGGTTGCCAATGGCATCGAAGCGGCGGCGGCCGATTTCACCGCCGCTATCGGTTGGGTGCGTGCGCAGGCAATCCGGTTCGGGGTCGACCCGCGGCGCATCGCGGCCGGCGGTTTCTCCGCTGGCGGTCGTTCCGCAATGCATGCGGTGTTTGCGCGACAGGCTGAAGTGGCCGCGCTGGTGGCGATCTCCGGCTACCTCGGTGTGGATGAGCTGCACCGGCATGTCACCGGCGCAGACGGTGAACCGCCAGTGCTCGCCCTGTGGGGCCAGAACGACCTCGACTATGTGCGGGAACAGGCACCGGCTCTGGTCGAGCATGCCGCGAGGGTCGGGTTGAAGGTGACGGCTTGTTGCATTCCGGGCGTCGGCCACTTCTATCCAGCGTCGACGCGGCTGGCCGCCGGGTCGGGCGAGCCATCGACGGTCGAGCAGGCGATCGAACGGTTTCTCGAAGCGGCGCTGCAGCCAGTCGTCGGATGAGGCGGACGGCCCTTTGAGCGTCATAGCAGTATTCAACCAGAAGGGCGGCGTCGGCAAGACCACTACCACGCTCAATGTCTCGGTGGCGGTTGCGCATCGCGGTCTGTCGCCGATCGCGATCGATCTCGATCCACAGGCGCATCTGACGCTCGCATTCGGCTTCCGCGCGTTCGCCAACAGCGACAGCTGCTACGCGTTCTTCGCCGAGAACACGCCGCTGAGCGGGTTGCTGCGTGCCACGCCGCAGCGGGTCCGGCTGCTGCCCGGGTCGCTCGATCTGTCCAAGGTCGATGCCCTGCATGCCAGCGATCCGGGAATTTCCGGCAAGCTGCGCCAGGGGATCGCCGCGATGATCCAGGACACTGCGCAGCGCGGGCCGGTCTTCATCGACTGCTGCCCGATGCTGGGGGTGCTCACCCTCAATGCGCTGATCGCTGCCGACTGTGTGCTGATCCCGGTGTCGGCGGACTACCTGTCGCTGCAAGGCGTGCATCGGCTCGATTCAGCGCTGAACGTGCTGGAAACCCGCTTGAACCGAAAGTTCAAGCGCCGGGTGGTGGTCACCCGGTACGACGGGCGGCGCAACCTCGCCGCCGGCATTTTCGACCAACTGTCGCGCCGCTACGGCGCCACGCTTTGCGAGACCCGAATCGTCGAGAACGTCGCGCTCGCCGAGAGCCCGATGTATGGCAAGGACATCTTCAGCCAGTCGCCCGCCAGTCCGGGCGCGCGTGACTATCGCGCCCTGACCGAGGAACTCGGCGCCTCCGGGTTCTTCGACTAACATCTTCGCGCAAGGCGCTGGCGTCCGGTTCGGGCAATCCGCCAGCGGCCAGGGTCGCGGCCAGGGGACACACCCTCAGGGTCTGTCCCCACTTTCCCGGGCTACCGCGGTACAGGCTATCCGGTCCGGCGCGGCTTTCGTCCGCCGCGCGACGACAGGCGGTCCCAGAGCGCGTTCGGCATCATGCGCATCAAACGCGCGACCAGCGCCATCTGCCAAGGCACTATCGCGTATGCGCGTCCCTGTTCGGTGACCCGTGCAATTCGCTGCGCGGCATCGGTGACCTGCAGCAGGAACGGCATCCAGTACGGGTTTGCGGCGGTCATGTCGGTGGCGATATAGCCAGGACAGACGGTGACGACACGCAGGCCGTTGCCCCGTTCTTCGATGCGCAGCGATTCAAGATAGGCTATGGCTGCAGCCTTGGATGCAGAGTAAGCACTCGCTCCAGGCAGCCCGCGAACGCCGGCTACGCTGGCGATCCCGGCCAGTATGCCGCTGCCGCGGCCCCGCATCGGCACCAGGAACGGCGCGAAGGTGTGCACCAGGCCGAGCAGGTTGGTTTCGATCACTTCGCGGAACACTTCGACGTCCGCGCTATGTTCGGTCAAGGTGCCGACACTGACGCCGGCATTGGCATAGACGATGTGCGGTAAGCCGCAGCGTTCGATGAATCGGTGAGCCGCATCCTGCATTGCCAGGGCGTTGCGAACA
>Ga0105048_10012740_pt1 | contig 13166 bp, 9 predicted proteins | sample MAT05_FD_78382 | JGI IMG/M metagenome (GOLD analysis project Ga0105048, IMG submission 78382) | Freshwater microbial communities from Lake Fryxell liftoff mats and glacier meltwater in Antarctica - MAT-05 | ecosystem: Environmental > Aquatic > Freshwater > Ice > Liftoff microbial mat | place...
ACGTCAGCTATTCAAGGTAATTCAAAAAACCTTTATACAAGTTAGCAAGCAGTTTTTATCTGCAATTAATAAGCAAATTATTTGGCTTCTACGAACTATTTCTGGGACTCGAAGAAGACGCGGGTCGGAGAATGCTGGGTTTTTGTTGCCGACAGTGGCGATGGTAACTTTGGTTGTCGTGCTGTTAACAACTGCGATTTTGTTTAGGTCTTTTGAGCGCTCGAAAAATGCTAGTAATGTCCGTGTGAATGAGGCTGTGCTTCAAGCAGCTACACCTGCATTGGATCGGGCAAAAGCAAAAATCACTGCACTCTTTGCTGACCCAAGCTTACCACGGGCAGTCCCGTCTGATGCGACACTTTATACCACTCTGCTTAAGAGTCTATCAACCTATACATTAGGTGATGAAACTTCTGTAATGGTAGGGTATGACCTGAATGGAAATAAGGATATTGACGTACCTAAAGACGGCATTTTAGAATCAAAAGAAATTATGGAAACTGCATGGAAGTTTCCTGTAGATACTGATAATGACGGTAAATTTGATAGTTTTACACTTTACGGTATTTACTTTCGAAACCCTCCTTATAAAGGTAATGATCCTATACGTAAACGCACTCCTATTGAAGCAAGAACTGTTCCTTTAGCTGGCAAGGTTTGTGATTCTGGTGGTGACACGAGTGCTAGCTTGATTGGTGGTTCTAGTTGGTATAAAGTCACAAGCGGGGAATTGAAAAAAAGCTTTTTTATCTACACTGCGACAGTTCCGATTACAGATATAAGCTCTTTTGACAGTACTATTAAGGGCAATTATCTACCCTACAAAGGTAATCAGGGCTTTTCGGCTATAGAACTGCAACAAGACCGCAAGCAAATACCATTGACTAATAATTCTGTAGTTTATCAAGATGATTTAGATATCACACCTGGGCCTGCGTTCCGTATGAACGGACGTATTTTTACTAACAGTAACTTCTTCACCAGAAGAAACACAGATCTTAGTTTCTTTCAGGTCAGCAGTATAGATTCTTGCTATTATGAACGCGAAAACGGCAAAATCATCATTGGTGGTAACGTTGCAACAAATGGCGCTATAACTAATTCTGAGGCAGGGGGAAGCTTAATACATTTATTCAAAGACAATACTAAACCTGTCGAAAAGGCTCTGACATCGCCTGAGATATCTACTAGTAACGTACCTAATGAAATCGCCTATAACAGTCGGGCTTACGCACAACGTATTGGTTTGTTAAGAGATGCACAATTTGCTCGTAGTAAAGGTAATGACCCGCAAATCGTAAAAGATAATATTGATAGACGCATCACTAAAGATCCTGGTTTAGACGCAGATGAACTAAGAAAAACAGAATTAAAAGTTTACTTTGAGCAGCGTACTAGACGTGTACCATTTAAGGAAGTTTTTTTGAGTAATTTGGTTAATTCCGGCGTATTTAAATATGGTACCACCACACCGTACACTGCGGCTGAAGTTTTACAAGGCACAGATAATACTGCTAATAAGAGTAATGATGAGCTACGACCGTTGGATGTGTGGATGTACCCCACAGATGCAAATACTAAGTTGACCTTAAGTACATCACGGTTGACTGCTATTGATCCGCAGATAGTCGATCAGAGTCCTGTGGAAGAAAAAGAATTAGGCGATCGCATCCTTGTAGGCAACAACTTACCAGAACTCCGATGGGATAGCACACTTAAACAATTCCTTGGTGAAGATGTTCCGCAAGACATTTCTGGTGTACTTTGGAACGGTAGCACTAAAACCCGTACCCGTACCACCCGCGCTAAACAGTTAGCAGACCTCGGTGCTACTGAACGTGATGGTTTTTGGGAAACATCAGCAGCTAATAGTCGTGCCGATGTTCTTGATGTTCTTGGTGGTCTTCGAGTAGTTACAGGTGCTGGGGTGTATAGTCCGGCAAGTCCAGTGTTTGTACCTAAGCCACCATCAGCAGTTGATAATCCCACCACAGCAGAAAAAGAAGATCAAGCACCAGTGGTATGGTCTGATGCCATGCCTATGGTAGTACCAGACCCTACTGATCCGCTAAACTCCAGCACACCCAGCACACAAAGTCGTGGTCATTTGGTAATGCGTGCTACGGCGGTTTATCACTACAACAAAGACTCCTACGACCCATTGAATAGCGATAACTACCAAAAACCGATCGCCTGTGTCAGTAGCTACTATAACGCCACAAATTTAGCTACAGCCACAACAGACGGTTACGACCCCAGTGACCCAACCAAGGCAGACAAATCTAATAATGGTTTTAGCTATACAGTTTCTACCACTACATCTGCTGGTGTTACTAGAGGACTGACACTAGATGCCAATGGACTATTTACCACAACAGGTACTGAGGGTAATGTCGCAACAGCCTTTGATTTGCAAGAGCGCTTGAAGTACCAAGCTAATTTGGTATTCCCTAATAGTCAGTTTGTTAACCCCCGCTTGCGTCAGGCATTGCTTTCTCCAACTGCCCAGCCTCTTAGCCTCTCAGAGCAATCAGCGATTGACTCTACTATCTGTGCTTTACAAATTGCTGATGGCACTCTCACGCGGGATAGCAGCATAGTTCCCAATGACGCAATTAAAGAAAGAGCTTTTCTTGATGCTAGACAAATTAAAGCCATAGATAAAGTTGCGCTATCAGGAAACTACGACCTGGAAATTGAACAGCGTCAGCCGCTAGAAATTCGCGCTACTGTTCTTGATTTAGATAAACTCCGTAAAAAAGAAATTACTGGCACATGGGCTAAGGAATACTTACTACCCAATAGTGGCATTATCTACGCTGCCCGTGATGATGCCCGACGTGATACCAGTGACCCAAGTTCTGATGTCAGCGCCACTGACTATAAACTCGATCCTAAGCGTCGTCCTAATGCCATTATGTTGATCAATGGCGGTCAATTGAATCGTGGAACCGCAGGAACCGAAAACGATTATAGACCAGAGGAAAAAGGTTTAATTCTTGTTACAGACTTACCCACTTACGTCAAAGGCGGATTTAATGCCCACACTAAACAAGAATTTACAGACTATCTCCTAAATTCAGGCAATGACTGGGACAACAACTTTTATAAACGTTCTAAAGACAAACGCGATGTCAACTTTGCTTGTCGTCCCAATGACCCCAGACTACCTAAATGTACCGTAGGCGAGACATGGCGACCAGCAGCAGTCCTTGCTGATGCCGTCACCTTATTGTCGCCTAGTTTCGTGGAAGGTTATCGCAGTCAAGGTGATTTTGACTTGAGAAATAACCGCACAGATACGAGTAATGCAGATACTGTGAGAACTGATCGACTGAAAAGGGGCTTTTGGGACAATAACTTTGTTACTTCTCAGAATTTTACAGATAGCCTCTACTCTGATAATGATGTTACTGCTTCTAATAGTTCCTATTTCAATAACTTCGTCACTCCTATTCAGCGCCGCCTCAACTTTCCAGAGTACGTCATGGAAATGTGCTTTAAGTTAAATGTTGCTGAATGCAGCCCAACTGATTGGTATGTCGGCGATACAACCAAAAAATCTAGTGATGCATTAGGTGTAAATATTACTACCACTCCACTGCTAGCTGGGACAACTGCTAAAGCACCAAAGGCAGGGTATGAAAAATTTCCTCGTCGAGTCGCGTTCAGGCGAGATGGCAGTGGTCAGTTGCTTAATGTATCCGGTAATGTAATTACTTTTACACTTGATGCCACCAGCAAAATTGTAACTAGCGTTTCTGATTCTCCTGTTCCTTTGGGAATTGTATCAAGTGTAGTTGTCGCTTCACTTACTCCACCTCCTCCACCTCCCAGCAAAAGTAATGCTCTATGGTTTACAACAGTTGTAGCTAGTGACACAAACAATCCACCAGCACCGGGTTCAAAATACTACAACAACACAACTCGCCTATTCTACAGTTTTCCACCAGGTGCAGACGCATATTACCAACCACTTTTAGAGCCAATTCTACAAATCAACGTCCCAAAAAAACCGCCTTCCGACGAAAGTGATTATGCCAAGCTAGTTGACCTGAATTCAAATGGCGATCGCGTTAAGAACACTAGGTGGCTACCTAAAGCTGCGGCAACTACATTTAACCTAGTGATTGCGGCTGGTGATACTCCGGTGCGTGTAGGAAATACCTCTCCTAATAATTTATTCGAGACTAATGGAGGTTTCCATAACTTTCCACGCCTTTTAGAAAACTGGGATACTATTCCTGCCAATATCACAGGTTCATTTATCCAGTTCAAACGTAGTGCTTACGCCACAGCTCCCTACCAAGCCCTAATTCAAAGAGCGGCAGGCGGCAACCACCAAGCCCGCAGTCTGTTTCTTGGGCGTGATAATATCTCCTACCACTCAGATAGTACCTTTCCTGTAGGGGGAGCGCCTTACTCTATGCCTCCTATACGTAACTGGGGTTTTGATGTAGCACTTTTATCACAAAACCCAGACTTATTTGCTCAACGTTTCGTAACTCCCTCCACCGATGCACCAGATGAGTACTACCGAGAAGTTTCGCGGGATGACCGTTGGGTGCAAGCCCTGCTATGTTCAACCCAAGAAACAACAAACTTGGATGGTTTTAGTGATGGATTTGACATCAAAATCGAAGATACTGTTGCTAAGACTACTGTGACTAAAAAAACGAAGTATGCGTTACCAGCAACTCAGCGTCCTGCTACCTGTCCAGTAGCACCAATTTAAGCTTCGTAACCTTTTTTCGCCCTGGCATTCCGTCAGGGCTGTATAAATCACCAATTTTGATAGAATTAACCATGAAACTGCACCAACTACCAAAATTATTTACTCAAGTCTTATGCAGTAAAAGCCTGAAGCTTCGATTTATTCCAGTCCACCTTAAAAAGGCGAAGACCTCAAAAGTCCACTTTTTAATGAAATTGGGGGATCTCTTCTGCGTAAGTTCTAATACTCAGTCAAGCGAGTCTGGTTTTACAATCATTGAATCGCTGGTAGCAATACTTGTAGTCTCTATTTTGCTAACTGCGATCGCGCCTGTCTTAGTGATGTCAACTGCAACTCGTGTCCAAGCTAGACGGATAGAATTGGCAACAGGAGCGGCTAAAGCCTTCATTGATGCTATTAAGTCTAAAACAATCTCAGATCCCACACTCACCAGTCCCTTTACACTTGCTCCTGCAACCGTTGCTGCACCTAGAACATTATCAAGCTCAACCAGCGACTATTTAATCAGTAGTGCAGGGGTTCCCACAACCGCAACCAAGAATACTTTGTATTGCTTTAACAAAAATGGCAGCCTTGCTAATCCTAGCTGTACCAGCGATCTGTTTTATATTCAGGCTATTAGGCTTGCTGTCACAGGTAGCGACGCTGATAAAGGTCAAGGCTATCGTTTGGGAGTTCGGGTATATCGTTCAGATGCCGAATTTGGTACCTTAACTGCGGGTAGCGGTGGAAAAAAAGCGGCAACATTCACTGGGGGATTAGGCGATCGGAAAGCACCATTAGTAGAAATGACAGCTGAAATTGTCAGAGGTCAACCCTCCTATACCGCTTTGTGCGCTCGGCTTGGTGGTTGTGATAAACCATAGTTAACCCAGCAAACATAAATAATTTCATGACTCAGTATCCGTCACCAAGGAGAACCTATAACAAAATGAATATACTGAGGTGGCTGTTAAGTATTCAGCTAAAACCCTCTCAGAAGCAAAACAAAAATAGTGGCTTCACCCTCATTGAACTGCTCGTGGCTATGATCCTTGCATTCCTAGTAATTACGCCGTTGCTAGGTTTTATGATCAGCGTTTTAACCACTGATGGACAGGAACAAGCCAAAGCCAACTCTGAGCAAGAAATTAAATCAGCGCTTGACTATATTACTCGCGATCTCCAACAAGCACTATATATATATGATGATGTAGGTATCGCAGCAATCAATTCTCAAATTCGTCCGGTAACAAATGGGGTTCCAATTCTAGTATTTTGGAAGCGAGAATTTACCAAAGACGCTGTTGAGACTAAAAATGCTGCCGAGGTGGTTCAATTTAAAGACGATTCTTTTGTGTACTCATTGGTAGCTTACTATTTAATTAAAGATACTAATACTACCTGGTCTCAAGCTGCCCGAATCGCCAGATGGCAAATTAAAGATGGCGTGACAAATACCAGTGGTAAAACTAATTGTCCTGGATTTACTACCGGAACATATAGCGTATGCCCAGACAAAGGTTTTCAAGCTTTTGATTTGTCAAAAAAAGGCATAACATTACAAGCGAAAATGAATAGTTGGACAAATAGTTTGGCAGGCGGAACTTACGATCAAGTTCCCGTGGTTCTGGTTGATTTTATAGATCAAACAACAATAGCACAGATAACGCCAGAACCAACATTAACATGCTCTCCTGGCTTTAGTCAAGTTCCAGTAGCAGCAACCACTGTCAGAACAGGATTCTATGCTTGTGTAAAGCCAGTTGACGGAGATAATAGAAGTGCTGTTGAAGTTTATTTAAGAGGTAATGCACAAGCTCGCCTAATACAAAATGATGAAACTAAAGTACGTTACGCCAATACCAAATCTAGTTATTTTCCGAGTGGAAACATTAAGGTTCGAGGAAGCAGCTTCATCTTTAGCAAATAGCTTCTATCTTTGACAAATATTAATAAAAGCAGGCTAGTATGACGAATATTCCTAGTTTAAAACTATTAGATTCTTTCCAGTTGTACAGCCGAAAAACAAAACTAAAGCAGCGATATTTAGCAAATAGACACCGTAGCGATGCCTACAATCAACAAGATGCCGGATTTACCTTGCTGGAATTAGTAGTAGTAATGCTCATGGTAGGAATTTTATCAGCGATCGCAGCTCCTAGTTGGCTTGGCTTTGTAAATCGACAGAGGGTAAGTAAGGCTAATGACGCTGTTTTCGCCGCACTGCAAGAAGCACAGAGCGAAGCTAAAAACAAAAAACTTAGCTACAGTGTCAGTTTTCAGAAAAATCCCACAACCCAAAATGTAGAGGTTGCTATTTATCGTACCGATGCTGGAATCAGCACATGGAAACCTCTAGGAGCGGATGTAGGAGTTAGCTCTAATAAATTTCTGCTAGGTGCAAATCTCACCAGTCAAAACACTGCGGGTTCATCTGTATCTTATACTTTAAGTGCATCAACAAAAATTACTTTTGACTATATGGGGACTTTACCAGCTGCAAGTTTTGGAACAGTGCCAGCAGGTACAGAGCCACCTGGGTTAAAAATAGTGGTAGCTGTACCAAGCTCTGTAAATTCTACATCGCCTAGTAGCGTAAAGCGATGCGTGATTATAAAAACTCTCTTAGGCTCAATGCTCACTGCGAAAGACTCCCCCCAATGTGATTAAGTAATTCATAGTATAAATTTATAAAAATACGAAATAATACTGAACATAAAACTGCACATTCATAGCAAAATTGAAGCATAGAGTGCAGTTTTATAGCATTTCCTAATCACATGAGGTACATCATAGCCCCCTCCTCGCTTGCGGGGAGGGGGTTGGGGGTGGGGTTCTTGTACCTCAGTCAAGCAAGAACCGCTATATTATTTTATAGATTTCTTTAATAGCTAGTAACTAACTAGCTATTGACTGACTAGATATCAAAATGTAACTTTTGTCAAATGACTGAAAACCTTGACTTTACTGTAGCTATCCCAACTTACAACGGTGAAAGTCGTTTGCCTGAACTACTAGAACGGCTACAAAACCAACTTAATACCGAAAATTTAACTTGTCTACGACACGCTTTGCGATGGGAAATTATAGTTGTAGACAACAACAGCACTGATAACACAGCTAAAGTTGTTCAAACCTATCAAAAAAATTGGCAGTGTCCTTATCCTTTAAAGTATTGCTTTGAAGCAAAACAAGGAGCAGCTTATGCCCGAAAAAGGGCGGTTGCAGAAGCTAAAGGTAAATTCATAGGTTTTTTAGATGATGACAACTACCCAGTATCAAATTGGGTATCAGCAGCTTATGCTTTTGGTGAAAAATATCCCAAAGCGGGAGCTTATGGCAGCCAAATTCATCCTGACTGGGAAGTAGAACCACCAGAAAACTTTCAGCGAATTGCTCCATTCTTGGCAATTACAGAGCGAGGTAATTTACCGCTATTATATGAAGCGACTAAAAAATTGCTACCCCCGTCTGCTGGACTTGTTGTCCGTAGACAAGCCTGGTTAGAAAGTGTACCAGATAAGCCTATTTTAACTGGTAGAGCTAAAGGCAATATGCTTACCAGTGAAGACTTAGAAATGTTATCTTACATCCAAAAATCAGGATGGGAAATTTGGTATAACCCAGAAATGGAAATTTCTCACAAAATACCAAGTTTTCGCTTACAAAAAGAGTATTTAATTCCCTTTTTTCGAGGTATTGGACTTAGCCGTTATGTAACTAGAATGGTGAATATTAAACATGTATATAAACCAGTTGCTCTTTTAGCTTATATGATAAATGACTTGCGTAAAATTGCTTTACACCTACTCAAATATCGGACTAGATTGAAAACTGATTTAGTTGCTGCTTGTGAAATGCAACTATTTTTAAGCAGTTTAATAAGTCCTTTTTATCTTTGGAAAAATGGTTATTTAGCTAAAAAATATAATTAGTAATATTCCTATGGATAAATATGAACTTAAAAATTTAGATTTTACTGTAGCTATTCCTACATACAATGGAGCAACTAGATTACCAAAAGTTATCGATTTGCTACTCCATCAGACAGGATTAGCAAATCTTAATTGGGAAATTATTATTATTGATAATAATAGTAAAGATGATACAAATAAAGTAATTGAGTCTTATAAAAAATTTTCTAATCAAAATCTTTCCTTGAGGTACTTTTTAGAGAAACAACAGGGAGTAGCATTTGCAAGAATGCGGGCTATAAATGAAGCTAGAGGCGAGTTTATTGCATTCATAGATGATGATAATTTTCCAGCAAATGATTGGGTTTTACAGTCTTATATTTTCGGCAAAGAGCATCCTCAAGCTGGTGCCTGGAGTGGTCAAATCCACGGTGATTTTGAAGTAAGCCCTCCAGAAGATTTTACAAGAATCCAAGCCTTTCTAGCCATTAGGGAACACGGACTACAACCATATTTATTTGATGCAGATAATTTAAGACTTCCTCCTGGTGCTGCGCTAGTTGTCCGTAAGCAAGCTTGGTGTGAAAGTGTTCCTGAAGAATTAGTTTTTAAGGGGAGACTGAGTAAATTGATGGTGAGCGGAGATGATACAGAAGCTCTCCTATACTTACACAAAGCAGGTTGGGAAATTTGGTACAATCCTGCAATGCATATCAATCATCAAATTCCCCATTGGCGGCTAGAAAAAGACTACTTACTGGTACTAGCACGGGGGTGTGGTCTATGTATTTTCCAGCTACGCTTGATCAATGCTAAAAATTGGCAAAAACCAATCCTCTTAGTTAAAACTATCTTGGGAAATTTACGCCGACTATTACAACATATTATTAAGTATCGAGGTCAATTCAGAAGTAATTTAATTGCACTTTTTGAAATTAATTTTTACTGGGCTAGTATGATTAGTCCTTTTTATTCTTTAAAATGGAAGTTAGACAGAATTTTAGAAAATACAAATATGTAAAATGATTAACTCAACTTTAAATCCGACATTTGTTTCTGTAATTATACCAGCTTACAATAGCGAACAAACTATTAAAGAAACAATTCAATCTGTATTGAAGCAAAGTTTTAGTAATTTTGAATTAATTATAATTAATGATGGTTCCCGATACTCAACAATAGAAGTTATTGCAGAAATTCAAGATTCACGAATAAAAGTATTTTCTTACCCTCATGCTGGCGGGAACGTCAGCCGTAACCGAGGGCTACACCTTGCAGTTGGAGAATTTGTTAGTTTCTTAGATGCAGATGATCTTTGGACACCTGATAAACTTCAGTCTCAGTTAAAGGCTTTGCAAGAAAATATTACTGCAAAAGTTGCTTACAGTTGGACTGATTATATTGATGGAAATGGTGAATTTATACTTTCAGGTAAGCGCATTAATCTAAATGGAAATGTTTATGAAAATTTGTTACTAAATAATTTTTTAGAAAATGGTTCTAATCCCTTAATTTGTATAAAAGCTTTAATTAAATCAGGTGGTTTTGATGAATCTCTAAGTGCGGCTCAGGATTGGGATATGTGGCTGCGATTAGCTTCTAAGTTTGATTTTATATGTGTGCCATCTGTACAAATCTTATACCGCATAAGTGCTAATTCAGTTTCTTCTAATCTTGTCAGACAGGAAAAATCCTGCTTGCAAGTGCTTGAGAGAGCGTACAAAGAAAGATCCTTTTTACGAGATGCTCCTGCGCGTTCGACACTAAAGCATAATTGGAATATAAGCCTAGCAAATTTATACAAGTACTTAACCTGCAAAGCGCTACAAAAGCCGTTTAACAATAAAAAAGGTCTAACAGCTGCTATATTTTTGTGGAAGTATTTTCTTCATGACTCTTCAAGACTTCAGAATATAAATTTCACCTTAAAACTATCACTGAAAATAGTCATAATCCTTATAATGCCTAGCTTGCTAGACAATATTTCTAACCAGCGTGAAGTAAACAGGCAAGAAGCTGAAACATTGCTCAACGGCTGGGTAATTGAAAAGCGATCAGAAGACAAAAATGGATATCCGAGTGCAGTTACTGTTTCTAGTTAATTCCAAAAAGCTCTTGAATAAGCACTCCAGTAGTGGTTTTACCCTACCAGAAACTTTAGTAGTTGTTTTATTAATTGGTATATTAGCCACGGTGGGAATACCCAGCTGGCTGGGTTTTGTGAACACTCAACGCCTCAACACTGCCCAAAACGAGGTATATTATGCGATGCGCCAAGCCCAAAGTCAAGCCACCAAGGATAAATTGACTTGGAAAGCCAGTTTTCGGGAGCAAAACGGCATTATTCAATGGGCGGTTCATCCTGCTACAGTAAACTCATCTAACGCTAACTGGAATAATCTAAATTCCAATGTGCGCTTAGATGCGGAAACAACCCTATCAGAGTCAAATGGTATTAGACAAATCCAATTTGACTACAGAGGTAATGTCAGTCAACCACCGCTAGGACGGATAACACTATCAAGCAAGTCTGGTGGTAAAGCTAAACGTTGTGTTGTTGTTTCTACGATTTTAGGAGCAATGCGAATGGAAAAAGACAATACCACAGCCGAAAACGGTAAGTATTGCTATTAAGATATTTTTAGTTTATTCAAATAAGGTATTGCGTGCTGAACTTACCAGCAAACCCAAAACAGCACTTGATTATTTTCACCCGCTATCCAGAACCAGGTAAGACTAAAACCAGACTGATACCTGCTTTGGGAACTGTTGGTGCTGCCAATCTTCAACGGGAAATGACTGAACATACAATATTTCAGGTTCAAGAATTGCAAAAAGTCATTGCCATATCTGTGGAAGTGAGATTTGCAGGTGGCGATTCGCAACTTATGCAAGACTGGCTGGGGTTGGATTTGGTTTACCAGTCTCAAGGTGAAGGGGATTTAGGTTCGCGGATGATGCGATCGCTTTTCGAGGCTTTTGAATCTGATGCCACAAAAGTAATTATCATCGGTACAGATTGCCCTGGAGTGAATGCCCAGATTCTAGCAACAGCCTTTGAGAAGTTATACACCTCTGACTTAGTACTTGGCCCTGCGATCGACGGTGGATATTACTTAATTGGGTTGCGGCAACCCATCCCGGAGTTATTCGTTAACATCGAGTGGGGAACTGCTCAAGTATTCCAGAAAACCGTGGACATTGCTCAGAAACTTAATTTATCATACGTGAACTTGTCGCCTTTAGCTGATGTTGACCGACCGGAGGATCTGCCGATTTGGGAACAAGCCCTTGCAGGAGAGATGGAAAAATGAAGGAAATATAGGGACATATAGGGATTTTTATATGGATGCAAAACCGACTAGGGGCGTACACATAACAAATGTTACTGTGGCCTAGTTGAAAACCAAGAGACAGAGAGCCTTAAGTAGTACTGCATCTGCTTTATGTTTATACACAATAGTTCGGCTCATGGGCACAATATTCAAGTAAGTTGAAATATGGAAATCACTCGTATTCACCGCCAGTTCAAAAAATTATGGTTAACCGTTTTACTTCCGTAGGTACTGCTCTCACACTTAAGGTAGTTGGAATAATTTGCATTTTGTCGTTTTTCGTTGACTTTTTTATTCTATTGTTACCCTTCCAACCGACAGATCGGGTATGGCAAATCAACTTGGGAACAGCGCTAGTTGATCGGGGAATTGTTCCTCTCGTAGGTTTAGGGCTACTGTTTGCTGCTTATTGGATTGATAGTGCTGATGCCGCAAGCGATCGCCCCCAAGGTATGGATTTAAGATTTCCCGCCGTGATCCTCTCAAGTATTTTAGGGTTGATGTTTTTGCTGATTTTTCCACTGCACCTTAATAACGTCAATCAAGCTAAGACTCAAACACTCAGCCGCATCGCTCAAGAAGCAGATCAGGCAGAAACTCAACTGAACACTCGCTTATCGCAATTGCAAGCACAACTGACTACTGAGCAAGGAAAAGCTCAACTAAATCAACTGCGAACCCAAACAAAAGCTCAGTTTAGTGAAATCCTCAAAGATGAGCAAAGATATAAGCAAGCAATTGAAAGCTCTCAAATCCCCGCAAATATCAAAGAGTTACTAAAGAAGGCTAAAACAGATCCACAAGTACTTGACAAAGCTATTGAACAACAAACAGATATTCAGACGCTGCGAACTCAACAACTGAGCCAAGTTCGCCAGCGCAGAGAAGAAGCAGAGAAACAAGCTAAAGATACTGCTTGGAAGTCTGGACTGCGGATTGGTATTAGCAGTTTGCTGTTGTCTATTGGTTACATTATCATCGGCTGGACAGGCTTAAGAGGTAGAGGTGCTGTACAAGGTGCTAAACCTAGAGCTACCGCACGCTAATCGATTATCGATATGGCAGTAGGACGTTTGACGGCTTATACTGCCATACGGCTGATAGCTAACAACAATAAAAAGGTAATTATCACTCAGTAAAATCGCTATAAAACTTGGGTAATGTTCTCAATTTACATACTGACATATAACGAAGAGTTAG
>Ga0105048_10012742_pt1 | contig 13164 bp, 3 predicted proteins | sample MAT05_FD_78382 | JGI IMG/M metagenome (GOLD analysis project Ga0105048, IMG submission 78382) | Freshwater microbial communities from Lake Fryxell liftoff mats and glacier meltwater in Antarctica - MAT-05 | ecosystem: Environmental > Aquatic > Freshwater > Ice > Liftoff microbial mat | place...
ACAAAAGCTACCGTGATTGGAGCTAAACAGTTGTCTGCTTCATCTGTTACTACTGCAACATTCGATGCTGGTACATTTTCTATACACTCAACATTAATGTTAGCTGGATTTGATGCTGTTGGAACTGTTGTATCATCTACATTAATAATATGGTTGATAGTGCTGAAATTACCTGCAGCATCCGTGATTGTATAGGTCCTTGTGATTACAATTGGACAAGTTCCAGCTGTCACATCCGCACTGGTTACAACCAACGCTGGATCAGCAGTACAATTATCTGAAATTGCAGGTGAGCCAGGTAACCCTTCTAAACCAGCTACAGTGGTTTCTGCGGCAGGTGCAGCAGATACATCACAACCTTCGACAGTTGAAGTTGTAATGCTACCGGTAATTACCGGAGGAACTACATCGGCCAAGCCGGTCCCTGTTATATCAAAATTATAAACCGCTTCATCACAATCATCGTTATTAATTGTAATAGTGGCGTTTCGAACCCCAATTGCAGATGGATCAAAAGAAACATCAAAAGTTGCCGAGGTGCCATTAAGCACAGGGCTTGCTGGTGACAATGCCGCAGTAATTGTAAAATCCGCAGCATTTACTCCCGAAATAACAATCGAAGTAACATTTAAATTACCTATTCCTAAATTATCAATTGTGAAAGTATGTGTAACGCTTCCGGTACACTCCACCTGATTACCAAAATCGGTATCATCCAGTGCACTTGGAGTAACATCTCCATCCATAATTAAAATGGATAATCCATTAACATCAATTTCAGAAGTTCCAGTAAATGCACCCTCATCAGCACCAATATCAGGTGTAGCGGCTCTAACATTTCCATCAATGTCATTGCCAATGGCAACAGCAGTTCCACCTGATTCAACTGGTGTGGATGCTGGATTTATGTGCAAATCCACAGTGGCTACATTGCCCGTTGGATTGATAAAGTTAGGATCACATGTTTTACTTGATGCATCACGGCTGGTAGACAATCTCCAGGCAGCTAAATCGTTTTGATTTCCACCAAAAAACCCAACTACTCCTCCAGTTCCAGAAACAAATAAATCATTAAAATCTGACGTAAGTAAGGCTACATTAGCAACAGAAATTGCATAATGAGACGCTGCTCCTGCTCCATTGCTGCGAGCATTAAAGAAAATATTATTGATTATATCATGGGTAGCTCCTAATACTGAACTTGAAAAACAAAATGTGTTTGCACCAGCTCCTACACCTGAACCACCAACATAAACGCTGTTATAATAAAAATTGTTAGTACCACCAGTTTCAATGATACCATTAATTACTAACCCGTTTGTGATTGAAGCACCTCCTGGATCAATTCCTAATCTGATCGCATTGTTAGAAACAGTGCTATTACCACCAGCAGTAAGGATCCCATTAATCCTATTTCCAGCACTTGCTCCAACTAATGAATGGATAAAATTTCCATTTACGTTAGTTGCAGTTGGATTTGTTAACGCAATTCCAGTAATCGCTCCTGTTCCAGCAGGGTCAACAACCGCCATGGCGCCAATTACATTTGAACTTATGTTGTGAACTTGATTACTATTAACAACAATACCTGCCATAGATGGATTAGCTCCAATATTATCTCCACGTGCTGCCGACATATTACCGATAATATTTCCGGTAACAACAGAATTACAAGTTTGAACAAAAATACCTTGTGTATTGGTTACAGTGTTAGAAGAAGTATTTTGGATTGAATTAGGAACCAATGTTCCTCCAATTGTATTCGATTGGATGGTTGAAGTACGAGAAAGCAAAGTATTTACATTAATCCCAAAAAAGTTAGTAGCAGCACCTGTTGCGTTGGCCAAGGTAATTCCACCAATATTGTTATTGTTGATTATCGTATTCTGCTGAGTATTATTATAAATACCGATTAAATCGCTTGCTATATTAACTGTTGAATTATATACAATACTTCCAGTAGATGCTAAACTACCTATGGTATTTCCAGTAATGTTACCAACGTTTACAATACCAGAAGCACCGCCACAGTGAATAGCAACGAATGGGGAATTGGTGCCGGTTCCTGATACCCCTCCCGATACAGAAATTCCGGCGATGGTATTTCCATTAATCGAACAAGTGTTAGTCGCGGTATAATTTTGAATAAAAATTGGATAGAATTTACCATTTACACCACCCCCTGTAAAGTTATAAGTTCCCGTTCCTCCTGCAGTGGCGAAACCAATAATGTTGTTGTTGATTTGAATACCATTCAGTCCAGAAATAGTCATAGTACGAATGGCTGAATGTATAGAACCTGTTGCAACTTGCACAAGAGCCGAAGGTTGAAAAAATCTGTTAGCAGAAATTAACCAATTTGTACAAAATGAATTTACAACAACCCCTGAACTAGAAGCCACAGTTCCAAAAAAGTCGTGAATATTATTATTAGTAATATTAATATTGTCGTTAGATATTGCTCCACTAGTTCCCTGACCATACACACCTCGGGTATAAAAACCACCAGCATTGGCTTCTCCAATATCGTTATTAGAAATAGTAATGTTATCATTACCTGCAACTGCACCAGTGCTGATAAGTATAACTCCTGTTAGGGAATTAGATACTAAATTGTTTACCCCTGCCCCTTTGATAGAGCAATTAGTGACTGTGTTATTTTGCGCATCATTAATAAATCGTATTGTTGAGACACCAACAAGACCACCACCTTGAAAATTTGTAATGGTTAATGCATCACCCGGTAAATTATTTCCATTAACAGTTACATTATCCGCACCATTCAAATCCATTAAGGGCACAACACCACAAGTGCCAAAAATTGTTTGAGCACCACTACCTGCCAACGGCCTAATAAGGAAACTAGCCCATGGCCCTGCACTTTGATTTAATATTGCACCCCCAACCGGTTCACCTGCATAAGGACCCACCGCATTATTAACATCAATAATAATGTTACGGCCAGCTTGATTTTGCCCATTTATAGCAGCAAAGGCTGCAGATAATGTTGCATAATTGCCATTCGGAGTTATAGGATTGGCTCCGGACACTATGATCTGCGCATTGATATTAGCCAGTGAAGAAAGAACAAGGCTTAAGGCAATAAGTAAAACTCTTTTCATAGAAAGGATGTTTGAAAAATATGGTGTTCTAGTTGTAAATAATTTTTTCATAAAGAAGGCTATTGGCTAATGCTTATTAGTATTGGTTTAACAGGTATGCAATTGTTCGAAAGGAATGCTCTTTTGAACAATTGACAAATACCTTGTATAAAAATCTTATAGTTCAATTTTTTAAATCTATTTAATATCAACAATTAAAAATTCTGTTCGTCTGTTTTTCCCATGTTCATCTTCAGAACAAGTACTCTTTACAGTTCCTTCGCAAACACAACCGTTCACCGGTTTGTCTTCTCCCATTCCTTTTCCGCTAATTCTATCATCAGCAATACCACGACTGATAATATATTTTACAGAAGCATCTGCACGTTTTTGTGATAAGATATGATTGGCATCAGCTGAGTTTCTACAATCAGTATGCGAATCCAACTCAATTACAATGTTTGGATATAAGATCATTGCCGTAACAATTTTCTCCAACTCAACCGCCGCATCAGTACGAATATCCCATTTACCTTTATCAAAATAAATTGGTTTTAATCCTAATAAAGTAGCTAGATCGACTCCAATCTCAAGAGTTCCCATGGTAAAGTCCATGAATTCGTGCATTTTGATTTGCTCTTCTTTATAGATGTTATACGACCAATCAAATTCTTTTTCGAGGTATCCTCTTTTTGATAAATCGATTGTATAATTGATGGTAGTATTCATTACACTTTTTTCCAACCCACGATACCAAGTTCCTTCTTTATCGGTATAACCTTCGAATAATACGGTTTTGTTGAATTTATCTTTGATGGTTACGTGTACACTGTCTAATGGAATACCTTTCTTTTTGTCGGTTACTAAACATGCGATAGAAACTGACAACATTCTTTCAAGTCCGATTTCAACATTCACTACATCCTCGTCGGACTTTGTTGAAGTGGTTTTTTTATTTTCTCTATATAGATCTGCATTTCCAGTTAAAGAGAAATCCTTATTTGGTTCGGCATCAAAATAGAAAGAGCCACCTCCATCGGTTACTGTTTCACTTAGTACGGTGCCCTCACTATCAAAAAGTTTTACGGTTGCTCCCACTAAAGTATTTCCCGTTAGTTTATCTTTTACAACACCCGCAATAGTTTTATTAAAAGTGAATGGTTTTAATACATCAAAACCATAGATATCATCACTTCCTTTTCCTGTTAATCTATTACTTGAGAAGAAACCTCTTTTCATGCTAATGTCCATAATCAACCCAAAATCATCCATTTCAGAATTAATAGATCCTCCAAGATTCATGATCTTTCCAACTTTACCCTGATTAATTTTAGTACAAAACAGATCAAGACCTCCTAAACCGGCATGTCCGGTAGAAGAGAAAAATAAAACGCTTTTGGTATGAATAAACGGATACATCTCATCTCCTTCTGTGTTCACTATATTTCCCATATTGATCGCTTCTCCAAAAACGCCATCTGAAGTCATTGAACAATAGTAAATATCAGTTCCTCCAAACCCACCAGGTTTGTCACTTACGAAATATAGAGTTTGTCCATCGGCACTAATTGACGGTTGACCAACATTATACTCAAGGTTATTAAATGGAAGAGCAACAGGATTACGCCATGTACCATCCACATCCAATTTACTCATCCACAATTCTAATTTTCTTTCGCCATTAGTTCCCAGCTCCTTTTTCTTTTTGTAACAATTTCTTGTGAAGACCATTGTTTGACCATCTATAGTAAAAGAAGCTGGACCTTCGTGGAATTTCTTACTTAAACCTCCACGAATTACAACTTCACGAATGCTTCCTAAAGTTGGTTTACCTTTTGTAGTATTTACATCATATCCACCAAAAAGATTGGTATATCTTTTATCCATCCATCCATCGTCATAAGCAGTAAAAGAGTACACGGGACGTGTTGAAACAAATACAACCTGGGCATTATACCATGATGGAGCATATTCGCAAGCATCGGTATTAAAAGCTAATTCTTTAACCGCAAATCTTTCTACATCTGCCAATAACTTATCGTAATAAACATCATCTGCCAAATGTGAAGCTGTTCTTTTTTCTCCCGGCTTCATGGTTTCGTACTGTCTGAATTTAGCCATCGCCTCAGAATACTTTTTAGTCATCTTCAAGGCTTCTGCATAATTCCAAACATCGTCAGCAGTAACGTTACCCATTGTAAACAATTTCTCGTAATAAACGACACCTTCAAATGGATCAGAAATTTTCATGTATGATTCCGCCATTTTACGAACAGTAGCCTCGTTGTTTGATTTTTTCCCTTCGTATTTATACAAAGCTTCGCTGTACAAAAAACGATCAAACAACTTATCAGCTGCTGAAGACTGACACATAGCAGTTCCAAGCAAGCTGGTAAATAATGTGATGAGAAGTATATTTTTTTTCATATTGCTGAAAATATTGTAGTTGGTTTAGAAATATCTTGGATTATTAACTTTACCGAAACGTCCCCAGTTAAGATCATATCTTAACATTACTTCATGACTTCCGTATTGACCGGTATTCATTAATTCGGTAAATGACCAATCAAACGAATAACCAATTCTAAAATTAGGCATGATATTGTATCCTAAAAGAACTCCGGCACCATCAAACAAACGGCCGTGTAGTCCTACTGAATATTTCTTTTGAAAAATTGCTTCCAAAGTTAAATCAACCTGAACGGGAGAACCTTCTACAAATTTTACCAAACCCGTAGGTTTTAAATCAACCGTACGGGCAACTTTAAAATATGCACCTGCAATTGCAAAGTAATGACGACGTTCGTTAGCTAATCCCGATGTATTGTTCAATTTATGCTCAATAATGTTTGGAATAGAAAACCCTACATAGAATTTTGTATGTTGGTAATAAATACCTGCTCCTACATTCCCTAAAGTGATGTTGTAATTTTGTTGAAACACCGGATCGTTTGGAGTTTCAGGATTTAACCCAGCCAAATTGTTATTGAAAAAATTAACTGAATATCTCATCCCAACCGATAACCTTGAATGTTCGGCTAAGCGAAACTGATATGCAAGATCCAGATTTATCTTCATGTTACTTGTTGGGCCAATTTTGTCGTTTGTAAAACTAACACCTGCACAAAGACCACGATAAATGGGTGAATGCACTTGGAAAGTTTGGGACATTGGAGCACCTTGTAAACCTGCCCATTGGAATCTGCCGAGACCCGTAAAACTAAGGGCATCACGGCTTCCTGCATACGCAGGATTCACAATAAGTGTGTTGTACATATAATGTGTGTACATAGGGTCCTGTTGTGCATTTGTGGTAGCAACCTGAAACATAAACCCAACTGCAACAAGTATGTATTTTATATTTTTCATACTATTTATTATGCGTTTTTATAATAGTCAATTTTTATATTTTAATGAGAAATACTTCTCAAACTTTTCATTCTTATCTATTTAAATAAACAAACCCAGACAAAGGCGTTCCGCCATTCCCTAAATCCAGTACGTAAAAATATGTTCCAACTGGAAGGTTACTTCCACCCAATCCGCCTAATACAGATGAAGTACCATCCCATCCATTTGCGTAATCAGTAGCTTCAAAAACAACTATTCCCCAGCGATTAAATACTGAAAATTTATTTCCAGGATAAACATTTATACCCTGAATGTTATAAGTGTCGTTGATTCCATCACCGTTAGGAGAAAATGCGTCAGGCAAACTTAGATCACAAGAAAGAGGATCCAAATAGTTTGGAATTCCATTTTTATCGCAATCATCATTTCCAATTTTATCTTGATCCCAATCCCATTCATCTAAATCTGCCAGACCATCGCCATCAGAATCTAAATCTTCGCTATTGATATTGCTATCACTATCAGCATTCATATAGGGAATTCCGTTTTCCATTTGAGTACCTGTATTGCATCCGTAGATTGAATTTGAATCAAGTGGCGTAGCATTGATTACCCCATCGCCATCAGTATCTGTTCCATCAACTCGTCCATCATCGTCTAAATCTAAAGCTCCAAAACCGCCTTCATATACATCAGGAATTAAATCTCCATCTGATTCAAGATCGAAGAAATCGTAAACAAGATCACCATCAAAGTCATTCGAATTTTCATCCTGTAATCCCGGATTACAACCGAAGGTTGTGTTATTATCAAGATTTGTATGATTGATGAACCCGTCATTATCGGTATCTATACCATCAACGATCCCATCATTGTTACCATCGAGGTTTCCTAAACCAAATTCAACTATATCTGAAATACCATCATTATCATCGTCAAGATCTTCACTGTTGATCGAACCATCGCCATCAGGATCAAGCAACGACTGATTCATCGCACCAATTGTAGCTCCATAAGTTGCATTGCTATCCAAAGGAGCCACATTAATAATCCCATCATTATCGGTATCAACACCGTCAATAACACCATCATTGTTTGTATCCAATGCCGCATTTCCATTTTCAAGAACATCAGCGATACCGTCATTATCCGAATCAAGATCGCAAGCATCAATAACTCCATCACCATCATTATCCTGACCAGCTAAAGTCTGTGTACCCACATCACCCCCAAATGTTGAATTGCTATCGAAGAATGGAAGATTTCTCATTCCATCACCATCGGTATCGGTTCCATCTATAACACCATCACCATCTATATCAGCAATTCCAGCACCCGATTCCATTGCGTCACCACTACCATCATTATCCGAATCAAGATCAACGGAATTAAACCTTCCGTCACCATCCGAATCCAATAAAGTTTCATCTTGATTACCAATACCGTCTCCAATGCCTACAAATCCATCAATCGCATCGGGAATTCCATCATTATCAGAATCACCACCGCTTGCATCAGAAGAGTTGATTGTTCCATCCCCATTCGTATCAAATGTGGCATTTCCAGACTCTGCGGCATCTCCTAAACCGTCATTGTCAGAATCCAAATCTATTCTATCAGGAACGCCGTCTAAATCTGTATCAAAATCAACAAATGATTCCAAGGCATCCGGCATTCCATTTGCATTGTGATCAACAGCCGATAAATTATCAATGACTCCATCATTATCGGTATCAAAAGCTCCTGCCCCACCTTCCACACAATCTGAAATTCCATCATTATCCGAATCAAGATCTAAATAATCTGGAGTTCCGTCACCATCAGTATCAATTGGATTTTGTGTACACGACAAGGTTTGATTGGCTTCAAAGAAATCTGAAATCCCATCATTATCGGAATCGATATCCAAAAAATTATATACTCCATCCAGATCAAAATCTGCGGAAGTTTCAAATACATCATTCAAACCGTCACCATCGGAGTCAACCGGACTAACTGTTATTATTACAGTAGCTGATGCACAAAGCGAAGGTGCTCCGTTATCGCAAATTTGATACACGAGACTATCAACACCGCAGAAGTTTGTATCAGGTGTATATACAATACTATCACCGCTTAAAACAATTGCGGTTCCGTTTAGTGGTCCTGTTACTATTGAAGTAACAATGATTGGACTGTCATCCACATCGTTTGCCTGAACATCAATTGTATTTGATCCTGAATTAGTAAATATGTTCAGGTTATCATCACTTGGCACAGGAGTTAGATTTTGTGCAAAAGTGAAATTGGATATCCCAAACGATATTACAAACCCCAGCATGGCTAATTTCCCTATTCGGGAAATTAGTGTTGGCTTGCTGTTTCTATTTAAACGTGTATTGACCATCGTCTATTAATATTTATGAGTAATGATTATTGTTTTAGTAATTGAGTATTCCGAAGAAATTACCTGTACATAATAAGTTGCTGCTCTTAGATAACTGAAGTCGAAAGACTGAGTTTGTGACTGCAGTGCATTCGCATAAAGCACCTGACCAAGTTCATCAACCAAACGTATTTGTGTATTTGGAGCAGGAACCTGAGATAATGAAAGTGTAAAGATTCCATTACTTGGGTTTGGATAAAGTGAAATTTCCAAATTATCAATGTTACCCAATCCTGCAAAACTAAATGCTACGTTGATAGTATCGCTTCCAAAACAACCATTAGCATCCGTTACTTCTACATAATAAGTTCCATTGTTATTTACAAAAATAGATTGGGTAGTAAGAAGCGAGTTATCGTTCCACAAGTAAGAACTTCCGGTATTACCAGCATCAAGCGCAACAAAACCAGCGCCTGTAATAATATCAGGACCTAGATCAACAACAGGATTGTAGTTAACCACAATGTCGACTGTGATATTTGATGGACATCCAAATCCATCAGTTCCTGATAGAATAGTTGTGTAAGAGAATGCAGGAGTAAATGGAACACCATCTACAACACCAGCAGTCCATGTATAACCTAAACCACCAATACCACTTAATGTTATTTCGGTTCCTTCACAAACGGTATCGTTAGGGAATGCTGAATATGACATTGTAGCTGGACTCACCCAAATTGAAGCAGCAGCTGTATTTGAACATCCAACAGCGTCAGTTCCTGTTACAGTATAAGCAGATGAAGCTGTAACGATAAATGAAACACCGTCGGTAACACCACCAGTCCATACATAAGTAGAAGCACCCGTTCCGGATAAAGCAATGCTTGAGTTAGCACAAACAGAATCGTTAGGAGAAACTGTGTAACTAACAACCGGAAGTGGATTTACGGTTAAAGTATATGTAGCTGTACCAGTGCACCCTAATGCTCCGGTTCCAGTAACAGTATATGTTGCAGTTGTTGTTGCAATAAACGGAATACCATTTGAAATTCCTCCGGACCATGTGTAAGAAGATGCACCGGTTCCACTTAAGGTTACCAAAGTGCCTGCACAAACAGGACCAGATGGAACTGCTGTTATTCCAACAACAACAGGTATAGGATTCACCGTTACAGTTTGAATTGCTGTTGTAGTATTTCCATTAATATCTGTAACTATCCATGTAACATTTGTTACACCGGTAGGATAAGAAGATAACGCATTGTTACTAACTGAAGCAACACCGCAGTTATCGCCAAATGTTGGAATTCCCAATGAAACACCTGTAGCAGAACATCCAGCAGCATTTGCTGTTGTTGCAATATTAGCCGGAGGCGTAATTGTTGGAGCTTCACCATCAACAATAATAACTGTTTGTGAGATGGTAGTCGTATTGCCGTTTACATCTGTTACCGTCCAAAAAATGTTATGAGTTCCCACAGGAATTGGAGCTGAGGAATTATTAACCACGCTAATTATTCCACAGTTATCAGAAGTTGTAGGTAACGGAAGAGAAGTGTTGGGAACAGAACATTGACCAGGAGCAGTATTAATAATAAGCGGAGAAATAACACTTACAACTGGATTCTGATTATCAACTACTGTTATGTTAAATGATGCAGTTGTAACATTTCCACTTGCATCGGTTGCAGTATAAATTACTGTAGTAGTTCCAACAGAGAATGTTGAACCTGGAGCAAAATTCGAAACAAATGTTACACCACTGCAATTATCAGATGCGGAAGGTGCTGTCCAACTAACAATCGCATTACAAACTCCCGGATCAGCATTTACAACCATATTAGATGGAATTCCAGCAATTGTTGGTGCTTGAGTATCGTTTACTGTTACAGTAAACGAAGTTGTTGCTGTATTGCCGGATGCATCAGTTGCAGTATAAATTACTGTTGTTGTTCCAACAGGGAACACCGATCCAGGTGCATAGTTTGATGTAACCGAAGATATAGAACAATTATCCGAAGCCGTTGGAGGCGTCCAAGTTGTAGTTCCAAAACAGCCACCAAAAATATTACTAATAATTATGTTAGCAGGAGTTCCTGCAAATGTTGGATTTTGACTATCAATAACTGTTACGTTTTGTGTAACGGTAGTAGTATTACCATTCGCATCAGTAACAGTCCATGTTACGATTGTAGTTCCTACAGGGAACGATGCAGGAGCATTGTTTGTTACCGAAGCAATGCTACAATTATCGGTAATTGTAGGAGAACCTAATGCAACCGGAGCAGCAAAACAAGAACCTGTATTAGCATTTACTGTTACGTTAGCAGGAGCTGTAACAGTTGGGCTCATATTATCTACTACAGTTACTGTTGAAGAACAAGTTGAAGTATTTCCATTTACATCAGTAACGCCTAACACAACCATGTTAGGTCCAACATTAGAACAATTAAAGTTTAATATATCTATTGCTAACGATGCTATTCCACAATTGTCTGTAGAACCATTATCAATCATAGCTGGAGTAATTGTTGCATTACCACTTGCATCTAGATTAACCGTAATATTTTGACATACTGCCGTTGGGAACTGATTATCTATAACAGTAACAGTTTGGGTAACTACTGTAGTATTTCCACTAAAGTCTTGAACCGTCCATGTTACTATTGTTGTTCCAACAGGATATAATCCTAAGCCATCATTGATGATAAATTCAATTGCACAGTTATCAGTAATCGAAGGATTACCAATACTAACTCCTGTTGCGAAACAAGAACCCATATCAGCATTAACTGTTACGTTAGCTGGAGGAATAACAACCGGAGATAAAGTATCAAGTACATCAATAACTACGGAGCAAGTAGCTGTATTTCCTGAAAAATCAGTTACGGTTAATACAACAGTGTTTGCGCCTAAATCATTACAATCGAAAGTTGATGGGTTTGGAGTTAAACTAGCAATTCCACAATTATCTGTTGAGCCACCGTCAATATCAGCACCTGTAATTGTTGCATTTCCTGTTGCATCCAGATACACCACAATACTTTGACAAACTGCTACCGGAGGAACAATATCAACTACAGTTACTGTTTGTGCACATGTAGAAGAGTTTCCGTTAATATCAGTAACCGTCCATGTTACAATTGTAGTTCCAAGAGGGAAAGTTCCAGGGGCATCATTTGTTGCAGGATTAACACCGCAATTATCAGAAGTTCCAGGTGTTCCTAAAACAACCGTTGAAGACGTACACAGCCCAGGATCTGCATTGGTTATAACATCCGCCGGACAAGTAATTACTGGCAATTCATTATCAGTTACCGTTACGTTTTGAACACAAGTGTTTATCAATCCATTCACGTCTGTTACCGTCCAAGTAACCGGTGTGGTTCCTGTTGGATAAGTTGTTGATGGATGGTCATTTACAATTGAAGCAACTCCACAATTATCACTTGTTGCAGGTGCGGTTAAAATTACCGTTGCTGAACAGAATCCAGGATCAGTGTTCGTTGATACATCCAATGCACATACTATTGTTGGTATTTCAGTATCAGTTACTGTTACCATTTGGGTACAGGTATTTGTCAATCCATTTACATCTGTTACTGTCCAGATTACTGAAGTTATTCCGGTGAACGTTGTTGATGGATGATCATTAGTCGTTGAAGCTACTCCACAATTATCGCCTGTAGTTGGTGCTGTCAATATTACTGTTGTTGTACATACTCCAGGATCTGCATTTACTGTTACGTCAGATGCACATACGATACTTGGCACTTCAGTATCAGTTACTGTTACTGTTTGAGTACATGTGTTCGTCAATCCATTTACATCTGTTACTGTCCAAACTACTGGTGTAGCTCCTACAGGATAAGCTGTTGATGGATGATCATTTGTTGTTGAAGCAACTCCACAATTATCTCCTGTGGCTGGTGCTGTCAATATTACTGTTGCTGTACATACTCCTGGATCCGCATTTACTGTTACGTCAGATGCACATACGATAGTCGGTGCTTCAGTATCAGTTACTGTTACCATTTGTGTGCAGGTATTCGTTAATCCATTTACATCTGTTACTGTCCAGATTACTGAAGTTACTCCAGTAAATGTTGTTGATGGATGATTGTTTGTTGTTGAAGCAACTCCACAATTATCGCCTGTGGTTGGTGCTGTTAATATTACTGTTGCGGTACAAACTCCAGGATCTGCATTTACTGTTACGTCTGCTGCACATACGATTGTGGGAACCGTAACATCTATTACTGTAATATTAGCAGAACATGTACTGCTCAATGTTCCATCACTCACAGTTAAAACTACTGGTGTAGTTCCAATAGAATATGGACCTGC
>Ga0105048_10012743_pt1 | contig 13164 bp, 15 predicted proteins | sample MAT05_FD_78382 | JGI IMG/M metagenome (GOLD analysis project Ga0105048, IMG submission 78382) | Freshwater microbial communities from Lake Fryxell liftoff mats and glacier meltwater in Antarctica - MAT-05 | ecosystem: Environmental > Aquatic > Freshwater > Ice > Liftoff microbial mat | place...
GGCCGTCATCTCGACGTCGTCGCACCATCCGGCCCGCTGCCGGACATTCAAGGGCCACGACATGACGAAGAACGTGGTGTGGGAATTCCAGGGTCAGGAGCCAAATCCCTACCAACTGGAATGGGATCACCTCATGGACGCGATCCGCAACGACAAGCCGTACAACGAAGTGCCGCGTGGCGTTGAGGCAAGCCTGGTGACTTCGATGGGCCGCATGGCCGCTCATACGGGCCAGGTCATTACCCGCGATGACATCATCAACGGCGATCACGAATTCGCGCCGGACGTCGACAAGTTGACGATGACGTCGCCGGCCCCGCTCCAGATCGGGAAGGACGGCCTCTACCCGATCCCGCAACCGGGCCACAAGAAGAAGCGTGAGTTCTAGTTCGTTTGTTGAACGAAGCGGCGAGCCGGGTTTGACCGGCTCGCCTTCAATCAGGACTATCCACTTCCCCCAGTTTCACGGCTCGCTTTCCGCGAGCACGACATGATTTGCTGAGAAAGGAACCACGAATCGTACGAATCGCACGAATAAGAAGGAGGGGTTTCGATTTTCTTCTTCATTCGTGTGATTCGTTTTATTCGTGGTTCCCTTGCCTTTTCTGCAAACCCTGTCGTGCGCCTCGCTTTCCGCGAGCCGTTTTTTCCTATTGATCACTTTTCAACCAGTTGCTATGTGACGCTCCTTCGATTTTCGAGGGAGCGGATTCATGCGGGTGATGATCGATATTACTTCGACGCTGGGAACGGTGACCGGAATCGGCCGCTACACTCAGCAATTGCTTGAGCATCTACCGAAGATTGCGCCTAAATATCGGTTCGATGTCCACCCGAATCCCTGGTTGTTTCGCTTCCGTCAGTATTGCAAACGGATGTGTGTTCCGAAGGACCCCGCGTCGCCTCCGACGAGCTTGCATCGAAAGCTCTTTTCGCCGCGGCGCTGGTTCTTGCGCTCCTTGAAGCAATTGAACCACTTTCTGCCGCCGATCTACAGCCGGTACTTTCTCTCGCGACTCCGTTTCGATCTCTACCATGAGACGAATTACATCCCGATCGCTTGCGGTATTCCGACGGTCACGACGTTTCACGATCTGTCGATCATTCATCATCCGGAGTGGCACCCGAAAGAACGTGTCGACTGGTTTGAAAAGCACTTGCCGCGTTCGTATTCGCAATCGAGACATTTCATCACCGATACGGAATCCGTCCGGCAGGAAATGATTCGCGACCTCGGCATTCCCGCGGAAAAAATCACGCGCGTCTGGTGCGGCATCCGTTCGGACTTGGAGCGTCTTTCACCTGAAGAGTGCGCCCCGGTTCTGGAACGATTGAACCTGCCCTCCAGCTTCCTGCTGCATGTGGGAACGATCGAGCCGCGGAAGAATTTGCACTTGCTGATGAAGGCCTATTCGGACCTTCCGAATTCGCTGCGCGACCGATGCCCGCTCGTCCTGGTGGGGCAATGGGGTTGGAATTACACTCAAGCGGCTGAGTATTTTCAGTCAACCGGCAAGCATAAGAACATCCGCCAGATCGGTTACGTCAGTGACGCCGACCTGCCGGCCTTGTACAGCTCCGCGCGATCGCTCGTCTTCCCCACGCATTACGAAGGTTTCGGCATCCCGCCGCTCGAAATGATGGGCTGCGGCGGCGCGGTCATCGCGTCCACGGCTGATTCCGTCCGCGAGATGACCGGAGGTTTTGCACCGCTCATCGAGCCTCTCGATCTCGCCGGCTGGCGCGACGCTCTCCAGAAGGCGATCGTCGAAGATGATTGGATCGCCATGCTGCGTGAAGGCGTCGTCGAACATGCTCGCCAATTCACCTGGGAACGCACGGCGGTCGAGACGCTTCAGGTTTACCATCAGGTCCTGGGCGCCAAGAAAGCGGCGCCGCCACTCCGTAAGGCCGCGTAATCCGAGGCTACTTCGCATTCACCTCGAACACGTGGTAATGCCAGGCCGGCATGTCAAGGAACATTCCGCGCTGAATGAGTTCATCGCCGTCGCGTTCGAAGACCGCCTCGCTCATGAGGTCGCTCAGGAACACGTGCCGTCCGCCAAGATCGGCCCACGGCACTTTCACGAAACACTGCGCCGAACCGCCCCCATAATTCACGAAGACCAGCAAGCGGTCGCCCGCGGTCCCGCGCCAGGCAAATCCCAGAAACTGCGACGCGGTCGTGTTCCCCGACCAGGTTGGCCGGCAATCGAGAAGGTGCCAGGTCCCATCGCGCACGGCCGTCCGTTTCAGGATGGCCAGCAGTTGCATGTAGAACTCACGGACGTCGGCATCGACCGGTTCCACCGGCCGCCGGCTCAGGTGCATCGAGACGTGCTGCTTCCGACCTTCCAGTTGCCCTTCATGGAAAAAGCGCATGCCCGGAACCAGGAATGTGGCGATCGCGGCGGCCCGATGGACGTCCGGCGGGAACACGCCGGCCGCTCGGGGTTCGTCATGGTTCTCGAGGAAGCGGACCGATTTCCGCTGGAACTCGGCATCGGCACCTAAATGCCCGCGAGCCTCTTCCGTGTGACGGCCGTGGAGGCGATCGTAGTATCTCTTGTCGTACGTGTAGTCGAATCCCTGCTGTTGCAGATCGAACTCACGATCCCAGTACACTTCCGCCATGAAGATGAAATCCGGATGCAACGCTTTCACGTTGCTGACCGCTTCGGGCCAGAAGGATTCGTTGACGGGAGACGTACCATCCGAAGGCCGGGCGCGTTCACCCCAGGTTCGTTCGATGACGTCAGGCAACGGCAACATCGCCATGTCGCAGCGGATGCCATCGCAACGCGTGGCAATCTTCCGCAGTTCGTCGATCATCGCCTGCCGCAGTCCGCGCGAACGGTAGTTCACCTGAATCGTATCGGGCCAACCCGCAAAGTACGGATCACGGCCGTGCGCGATCACACGTACCCCCTGCGGGGTTTCGACGCGCATAAAGTTCCACGGCTCGCGGGCCAAGTCTTCCTCGCTGCCGCCGATGAGATATTCGGGATGTTCGACCGCCCAGGGATGATCAGGCGCGACATGATTGGGGACAAAATCAAGCAGCAGCCGAATGCCGCGTTGCTTCAGGCGTTGGCGAAAGCGGGCCAACGACTCATCGCCGCCAAAATCTTTGTTGACGGTGTAACTCTTGATCGCATAGGGTGAGCCGGAAATGTCATTATCCGTCAGGTCAGGCAGTGCTTTCTGATAGCCGGCCCGCCATTCGGGATTGCGCCGGGAGACGTTGCGTGCGGCATCGCCAGTCTGCCAGACGCCCATCGGCCATACCCAGTCGAAGCCGAGGAAAATCAACGAATCGAGAAAGCTTTCGCTAATTTCATCGAACGACGCGGACCGCCGCGGATCGGGCGTCATCTCGCGCAGCAGAACGCGGGTGTTGAATTGGTACAGCGAAGGGAACCGAGGAGAGAGGGCCACGGGGGTAACCAGAATGAGGGACGTGGAAGGGTTATCTTCTTCATGATATGGCCGAGCGGTTCCGTCGGCGCACTGCGTCCGCTACAAAGATGGCGAGCCCGATCCAGATGAGCCCATAGCCGACCTGATAGCCAAAGGGGAACGCTTCATCGTACAGCCAAACCGCGAGAAGAAACGCCAGGGTAGGTGCGATGTACTGGAGCATGCCGATCGTCACGATCCGCAGGCGGGGCACCGCCTGGCCGAAACAGATGAGCGGCACGGTGGTGATCAAGCCGCTGAGAATGATCAACCAGTCGAGTCCGGGGCTGATGTGCTGAAATGCGAGGCGGTCGTCGGTGCCCCAGACGAGCAGAAACAGGAACGCGATCGGCGTCAGGATAAGCGTTTCCACGGTCAGACCGATCGTTCCATCGACCGCGACATGCTTACGGATGATTCCGTAGATGGAGAACGTGACCGCGAGCGTCAGGGCGATCCAGGGCAACATGCCCAGCCAAACAATCAGCACCAGCACGCCGCCGGAAGCGAAGATGATGGCCAGCCACTGCAATCGCCCTAACTTCTCCCCGAAGAAGAGCGTGCCGGCCGCGACGTTGACGAGAGGCAAAATGAAGTAGCCGAGACTACCCTGCAGAATCTGGTTCGTCGACACGCTATAGATGTAGACGTACCAGTTCGCGGCAATGAACATGGTGCTGAGAATCAGAAAGCCAAACACCCGGCCGCTGCGAAAGGTTCGGACGAGCGTTCCCAGTTTGCCGGCCACGGCCATGATCAACATCAACAATAAGGCGGACCAGACGATCCGGTGAGCGAGCATCTCCCGAGGCGGCACGGCGTGCACGGCCTTGAAGTAGAGCGGCACGATCCCCCAGCACGTGTACGCCGCCACCCCATAAAGCAGGCCGACCCGGACCGATTCGGTATTTCCTCCCACGATGTGATTTTTCCTTATTGATTCCCGTGAAGCCGCGACGTCCTTCATTTCAACTGCTCGCCTTCATATGTTTTACGTTGATCGGCCGTGCGAGACCAATCGGAGTCACGCGCGGGGCCAATCGTCCGCTATTCACTGGGTGCTTCATGACTCCTCTCCCGGAAACGATTTTGCAGTTTGGTTCGGGCCGCTTCCTGCGGGCATTCGCCGATTTGTTCATCGATCAAGCCAACCGGGCGGGGCAGAACGTCGGCCGGGTCGTCATCGTGCAATCGACCGGCGACGACCGGGCGAGCGCCCTGGCCAAGCAAGGCGGCAAATATCATGTGGTAGTCCGCGGCTTCGAGAACGGCCAAGTGGTCGACCGCATCGAAGAATGCGCCAGTGTTTCGCGTGCACTCGTGGCAAGCAGCAACTGGGACGAAATTCGCCGCCTCGCCTGCTCCCCCGATCTGAAGTACGTGCTTTCCAACACGACCGAGGCGGGTTACGCACTTGATGCGTCTGACACGGCCTCCAGTGCGCCGCCGAAATCGTTCCCCGCCAAGTTGCTCGTACTGCTCGGGGAACGGTACGTGGCAAAACAACCGGGGCTCACGATCATCCCGTGCGAATTGATGGAAGGCAACGCCGACCTCTTGCTCAAAACCCTCCTGGATCTGGCGGAAAGCTGGAATTTGTCGGCCGCGTTCAAGGCCTGGCTCGCGAACGACTGCGTCTGGCTGCATACGCTGGTCGACCGCATCGTCTCCGGCACGCCGAAGGATCATCCGTTGCTGGCGAGCGATCCGATGTTGATCGTCGCGGAACCGTTTGCCTTCTTCGCCTTGGAGGAGAAGCCCAAGGCCGCACCGTTTATTACGCACCCGGCCATCAAGCGAGCCGTCGACGTGAAGCCCTATTTTCTGCGGAAGGTGCGTATTCTCAATGCCGCACACACGGCCCTTCTCATCAAGGCCGTGCCGAAGGGCTACAAGCTGGTGCGCGAGGCGATCGGTGATGCGGCACTGGAAAAGTGGCTCGTTCGCCTACTGGATGAAGAGATCGTTCCGCTTCTGCAGGGACGCGTCGAAGAGCCCGAACTCTTTGCCCGGCAGACGCTCGACCGCTTCCGCAATCCGTTTCTCGATCACAAGTTCAGCGACATCGCCTTGCATCAAGAGAACAAGATCAAGATTCGCCTGCAATCGTCGCAAGCGGAGTATCTGGCGAAGTTCGGCAAGCAACCGCCGCTCTTGTCGGAAGTCATCGCCGAAGGGATCGCGGCATAATGATCGGCTACGCCTTCAAAGAATGGGCAGTAATCTGTCAGGCCCTGGCCGAGGGGCGACAGTCGTTGATCCTGCGCAAAGGCGGCATCGCCGAGGAAGGGGGCGTCTTCCGGCCGGAACATTCGCGCTTCTGGCTCTTTCCCACTCAATTTCATCAACAAGGTGAAGGCATCAAGCCGGAGGCGTTGCCCTTGTTGAAAACGGCTCAGGCCAATCAGCCGCCGGTTGGCAGCGTGCGGCTGTCCCACTTCGTCGAAGTGACGGGCGCTTTTTTTGTCCCGCGACTCGACATCGCGGAATCGCTGGATCGGTTGCATATGTGGTCAGCGGAGACGGTTCAAAAGCGATTTGTCTATCGGCAGCCGGGCCTTTACGTGTTGGCAGCGAGAGTGTTCCGGGCGGTGCAGGCTCGAGATGTGATGCTGCGGCCTGCCGACGAGGGCTGCAAAACGTGGGTGGAACTGAGCGAGGAACCGTCAGATGTCGGCGCCATGCCGGTCATGGACTCCCGAACGTATGCCACGTTCTTGGATGACCTGGACACCCTTCTGCATCCGCGAGCCTTTGCCTGAAATCACGATTGCCCGTTGGCCGCGACGGAAGCGGCCGATTGCAGAATCTTTGATCGCATGGCCGACGACATCGTCGCGACGGTTGAAAGTCGCGACATGGTGTCGATATCGCGGTGAGGCGTGTAACGCGATTCCGGAAGCTCTTCAGGCGTGGGCGGCGGGACTTCCTCGAACCAGGGCCGCAGTCGAGAAACCACTTCCAGGGGCGTCTGTGGCCGATTGGCCGGGTTCTTCGACATCATCGAAGCGATCACGTTGGCGACGCCGGGTGGGATGTCCGCACGCACCGCACTCACGAGCATCGGTGTCTTGGTTTGGTGGGCGATCAATTTCTGAGCCACGTTGCCGCCCTCGAATGGCGGCTTGCCCACAAGTAGGAAGTAGAACAGAGCGCCCAAACTGTAGATGTCCGCCCGGATGTCGACACACGAATCGCGCGCCTGTTCCGGGGCTAAGTAGTCAGCCGTGCCGAGCACCGTCTTCGAGTCGATCATCTGAGTCAGACGATCTTCGACATTAGAGAAACGGGCCAGGCCCAGGTCGAGAATCTTGATGATTCCGCCGCGATCGAGCAGCAGGTTGGAAGGCTTGATGTCGCGATGAACAAGGTGGGCTTCGCAAGCGTGATGCAAACCGGCCGCGGATTGACAAGCGTAGCTGACCGCTCGCGGCACGCTGATCGGCCCACGCGATTCGATCAAGTGCTGAAGACTGACGCCGTCAATGTACTCCATGACGATGAAGTAGACGCCCGCGTCGCAATCGATGTCATGGGCATGAACGAGATTCGGATGATCGAGCCGAGCCACGGCCTGGGCTTCGCGGACAAAACGCTGGACGCTGTCGTTATTCCCATTCTTCTCGGGCGGTAGAATCTTGACGGCTACGCGCCGCCGCATGTGCCGATGTTCACAAAGGAACACCATGCCCATGCCGCCCGAACCGAGATGATCGAGAACCTTGTACTTGCCGCCGAGATAGAAGTTTCGCCACTTGCCGGCCAGCAAGAGCTTGGCCTGGAAACGGGTCAGCAACCCTTCCTTCACGAACGCGTTCGCACATTCGCGAGGCGTGGCGGGAGGAAACGGTAATTCGCCCTGTGCTTTGACGAAGACTGCGAGCCGGTCTTTCTCCAGCAAATCGCTCTTCTCAACAAGCGTCAGATATTCATGAACCGAGTTCGGGGTCGCCATCGGCGGTCCCTCAACGTACTTCTCACGAGGTGCGAGGTTTTATCAAAACCTCGTGAGCGGGGGGTTATCCGCAGTTCCCGTCACAAGACAGCAACCATGAACCCTCCTTGGCTCAGGCGCGAATGGTTGCGGGAGGACGTCCGTCGCCCTCCAGCGGGTGTACCTGCCGGTTAAATGTCTAACCGTCTATAGCACGAGACTGAAAGGCCGCAAGGAATTCGAGAAAATATCATTTGACAAAGGCCTAAACTTCGGATTGGGCATGAATTTAGAGGCGGCAAGAGTGAAGATTGAGGCCTGCCAATAGGAGCTGAAGCTAGAAAAATATGGCGGCACGAGCGTTGGATTCGGCAATGGATTTATGGTGTCGCAATAAATGCGACGGAAAATCGAGATCCTCGGGGAGATGTTAAGATGGGTAGCCTCCAGCGACGATCCAATGCCGAACAAAGAATCACGTCACCTCATTCTACTCGAGAACTCGGTCGGTCGCCGCCCTGCACATTCAGATTCCGCCAAGCACCTGGCAGCGACGGATTTCGACAAGATCACGCTGAACTGGGTGGACTTCGACTAAATCGCTACTGTTTTAAGGAGCGCTATCAAAGCGATCACGCAATCGCGAACTCTGATACTATAGTCGGAAAGGAGCAGTCAATGACACTGACAACAGAAGAACGATTGGCCGTTCTAAACGGCCAACCGGTATCTCTCAACGTGGCGGGGACCGAATGCATTGTCCTCCGGAAAAACGTCTTTCTACAGTTGGACGCGGTGTACGATCCGAGCCCGATGACGCCGCTCGAGATCGATCTGTTGGCAGACGAAGTCGATGAGATCGTTTCGCGCGGAGAACCGCGATGAACCAAGAGCGTGGCCACGTTGTCGCTGCCCGGTTCCCGCATGCTGCCGGAACGCACGGAAAGAAACGCCCCGTGGTGGTAGTTCAGGCTGATCCCTTGAACCGGCGTCTCAAGCACGCCGTCGTCGCACAACTCACCACCAACCTGTCCGACAAAGACGACTCGGCTTGAATCCTAATCGAAGCGGCGTCCGGTGAAGGCCGCGCCGCCGGTATCGCCCACGACAGCGTGTTCTCGGGTTACTTGTTGTCTCTCATGAGCGAAGATCGACTACGGAAGTTATCGACAAGCTTCCAAGCGAGACGATGCAAAAAGTCGACGCGTGTCTGAAGGCGGCATGGGGATTGAGCTAAGAGCTTGAGATGCGTCGGGTTGTCAAAAATCACTCACCGGCGACCATTTGTCAAATGGGCCAAGCTGCAATCGACACCTCGGACGGATCTCTTTCCAAAAACGGGCCAAGTAGTTTAATGCAGCAGAATTGCTATGTGGTGGCACAGATATTCCTGTCTGTACATTCTGAAAGCAGCACAGACAGAAATGTCTGTGCCACCACTCAATCGCTCTTTGGTTTCTTCGGCGAGCGCCCAGAATGAGCAGCCGTCTTCGCCGATGTGTTTAGTTCCACCGCCGCGCGAATGAGCGCCTTCAACGCCTTGTCATCAATCTTGTCGCCCTCATGGAAATCGATGGCACGCCGGGTGTTGCCTTCGAGGCTGGAGTTGAAGAGGCCTAAAGGGTCCGGAAGCGAAGCCCCCTTGGCGAACGTCAGCTTCACGTAGTTCTTGTAAGTCTCCCCGGTGCAAATAATCCCGCCATGCGACCAGACCGGAAACCCCAAGCATCGAGTTCGACGGCTTTCGCCATTTCACCTCCTCGACCACTTCGGGATCGGCCTGCTGGATGAGCGTGCATGTCGGTGCGCCAATCACTTGGCTGAGAAGGAGAGGCTTCGCCTTTTTCTTCCTTTGAGTCGCTCTTCGACTTCATCATAGTGGTGGCACTTTCTGGATCCGAGATTGGTAGATATAATACTACTTTCGCTTCATCGCCTTCCCGACAGGCGGCGGAAAATAATTGACTTCTGGACGTCGCCGATGAAGGCTGTGGTTTACCGGTTCGATACATCCGAAGCACATGGCAGTTGGCGCCCTCGTTCTCTTACCGACTTGCGCGGGGCAAGGTTCCCTGACGAGTACCATGAACATCTGGTACTGGATGCCGAGAGCATTGCCGACGTATTCGACCAGTACGAGAGCAAGCTGGGGGATGTAATCGTCATGTGTGACGGCGACCAACGAGAAGTAGTTGTTGCCGCTCCTTTCGGCTGGGAGACCGTCAAATTCGGTCGGGAGTGGAGATCGCCAGAGTGACGGCACCTCGCACTATACCACACGCGGTCGAGATTGAGAGTATGTCCAACGCGAGGCGTCTTCCGAGCCCGACGCGTTAGCGAGGGAGCATCCCATACACCCTCGCTAACGCGTCGGGCTCGGAAACTGCGCTCATTCGTAACCGCGTGAAGTATAACCGCGCACAATCGTTCGCCGGGCAACTCGCTCGCTTGCTTCACCCAATTGGCGAATTGAGCTTCGGCAAGGTCCGGTTTGGCTCCGCCTTGACCTGCGACACCCGGGCTATACTCTCCGCCAGATTGCTGCCAAGCTCAATCGACGTGGGATCGCCAACAGCAGAATGAGTGCTCGCGTGTTTCAACTGACAGCCGCTTTTCTCTGGGGCTGACGGTCCAGAAAGACGATGGGCGACAAACCGAAATACTCGCCTAACTTGAAGGCATTCTGCTTGCTAATGCCTCGGCGGTTGGCCAAAACATTGCTCAAGGTTGCGGTGGGGATTCCGGTCTCCCTGGCAACATCTGCCGGCTTGACGCCTTTGGTCTTCAACAATTTTGCCAGCATCTCCGCGGGGGCAATTTCGGGAGTCGGATACTCACGAGACTCGTACTTTTCGATCAAAGTTGCGAGCAGTTCGATGAGTAAGCTGCGAGCCGCATTAGGGCGGGGAACCATCAGCTCTTCAAGTTGCGCCAGGGCCTGTTCATACGTTTCCTGCGAGCGAATCGGCTGGGGCGCATACTTGGTCAACAACTGGCGGTATCCAGGAACGGTGTTCATTTCTTCTTTTCCTTTACTGGCGGAACGCAATCCTTGCACCATTTTTCTTTGTCGTAGTCAGCATGTGTCAAGAAATGCTTGACGAGTAGCGTTCCATCAGTCCATTGATTGGCATAGGTCATTCGACAAATGAGACGGTAATCGTTGCCGCAGGCATTGAACACCAAGCATTGCCCCACTTCATCAGCGAGCGGATAGAGCAAGCGCACGTCCGCCAATCGAGACTATGCGGCCTTGCTCGCGACCGCCCACCAGTCGTCAAGCCAGCTGGCCGCTCTTGGGTAAAGTTGCTTAGCGGCCGCAATGGCGGGGCGGGCAATGATGTGCATCGACGTATTTATCGGCATGCTCAAGTTTATTTGCAAAATGCAAACAAGTCAAGTGGAGTGTTTGCAGAATGCAAAGCACGACCCAATCAAGGCTAACATGACTCAATTGATCGGCCCTAATAATCCGCCTCAAGTAGAATCAATGGCACGCCGGGTGTTGTCTTGGAGACTGGAGTTGAACCAGCAGTGGTCCTTGGGGAATTCGTGTCTTGGCGCCTTAATAGACTTTCACCTGGACTTTTGAACGTTGCGACCGCTCACGCCTCACACGCACCTCGCCCCACCCGCTCACATTCGTTCGAGAGGCAACTCGCTGGCTTGCTTCACTTAGGCAACGAACTCGAACCGCGTACCGGCAGTCTACTTCAATCGCTCGAGCTTGCCCTTGCGCTTCACGATGTTCTTGTAATCCCACTGGATCTCGATCGCCTTCTGAAGCCACCTCTTGAGATCCCTGGCCGAGATCTGATCGTCGGAGGTATACCGGGCTTCGGCGGCCTTGAAACTGCCTTCGACCGCAAGGCCGGGCTCGTCAAAGGATTGGCCGCTCCAGAACAGCAGGCGAACACAGTCTTTGAGTTTGTGGTAGCCGACGATCGGATTTCCGTCCAGGAACCACACCGGGTGCCGGTGCCAGATCTTGCATTCGGCGTTTTTCAAGTGTCGATCGATGGCCTTGGCGAGGGCGTCGCAAATGCGCTGGTCGCCGGCCGATTGAGCCGCGTTGTAGGCCTGGATGTCCTCGTGGATCGGCATGAGATCATTCCTACAGTGAACGGCGGCCTTCGTCGAGGTTCGGGGCCTCGATGACGCCGAACCTCATGTATTCTTATTCCACTTGAATGGAGATGCGTCTTCCTCCGGAAAAAACCGTGCAGCCGCGCGAAGAAAACGGCGAAGAGATCCGTTTCGACTATTTCGACCATTGCGTCCGTTTCGAGTGCAAGATAGAATACCTTTATCAGGAGGTTGAATCCATGACCGCATTGAATCCCGAGGGCTTCGAGACGGTGACGCCGACCGAGGCCGATGCCCAGCTCGCACGCGAATCCAGCCGCCGCCTCGCTTCGCACAAACTCGGCCGGCGCTCCAGCGTCCGAATCCAGGTTCTCGACGACGGCAAAGATGCCGAAACGATCGCTGTGCCGGCGTCCGCCCTGCGGTTGTTCCTGCACGTGCTGACGGAGATGTCCCAGGGCAATGCAGTGACTTTGATTCCCACCCATGCCGAGCTGACCACACAGCAGGCCGCTGACTTGCTCAACGTCTCACGGCCCTACTTGGTGAAACTGGTGGACGAGGCCAGAATCCCCTGCCGCACGGTGGGAAAGTACCGGCGCGTGCGCTTCGATGATCTGATGGCGTACAAGCGCAAGGATGACGAGGTTCGGGCCAAGGTGCTGGATCAGCTGACGGCCGAAGCCCAGGAACTCGGGCTGGGCTACTGATGGAGCCGCCCGCCACCGCCGTCTATGACGCGAATATCCTGTACCCGGCGCCGTTGCGCGACCTGTTCATCCGGCTCGCACAGGCCGGACTGGTTCAAGCCCGGTGGACGGATACGATCCACGACGAGTGGCTTCGCAACGTCCTCAAGGACAGTCCGCAGCTTTCGCCGGAGCGCTTGGCCCGGACTCGAACCCTAATGAATGAGGCGGTGCGCGACTGCCTCGTAACTGGCCACGACGAGCTGATCGAGTCCCTGACGCTGCCAGATCCCGACGACCGGCATGTCCTGGCCGCCGCAATTCGGGTCGGCGCCAGCGTCATCGTGACCTTCAACCTCGCGGACTTTCCCGCCGCAGCGCTGGCCCGCTTCCACATCGAAGCCCAGCACCCCGACGACTTCCTGATTTCTCTGCTTGATGCGGCCCCGGCGTCGTCTGCGCGGCAGTCAAACGGCAGCGCGAAAGTCTTCGCAATCCGCCGAAGACGGCCGAGCAGCTGCTTGCAACCCTCGAAGCCCAGGGAATGACTCAGGCCGTTGCCCGTCTCCGCTCGTTTATCGATCTGCTTTGACCTCGCATTAGCCGCTCATATTTTTTCAAGTGGCAACTTGCTCGCTTGCTTCACCCAACTGGCGAGTTGATCTTCATCGATCTGGTCGCCCTCGTAGACGTGAAAGTAGCGAACTTCCTTCTATTTGGACTCGACGTCTGGGACGGGACTCAGTGACTCGCCGCGGAAGAAACGGCGCGCGAAACGGGCTTCATGGGTCAATGATAACGACAAGTCACTCTCCGTTAGGGAAGAAAACGGGACATCGTACTTTTGCTTTGTCCGAGGGCAGATCAAATCTCCGCCCGCAACGACACCGACAGATAGCAGCCGAATTCCTTCGGGAAGTTGGCGCCGACGCGGGCGTGTACTTTCCCCTGTCGGCCGACGAATCGGAAGCGGTCGTTCACCGGGCAGAGTGTCAC
>Ga0105048_10012744_pt1 | contig 13163 bp, 7 predicted proteins | sample MAT05_FD_78382 | JGI IMG/M metagenome (GOLD analysis project Ga0105048, IMG submission 78382) | Freshwater microbial communities from Lake Fryxell liftoff mats and glacier meltwater in Antarctica - MAT-05 | ecosystem: Environmental > Aquatic > Freshwater > Ice > Liftoff microbial mat | place...
AGTTTCGCGGCGCTCGCGGGGTTCGCCCGGTACTCGGCGAGTTGGAAATCGAAGCACTTGCGGAGCACGACCAATTCTTGCACATTCGGGGTCCGGCCCGTCGCGTGGCGGAACGCGTGCGAGAGGCGGTCGTCGGGTTCCTTCGCCTCGCGCATCGCGCGCTGAGCGAGTACGCGGGCGGCCTCCACGAACGCCGTCTCGTTCAACAGCGCAAGCGCCTGCAAGGGCGTGTTCGTGCGGCTCTCGCGAACCCAGCACGTTTCGCGACCGGCAGCGTCGAAGGCGGCCAGCACCGGCGGCGGGGCGGTCCGCTTCCAGTAGGTGTACAGGCTCCGGCGGTACAAGTTCTCCCCGGTGTCGGGGACGTAATCGGTGGCCCCGGAAAGTTCCTTCCACAGCCCCGCCGGCTGGTACGGTTTCACGCTCGGGCCGCCGAGTTTCTCCACAAGCAACCCGCTCGCGAACAGCGCCTGATCGCGCAACACCTCGGCCGAGAGCCGCAACCGCGGGAACCGGGCGAGCTGTTTGTTCTCCGGATCGCGTGCGAGCAACTCCCCGGTCACGCGCGACGATTGGCGATACGTCGCGGACATGACGATGAGCTTTTGAAGTCGCTTGATGTCCCAGTCCTTCGCGAACTCCACCGCGAGCCAGTCCAGTAACTCGGGGTGCGTCGGGAACGCGCCCTGCGTGCCGAAGTCCTCGGCGGTCTTCACCAGCCCGACGCCGAAGTGCATCTGCCAGGCGCGATTGACCGCCACGCGGGCCGTGAGTGGGTTTTGGGGGGACACGAGCCAGTTAGCGAAATCCAGGCGATTCGACGGCGAGCCGGGAGCGTTAGCGACCGGAGATAGCGCCGCCGGCACTCCCGGCGTCACTTTCGCGCCTTTCTTGTCGTACTCGCCGCGGAGCAAGAGGTGCGAGTCCCGCGGCGTCCGCATTTCTTCCATCACCATTACCGTCGGGATCGCTTCCCAGAACTTCTGCCGTTGCTCGCGCAGTTCTCGCAGTGCGGCGTGGGCCGTGCGGATCGGTTCGTTCGAGGTCGCATTCACGAAGAACGCCAGCAACTTCTCGCGCTCCGCCGCGGTCCGCTCGGCATCGGGCTTCCGGTGGATCTCGGCGATGGTGGCCGGCACGGCGAGTTGCCGGGCTTCGGCCGAGGAGAACGTTCGATCGTAGATTTTCACGTCGTCGATCATTCCGTCGAACCGCGTTCCATTCCCCCCGCCGATCCGGAACGGCTCCTTCGTTTGAAACGTCTGGTTCAGTTCGTCGAGCAGGACGCGGGCCTTCGCCTCGACTCCGTCGATGAAGACTTTCGTCCCCTCGGCAAGTCGAGTCGCATCGTAGGTCACGGTCACGTGAGACCAGCGGTTCAAAGGCAGTGCCGCGACCGTCTCGATCCGCAGGGCGTCGTCGAGCCAGCGCTTCGTGAGGTGAACCTGCAACTTGCCATCGACGAGAACGACGGCGTATCCGTCGCCCCTCGGTTCCTCGGTCGTGCGCGACAGGATCGTGCCGTTGGGCTTTCGCGGATTCACCCAACAGGCCAGCGTGAAGCGGTCGTCGAAGCCGTAGTCGCCGGCCGCATCGATTTTCAGGAAGTTCGCCCCGTTCAGGTCCGCGGCCTTGCCGATGCGTCCGGGCACGAACCCGATCTCGCTCGCGGCCTTCAATCGATCGGAACCGTCGAGCGGCCAGTGGGCGACCAGTCCGCGGGCGTAGGCCATGTCGGAGAACTTCGGCCCGTTCGTCGACGGCACCCAGGCCGCCAGCGCCTTCGCCGTGTCGGCGCGCAATTCCTCGACGCGCTTCTCGGCCTCCTTCACTTTCGCATCCAGATTCGCCAGTTGCTTTTCCTGCTCCCGCGTCGGGGCCTTGATGAAGGGCCGCGAGTTCCCGTACTTCTCGGCGCGGCCCTTCTCCGGCACGTTGTTGAAGTAACCGAAAAGCTGGTAGAACTCGCGCTGTGAAAACGGGTCGAACTTGTGGTCGTGGCACCGACAGCAGGTGAAGGTGAGCCCCAGCCACACGGTCGCGGTCGTCTCCACGCGGTCCGCGACGTACTCGACGGCGTACTCCTCGGGCACGATGCCGCCTTCGGAGTTGCCGCGGTGGTTGCGGTTGAATCCGGTCGCAATCCGCTGATCGAGCGTCGGCTTCGGCAGCATGTCGCCGGCAATTTGCTCGATCGTGAATTGATCGAACGGGAGGTTGCGGTTGTACGCCTCGATGACCCAGTCGCGCCACCGCCACATGTCGCGGCCGGCGTCGGTCTGGTAGCCGTTGGTGTCCGAGTAGCGGCCCGCTTCGAGCCACCGCCACGCCATGCGCTCGCCGTACCGCGGCGACGCGAGCAAGCGATCCACCACCTTCGCGTAAGCCTCCGCGCTCGCGTCCTTCAGGAACGCATCGACTTCCTCCAGCGTCGGCGGCACTCCGGTGAGGGCGAGCGTGACCCGGCGAATCAGCGTGGTCTTGTCCGCCTCGGGCGATGGAGCAAGACCCTCTCGTTCGAGCTGATCCAGAATGAATGCGTCGATGGGGTTGCGAGCCCAAGCGCTCCGCTTCGCGTCGCGGCTACGTGGGGGATCGGGCCGAACGGGGGCGGTGAAGGCCCAGTGTGAGGACCAACTCGCCCCCTGGTCGATCCAGGCTTTCAGCGTGGCGATCTGAGCGGGGGTCAGTTGCTTGCCGCTGTTCGCGGGCGGCATCTGCGCCTTGGGATCGTCCGAGGCGATGCGTGCGAAGACGTCGGCCTTCGCGCCTTGCACGCCCTCGCGAGTGTCGAGGCGGAGCTTCGCCTTGCGCTGCTTCTCGTCCGGTCCGTGGCACTTGAAGCAGTTATCCGCGAGGATCGGCCGCACGTCCCGGTTGTAGTCGATCTTGCGCCCGAACGATTCGGGCGGTGCCGCGACGACCGGCGAGGCGGAGGCGAACAGCAAAAGGGCGACGGAGCCGACGCGGAAGAACATCGAGGGCTCCCCGAAGGACGCTAGCTGATAGCGAGGATTCAGTGACCGGAACCACTCTAACCTCCGCCGGACCGAAGTCGACGGTTTTCCCGTCCGGTTGACCTCTCGACCGCATTCGGAGACTCGAAGCTCTTCGCGGCAATCGTTGCTACTCATGCCAGGAGTGCTTTGACGACCTCGCCGTGCACGTCGGTGAGCCGGTAGTCCCGACCGCCGTGGCGGAAGGTGAGTTTGGTGTGGTCGATGCCGAGTTGGTGCAGCAGCGTGGCGTGGATGTCGTGGACGGTCAGCGGATTCACGACCGCGGCATTGCCGAACTCGTCGGTTTCGCCGAAGGCCGTGCCGCCCTTGAACCCGCCGCCGGCCACGCAGAGCGCGAACCCGTTCACGTGGTGGTCGCGCCCGCAGTTGGCAGTCACGGCGGGCGTGTGCGGCGTGCGGCCCATCTCGCCGGCCCAGAGCACGATGGTACTGTCGAGCAAACCCCGCTGCTTCAAGTCGGTGATCAAGGCCGCCACGGACTGCTCGGTGACGCGGGCGTTCTTCTCGTGGTTCACCTTCAACATGCCGTGCTGGTCCCACGGCGAGTTATTGCCGTCGAAGCTCGGACAGGTAATCTCGATGAACCGAACCCCGGCCTCGACCATCCGCCGGGCCCGGAGGGCCTGGGTCGCGTAGTAGCGTTGGTGCTCGTCCTTCGAGTCCAGGCCGTACAGCTTTCGGATCGCCTCGGGTTCGCGGCCGATGTCGGCGAGTTCCGGAACTTCGGTCTGCATGCGGAAGGCGGTTTCGTAATTCGCGACGGCCCCGTCGATCGCCCGGGCGTCCGAAGCGACTTTCGCGAAGGCGGCATCCTGCTCGGCCAGCAAGGCGAGTTTGCGGCGCTGAATCGCCGCAGAGTCCTTCGGCGCGATGTTGTCGACCGGCGCTCCTTTGGCTCGCATCATCGTCGCCTGATGACTTGCGGGAAGGAAGGAACTCCCGAAATTCTCCAGCCCGCCGTTCGGGACCCAGTCGTTGTTGAGCACGACGTAGCCGGGCAAGTTGCGGTTCGCCGTGCCCAAACCGTACGACACCCACGAGCCGAAACTCGGGGCCTGGCCCAGGCTGCGGCCGGTGTGGAGGAGCAGGTTCGATTGCCCGTGAAGCGGCAATTCGCCGGTCATCGAACGGACGACGCAGAGATCGTCGGCCACGTTCGCCAGGTTCGGAAAGAGTTCGCTCACCCAGAGACCGCTCTTGCCGCGCTGTTTGAACTCCCACGGGCTCCCGAGCCAAACGCGCTCGGGTGCGGACTGCGACCGCTTGGATACCGCACTCACCCCGATCTTCTGCCCTTCGTGCTTCTTGAGCATCGGCTTGTAGTCGAACGTGTCCACGTGGCTCGGTCCGCCGTCCATGAAGCAGAAAATGATGCTCTTCGCTTTCGCGGCGTGATGCGCGGCGGCGTTCGCCGGGGTTGCGAACAGGCCGTTGAAGGCGAGCCAGCCGAACCCGAGCGAGGCCTGTTGTAAAAAGGCGCGCCGGCCGGCGGAAGGGCCGATGCGTCCGGGGCACGAGCAAGATTGGCTATTGGGATTCACGGCGTTCGCCCGGGGTTCAGCGGTAGTAAAGGAACTCTTTGGCGTTGAAGAAGGCATGGCCGAGTTGGGCCCACGCGGCTTCGTCTTTCATCAGGTCCACGTGCCCGGGCGAGAGGAAATCCCGGGCGGCCGAAGTCCAGCGCTTCGACTCCGCCTCCGAGGGCGAACGGGCGAAAACGGCCGCGAACATGGCAAGCACTCGGTCTTCCGGGGAAGCGTGCTGCACTTTCACCAATTGCTGTCCCCAGTACTTGGCCATCGCGTGCACGAATGGGTCGTTCAAGAGGATCAACGCCTGGGCGGGCACGTTGGTTTCGTCGCGGCGGCCCGTGGGGAGTCGCAAGTCCGGCAGGTTGAAGCCGACCAGGAACTTGGGAGGCTCCATGATCGACATTTGCAAGTAGATCGAACGCCGCCCTTGCCCATCGAGCGGCCCGGCGAACAGTCGCTTGGACCCGTCCTCGGCCACGCGGGGCGGGAAGATCGGCCGGCCGTAGAGCTTCGGGACGAATCGCCCGGAGACCGCCAGCAGGCTGTCGCGGATCGCTTCGGCTTCCAGCCGCCGCGTGGGGTAGTGGTGGCGCAACCGATTGCCCGGATCGCGCGTCCGACCGGCTTCACTCACGATACCCGATTGCCGGAATGCTTGCGTCAGCACGAGGCGGCGAATGAGTTTCTTGGTGGACCAGCCCTCGCGGACGAACTCCTTCGCCAGGTAATCCAGCAACTCCGGGTGGGTCGGCTTCTCGCCCAATCGACCGAAATCGTCGGGAGTGGCGACGAGGCCCGCGCCCATGACCCAGTGCCAGACGCGGTTGACGTAAACGCGAGCCGTGAGGGGATGGTCGGCCTGAACCAGTGCGTTCGCGAGTTCGAGACGACCGCTGCCGAGGCTCTTCGCGACTCCGTGGCGACCGGCGAACATTTGGAGGAAATCGGGAGGAACCATTTCGCCGACGACGTCCACGTTGCCGCGGACGTTGAGTGCGTACGCCGCCTTCGCCGTTTCGCGCTCGTCCATGCCGTTCACCGTTCGGGAGTATTCGATCCCCTGCTCGACCCGTCGATACTCGGCGAGCATCTTCGCGAGGTCGCTTCCGGGCGCGGCCGCGTTGGGAAGCAACTTGTTCGTCAGCAACCAATCGAGGATCTGGTGATCGCCGGGGCGACTCTTCCCCTCGCACCAGCGGACCACGGCTCGAGCAAACCACGTCGAAACTCGCTGCTGAGCTTCATCGACCGTCTTCGGGACCGCACCTTCGTAAAGGCCCTCGAATGCGTCGAGCGCATCCAGCGGCGTGCCATTGCCGTCGTGGGTCACGATCCCCGCGATGCTGATCCAACTCCGCTTGTCGAATCCGAAGTCGTTGTTGGGCAACCCGGCCGCGAGCCCGGTTCGGGGAGGGAAGTTCGGATTCAGCGAAGACGTGGCGAAGTCGTAGGTGACGCGGGTGATCCCGTTGACGCGGGCCTTGTCCGCGAAGGTCCGCCAATGCGGTTGGACGTTGGTGAGGAACGCGACCTCTTCGCCCTGGATCGCGTTCTCGTGCATTTCCAGATAGCCGCCGAATTGGCCGCCGGCGAGCTTTAAGCTCACGCGCTGTCCCGACACCGTATGGTCCGGAGGCATCCGCACAGAACCCGGCAACTTCGAGGAGAGGGCGTGGGTGTGGTAGCCCCGCGGGAGTAAGCGGGCGAACGGGGCGTCCCCTTCCAGCGCGATCAGCGGCGTACCGTCTTCCACGTGGCCGAACCTGATGCCGTCGCCCTCCGTCACCCAGCCCGCCGGTATCGTCGGGTCGGCGAAATCCGCGAGAGTGGTGAACGCCTTGTTGTGCTTGGTGCGGTCGGCTCGCGCGGTCCGCCACTCGGTGGCGAGCGCACTCCAGGTCTTGGCGACGTCTTCCTGAGGCGAACCGAGCCGGGCCAGGGGATACGAGATCTCCTCGATCGCGACCGCTTTGGCTCCTTTCGCGGGCAGCAACTTCTGCCAGGCGGTCGCGGGCCACGCGTCCGGCTCCTTCGCCGCCTCTCCCCAGGTCTTTGCCATCTCCTCGCGAATCGACGCGCGGAGCGACTGCAATTGCCGGATCGCCGCGTCGTTCTTGCCCGGGGCATCGACCGCGCGGGTGGTCCAACGCGGGGTCGTGAAGACCGCGCCGAGGGCGTAGTAATCGCGCTGGGACACCGCTTCCAGTTTGTGGTCGTGGCACCGTGCGCAGGCGACGGTCGTGGCCAGGAACGCTCGCGAGAACGCCTCGATCTTGTTGTTCACCATGTCCTGATGCACGCCGTTGAAGGCGAGGCTGCTGCCGTGGCGGTGCTCGCCCATGTGGTAAAACATCGGGCCGATCAGGCTCTCGTTGATGCCGAACTCGGAGTCGATCCGCGGTGGGGAGAGCAGATCGCCCGCGAGTTGTTCGCGCACGAATCGGTCGTAGGGCAGGTCGCCGTTGAAGGCTCGGATGAGGTAATCGCGGTACTCGTGAGACCCCTTGGCCGGGTTGTCCCACTCGTAGCCGTAAGTATCGGTGTACCGGACCACATCCATCCAGTGGCGGGCGAAGCGCTCCCCGAAATGCGGCGAGGCGAGCAATTCCTCCACCAGCTTTTCGTAGGCCTTCCGCTCGTCGCGGCGGACGTCGTTCGAGAACCGTTCCCGCAGAGCCGCCGTGGGCGGCAACCCCGTGAGGACGAACGAAAGGCGACGCAGCAGCACCTCCGGCTCCGCAGGTGGAGCCGGTTTCAACTGCGCAGCATCGAGGCCGGCCGCGATGAAGCGATCAATCGGCTCGCGACCCCACGCGCCCGGAACTTCCTTCGGTGCCTCGACCGCTCGAAGCGGCTTCAAGCTCCACCAGTCCAGCCGCTTCTGGAACTCCGCTTCCCACTTCGCGGTATTCGATGGCACGAGTGTTGCCGCGTCGTCCTTGCGGGGGTCGATGGCCCCTTGCCGGACCCACTCGGTCAGGATTTCCACGTCCTGCGGCGCCAGCGCCATCTTGGGCGGCATTTGAAGGTCTTTGTCCCGATAGCGGACGGCCTTGATCAGCAGGCTCTCGTCGACCTTCCCCGGAACGATCGCCGGCCCCGAGTCGCCGCCTTTCGACCAGGCCGCGCGGCTGTCCAGTCGCAGCCCGCCCTTCTGTTTCTTGTCGCCGTGGCACTCGATGCACCGAGCCAGCAGCAGCGGCCGAACCTTGGATTCGAAGAAAGCAATTTTCTCGTCGCTCTCCGCAGCCATTGCCACGGAAGGACTGCCGATCAGCATCGACGCCAGAAAGAGTCCCTTGATGCGAGGAAGCATGGCGATGATTCTTCTCGAATAGAATCGCGAAAGCGAAGCGCCGCGCCGAAATCCCGGCTCGGTGAGAATACGCTTCACCAAGTTACCACGGATGTCGGTCCGCCGCCGCATTTTCGAGGCCCGCAGGCGTCGCTCAACCGCGGAACAGTTTCCCGAGGGGTTCTCCCGTCGCGAGCGAATGCGGACGATTGGCCTGGTCGCGGATCACCGTGGTGGGGTCGATTCCGAATCGCGCGAAGATCGTCGCCGCGAGGTCGCCCGGCGTGGCGGGGTCCGTCGCGGGGTAAGCGCCGAGGCGGTCGCTGGCTCCGTAGATCGCGCCGCCCGTCACGCCGCCGCCCGCGAGCAAGACGCTGGAGCATTCGGGCCAGTGGTCTCGTCCGGCGCTGGCGTTGATCTTCGGGGTCCGGCCGAATTCCCCCGTCACGACGATCAGGGTCGATTCGAGCAACCCGCGGTCGTCGAGGTCTTCGATCAGCGCCGAAAGTCCCCGATCGAACGGTGGGAGCAAGTAGTTTTTGTGCTGATTCGCGCAGCGGGCGTGGGCGTCCCAGTTCTGGCCTTGTTGCTTGTAATCGTAGACGTTCACGAACGGCACTCCCACTTCGACGAGCCGCCGGGCGAGGAGGAAATTCTGTCCGCGCATGGAACGCGCATAGCCGACTTGCCCGCCGCCTTCGTTGGCTTCACCGGCCGCGAGCCCCTCCGATCCAAATCCGTAGCGGTCGCGCACCGACGGGGTTTCGCGGCTGATATCGAGCGCCTGCCGGATGGCCTCGGAATCCAAGAGCCGCAACGCCCGGTCATAGGAGGCTTCCAGCGGGTTCGTCGTCTGGCCTTTTCGGAGGGAGATCAACAGCTCGCGGCGAGCGCGGTGGCGGTCGGAGTCGAGCCCCTCCTTCGGGCGGAGCAACTCGTTTTCGTACTCCCGTTTCGGCAAGTCGACTTCGATCCGCAGGGGGTCGAAAGCCGCGCCTAGGAAGCCGCCGCCCTGACAGGGAGTCGGAACGACGTTGTGAAATGCGAAGGGCAGCGACGCGAACGGCACGTCGCACGAGGAACCCCGGCTCAAGGCGGCGACCGCGCTGCCGTAGCAGGGGAACTGCTGCGGTAGCGGCGAGAACAACTCGCGATCCGGACCGTCGAGCGGGCGGCCGGTGAGCATGTGGATCGAGCCGGAATCGTGCAAGTGGGCCGCGTGGTGCATGCTGCGGATGATTGCGACCTTGTGCATCAGCTTCGCCAGCCGCGGCAGGTGCTCGCAGATCCGAACGCCCGGCGCAGAAGTCGCGATCGGCGAAAACTCTCCGCGAATCTCGGCCGGAGCGTCCGGCTTCATGTCGAAGGTGTCGATCTGGCTCGGCCCCCCGTACAGGAACACCAGAATGCAAGCCTTGATCGACGGGCGTTCAGTTTTGGGTCGTGCGGCTTGAGCCTGCCACAGCCCGCCCAAATTCAAGCCGAGGTAACTCCCCGCACCGAACTGGAGCAATCGCCGGCGCGACAAAATGGTTTTCGCGGTAGGATCGAACACGGTACGTTTCTCGCGGGTCGTCGCGAACGGCGGATGAAAGGTCCCGGCAGACTGTCGGCTCGGCGGGCTTCCATCCCGACAGTTCGAAGATTGTCGCAGACTCTTTGGGAATTGTCACTTAGAAGACTTCGCCCCGCGAAGCTCCGCCAGGGTCATCGCCAGTGCGGCCGGGTCGTCGCTCGATAGCGAGTCCGGCCGATGGGCCAGGAGCGGCAACACTTCGGCCTTCGTGCCAAGGCCGGTACCCAAGTGCAGTTCCAGTTCCATTTTTCGCACCCGCGGCACGAGCGCTTCGTCGACCAGCCACTTCGGCCACAGGCGGATCACTTTCACCCCGGCCTTCGCGAATGGCTCGATGTCGTCCGGGGTCGGAACCAGTCCAATCTGTCGGGCCTCCGGGAGCAATCGGCGGAACTGCTTCGCGTGTTCGACCGACCGGACGCCCAGCACGAGCCGCTTCGGCTCCCCGAACTCCCGGACCTCGACGGCAATCCGTTCGACATAGGCCTCGCCGAACTCCTTCAGATCGATCATGACTCCGATCTTACCTTTCGCCAGCCGCAGCACCTCCCGTAGGGTCGGAACCCGCTCGCCTAGGAATTTCGCGTCGAACTTCACTCCCGCGTCCAGTTTCTTGATGTCGTGTCGCGAAAGATCCCCGACCTTCCCCGTGCCGTCGGTCGTTCGGTCCACGGTCTCGTCGTGCATGCAAACCAGTTCCCCGTCCTTCGTCGTACGCGCGTCCACCTCGGCCGCGTGGGCGCCGGCCTCGATGGCCCGGCGGATGCCGATCAGAGTGTTGCCGGGACGATCCGCACACGAACCCATGTGACCGATCACCTCTTTGACCCGGGCCGCCGCCGTCGCCGCGTCGGGCGAATCGGCCGCGACGGAGGGGCTCGGAAGGAACAATAGCAAGGAAGCGGTCCAGCGGACGAGCATGGTCGAATCCCGGAGATAGGAGGGTCGAGGGATGGGTGCTGTTCTTTCGGATCGCTCACACGGGCTGGCTGAAACCGTTCGGCCGTTCTGGGATTGTTCGGCAATCTTCGGACATCAAGTCAAGATCTCTTCGATCACCCGCCCGTCGCAAAGGGTCACGGGACGACCGAGCCGATCGTGGATTTCGGTCCGCGGATCGACGCCGAGGAGGTGGTAGACCGTTGCCGCGAGGTCGACGGGCGAAGTCGGATTGAGGCTCGGTTCCGCTGCGTAGCGGTCGCTGGCCCCGAATGCCACGCCGCCTTTCACCCCGCCGCCCGCGAGCACGGTCGTGAACACTTTTCCCCAGTGGTCTCGCCCATCTTTCCCCGCGCCGGCTCCCCCGACAACCGACTGCCCGACTCGCGGCGTGCGGCCCATTTCGCCGGTCCAGATCACGAGAGTGTCGTCGAGCATTCCCCGGGACTCCAGATCGTCGAGCAGGGCGGAGAACGCCTGATCCGCGACCGGACAAAGGCGCGTCTTGAGGTCGATGAAATTCCGCTGGTGAGTGTCCCAGTAGACGCTCACGTTGGTAATGCCGTCGTTCGGCCAGAAAACCGTGATCAAGGGAACCCCGGCTTCGACCAACCGTCGAGCCTGGAGGACCGATTGCCCGTGGCAGTTCATCCCGTAGCGGTCGCGGACGCGCGGCGCTTCTTTCGTGAGATCGAAGGCGGCCGTCACGGTCGGGTTCGAAAGGAGGTTGAAAGCTCGCTCGTAGTGGGCCCCCATCGCATCGGTCTGGCTGTCGCGGGTGCCGATCTTCGATTCGAGAGCCTTGAGCATTCGCGAGCGGTCTTCCATTCGAGCGGGATTGGATTCTGCGGGGAGAGCAAACTCTCCAACGCGGTAATCGGGTTGGGACGCATCGGCATCGATCCGCATCGGTTCGTAGCGCGGCCCGAGCCACCCGGCTCCCTGTCCGTGGCTTTCTTCGACGAAGCGCGGCGCACCGTTCGGAACGACGGGCATCATCGACACGTACGGCGGCAGCGGACCGCGGCCGCGGCCCAGCTTCGCGAGCACCGCGCCGTAGTTCGGCCAGTCGTCGGAGCGGGGCCCCGCCGGTGCCGGTCGGCCCGTGAGGAGGTGGTGCGTGGCCGTCAAATGGTTGACGTCCGAGTGGGTCATCGAGCGAATCAAGCAGAGCTTGTCGGCCCGAGTCGCGAGCAGCGGCAAGTGCTCGCAGATTTGAATTCCCGGCACCCGGGTCGCGATCGGCTTGAACTCGCCGCGGAATTCGACGGGTGCCTCCGGCTTCAGATCCCACGTATCTTGCTGGGCCGGACCACCCCACATGAACAGCACGATGCAGGCTTTCGCCCGACGCTTCGGGGGTTCTGCCGCCGGGAGCAACCCCGAGAGCCCGAGCCCGGACAAACTCAACGGTCCGACGCGGAGGAAATCCCGGCGGCGGATCGGATGCAGGTGGAACATGGTGAACTCGGTTCCCGGCAAGGAGCAAGTGAGCGGAGCCCACGGTGGACAAGGAACAATGGGCAGCGTTCCCGATCGGCTCGTTCTACGCTCCAGAATACCAAAACGATCGAGTTTAGGGCTTACTTGAAACGGGGAAGAGTCGAATCGTCGCCGGACGGTCGGTAGCGGGATACTGGAGACCGCCGCTCAGGTGAATGACCCACCGGAAGTGCGTAGGGTGATGGTCGAGATGCAGGCCATTTCTTGGCCCAGTGACATCACCATGTCATTGAGGCGCGCGGCGGGGTCAACGATTCTCGTAGCCCCCGGTATTTCACGGGGAAATCTCGGCCGGATGATGGTCGTCGTCGGTTCGACGCCTGCCGAGGATCGTGGCCAGTTGCGTCGGCGTGATGGCGGGATCCTTCGCCGCGGCGGTGGGGAAGATTCCCTTCTGCAGTCGCCGAAGGTAGAGCGCGAAGCCATCGCCCATCCAGGCGAGGATGTTGAGTTTGTCGCCGGGGCGATTCTTGAAGACGAACAGATCGCAGCCGAGTGGATCGCCGTGCAGGACCGACCGCACCACGCCGGCGAGCGAGTCGATCCCCTTGCGGCCGTCCATGGGTTCGACGGCCGAAGGAATGCGGCCGCCTGGCAGAAGGCTCAGCATGAGGCGGCCACCAGTCGCGTGATGGCCTCGGCGGCGGTACTCAACGGCAACCGCACCACGACTTTCCAAAGCAGCACCACCTCCGCCATCGGCTTGACCACGACCCGCAGCGGAACGAACGCCGAGGCCCGCGACGACTCGCTGGACTCGTCCGTCAGGATGCGCCGCCAGCGGTCGAAGTTCGACCTGGCTAGCTTCCGATCGCGGCAAAACGCGTTGATGGACTGGCCCGACCGCTTCCAGGCATCGATCATCCCCCGCCAAGCCAGGAGTTTCTCGGGACTGCAGTGCGACGTGGCAGAGTTCTACATTTCGAGGAAAACTCACAGAGTAACCGACCGTGGAAGACGTACGGTGACCGGACGAATACCACTGGCCGATGGTCCGTGGCGATGCTAATCCGGTCCTACTATCGGATTGAGGGAATCGCCATGCATGGCGATCGCCGGGGTTCAAAGACGGACGCCGGCCGGGAAAACCAGTAGCACGAGAGAAAGGTCGGGTACGAGGATGGCAGGGCGATTACGCCTCGGGCGTTTGTGGGGAATAGTCGCCCCCGTCGCACCGAACGGGCCTCCCTCGTCCACCCGGCTGTGAATCTCCCTGGCGACCATCAGGGGACTCGGCTGGGCTGATCGGAAGTTGGCCTTTTGCCGGAATAATTGGTTCGGAACCGTTCCTGATTCTG
>Ga0105048_10012745_pt1 | contig 13162 bp, 9 predicted proteins | sample MAT05_FD_78382 | JGI IMG/M metagenome (GOLD analysis project Ga0105048, IMG submission 78382) | Freshwater microbial communities from Lake Fryxell liftoff mats and glacier meltwater in Antarctica - MAT-05 | ecosystem: Environmental > Aquatic > Freshwater > Ice > Liftoff microbial mat | place...
ATAACCAATACCCCAAGCCGTCAAGATGAACTGGGGGTTGGCCAGGTCATTTTCGATTTTTGAGCGAAGGCGGTTGATGTGCGTATTAACCGTGTGCTCCAGCCCTTCAAACTGTTCTCCCCAGATATCATCCAGAATTTCAAGTCGGGTGTAAGGCCGACCAGGATTTTGCATGAACAGCAGTAGGAGTTCAAATTCTTTGGTCGTCAGTTCGATGCGGGTCATGCCTTTGTTCACAGTGTGGTGTTCCAAATCCATGACCAATCCTCCCCGTTCAATGCGCTGTAATTGATGTGCTAATTGACGGTTTTCCCGCTGGCTGCGGCGAAGGATCGAGCGTACCCTTGCTAAAAGTTCTCCCGGGCTGAATGGCTTGGTAAGGTAGTCATCAGCACCCATTTCCAAACCCGCAATTTTGTCCTGCTCTTCCGAACGTGCTGTGAGCATGAGCACCGGAAGGTATTGCTTATGTTGACGCAACTGGCGGCAGATCTCCATACCACTTAAGCCGGGCAACATCAAATCAAGGACCAAAAAATCATACTTTCCGCTCAAAGCCTCGTCCAAACCCTGCCAACCTTGATACCTTATCGTCACTTTGGCGGGCAAATCGCGCAAGTGTATAGACAATAGTTCAGCAATATGGGGATCGTCTTCTACAACCAAAATATTCATAAGTATACGTATTAACCTTTGACGGTGGCTTCCGTCCGAACTGCAAATATTGTAATCAAAACATCACGAAAGTATCACCTTCAAGATCAGGATTGAAAAAATAAGTGTTTCACAGTTTTGGAAATAAACTACAACATTCACAAATTACGATCAATGAGGATAAGTAAAATTGAGACTTAGCGGTTTTCGCTTTGTAAAAGTTAGCATAAAACTTTTCATTATTTTGTTGGAGCATGTTTCAACAATAAAAATTACTTGCAAATGCGCATGCATTTGCAAGCATTACTTCAATCTGTCGTAAAATAGGTCGATTTCTACTTTAAAGCTGCAGTGGGATAAGAACCGCATACACCGAATAGGGGGGCAGTTTCACGTTTTTTTTGTCAAGGTCCTATTTTAACAAACTTCTCAACCTTCGACCCTTTATTCCCGTCGTGGGCATGGAGTAAATATACACCCGGAGGCAAATCGTAGAGATCGATTGTGCCGGAGGCAGGTTGGTTGATAAAAAAACGGAGACGTTTTCCTTGCAAATCAAAAATGGAAAAGTCGGCTAAAAATTCGCCTTTTATCCTGTAATTCAACCTGTCGCCAACAGGATTGGGGAAAAAATTAAGTTCTATCTGCGTTTCCTTTGGGCCGGAAATACTGACCGTAGGCGCTTCGCAATCGCAGTCGTTCGTATAAACTTCAAATTCGCCGAGACGGTAATAACCTAGATTGGACTGCGTCAAGTTAAGGCGTACATAACGAGCCTTTAAGTTCACTAGATTTTTAAACAAGTCAATTTGCCCGTCCGAGTTCGTCGCGGTTGAAATGATGCTCCAATTCGAGTTGTCATCGGAAATTTCGACGGTGTAGTTTTTTGCAAAAAAAATCCAATCCCAATAAAGTTTTACGGCCGAAATGACTTTTACGCCACCCAAATCAATAGTAATCGATGCATTTTGCTCACCGAATGCACTCGAGCATGCTGTGTTGTAGTTGCCATCGTTGACGTTGGAAGCCGCGTTTGTAGGCGAATTATCCAGCAAAGAAGAGGCTGAAGCAGTACCAAGCAGGCCTTCCGAAGGACCAATTTTGTAAGTACTGTCCACCCAAACGGGAATTTTTTCCGCCGATAAGTTATTGCCCAAGGCTTCAAACTCGGCTTTGCTCAAATAATGGACTTTGGGCAAATAACACCGCATGAAACCGTGTCGCCAGTTGACTTCAAGTAAGGTGCTGTCGTACTGTGTAGAGGCCCAGTCGGAGTGCGCAAAATCCATGTTGTGCTCCTGCGGCGCCAACGAAAACCGCCAATCGGGCGCAATGCACAACCAACGCATGAGCACACCCAATTCGCTCTGTGTGCCCCAGTCCACCCACGATACGCCGTCGGCAAGCGTCGCGTTGGCTGGTCGGTCACTAGGGCGCGAGTAGGCAATCACAAAATTTCGCTTTACGTCAATGGCTACATCGGCGTCGCTGATGGCGTGAATGGTGGTGGCGGGCAATGGAGAAAGGGGATCACCATCAACGCCGCAAATGCTCCAATAGCGAACGTCGCCACCTCCCATGGTGGGTTCACTGTTACGCGTACTTGGGTAGGTGGGTAATTTGCCCGTGAGCACTGCCACCATACCTTGTGGCACGATCACCGTGCGACCGATGTACGAGATGTAGTTATTGGTGGTTGCATGCGGCTCGATGCGTGCCGAAGGCGATGGCTGAAACTCTCCGCGCCCCGTCCACCCCAAGGCGATGTCGCGCACCCGCGCACCGCTGTCCAATCGGCTCCAACCATTGCTTAAACAAATGCCGTTGAGGATGTTGCGCGAAATTTCCCAAGACTTAAACCATCCGACACCTGGGCCAAAATTCGGGTTGGGTTGACTGTTCACGACTCGGTTGGCTAAGGATTCATCTGCCCGTTTTTGAAAGATCGAAAAATCGGAACCTACGAAATATTTTGTACCGTCGGGCAACTCAAACCACACCTTTGGCATGGGCACTCCACCCAAGGCATCTACTTGATTGTCAGGCTCGTAAATGCGCACCCACAAAGCTCCTAAATTCCAATCGCCTGGCGTCGCTAATTGCGTACCGGCTATGGTTTTGTGTCCCAATGGGCCTTGAAATACAAGCATAGAACCCACGCGGGTGTTTGCGTTTATACGGTATGGATAAACATGTGCCTGGGGATTGAGGGCCGTCGGGTCGCCAGACATGAGGTCAAATTCTACGCGGTATTTTCGGTTGTCAGCATTGCGGTTGGCCCCCAAACGAAACGGGTTGGTGTTTCCCGGAAGCGGCTCGATGTCGGCATCCACAAGTGCTACCTCCGCCGCGCCAAATTGCCGCTGGGCGTAGTATTCCATGCCGTTGAGAGGGGGCGTAATTTGGATGGAAAAAAAACGGCAATGCGGGAATTCGCCTTCCATGACCAATTTGCTGCCGAATGGGGCGAGCGAGGTGCCTAAAAACAAGTAGGTCACTTTGGGGTCGGGGATGCCCGCATACAATGAATCTTTATTGATGGGCTTGGCGTACCGCACAGCCCATGTTTCGGCAGCGGTGACATCGGCGGGGTTTTTCAAGTAAAAGTCTTTACTGTCGGAAACGCCCTGCGGGATGAGTGCATTGGGAATGGCAGAAGGGGCTTGCCCAAGTGTCCATTGTTCGATATAGGCTTCAAAATTGTCTGACCACGCCTCGGCCTCTGCCAAAATTTCATCAACTGGCCGGTCTGGATAAGGGTCGGAAGGTGGAAGGCAGGATTGTTGAAAGCCAACACAAAGCAAAATGATGAAAAAGGGTAGTTTTTGCATAAAGGAACAAAATTTGGACGTTTAACTGTTGGTTTAAAGACGCATAAAATTCCAATTCTGTTACGGCAAAAACACTTGATAAAAGTCAATTTCTCTTATTCCTTATCCGGCTCAAAGTCTCAAACTTTACCCCGATAAAATCAGCGATTTGATGTAACGGGATGTGCTGTAAAGCCTCCGGATGCTTTGCCAAAAAGTCGTCATACTTTTGTTTGCCGTTTCGAAAAAGCAGATTGTAAGATCGCGCCATCAACGCGAGCATGTATTGTTCCGTCGTAAGCCTCCCGAATCGTTCCCATACTTTTTCCGTATCGTAAAAATGTTGCAACTCTTTATAGCTGATGGAAAGCAATGTGCAATCCGTGATGGCTATAATGTTGTGGTGTGCAGGCTGTTGCGTTGTGAAACTTACCACTTCTGTCAATAAATCTCCGGGGAAAGAAAACCAAACAGTTCCTTCTTTTTCACCTTCGATGGCATAATGTCGGAGGATGCCCTGGTGCACAAACCATACCTTAGGGCATACCTCAGCTACCCGCACAAGAATGTCATTTTTGGTAAATTGTTCCACTTTAACAGAAGATAGGAAGGCGTCCATCTGCTCTCCGTTCGGCTGGACGAAGTGGTGTATGAAGGCAGCAAAATGTTCGATTATGGTCATGCTAAAATGAATAAAATGAATATAAAGATAGTAGGTTTTGCATAAATGACTGTAATTTTTGCAAAGATATTACCCCCAAATGCTGGATAAGTGCTCACCGTGGATTAAAATATATGCACTCATCCAAAACCAAACATGGTCTAAATTTTCACATTTTCACCAATAACCACCTATTTTCGCCCTAAATACCTGTCTCACGGATGAAAGGAAAAGGGTACCTACTTATTGGCCTGGTTTTAGGTTTGGTGTTCGGGTGGGCGCTGGGGTTTTTACGTTTTCCCTACCCTGAAAAAAACCTTTCGTTTCTGGTGGGTTTTGCAACCGCATGGGCAGGTGTTTCTCTGCTATTCCTGCTGTTGAAACTTTTGAACAACCACAAGTTTCCTGCACTGTTCGGTAAAAAAACGGAGTCCGCAAACGAACAAAACAACCCATTGTTTCGCTACCCATGGATCATCGCGTTGGGTGTTTTTGTTGCTGGAATGGCAGCGCTGGGATGGTTGGTAAACCGCCAACATGCGTCGCACCATGCTCAACTTTTGGCACGGGACAAAAAGGTGCAGGCATTGGAAGTATGGGTGATTTCCTTAAAAAACAATGAACTCTTACCGGTGATGCACAGCTTATTGGAAGAAGCCGCTGCAGAAGTTAAAAACCATCCCGGCAGAACCTTGAGCGACACCACCATCACCCGTATTGCGTCTTTGAGCTTCGCTTTAAAAACGTATACCAACAGCGAATGGGATAGCCTGACGGAACAAAGATTTAATCCGGCCCGTGGACAACTCCTGCAAGCTTTGCTGCTGATGAACATGGATTCAAGTTCGTTTGCACAAATAAAAGAAAAATCAACTTTTGCCGGTGCTGAACTGCAAGGCGCCGATTTGCATGGACTGAATTTAAGCAACATTAACCTTCGTGGAGCACAGTTGAAAGATGCGAATCTGGTTGGCGCCAACCTAACAGGGGCTGATTTGGCTGAGTCACTTGTTTGGGGAGCCCGATTGCTTCGAGCCGATTTAAGTCGAGCAAATTTAAAAAGAGCGGATTTGCGCTGGGCACAATTGAATGAAGCAATGCTCGCTGGGGCCGTCCTCGACGGAGCCAACCTCTGCAATGCCCAACTGCGCAAGGCGGATCTTACCAACGCTTCGGTGCAATGGGCTGACGCCAACGGGGTCTTGTTCAACGGGGCCATGATGCAAGGGAGTAATTTTACCGGCACCGACCTGACAAGGGCCCAATTGACCCACACCAACCTACAGGACGCCGTTTTCAAGAAAGTCTTACTAACGGAGGCAAATCTTGAGGGCTCACAATGGAACGGTGCTGTGGTGGATGAAAACTGGTTTGAGCAGCTGAAAAAATGGCAACCTGCCGGAATGCATTGGCTGCAAGAAAACCATACCGTTGTAAAAGATACTTCCGATACCAAAAACGGTCCTGTATTTCGTCTGAAAAAAAATGGAGAATGACGGTTTGTGCTGGCTCTTTTGTAGCTACCATCCACGCATCACGGCGTTTATTTTAAACGTAAACCGGATGATTTTGCGGTCGTCAGGCCTGAAGGGTTCAAAACCAATTTGAAAAGCCCAACCAAGATAACTTTGTACATCGTTCAAATAATCGGCCAGCAACGCCGGCGTCCAGTAAGTATCGCGGTTGATGCCATATTTTACCCGCAGTTGTTTGCCGAGCTCCTGTCCCCATTCGTTGTTGATCATATCCACATAATTATCCAGCGGTCCGTTTTCCAAGTCAGCAATTTGTTCTTTTTTAAAATTGCCGGTGATCAACTCCGGATGGAAGTAACGTTCGTGGGTGTCGGCAATAAAATCGGCCATTTCTTCCGAAAAACTGGAGGTTATAAAGGCCTGGATGGTGATGTGGTTGAAGGAATTGAGGTAGCCTTTTTCCGTAGTGTCTCTGGCATTTTTAAAAGCCAAATCGGGCGTATTGATGTTTTCAACCATGCATTTGGCAAAATCGAAAAAAGCAAAATCACCTTCTCCAAACCGTATGAACCTCCTTCGTGTAAGAATGTAAATGCTTTCCATGTCTTTTCTGTTCATCACGGCATAAGGACTGTAGAACGGCAGGGCCAGGCGATCCCAAAGGTTACCATCGTACCTTGCCAATAAAAAATGGCCTTGATGCACACCAGGCGTCAAAACGCTGACCACTTCTTTGCCGTTGCTGCAATGACTTACGCGGACAACATCCGCTTTGGGCCTGCGGTCGCCAGCAACGACGGATCCAGTGCCGTATTCAACCCGAATGTCGGATTTCAACGCTTCAAAGGATTCATACCTTGTACCGAGCAATGCCCCTCTGATGGTTTGCCGGGATGTTGCATCTGTAATGTCAGCACTTTCCGAAAAACCACACGCTCCGGCATCTGAATTGTCCGATATCGTAGTGCAGCCGATCAAACCAAGGGAAATCAGTGTACAAAAACGGAGTAAATTCATAGCGTGCAAGGTAGTGGATGAAAAGTAAAAGTTAACCATGGCGCTTCCATTGTGCCCACGTTTTTAAATTGGTTTTTACCAAAAAAGTTTACATTAGCGTTACAAAACAACGACTATTTTAATACGAAACAAAATCCATTTCTGTATGAAAAACCAATTAGGAATGCTGTTTTTGCTGGTTATTTTACTGGCTCAAACGCCCGCATTTACACAGCCCAAACATTCTTTCACTTTCCGCTACGTGTGGTACAATTACAGCACACCCCAAGACGAGAGTTTAAATTTCGACAAGGATTTACACAAAATTTTCTCTGAATCAAAAGGCAGCGGTTTTGAAATCGCTTACCAAAATAGAATCATACCCAATGGTTTTTTGGTTGTTCCCCTCAAAGTTGGCGTAACCCAAACCAGCAATGCCGAAAATGCACCCCGGCAATTCATCGGAAACCTCGACGCTTTGTTTCAATACTCCCTTTTCAAACACGGCAGCCTCATAAACATTCCCATTCACGCGGGGGTGGGTTCAACGTACTTTGAACGCGATGAGGTATTGGATTTCAACATTCCCCTGGGTTTGGGCATCAATGTGCGCCTGCTGCCCAACCTCTACCTCAACGGCCAAACCCAGTACCGTGTTTCCTTTAAAGAAAGAGACGGTATCTGGCGTGATTCCTGGCACCACGGCTTCGGCTTGACGTTTTTCTTCGGACAAACCATCGCACCGCCATTGCCAGACGGCGACAAAGACGGTATCATCGACGCCGACGACCAATGCCCGGACCAAATTGGCTCAGCCGCACTTTTCGGCTGCCCCGACCGCGACAACGACGGCGTAGCCGACGAAGACGATGTGTGCCCCGACCAGGCCGGCTTTGCGGCACTCAATGGCTGTCCCGACCGCGACGGTGATGGTGTTGTCGATGGCGACGATGCCTGCCCGGATGTTAAAGGTTCAAAATCTTCCTACGGCTGCCCAGATACCGACGGCGATGGCATCGAGGACCGCGACGACCGCTGCCCGAACGAAGCCGGGCCCGTATCCAACAACGGTTGCCCAGTCAATGACCGCGACATTGATGGCGTACCCGATGCCGACGACCGCTGCCCCGACAACGCAGGCCCGGCAGGTAACCGCGGCTGTCCCGACCGCGATTCCGACGGTGTGGTGGACATCGACGACCGCTGCCCAGACAAAGCCGGTCCTTCGAGCAACCGCGGATGCCCGGAAATCAAAGCGGAGGATAGAGCAGTGCTCGATCTGGCCGTGAAGGATGTACAGTTCAACACCGGTAATGCCACGTTGCTCGCCGCTTCCAACGCCACGCTCGACAAGGTAGCCAGGCTCATGAACGACTACCCAGATTATTCGCTCGACATCAAAGGTTACACCGATAGCCAGGGCGATGCGGGCGTCAACCTCGACCTGTCGAAAAAACGCGCTCATGCTTGTTCCGACTACCTGGAGAACAAAGGTATCGCAGCCTCACGCATGACGCACGAAGGCTTCGGCGAAACAAAACCGGTGGCCGACAACATAAACGCGGCCGGACGAGCGAAGAACAGGCGGGTGGAGTTTGATATGCGTTTGAAATAAAACTTACGCTGAGACTTTAGCGCATCAACAAAGTAACGCCGTGGAGTTTGATATGCGTTTGAAATAAAACACATTAGAACACATTAGATGGGGGATATCATGGATCATTTTTTCAAATTATTGAAGGATTTTCCAAAAGCATCAATCAAATCTTATGTGTTCTTATGTGCCTAATGTGTTTTTAATTTATCAAGATACCACTCAACAAATCGTTTCACCCCCGTTTCCAGATCCGTTTTTGGCTCGTAACCGAAAGCCTCAAAAGCTTTTTGCACGTCGGCATGTGTTTGGTCCACGTCGCCGGGTTGTTTGGGCAGCCATTCAATTTGAATCTTGCGGCCTAGCGCTTTTTCGATGGCTTCCACCATTTCAAGGAGCGTGACGGGACTGCCGCAGCCGAGGTTGAAAATACCGTAACCGGAAAGGTGTTTTTCCAAAAGTGCTCTTATGCCGTCAGTGATGTCGTCTACAAACGTGTAGTCGCGGCGGGAGGAGCCGTCGCCGAAAAGGGGAATGGGTTGGTTGCGGATGGCCAGGTCGGTGAACTTGCGAATGGCCAGGTCGGGGCGCTGTCTTGGACCATAAACTGTAAAAAAACGCATGCAAGCGATGTCCATCGCGTACAAATGGTGGTAGGCGTGGCAAAGCAGTTCACCCGATCGTTTGGTGGCGGCGTAGGGCGAAATGGGAAAACCTACGTCGTCGCTTTCGCTGAACGGTACCTTCACCTGATTGCCGTACACCGAAGAGGAAGAAGCGAACAACATACGTTTTATGCCGTGTTCCTTCATCGAATCGAGCAGTTGGGTGGTGCCCATGAGGTTCACGTCCACATATTCTAGGGGTTGTTCTATGGAGGGGCGTACGCCCGCTTTGGCAGCGAGGTGCACCACAACGTTGGGGTGTTGAGCCATAAGGCTGTTTACGGCGGCGCGGTCGCGGATGTCGGCTTCCAAAAGACTGAACCCCTGGTAACTGGCCAATATCTCGGCATTTTGGCGTTTGATGGCCGTGTCGTAAAACGGATCAAAGTTGTCGATGCCGAGCACCCGGTGTCCGTCGCGAAGCAATTTTTCCGCAAGGTGCGATCCTATGAATCCGGCGGCGCCGGTGATCAAAACGGTCATGTCGCTGATGTGGTTTGTGATGTCAGTTTAAGGGGAGTAAATCCGTAAACCATGCCGAAAAGCGCGGCGGCGGTGGAGATCAGGTAAAACAAAAAGGCGATGGCCACGGCTTTTTCCGAATCGACACCGAGCAGTCCGGCACCGTAAAGAAACGTTAATTCCCGTGCGCCTGTACCACCAATCGTAAGCGGTAGCATAGCCACCACCGACGATACGAGGAACAACACGCTGTACGACAACCAATGGTCGCCTTCGCCCAAAGCGAAAACGATGCCAAGGGTACTGATGAGTTGTGCGCCTTGTACGGCTACAGAGAGCAGGTTGCTGCTAAGCCAAATGGCGCGCAACTTTTCGCCACCCATTTTTTGGTAAAGGAAATACGTTACCGGAACGCTCGCGACCAAAAGCAGCACAATGGCCCATCGCCAAGGCGTCAATGCATCGATGCCGAGGGCAAGGACAAGCACCCATTGTCCAAGCGCTGTGACGCCGCTGAGCCTGTCGAGTAGGGTGAGGGCAAACAGGCGTTTGAATGGTGTGCCAAACGCGTCCATCAACAGTTTGATCTTATACCCGTCGCCGCTGATGCCACCAGGCAGCAGCAGGTTGTAATACATGCCAAGCCAATAAAGTCGGAGGTTGGCGCGCTGACCGATGTTGATGTTTTCGGTTTGTAAAAGTTGGCGGAAACGGACGGCCCCGATGAGTTTGGAAACCACAAAAAACACCATTGCCCAAAACAGCCACAACGGGTTGGCAGTCGCTACGATCTGCAGCAGGATTTTTTCGTCGATTTGCCGCAAAACGAGGTACACGATGAGCACCGAAAGCAGGAGTTTTACCCCTGTTTTGATCCCGTTTTTGACCTTGTCAGGACGTTTTTCGATGATGTCCGTTTCAGGCGTTGTGTTCATAGACGCGGCGAACTCGGTACGGTTTTTTGTCCTGCGACTCGTAATAGGTGCGCATGTGCATTTCCGAAAGGATGCCCAGAGCGACGAGTTGCAAACCGGCCATGAAGAGGATAAGGCCCAGCATCAGCAGTGGACGGTCGGCGATGTCGTTTCCAAGCATTTTTTCCACCAGCAGGTACAGCAGGATGAGCACGCCCACGGCAAGCGACAATACGCCCCAGCCTCCGAAAAGGTGCATGGGTTTGTGGCGGAAACTTTTGAGGTAAAGGATGAGCATCAGGTCTGACAGCACCTTGATGGTACGGTTGATGCCGTATTTTGAACTGCCGAACTGGCGGGCGTGGTGGTTCACCGGTGTTTCGTCCATACGTGCGCCTTCGAGGTCGGCAAGCACGGGAATGAAACGGTGCAGTTCGCCGTAAAGGCCGAGGCTTTTGGCGAGGTCGGCGCGGAAAATTTTTAGGGTGCAGCCGTAGTCGTGCAGGTACACGCCTGAGGCGCGGCGAATCATGGCGTTGGCTATTTTGCTGGGTATTTTGCGCAAAAACATGCCATCCTGACGTTTTTGGCGTACACCGGCGAGCATGTCGAGGTCGCGTTCCTGTGCGATTTTGAGCATACGAGGCACGTCAACAGGGTCGTTTTGCAGGTCGCCGTCCATGGTTGCAATCCATTGTCCTCGGGCGTACTCAATTCCTGCTGCGAGGGCAGCGCTTTGGCCGTAGTTGCGGCGGAATTCCACCACGCGCAAGCGTGCATTATTGATCGATTTGAGGATGGAAAGGGTTTTGTCGGTAGAGCCGTCGTCGACGTACACCAGTTCGTAATCCATGCCTTCGAGTGCGCGCTCGATTTGTTCGATCATGGGTAAAATGTTGTCCTGTTCGTTGTAAACACAGACAACTACGGAGAGCAAAGGATTGGCCATGGTTGGTCGTTGAAGGGCGCAAAGGTAAGGAAAGTTTGGTGTTTGGAGTTCGGACGGGATTCACGCAGATTTTCGCAGAAAAATGTTCACGCAGATTTACAAAGAAGGATTCGCGCAGATTTACGCAGATTTAAGGCACAGATTTTACACAGATTTAAATGCTATTCGAATAAAATTTAAATCTGCGTAAAATCTGCGTGAATCTTCTGTGTACATCCGAGCGAGGCCATCACCGAAAAATCGGTAAAAACCTCCCGCTTTCCGAACGCACCGAATCGATGATGACACCTGGATAATCGCGTGCGTAGGTGGGCTGACTGATGTACAAATCGCCTGGTTTGTGCAACGTGTCGGTACGTCTTATGATGTACCCTGAAGCTTCGGTGAGGTAAAAGCGCACCACGTTGTCGCGCACCGTATCGCGCCAAAACCAAAGTTGGGAAGTGGGATGTTCGGCTACGATGCGTTGGGCGTCGGCGCGGGTGTCATGGGTAAAAAGGTCTTCGTTGCGAAAAGGCAACACCAACAAATCGAGCCCGATACGTACTGCCAAAAGAGCGCCGACAAGCCAGAAAAAGACGCGCGGCTTGTCGGTCCACAGGCCCCAGACACTAAATCCCAATGGCGCAACAACAGCCAGCCAGGAAAGCCAAAGTCCGCCCGGCAACGTGTGCAGCCGCGGGTACAAGGGCGACAACAAAACGGCCACCAGCACGATGGCGCCTGCAAGGGGGAAGGTTGTGTGCAAAATGCGGCGTGACCAGTGGCTTTCCGGTGTTTGTTGCCAGGCATACAGGCAAATGGTGTTGAAAAGTGGCACAAACATGAGCAGGTAACGCGGGTACACCTGAACAGAACTCCAATAGATGGGCAGGTTGGCCGCCAGCATCCAGAAATTGAATTTTACAAAGTCGTTTTCACCAATCCATTGCCGGAAACGCGGCTGAAACAACAACAAAATCAGCAACGACCAGGGCAAAAAGTGGTACACCGAATCGAATGGAAAGGTAAAAAGGTGCCCGATTGTTTTCCCTATGCCGTGGTGGGTGGCGGTGCGTTGCAACGATTGATCGAGCAATACGGCAAAAGCAGTTTGAAGCGATACTTCTCGGGCATACAACACATAATAAGCACCTGCCAAAATCAGAAACACCAAACCACCAAGGATGTGTTTGAGGGAAAAAAAACGGCGTTTAAGTTCACCGTGCAGGACCAGGGCTATGGGAATGGAAATGGCCTGAAATACAACAGCAGGCAGTCCTTTCAACAAAAAACCCGCAGCGCACAATGCGTAGGAGGTTATGAAAAAAGCCATCCATTTCCCATTTTTGCCCAAAGTATACAACAGCATGAAATTCAGGTAAATAAGGGCTGAAAAACCAATGTCGATGAGGCCAAGCATGCTGTCCCAAAACAAAATTCGGCCACAGGTGAGCAGCATCAAAGCGCTTGATGCGGCGCTGTAAAAACCAAGTTCTTTTCGCGTGAAGCGGAACACCCAAAAGGCAAAAAGGCCGAGGAAAAACAAGGTGGCACTGCGTGCGGGTATTTCTCCGAAAAAACCAAACAATTTGGAAAAAAGCAGGATGATCCAGTTGTAAAGTGGAGGTTTGTTCAGGTATGTTTCGCCATTCATGGTGGGCACGAGGTAGTCGCCCGAAAGGTGCATTTCCAGCGCCACAAGGGAGCGTATGCCTTCGTCGCCGATGAACGGGATGAGGCCCAAGTTCAGTGTAAAGGCTGGGATGGCGAGCAGCAGTAATAGGATAAAAAGATTGCGGTCTTTTATTTTGCTTAAAATTGGTGCCATTTAAAATTTACGTTTACTTTATTTGATTTTTTTGCCCAATTTGATAGCCCAAAAAAGGAATGGAAGATACGATTCAAAACATACGGTCAAAGATGATCTGGTTGACGGGCAACCCCGCGAAACTTTTTATGTTGGACGGCGCAGGAGCGTTTTTGGATGCTTTTTTATTGGG